>Ga0209101_1001120_pt1 | contig 20689 bp, 19 predicted proteins | sample ConPoolayeCmetaG_FD_185481 | JGI IMG/M metagenome (GOLD analysis project Ga0209101, IMG submission 185481) | Hot spring microbial mat communities from California, USA to study Microbial Dark Matter (Phase II) - Cone Pool mat layer C metaG... ...
CTGCCGGGCCGCGTCGCTGAGCAGGGTACCCGGCGGGACCTCTACCCGTTTCTCGGCGGGACGGAAGACGACGGTGACGCTGGGCGCAGAGGTGCCCGGGGGCGGAGGGGCAGAGGTGCCCGGGTGCGGAGGGGCAGAGGTGCTGGGGGGCAGGGGAGCAGAGGTAGTGGTCATTGGCGATTCCTCCGGGACAGCAACCAGGGCCTGGGATTAGAGATCATATTGACCAGTTTGCCGATAACGTGATCATAGGCCTGGTGCAATTCCTGGCAAACCTCAGGAGTCACATAGCCACACTCCAGGGAGAACTGGAGCCAGACCTGCGTCTCCGCCGCCTCTGCCTCGGCATCGCTCAACTTGCTGACAAATGCCCCCTCATACCTGCGCTTTCGCCAGGCTTCTGCAATATTCGCGCATACGGATCGGGACGAGCGGCGAATTTGGTCAACAAGCGAGTAAGATTCTTCCCGTGGAAAAGCCTTTGTCAGAGTAAAGATACGCATCGCGGCATCAAAGGCCAGCCGATATACATCCAGTTCCCGATGCCCCTGGATCACCGTTTCCCCCTTGCCAAAAGCCTCTCCTCCGCTCCCCCGCTCCTCCGCTCCCCTGCTCCCTACACCCGGGCCAGCAACTCGCGCAAGGCCGGGGCCTCGTCGTCAAGCACAGCCGCCACCTCGGCCGGCACCTCGCCGGCCAGCAGGGCCTTGCCCAACGCCGATGCCTTGAGGTCGCGCAGGTCTTCCATGAACGGGCTGTCAATGGCCTCGTCGCGCAGCACCCGGCCATCGCGCAGCGTCACCACCCGCCGGGTCATCCGGGCCACCGACGGGTCGTGCGTCACCAGGATGATGGTCACGCCCTGGTCTCGGTTCAACTGCTGGAACAGCCGCACGATCTCCTCGCCGTTCGTCGTGTCCAGGTTGCCGGTCGGCTCGTCGGCCAGGATGATGGCCGGCTCGTTCGCCAGCGCGCGGGCGATGGCGACCCGCTGCCGCTCGCCGCCGCTCAACTGGTTGGGCAGGAACCCGGCCCGGTCCCCCAGGCCCACCAGCCCCAGCAGCTCCGTGGCTCGCTCACGACGCGCCCGGCTGCCCAGCCTTTGCTCGTGCATGGGCACCTCCACGTTCTCTCGCGCCGTGAGGGTGGGAATGAGGTTGTGCATCTGGAACACGAACCCCACCGTGCGGGACCGGAAGGCGTCCAGGTTGCGCACCTGCGCCAGGTCCTGCCCGTTGACGATGACCTGACCGGACGAGGGCCGGTCCAACGCGCCCAGCAGGTGCAATAACGTGGACTTGCCGCTCCCCGACGGCCCCATGACGGCCATGAACTGCCCGCGCGGCACGTCCAGGGTCACGTGGTCCAACGCCACCACCCGGTCCCCGTCGCCGTAGACGCGGGTCAACTCTCGTGTTTGGACGACCATGTCGTTGTTCATGCTGATGCCTCTTGTCATGCGTCAAGCGTCATGCGTCAAACGTCACCTGTCAAAAGTTCAGCGACGAATGACGAATGACGTTTGACGTTTGACGTTTCACGTTTCATTTCACCGGAATGTCCACCGCCGCCGTCATGCCCCAGCGCAGGGCCGGGTCTTTGTCCAGCAGCTCCACGATGACCGTGTAGTTCGTGCCGCCGGCCTCGGCTGTGGACATGGAGGCGATACGCACGACCTGGCCCCGCAGCACCTTGCCCGGCAGCGCGTCCACCGTGACCTGGCACTCCTGGCCCACCTGCACCTGCCCCACTGAGACCTCATCCAGGTCCGTGGTCTCGATGCGCAGCGTGCTCAGGTCGCCGATTACGATGACCGGCGCGGCCGGCGCGGCCATCTCGCCCACACGCACGCTCACACGCCCCACGGTCCCGGCGAAGGGGGCTTTGAGCACCGTGTCGTTCCGGGCGGCCTCGGCCTGGCCCAACGCGGCCTTTGCCGCGCTCACCTGAGCCTGGGCGGCGGCGATCTCCTCCGGCGTGGCCCCGGCCTTGAGCTTATCCAGGGCGGCCTGGGCCGCGCTCACCTGGGCCTGGGCGGCGGCGAGGGCCTCCGGCGTGGCCGGAGCCTTCACCCGGGCCAACTCGGCTTTCGCCACGGCCAGGTTGGCGTGGGCGATGTTCAGGGCGTGGGCGGCCTCTGCTTCAGCCGGGCCGCCCCAGCCTTTGATCCGGTCATAGTTGCTCTGGACGCGGTTCACCTCGGCCTGGGCCAGGTCCACCTGAGCCTGGGCGATGGCGATCTCCTCTTTGGTGGCCCCACGTTGCAGTCGGGCCAGGTTCGCTTTGGCCGTGTCCAGGTTTGCCTGGGCCGCCGCGATGTCTTCCGGCCTGGCCCCGGCCCGCAAGCGCGCCAGGTTGGCCTCGGCCGCGGCCAGGTTGGCCCGGGCCGTCTCCACGGTGTAACGCAGCGCGGCGTCGTCCAGGTGGACGAGTTCCTGGCCGGCAGTCACGCTGTCGCCCTCCTGCACCAGCACAGATACCACGCGCCCCCCGGCCGGGAACGACAGCGCAGCCCAGCGGGCCGGCGTCACCCGCGCCGAGGCGGAAACCACGTTCCCAGCGTCGTTCTGCGCGATGGGCGTGGGCGCAGCGGTTTGCGAGGGGGCCACGAAGGACGTGTAGGTCCACCAGCCGCCCACGGCCAGGATGGCGAGCACGATGACGGCGATGATGACGTTGCGTGGGGTGAACATGGGGGTCCTCCTGAAACGTGCTTCGTAAAGCGTAAAACGTAATTTCCCGATCACTACGTTTACGTTTGACGTTTCACGTTTTACGCCTTGTGTGCGATCTCGCTCTCCAACGCCCGCGCAAACAACTCCCGGTCGTCCTCCTGGATCAGCTCCAGCGCCCGGTCCCCCAGGCAGTCCAGGATTTGCGGCAGGTACGGGTCGGTGCGCAGGTGATGCTCGGCGATAAAGACCAGGAGCGGGCTGCTGGTCCACGAGGCCCGGGCCTGGGTCTCGGTGAGCCATTCGGCGATCAGGACCTCCTGCCCGTCAATGACCAGGATCAGCCCCAGGCCCCGAGCCTGGTCCAGAGCCTGCCCGGACATGCGCGCCACGACCACCCGGCCGCCGGGCAAGTCCAACGGGCTGGCGGTGTAGAGCACCACCTGCACTCCCCGCACGACGGCCTCGGCCAGGAACGGCTGCAGGGCCGGGAACGTGGCCGGCACCAGGGCCAGGTAGACCTCCGCCCGGGCCTGGGCGATCATCTCCTCCGCCTTGGCCATGATGTTCTCATAGCCCTCGATGTGCCAGACGTACTCCAGGTCCGGCGGTACGGCCAGGGCCACCAGGTCCTCCTTGAGCGCGGCGATGAGTTCCTCGTGCTCACGGTGGAGATTGTCCAGGAACTCGGCGGCCGGCACCGGGGCATACTGCACGGTCCCATCCTTGCGCAGCGTCATGGCTGCGCCGCGCGCCGTGAGCTTGCCGGCCACCTCGTAGATCATGGAGCGGGGCACGCCGGAGAGCTTGGCCAGCTCGTAGCCGGTGACCGGGCTTTTGCGCAGCAGGGCCACATACGCTTTGGCCTCGTACTCCGAGAAGCCCAGCTCGACCAGTTTGGCTATCGGATCGGCTTTCACTGTCCTCCTCCGAAAATAGACCCCGTTCGCGGCGGCGACCGCAGGGAGTGCCACCCGCCGCCGGCGCGGGGTCGCAGACCCCGCGCGAGCACACCGGCGTATTTTCGTGCCACGGGGTGCGCCCCGCGCGTGGGCAACTCCCTCCTTTAGGCGTTAGAAATATAACTAAGAGGTTAGCTATCTAACTACGCTACAGTATACTCCTATTCGGCCGATTTGTCAAGCCCTGATCACGAAAGGCTACGAAAAGCCGTGAAACCGCTTGACAAAGCCTGCCCCGCCGACTATGATCCCTCCGTCAGGCGTCAAACGTCAGCCGTCAACGTCATTCGTCCATTCGTCTGTGCCAACTTCAGCGACCGAGGTCGCGCCTGAAGGGCTTGCAGCCGGGCGCCCACCTCCGTGGACGGCCAGCCGAAGGCTCCCCAGGCGCGGTTTCAACCGCTTGCCTGGCTCAAGTTGACACAAATGTTCGTCAATTCGTCCATTCGTTGATTCGTCGGAGGACTGTTTGGCTGTATCAACCTCCCTGCAAACTGCTTCACTTCCCCGCCGTCAACTGACGACGCTGCTCGCCTCGGTGCTGATCATCGCCGTCTGCGGCCTGGTCTACGAGTTGCTCGTGGGCAGCCTGTCCTCGTATCTCTTGGGCGATAGCGTGACCCATTTTTCCATCACCATCGGCCTGTTCATGAGTGCCATGGGCCTGGGATCGTTCCTTTCTCGCCGGGTGGAAGGGGATCTGCTGCGCTGGTTCTTGCTCGTGGAGACGGCCCTGGCCCTCGTCGGCGGGTTTTCGGTCAGCCTGTTGTTCGTGACCTTTGCCTACACCCAGAGCTATCACGTGGTCATGGTGCTGGTCATCACCGTCATCGGCAGCCTCATCGGACTGGAGATTCCCCTGCTCACGCGCCTGGCCCAGGGCTATAGCTCCCTCAAGAACGTCATCGCTGACGTGTTCTCGCTGGATTATATCGGCGCACTGGTGGCATCAGTGGCGTTTCCCGCCCTGCTCCTGCCCTATCTGGGCCTGATCAAGACCGCATTCCTCATGGGGATGTTCAACCTGGGGGTGGCGCTGGTCAATCTCTACATGTTCCGACAGCAACTCACCGGGCGTTGGCGGGTTCTATCGTTGACCACAGTGGTCGCAGCTCTGCTGGCGGCCGGGCTGGTCTCATCGCAACAGATCACCTCGTTCATCGAGGAGCGGCTCTACCGGGACGAGATCATCTATGCCGCGCAGACGCCCTATCAACGGCTGGTGGTGACCCGGTGGAACGATGACTTGCGGCTCTTCATTGACGGCAACATCCAGTTCAGCTCGGTGGACGAGTATCGTTACCACGAGAGCCTGGTGCATCCGGCCCTGAGTCTGGCCCCTTCCCGCGAAACGGTGTTGGTGCTGGGGGGTGGCGATGGCCTGGCGGCCCGGGAGGTGCTGAAATACAGCGACGTGGGCAGCATCACCATCGTGGACATTGACCCTCAGGTGACACACCTTTTTGCCACGTACCCGCCGTTTGTGGAACTGAACCAGGGTTCTTTGACCAGTCAGAAGGTCCATGTGGTTAACGATGACGCCTACAAGTTCCTGGAACGCACGTCGGACCGCTACCCGGTCATCATCATTGACCTGCCGGACCCGAACAACGAGAGCCTGGCCAAGCTCTATAGCCTTGAGTTCTATCGCCTGGTGAAGCAGCACCTGGCCCGGGGCGGTATGGTGGCCGTGCAATCGTCGTCAGTGTATTTCACGCGGGAGACGTTCTGGTGCATTAACCACACTCTGGCAGCAGCCGGCCTTGTTCCCCGGCCCTATCACGCCTATATCCCCAGCTTTGGCGATTGGGGCTTCAACCTGGCGTCGGACCTGACCGTGGACCAGAGGCGGATTCGGCTGACTGTGCCCCTGCGCTACCTGACGCCGGCCATCCTGGAGACGTTGTTCGTCTTTCCGCCGGACATCGCGGAGATGCCCACAGCGGTGAGCACGCTGGACGAGGCGGCGGTGCTACATTACTATGTGGCCGGCTGGCGCCGATGGCACTTGCGGTAAAGTTGCCCACCCGGTCATCGAAAATCGTAGCGCGGGCTTTAGCCCGCGGGCGAGCAACCTTCTATTTGAGGTGATCATCATGTCCATACAAATCCTGCCTGACGTTTACGAGATCGCGGTGCGCTTCCTGGTCGTGCCGTGGATGACCCGGGCCTACCTGGTGACGCGCGCGAACCCGCGCGGCCTGTTGCTGGTGGACGCCGGCTCGCGCGGCAGCGAAGGCCGCATCCTGAGTTGCATCCGGGCCGCCGGTTACGCCCCGGCTGACCTGCAGGCTATCGTCATCACCCACTGGCACGAGGACCATACCGGGGCGTTGGGCGCGTTGCTAGACGCCGCCCCCCAGGCCATCGCCTATGCCGGTCCCGCTGATGCTGCCATCCTGCGCGAACAGCAACCCCGGCCAATCTACCGGACCAATGGTAGCCAGACCATGCATACGCCGGGCCGACTTACCCCGGCCCATCTGGCTCGCCTCCATGATCTGCCCCCTGATAGCCCGGCCCTGGCTGAGTGGGACCTGCACGTGCTGGCCGCACCGGGCCACACGCCGGGGAGCCTGGCCCTGCACAGCCCCGCTCGCCGGGCACTCTTTGCCGGCGACGCCCTGGGTGCTCGCGGGCGGGTCCTCTTCACCCTCATGACCTGCGACGACCAGCCGCAGATGGAGGCCACGGCCCGGCAACTGCTGGAGTTGGACTGGGATACGCTGCTGCCCGGCCACGCCCAGGCGATCCGGGATGCCGGGCAACGCCGGCCCCTGGGCCGACTCACCCGCTCTGAGCGCATCGTCATGGAACGCCTTGTGGGCCTGAAACTGCTGGCCCGGGTATAGAACCAGCGTAACTGCTCAGCCTGTACCCTCCCGCAGGTTCAAAAGTGTCTGGCAACGGGTCAAGCAGGTCCACTCTGGCCTGGAGATCGTGCCAGAACCGGCGGGAGGGTGAGCAGTTACGAACCAGCCACCAGCTTCCAGCAACGAGTAACCAGCAGCCACAGGAGGAACCGTGCCCAAACTCGTCGAATGCGCCATCAATTTCAGCGAAGGCCGCCGGGAGGCCGTGATCCGGGAGATCGTAGCCTCCGCGCGAACATCGCCCGACGTCGCCGTGGATGTGTCCAGCGATGCTGCCCACAACCGCACCGTGCTCTGCCTCATCGGGCCGCTGGAGGCGGTAGCCCAGGCTGCGTTCGCCGTAAGCGTGGCGGCCGTGCGCCTGATTGACATGAATCAGCACCGGGGTGAACACCCCCGGTTCGGGGCGGTGGACGTGATCCCGTTCGTGCCGCTGGGGGAGACGACGATGGCCGAGGCAGTGGCGGCGGCCCATGCCCTGGGCCAGCGCCTGGGCGAGGAGCTGGGGCTGCCGGTCTACTTTTACGAGGAGGCCGCCAGACACCCGGCACGCCGCAACCTGGCCGACGTGCGCCGGGGCGAGTTCGAGGGCCTGGCCGAGAAGATGCGCGACCCGGCCTGGATGCCAGACTGCGGCCCCCAGCAACCCCACCCCACGGCCGGGGCAGTAGCTGTGGGCGCACGCATCTTCCTGGTAGCCTACAATGTGAACCTGGGTACGGCGGATGTGGTGGTGGCCAAAGCTGTGGCCCGGGCCGTGCGCGCCAGAACCGGCGGCCTGGCGAACGTCAAGGCCCTGGGGGTGCTCGTGGAGAAAGACGGACGGCCAGTGGCGCAGGTCACGATGAACCTCACCGACCCGTTCCAGACGCCGCTTTACCGGGTCTTTGAACTGGTGCGGCTGGAAGCTGAACGCTACGGCGTGCCGGTGAGCAGTAGCGAGATCGTGGGGCTGGTGCCGCTGGAGGTGCTGCTGGACGCCGCGCGCTACTACCTGCGGCTGGACGGCTTCGCCCCGGAGCAGGTGCTGGAGACCCGGCTGTGGGCGTCCGCGTAGTATTATTGGCCACGAATTACACGAATTTCACTAATTCCATATCCTTTCGTGTGGATTCGTGAAATTCGTGGCGAAGGTTGAAAAATGGAACTGCTAAAGGGCGAAGCCCAACGGTTGCTGGGGCTGGACCTGTCCCCGGCCCAACTGGCCGCGTTCCGGCGTTACCGCGACGAACTGCTGGCCTGGAACGAACGGGCCGGCCTGACCACTATTGTGGACGACGAGGGGGTGCAGATCCAGCACTTCCTGGATTCCCTCACCTGCCTGCTGGCCTGGCCGGGGAATTTGGCGAATGGACAAATTGGCAAATTCACGGTTGTAGATATTGGGGCCGGGGCCGGGTTTCCGGGCCTGCCCCTGCGCCTCATCTGCCCAGACCTGCGCCTGACGCTGGTGGAATCCGTCCGCAAGAAGGCCGACTTCCTGCGCCATCTGGTCGGCGTGCTGGGGTTGTCCGACGTGACCGTGCTGGCAGCACGGGTCGAGGACATTGGGCGCGCCCCGACCCACCGCGAACGATATGACGTGGCCCTGGCCCGGGCCGTGGCTGAGCTGGCTGTGCTGGTCGAGTATGCCCTGCCACTCTTGCGCGTGGGGGGTATCCTCATCGCCCAGAAGACCCGGGCGACGGCGGGGAAGGAAGTGGAGGCCGCCGCTCGCGCCCTGAGCGTGTTGGGGGGGCAGGTGGAACGGGTGGTGGAGGTTGCCTTGCCGGGCCTGCGCGAGCCGCGCGCCCTTGTGATCGTCAGCAAGGTAGCCCCTACGGAGGGGCGGTATCCCCGGCGGGTCGGCGTCCCGACTCGCCGGCCGCTATAGGGGCCGGGTTTCACGGCGGCGGAAAGACCGTGGGGTCCAGCAAAGCCCACAGGCCCACCAGCACGATGATGATCAGCACCGAAAGCATGATGGATAGCTTGTAAAAGCTCTCTTCCATGGGGTTTCCTCCCGCGCCGTTATTGCTCCAACAATCGGCAGAGACCGCCAGCGGTAGCCAGCCACGCGCCCCCCGTGTCATCCAGGAGGATGTCGTATATATGGTCAGAGGCCAGACCGGAATTGGCTGCCTGGTAGAGTGTGCGTTGGGTCCCGTCGTAGATGACCAATCCTGCCGTCGTGGCGATCCAGGTCCGATGCCGGGCATCCACGGCCACAGTGGTGACGTGACGCGCGGGCAGCCCGGCCCCCACGGCCTCGTACAGCGTCCAGTTCTGACCATCCCAGACCACCACGCCGCCGCCCCGGGCACGGGGGTTGGAGGCGTCGCCGGTGGGGCTGGTGGCTACCCACAGATGCCCATCTGAGCGGACAAAGATGGCCTGAACGATGCCCACCTCGCTGGAAAGCACCCTCTCCCATCTGGCCTCGGCGATGCGCAAGCGGTAGAGGCCGCCGTCATAGGTGGCGCTCCCGGCCAGGTAGCGACCGCGAACGCCGACCCAGATGTCACCGGTGACATCAACCGCCAGGGCCGTCACCTGCGCTTCCGCTCCCAGGCCACCCCACGATTGCCAGATGGCCTCCTTGCCCGCCTCAGCATGGGCGAACCGACCCACCTTCCCCCCGCTCGTGCCGCACCACACCACGCCGGCGGCATCCACGGCCAGGGCCGACACGTCGTCCGTGGCTGCCGTGTGCGTTACCCAGGTGGTGTTCGTGACGACCGGCGGAGCGGCCAACACGAACACGCCCTGACCGCGCGTGGCGGCCCAGAGCTGGCCCGCCCCATCCACGACCAGGCTGCTGACCGCCGTACCCTGGCTCAGGGTATAGCGAGTCAACACCTCAGTGGCTGTGTTCAGGTGCACTACCTGGCCGTCGGCGGTGCCGGCCCACACGGCCGGGCCGTGCTGAATCACACAGGTCACCGACTCGCCCGGCAGGTAATATTTCCATGCTACCGCCGTAGCCGGCCTGCCCAATCCCGCCATGACGGCCGACGGGGTGACGGCGACTGCCGTGGGCGTCGGCGGGAGCGAGGTCGGTGCTGGCGGGGCCGCCGAGGGAGACGTGGCCGGCCGGCGCGTCGCGGCCGGGGTAGGCGTTGGCGTGTCCACGGGGTGGGCCGGGGTGGGCAACGCCGTACCAGTCGGCGATGGAGCCGGGCTACTGGTCGGGCCGGGTGGCGGGGTGGACAGCAGGGCCAGCACGGTGACGGGCGACGCCGGGGCCGGCGGGGTGAGCCAGGCCTGGTAGGTCGCCGGCTGGGGCAAAGCCAGCCAGGGCCAGGCCACCAGGGCCAGGCCCATTATCGCCACCACAGCCAGCACGGCCGCCAGACCCCAGGCGACCCCCCGCCGCCAGGTGCTCAGCGGTCGTGTCGGCTCGCTCGCCTCCCATAGTCTGGCCCGGATGCGGGACTCGGCAGCCAGGCTCAGGCGCGGCTCACCCAGACCCTGGCGCAGGGTTGGTCCCAGTTCCTGGTGGACGCGCCGGGCCAGAGCCACCCGGGCCGCGCAGTGGACACAGACGGTCAGATGGACCGCCAGGGCCTGGCCGGTGTCTGCTGGCAGAAGGCCATCCACATAGGCTTCCTGGAGTTTTTGCACCTGGTGACAATTCATCTTCATCCGCTGATACCTCGCCTCTCCAGGCGTTCCTGCAAGCGATGCCGGGCCGTGTGCAGCCGGGAGTAGACAGTGCCGACCTGACAGCCCAGGACCCGGGCGATGTCCTCGCAAGACAGGTTCAGATAATAGTGCAAGATCATCACCAGCCGGTGTTTCTCCCCCAAGGCGTTAACCTCTTCCCAGAGGGCCTGCTGAAACTCATTTTGGAGCACCTGTCGTTCCACGGAAGGGTTGGCCGGCACCCGTTCGGCCAACTGATCCTGCTGCCAGGGCAGGGTGAAGAACTGTTTACGCCGCAGGCTGCTGCGGCAATAGTTCACCGTGATCTGATACAGCCAGGTGGTAAACTGGCCGCGTTGCGGGTCAAAACTCCCAATGGCCCGATGCACGCGCAGAAACACCTCCTGCACGGCATCCTCGGCATCCTGGGGTTGTTTCAGCAGGGCGATGGCAAGGCGATAGACCTGGTCCTTATGTTGGGTGAACAGCAGGTCAAAGGCCGTCGCATCCCCGGCCTGGCAGCGCAGCGCCAGGTCATTACTGTCCATGCCAACTCCTACTGCGGATGCGCCTCCGCTTGAGTATACGCGCGGGTCAACGATTCCCTTCACGTGACTGCCTATCCTCCCGCAGGTTCGTGCGTCGGTTCCCAGCAACCTGCGGGAGGGTAGGCTGAGCAATTACACCTGCGGGCGGGTTCGGGGTGGGCAGTTACCCTTTTACGCAGAAAGCACCGTCTGGTTTGGGGGACGGTGCTTTCCTGATGGGCACTTGATTGGGCCTGGGGCGGGGGCGAAGGGAGACCCTTCACCTCCAGCACCCTATTACGCGGCGGGACAGGCTGGCCCACCGCCCGCGCGGGCAGACCCTGAGCCGCCGGGTTCAATCCGGCGTCTGACTGGTTTCAGCCAGTGCCCGATTGAGATGCAGCATCAGCCGCGACTTGCGCCGCGCGGCGTTGTTGCGATGGATCACGCCTTTGGCCGCCGCCCGATCCAGGGCCCGAACGGCTTCCTGGGCCTGGCGTTGCGCCGCCTCCAGGTCCCCGGCCGCGATGAGCAGCCGGGTCTTTTTGACCTCGGTCTTGGCGCGCGAGCGGATGGGTTTGTTGCGCCGCCGCCGGCGTTCGGCCACGCGCATCTGTCTCATGGCAGACCTGGTATTCGGCACTTTAGACACCTCCTGACTTGTTGAATCGTTACTCGTTGCTTGTTGCTCGTTGCTTGTTGCTAGTACACTGCGGCACAAGTCCTTCGGCAGTTATTTGTTCGCCAGGGATCGCCAGATTCCTGGCCTCAACTTGGTGGAGACGGCAACAATGGCGTCGTGGACAGGGATCTGGCGATCCCCGTTGAGCCAAACTACCGAAGGATTTCCGCCGTGGTGTACTAGTTACTTGTTGCTTGTTACTGGTCTCCGACCCCCAGCAACCAGCCGCCAGTCTATGTCCTTGCACGGATCGAAGGGACTGCAACGCGAGTTTCGAGTTGGCGGGTTTCGAGTTGGCGGTTTCGAGTTTGAGAGGCTTATCGCATGGATCGAATGAACACAGGTCACAGGTCACAGGTCTCAGATCTGGAACACTCCCCGCACGAGTCGAATCGAATGTTTTACAACGACCCCTGATCAATTTTGCATATTTGCCCATTTGCCTTTCAGTATCCTCGCACGGATCGAAGGGACTGCAACAGGTCTCAGGTTACAGGTCTCAGATCTGGGACACTCCCCACACGAGTCGAATTGGTTGCAACGACCTCTGATCAATTTTGCATATTTGCCCATTTGCCTTTCAGTATCCTCGCACGGATCGAAGGGACTGCAACTGACCAGGGAGAGGGCCTGGAGCACCCCCACGCCGGTGGCTTTCAGTATCCTCGCACGGATCGAAGGGACTGCAACATGTCGGCAGCCGCAGGGCGGCGATGAGCGGCGCGCCTTTCAGTATCCTCGCACGGATCGAAGGGACTGCAACCGGCAGGTCCCAGTACGTCGTGTTCTGCGTCAGGGCCCTTTCAGTATCCTCGCACGGATCGAAGGGACTGCAACCGCGCGCCAGGTTGTTAAAGTGCGGGCCTATTATACCACCAAAGCCCCATTTTGTCACGGGCCTGGCGGCCCCGGTTGGGCTGGCAATCCCACCTGGCGACCAGGCCCGGCGAAAATCGTTTTCTGCGCCAAAACCCCGCCGATTTGCGACTGCTCTGACGGCCGGCCCTCCGCTCACCCTCCCGCAGGTTGGGGTATTTTCTCGGCCGACAATCGCCCTAATAGACGGAGTGCAAACCCGAAGCACAGTTCCCATTAACCTGCGGGAGGGTAGGCTGAGCAGTCACCGGCCGGGTTCTTTCTACTGATATTGCACCCGCAGGGTAAAGCGGCGATAGGCCGGGTAGGGCATCAGGCTGACCGGGCCGAGGCGGACGCGCGGACCGCGCCGCCAATGGGCCAGGGCCAGCTCGTTGCGCTCGTGCGGGCGCAGCACCCCATCGGGCAGGTAGAACAATGTTTGCGGCCCCACTTCCCAGTAACGGCCCACCAGCAACCCGTTGAGGTAGATGAAGACCTTGCCCGGCGTATTCCGGATGCTCAACCCCACCGGCACGCGATGTTCGGCCGGCAGGTTCAAGGTGAACCAGGTGCGATACCAGACCACGGCCGGGTCTTGCTCCTGGCGCGGCGCGCTGCGCCAGGTTAACGAATCCGGCGTGCCAGCGTGTCCCCCCGTCAGGCCGCCGCGCACACGCCAGGCGATCTCGTGGTCCGGTTCCAGCCGGCACGTTAGCAGGCCGCAGGGGTGGTTTTCGTCGCCGGCAAACCCTTTGTTGTGCCCCAGGCTCTCCACCAGCACCGCCAGCAGATTGCTGTCGGGCCGGAGCAGCCCCGGCGGCAGCGGGATGACCATGGCCGGGCCGTCGCTGAGGTTATCCACAACGGCCAGGCGTGTGCCGTTGAGGAACACCTCGCAGGAGTGCCGGGCCTCCACGCTGAGCGTGAGGCGAGTCTGGGGGCTTAGCCCGGCCAGGTGTCCGCGATACCAGGCCAGCCCCCGCTGTAGCCCCTGGGCGTCCATGTGGAGCGGGGCGCCCGGTGGTATGGGTTGCCAGTCGGCATCGTCGAAATCCAGGAGTCGTTCCGGGCTGCCCGGGCTGACCTCCCAGGGTCCCAGAGCCGGGATATGCTCGCCTTTCCCGCCCCGGCCCCGGCGGGGGAAGGAGATGGCTTCCGGGCCGGGGAGGGGCAACGTATTCAGGTGCTGCGCCTGGCTCCACCGCGTATGCCGGGGCTGCCCGTTCACCCAGACCCGCGCCGGCCGCGGGGACCAGATGTGTACCTGGCCGGGGGCGGCCATCTCCACCTCAGCCTCCAGGCCGTCGGGCAGGTCACGCACCGCGCCCACATAATCCGCGCCGATGAATACCAGGTCGCCGGTCGGCCAGACCCGCTCTGCCAGGTGTGGCGGCAAGGCCAGAATATGGAGCAACTCGCGGTCCAGATACAGGTGTGCGGCGGCTGGCGCGTCACCGGACCAGTGCAGGTCTATTTCACCGGCCTCCAAAGGGACCGGAGCGGGGCCTGTCTCACCAGGCGCAGGGGGCAGAACCAGGGTGTGGTCGTCTTGACCGGGGTTGCGGGCCAAGATCAAGAGCCGGTGATTGCCGCTCACGTGGTGCAGGACCGGCTCGGCGGTGGAATAGGCCAGGGTCGTCGGCCCCAGGGGCAGGTTTAGCGGCACCAGGCGCAAGCCATAGGCCGGGATGGTCACGGGCACCCCGTCGCCAGGCCCGGTTAACCTGGTCTGGGCCTCTGTCGCCGTCAGGTTGCGCAAGAAGATGATGGTGGACCGGCCATCGGTGCGGGCGGCGTAGAGTAACTCCGGGTCGGCGAGAGCCACGGTGGTGGGGGTGGCATTGGTCAGGACAGGGGCCAGGACTGCGGCCGTCAGGGCCAGGCGTCGGGCCTGGTAGTAGCGTCGGGTGAGGGTGCCGGCTTCGCCGACTGGGGCGGCGTAATCGTAGGAGGTATAGACGCCCGGCTCGCCCCAGAAACCCCAGGTTGTGCCGCCGTGGAACATATACAGGTTGTAGAATGTCGCACCCTGCCCCAACGCGCTACCCACCAGCAGGCGGTGATAATCCTCGCCCAGGGCCGCGCGCAGGGCCTCGTAGCCGGGGCCGCCCCAGCCGTCAAACCAGCCGCCCTGGAACTCGCCCAGACCGATGGGGCAATCCAGGCCAGCAGCGGCCCAACTTTCTGCCAGGCTGTCCAGGTTAAAGAACAGGTCCGGCTCCTGGCGCCAGGTGGCCATGTTGGCCAAGTTCACGGGATAGAGGTCCACCGTCGTCACGTCCACCACGTTTTGCCAGCCGCCCAACATCGGGAGCAAGGCATCGTTGTGCATGATGGGCACGGTCACGCCCAGGCGCCGGGCCAGGTCGTAGAGGAACTGCATATAGGCCGGCTCATCGCCCATCTCTTCGGTGAAATACTCGTTCTCGATCTGGAACATCACCAAGCCGTTGCATTGCAGGATGAGGGGGATGATCTGCTCGTACCATTCCTCGACGTAGCGCAGGTAGGCTGGCGAAACGGCGTGGCGCATCTGGTGGCGACAACGGGGGATCACGCCCGGCTGGGCCAGGAGCCAGCCAGGCAGACCCCCGGCGTCCACCTCAGCGCAGATGTAGGGGCCGGGTCGGGCTACCAGGTAGAGGCCCACCTGGTCCACCAGGCGAAGCAGGCGCGGCACATCGCGGATGCCGGTAAAGTCATAGACGCCGGGGGCCGGGGAGTGGTAGTGCCAGGGGAAATACAGGTCCACGGCGTTATAGCCGGCCCGGCGCAGGCGCAGCAGGGCATCAGGCCAGGCCGTCGGGGCCGGCAGGCGAAAATAGTGGAAGGCCCCGCACTGGAGCAGGACGCGCTCGCCATCAATTAAGAAGCTGTGGCGGTCGAAGGTAACATGGGGCATAGGTATCCTCCGGGTGATCATGGGGTGGGGGTGGCCTGGCGCCGTCCCCCGGCCGACCGGGGAAAGCTGGCCAGGGCACTGGCCTCATCGTCATAGACGGCCAGGAGCCTATCCAACATGGTCAATTGGAGCACCACGTGTACACCGGGTTGGAGACAACAGAGCCGCACAGCTCTGCCCAGGGCTTCGGCGAGTTGAAAGCCGGCCATCAGGGCAGTCAGCCCGGTGCTGTCAATAAAGTCCACGCCGGCCATGTTCACCAGGACGTGCCCGCCGTTACTTTCCACCAGTTCGCACAGGGCCTGTTGGACACGCGGCGCAGCATGGATGTCCAACCGCCCGTGTAGATCCAGGATGGCGATCCCGTCGTCGGTCCAACGGGTCTGGATGTGGATCTCTCTCATGTTCGTTGCTCCCCTTTGCTGGTCGGTTGTATTGGTCCCCCAGGGTCTCGTCCCTGATTATACTGTGTGAGCCAGAAGCTGTCAATGTGGGCTGACAGCCGGGCATAACTCCTGTCAGGGAGGGAACAAGGGGAAAGTCTTTCTGGGGTTTTTGCGGCGGCTTCGCCGCCGCAAAAACCCCTATGAGGCCTTCTTTGCCCTCCCCCGAAGGGACACGAAGTGGGGAGTGGATCAGGGTCCCCAGGCGTTTAAATTATGCCCGGATGTCAAGGGCTTGCCAGCCGGCCGGCGAACGGCTATAATACGGGCACGGAGGCTGGAGTGACGGACGTATCCGTGATCGTGGTGAGTTGGAACGTGCGCGACCTGCTGCGCCAATGCCTGGCCTCGGTGCGCGATGGCACGGGGGGGCTGGATGTGGAGACCATCGTGGTGGACAACGCCTCCACGGACGGTAGCGTGGACATGGTGCGCCGGGAGTTCCCGGCGGTCCGGCTCCTCGTCAACGATCACAACCCCGGCTTTGCCTGGGCCAACAACCAGGGCCTGGCCGTGGCCCGGGGCCGGTATCTCTTCCTGCTGAACCCCGATGCCCAGGTGATGAACGATGCCCTGCCCCTCATGGCTGCCTATATGGATGAGCACCCGGAGGTGGGTCTGTTGGGGCCGCAGTTGCGCTATGCCGACGGCCGCTTGCAATCCTCACGGCGACGATTCCCCACCCTGGCGACGGCCCTGGTGGAGAGCACCGTCCTGGAACGATATTTCCCGGCGGCCGGCCCCATCCGCCGCTACCGGATGCTGGACACGCCGGACAACGCCGTGCAAGAGGTAGACTGGGTGGTGGGGGCAGCCATGTTCGCCCGGCGGCAGGCCGTCGAGCAAGTGGGGCCATTGGACACGGGCTATTTCATGTACTCTGAGGAGTTGGACTGGGGTCGGCGGTTCCGGGCCGCTGGCTGGCGCGTAGTCTACCTGCCGACGGCCCTGGTCATCCACCACGAGGGCCAGTCTAGCGCGCAAGACCTGGCCGGGCGCGACATCCGGTTCCACACCAGCCGGGTGCGCTACTTCCGCCAATACCACGGCGCCTTCCAGGCCGGCGTGGTACGCTGGTTCGTCCTGGCGACGTTCGTCTACCAACTGGGGCTGGAGGGGTTAAAGTGGCTGGTGGGCCATAAGCGTCCGCTGCGGGCGAGCCGGGTGCGGGCCTATGCCCAGGTGCTCCGCTCCGGGCTGCGGGGGCAATCGGAGCGGGGGAGCGGGAGAGCGGGATGACGCTCTACGAAATACGAAGTTTGACGTTCGCCCGCTTCGCCTGACGCTTGACGTTTGACGAGTGATGACCATGAAAGTCTGCCTGCTCAGCGCTGAATACCCGCCCCTGCAAGGCGGTGTGGGCGATTTCACCCGCGAGCTGGCCCGGGCCATGAGCGCTCAGGGGGCCGCCGTGACGGTGCTGACCGGGGCGGGGAAGAGGCCGGCCGATGACCCGGACGCCGGGGGCTGGCGCGTGTTGCGGGCCATCAAAAGCTGGGGCTGGGGGCTGCTGCGCCAGGTGCCAGACCTGTTGCGCGACCTGGCCCCGGACGTGGTGAACGTCCAGTACCAGACGGCGGCCTACGGGATGCGCCCGGCCATCAACCTGTTGCCCCGGTGGGCGCGCCGGGGGACACCAAGAACCCATTGGGTGGTGACGTACCATGACGTGCGGGAGCCATACCTGTTCCCCAAGGCCGGCCGCCTCCGGGGATGGGTGACGCTGCACCTCGCCCGCTGGAGCCACGCCGCCATCGCCACCAACGCCGAGGACGAGACCTGGTTGCGGGACCGGCTGCCCGGTGACTATCGGCTGGCGCGCATTCCCATCGGCTCGAATATCGCGGTCCAGCCCCCGGCCGGCTACGACCGGGCCGCCTGGCGGGCGCGGCTGGGCGTGACCCCGGCGGAAACGCTGCTGGCCTACTTCGGCTTCCTGAACGAGAGTAAGGGCGGCGAGGACCTGGTGTGGGCGCTGAAGGAACTGGAGACACGGGGGTTGCCGGTCCGCCTGCTCATGGTGGGCGGGCGCGTCGGTTCCAGCGACCCGACGAACGTGGCCTATGCGGACCGGGTGGAACTGCTCATGGCCCGGTTGGGCGTGGCAGATAAGGTCATCTGGACCGGCTATACCGCTCCGGCCGAGGTCTCCGCCAACCTGCTCGCGGCCGATATCGGGGTGTTGCCGTATCGGGACGGGGCCAGCTTCCGGCGAGGGAGCTTTATGGCCCTGCTGGCCCACGGGTTGCCCATCGTTACCACGGCGCCGCGGGTCCCCATGCCGGAACTGATAGATGGTGAGAACATCCGGCTGGTGCCCCCGGCCAGCCCGCCGGCCCTGGCCGAGGCCGTCGCCGCCCTCGCTGCCGACGAGGCCCAGCGTCGCCGGTTAGGGGCGGGGGCGCGCGTGCTGGCGCGCCGGTTCGATTGGGCGGGCATCGCCCGGGATACGCTGGCCTTGTTCGCCGACCTGAATTATCAGACTCCTGGCCTCACGCTCAAGACCTGGGGTCGGGGGCCGGACTGAGTGACGGGGGGCCATGTCCACCGCTCTCGAGTACGTCACCTACACAGACCAGACTCCGTATCTGCGGGTCCTGGACAACGCCGCCCTTGAGCGCGTTCACGCCGCTGCGCTGGACGTGCTGGCGACTGTGGGGGTGAGCGTGCCGTTATCCCAGGCGCGGGCCATCTTCGCTGCCGCCGGCGCGCACGTGGATGAGGCCAGGCAACGGGTGCGCCTGCCGGCCAGGCTCGTCGAAGATGCGCTGGCCCAGGCCACCACGCGCTACACCCTCTGCGCCCGCGACCCGGCCCGTGACCTCCTCATAGACGGCGCACACGGCTACCTCTCCACCGACGGCGCCCCGGCCACCATCGTGGACCTGGAGACGCGCCGGCCCCGGCCCTCCACCCTGGCGGACCTGGAGCAGATCGTGGCCCTGGCCGACGAACTGCCGGCCATCGCCTTCCTCTGGCAGTCCGTGAGCGCGAACGACGTGCCCCCGGCCGAACGCGCCCTGCGGGAATTGAAGACGTGCCTGGTCGGTTCCACCAGGCACGTGCAGGCCATGACCGTGGCGACCGGTCACCAGGCACGCGGGGCCGTCCGCCTAGCCCAGGTTCTGGCCGGCGGTTCCCAGGCCCTGCGCCGACGCCCCATCCTCTCCACCTTCCAGTGCGCCATCAGCCCCCTGGTCCATGCCGCTGACGCATTGGAGGCGGCACTCGTCTTCGCCGCGGCTGGCCTCCCCACCGGCTACCTGGCGATGCCCCTGAGCGGAGCCACGGCCCCCATAACCGTGGCCGGTCATCTGGTCCAGGCTCACGCCGAGGTCTTGAGCGGCCTGGCCCTCATCCAACTGGCCTATCCGGGCACCCCCACCTTCTACGCCGCCTGTGGCACGATGATGGACCCCCGCACCGGCGCGCTGACCGGCGGTGGCCCGGAGGACGCCCTGCTGGCTGCCGCCACCTGCGGTCTGGCCCACTTCTGCGGTTTTCCGGTGCTCATGGGGGTCTTTGCGCCCGGTGCGGTGAGCAACGATTGGCGGTCCGGGCTGGAGGGGGCACTAAACACCGCCTTCAGCGTGTTGGGTCGGGCCGAGATGATGAGTGGAGCCGGGTGCCTGCGTACCGCCCAGGTCTTTGACCCGGTCCAGATGGTGCTGGATGCCGAGGCATTTCGCCTGCTGGCGCACGTGAGTCGCGGCGTGCCCGTGGACGATGACGCGCTGGCAGTTGAGGCGATCCGCCGCGTCGGACTGGGCGGCGATTATCTGACAGACGCGCACACCCTGCGCCACATGCGGGCGGTCTGGCAACCACGGGCCTACAGGCGTGGCGGCCCCACCCCCCCAGATTGGGGGGAGAGAGAGGGCCAGGGGGAAGATAGGGGGCAATTGCCGGCGGCCGAGGCCCGGGAATACGCCCGCCGCCTGCTGGCCGGCCACGAGCCGCCGCCGCTGGACCCGGCACTGGCCGCCGAACTGGAAGCCATCATCGCGGCCGCGGCCAGCGGCCGGTTATAATCAGATAGGGGCGAGGCTTTTCCGTCGCCTATCCCGGCCGCGCGCGGACACGCACCACCTGCCCCTGCCGGGCCTGGTGCTCCGCCAGTGCCGTCCGAAACTCCTGGCTGATCTCTGATAACGAGGTCACCGTTTCCCCCAGCAGGACCGGCGGGTCCACGGCCCGTACCTGATCAATGGTGATCTCATAGTCATAATCCGCCGGGTCCACAGCATAGCTGGCCCGGGGCGTGAGCAACCGTAACCGGCTCTGGATGGCCGGGTTGGGACTGCTACGCAACAAGGCCATCAGATCGGCATCGGTAGACAACAGCATCTCCCGGATAATAAAGCCCTCCTCCAGAGCCAGGCGGAGAGCCTCCGCCAGAACCCGGTAAGCGCAGATGTCCAACGGGTTCGACCAGATGCGGCGGTCCATCTCCATATAACAGTTACCCAGCCAACGGGCCACAGCCAGGTCGTTCACGACGATGCGCCCCTCATGGGGCACCAGGTGCAGCAGGCATTGCGAGGCCTCGGCCGGGGTGATGACCCGCTCCATCAACGCATCCCGCAAAAAGTAATCCAGCCGATCCGCGCTCAGGGCCGGCAACGGTTGCTCCAACAGGGAATAATGCGCCCCGTCCAGGACGTCACCCACGGCTAACCCGTGGGCCGCCAGAACCGTGGGGACTTCGGAACCCCACAGGACCTTGCGATACAGGGTCTCGTGATAGCTCTCACCGCCCCCGGTCGGGAACAGCAGGTCACTGACATGGGAAAAAGCCGTGTGCGAGATGTCGTGTAGCAGGCCAGCCAACTGTTCCCGCCAACTGGCCCGCAGACGCCGGAGGAGCAACATCACGCCCACCGAATGGTCAAAACGAGTGTGACACCGCTGCGGATAGATATAAGCCGTGGCCCCGGCCTGGTAGATGGACTCCAGCCGCCGCAGAGCATCGGTGTCCATAAGCTCCAGGATCAGATCATCACGGATATCAATCACCCCGTGTACGATGTCGTGATAGCGCATCCCAGCTCCTCCGTACCTACCCTTATTTGCCCCGCCGGTGTGTTAGCTCCGGTAGTCACTCCAATGAGTAGTGATTATAAGCTCCAGACCCCTTCAGGGGTAC
>Ga0209101_1001121_pt1 | contig 20672 bp, 14 predicted proteins | sample ConPoolayeCmetaG_FD_185481 | JGI IMG/M metagenome (GOLD analysis project Ga0209101, IMG submission 185481) | Hot spring microbial mat communities from California, USA to study Microbial Dark Matter (Phase II) - Cone Pool mat layer C metaG... ...
GGCGGGTGAGGTCCCCCGCTACCGCTGGGGCTCCGTTGGTTGGGGGGCGGTCGTGCCGTCGGGGGTGCCCCGCGCTGCCGCTGGGGCTCCGATTCGTTCGGGCACGGGCCCGGACCGCGGGCGGGTCGGGCGCATTTTCCGCCCCCGGCCGCCCCGCTATGATTCCGGCTTTCAGACCGTCCCGGCGGCACGCCCGCGCAGCGCCGCCGGGTCCGGAGAGACCGATGCATCCGACCGGACTGATCCCGCCGCACGGCGGACGCCTCGTCAACCTCGTCGTCGACGCCGAGCGCGCCGCGGACCTGCGCCGCGAGGCCGCCGGCCTGGTCTCCGTGCGCCTCGGCGAGCGCGAACAGTGCGATCTCGAGCTGCTCGCCGTCGGCGGCCTAAGCCCGTTGACCGGCTTTCTGGGCGCCGCGGACTACCTCAGCGTCTGCGAGCGCATGCAGCTCGCCGACGGCCTGCCGTGGAGCATCCCGATCACCTGCCCGGTCGCCGAGACCGCGGCGGCGCGGATCGAGCCCGGCCAGCGCGTGGCGCTGACGGACGACGCCGACCGCCCGCTCGCGGTGCTCACCGTCCGCGAAAAGTACCGCCACGAGAAGCAGCTCGAGTGCGAGCGGGTCTACCGCACGACCGACCCGGCCCACCCGGGCGTGGCCGGCACGCTCGCGCAGGGGCCGGTCTGCCTGGGCGGCCCGGTCGAGGTCCTGACGCCGCGTTACGACCCGCCGTTCGCCGAGTACCGCTGGACGCCGGCCCAGACCCGCGCCGCCTTCCTGGAGCGCGGCTGGCGGACCGTCGTCGCCTTCCAGACCCGCAATCCGATCCACCGCGCGCACGAGTACATCACCAAGTGCGCCCTGGAGATCTGCGACGGCCTGCTGATTCACCCCCTCGTCGGACAGACCCAGCCGGGCGACATCCCGGCCGACGTTCGGATGCGCTGCTACCAGGTGCTGCTGACGAACTACTACAACCCGCGGAACACGTTGCTCGCGGTGCTGCCGGCCGCGATGCGCTACGCCGGCCCGCGCGAGGCCGTTCATCACGCCCTCATGCGGAAGAACTACGGCTGCACGCATTTCATCGTCGGCCGCGACCACGCCGGCGTCGGCTCCTTCTACGGGACTTACGACGCCCAGCGGATCTTCGACGAGCTCGACCCGCAGGCCCTCGGCATCGTCCCCCTCCGGTTCGAGAACAGCTTTTGGTGCCGCCGGAGCGGGGCGATGGCGACCGAGAAGACCACCAACAGCGCGCCCGCCGAACGCGTCGCGCTGTCCGGCACCGCCGTCCGCGAACTGCTGGCCCGCGGCGAGCGGCCGCCGGTCGAGTTCACCCGGCCGGAGATCGCCGACATCCTGATCGCAGCCCTGCGGAAAAACGCATGAACGCGCCACCCGCCCCGGCCACGGACCCGACCGTCGTCCCGCCCGACATCGTGGCGGCGCTGCGCGGCGCGCGCGAGGTCGCGTTGCTCAGCCACGTGACGCCCGACGCGGACGCGATCGTCTCGATGGGCGCGCTGTGGCTGGCGCTGCCGACGCTCGGCATCCCGGCGCACCTGGTGCTGCCCGAGGGCTCGGTCTCGCGGCAGCTCTCGTATCTGGTCCGCTATGCCGGGCTGCGCCCCGCGACCGTGGCCGACGTCCAGCAGTGCGACCTCCTCGTCGCGCTCGACACCGCCAAGGAGAAGCGGCTCGGCGGCGCGGAGCATCTGGCGGTCCTCACCAAAATCCCGGTCGTCAACATCGACCACCACGCCAGCAACACGCAGTTCGGCCGCTGCAACTGGATCGTCCCGCAGGCCAGCAGCACCTCGGAACTGGTCTACGCGCTCTTGCGGGCCCTGGGCTGCACGATCACCCCCACCATCGCCACGCTCCTGTACGCCGGCCTGCACACCGACACGCAGGGGTTCGCGCTGTCCAACACCACGCCGCACGCGCTGCGGGTCGGATACGAGCTGGCCGCCGCCGGCGCCGCCGTGGCCGAGGTCTGCGAGCGCATGCACCGCAGCCTCAGCCGCGGCGAGTTCGCGCTGCTGGCCCGCGTGTACGCCAACACGCAGGTCAGCGCCGACGGGCGCCTGGCCTGGAGCACCCTCTCGTACGCCGAGATCACGCACACCGGCTGCCGCGCCGCGGACATCGACTCGCAGGCCGAGGTGCCGCGCTCGATCGAGGGCATCGCCGTCGCCATCCTGTTCTCCGAGGGCGAGCCCGGCCGGATCCGCATCAACTTCCGCGGCGAACGCGGCGTGTCCGTCCTCGAGCTCGCCATGCAGTTCGGCGGCGGCGGCCACCCGGCCAGCGCCGGCGCGCGGCTCACCGGCACGCTCGCCGACGTCACCGCCCGCGTGCTGGCGGCCGCGCAGGCCTACGCGGCCGCTCTCACGCTGGAGCCGCTCACGTGAGCGCCGCGGCCATCCCGGCGCCGCTCGTCCGGGAGCACCTCGCCCGCCTGGCCGACCTGCTGCGGCCCACCGATCTGGCCGCGGTGGTCGTGTTTCATCCGTCCAACATGCGGGCCTTCCTCGGCACCGACTGGTCGTCTTCCGACCGGCTGTTGTGCGGGGCCGTCACGCGCGCCGGCCGCGCCGTCGCGGTCTGTCCCGCCTTTGAGCGCCCCGCCCTCGATCCGATCGCGGCCTGGACGCACATCGCCACCTGGGAGGAGCACGAGGACCCGTACGCCGCGCTCCTCCGCGCCCTCGCGGACGCCGGCGCCGCGCACGGCCCGCTGGGTGTCGACGGCCGCATGTGGGTCGACAGCCTGGAGCGCCTCGCGGCGGCCGCCGCGCCGCGGCCGGTGCGCAACGCCGAAGCCCTGCTGCGTGAGGTGCGCCTGATCAAGTCGCCAGCCGAGCTGGATGTGCTGCGTGAGGCCCAGCGGCGCGGCGAGCGGGCGTTCGCGGTCGTCGCCGAGTTGCTCCGGCCGGGCGTGAGCGAACGCGAGCTGTGCGACGCCGTCACCGCCCGGTTCGCGCCGGAGGGGCTGCACGTGGTGCCGCTGGTGCAGTCGGGACCCAATGCCGCCGTACCGCACAGCCCGACCGGCACGCGGCGCATCGCCCCCGGCGAGACGGTCGTCGTCGACAGCGTCATCGCCTGGCAGGGCTACTGCAACGACCTCACGCGGACGTTCGCCGTCGGCGATCCGCCCGCCCGCGCCAGGGCGGCGTACCGGGCCGTGCGGGCGGCCCAGGCCGCGGCGATCGCGGCGGCCGGCCCGGGCGTGCCCTGCGGCCGGCTCGACGCCGTCGCGCGGCAGGCGATCACCGCGGCGGGTTTCGGGCCGTACTTCGTGCACCGCCTGGGCCACGGCATCGGGGTGGAGGGACACGAGCCGCCGTACCTGGTCGCCGGCAACGCCGAGCCGCTGCGCCCCGGCATGGTCTGCACCGTCGAGCCGGGCATCTACGTGCCGGGCGAGTTCGGCATCCGCATCGAGGACGTTATCATCATCACGGAGGGCGGGTGCGAGGTGATCCGCGGCACGCTCGCGACGGATGTCTCCGCGGCGCTGGAGGCCTGAGCGGTCGCGCCCCGCCGCCGGGCCGGGAGTTCTGCGTTGCACACGAAGCCTGGACCGCCGACGCGCCCCGCGGCGCCGCACTCGGCCCCGCACTCCGGCGACCTGTCCCCCGCCGAGTTCCGCCGCGCCATGCACGCGGTGGCCGACCTGATCGCCGACTACCTCGAGCAGGTGCCGACCTACCCCGTGCAACCCCGCATCCGGCCGGGCGACGTCCGCCGGCAGCTTCCGGCGGCGCCGCCGGTTGAGCCCGAGCCCTTGGACCGCATCCTGGCCGATTACAAGGCCCTCATCGAGCCGCACGTCACCCACTGGAACCACCCGGGGTTCATGGCGTACTTCCCCGTCACCGGCTCCGGCCCCGGGATCCTCGGCGAGGCCCTGGCCGGCGCGCTCAACGTCAACGCCATGCTCTGGCGGACGGGCCCCGCCCCGACCGAACTCGAAGAGCTGGCCTGCGACTGGTATCGCCAGATGCTGGGCCTGCCGCCCGAGTTCCGCGGCCACCTCAACGACACCGCCTCCATCAGCTCCCTGCTGGCCCTCGCCGCCGCCCGCGAGCGGCAGACCGACCTCGACATCCGGCGCCGCGGCCTCGCCGGCCGCCCGGACCTCCCCGCGCTGACGGTCTATTGCAGCGACCAGGCGCATTCCTCGATCGACAAGGCCATGGTCACGCTCGGCCTGGGCCTCGAAAACCTTCGCCGCATCCGCAGCGACGACGCCTTCCGTCTCGACGTCGACGCGCTGGAAGCCGCCCTCGCGGCCGACAAAGCCGCGGGCCGCCGGCCGATCGCCATCGTGGCCACCGCCGGCACCACCTCGACGACCTCAGTCGATCCGCTCCGGCCGCTGGCCGCGATCGCGCAACGCGAAAACCTGTGGCTGCACGTCGACGGGGCCTACGCCCTGGCGGCGGCGATCTGCCCGGAGTACCGGCCGGTCTTCGCCGGCCTCGAGCACGCCGACTCCATCGTCACCAACCCGCACAAATGGCTGTTCGTGCCGGTGGACTGCTCGATGCTGCTGGTCCGCGATCCGGCGCTGCTGCGGCGCGCGTTTTCGATCATCCCCGATTACCTCACGACCACCGAGTCGAACGTCACGAACCTGATGGATTACGGCGTGCAGCTCGGCCGCCGCTTCCGGGCGCTCAAGCTTTGGATGGTGCTCCGGGCCTTCGGGGTCCGCGGCCTTCAGGAACGCATCCGTTTCCACTGCGCGCAGGCCCGCCGCGTGGCCGAGTGGCTCGCGGCCGAGCCGGGGCTCGAGCTGGTCGCCCCGGTACCCTTCGCGACGGTCTGCTTCCGCGCCGCGGTCGACGGCCCACCCGAGCAGCAGGACGCGTTCAACGAGCGCTTCCTGGCGGAAATCAACGCCGACGGCGCGATCTTTCTGTCGCACACGCGCCTGCGGGAGCGCTACGTGCTGCGCATCAGCATCGGCAACCTGCGGACGACGACGGAATACGTCGACCGGGCGCTCGAGATCATCCGCGCGGCCCACGCCCGCGTGCGGGCGCGGCGTTAGGCACCCGGGCGTTCGCCCCCCTGTGGCGCGCGCCGGCGCGTCAGCCCCCCGCGCCACGGCGCAGCGGACCCACGTGTCGGACGTCCCGCCCCGGACCGCTACAGGAGGTTCGCCGCCAGCTCCGCCAGCGTACTGCGCTCCCCCTTGCGCAGCTCCACATGCGCCGCCATCGGCTGCCCGCGAAAGCGGTTGATCAGGTAGATGAAGCCGTTGCTGTTGCGGTCGACGTACGGGTTGTCGATCTGCCACGGGTCGCCCGTCAGCACCACTTTCGCGTCCGACCCCATCCGCGTGATGACCGTCTTGACCTCCAGCGGCGTCAGGTTCTGCGCTTCGTCGATGATCACGAACCGCTTGGCGATGCTCCGCCCGCGGATGTACGTCAGCGGCTGGATCTCGATCAGCCCGGAGCGCATCAGCCCCATCACGTCGGCGTGCCCCTTCATCGCGCCGCCCGTGTCCAGCAGGAACTCGACCGTGTCCACGATCGGCTTCATCCACGGCATGAGCTTGTGCTCCACGTCGCCGGGCAGGTACCCGATGTCCCGCCCCACCGGCACGATCGGGCGGCACACCAGCACCCCCCGGAACTGCCGCCGCTTGAGCGTCAGGTGCAGCGCCGCCGCCAGCGCCAGGAGCGTCTTGCCCGTCCCCGCCTTGCCCAGCAGCGACACCAGCGACAACCGCTCGTCCAGCAGCGCGTCGATCGCGTAATACTGCTCCTTGTTGCGCGCCTGCACACCGCACAACCCGCGCTCCGGCGCCCGCAACGCGATGAGCTGCCGCCCCTCCGTGTCCACCCGCGCCAACGCCGTGCCCCGCGCCCCGTTCGGCGGCCGCAGCAGCAGGTACTCGTTCGGCTGCCGGGCGGCGTCGGTCAGCGGCAGGCGCCCCTGCTGCTTGAACTGTTCGAGCTGCCCGTCGGCCAGGACGAGCTCCGCGGGCGGCCGCTCGAGGTCGTCAAACAGCACGTGATCGCTTTCGTAATCCTCCGCCCGCAGGCCGGCCGCGTCGGCCCGGATCCGCAGGTTGATGTCCTTTGTCACGATGATGACCGGCGTATCGGGCTCCGCTTGGCGGATGCGGTGCGCCACGTGCAGGATCTCGATATCCGCCGGGAACTGACTGCCCGCCAGCACCTGCGCCGGCTCGCAGTACACGATCAGTCGCCCCCCGCCCGCCAGCGGCACCCCGCTGGCCAGGCTGCGGCCTTCCGCGCGCAGCCCGTCCAACAATCGGACGACCGTCCGGGCGTTGAAGCCACGATCCGTGGGCTCCTTCTTGAACCGGTCCAGCTCGCTGATCACCCCGACCGGAATGATGACCGTGTTGTCGGCGAAGTGAAAAATCGAATGCGGATCATGGATGAGAATGTTCGCATCCAGGATGTAGTTCTTTCGCATGCGCCGCAGTGTAGCCGCGGACCCGGCGCGCCGGGAGACCGCGCGTCGGGCACGGCGCAGCACCCGGCTATCCAAGTCGCCACAGTCCCCACGCGCTCGCGCTCACCGGGGCTCCCCCGGCCGTCCGCGCCCTCGCGCGGCATCGCACGCCGCCGCCCGGCCGCGCCGCGGCTCACCACCGTCGCAGCACCACCGTCGGCGCCAGCAACCTAAACGTCGTCGGCTCCACCACGAACGCGACGTCGACACGAACCGGTGGTATCTCGACCGGCAGCGGCCTCGGCCTGAGCCCTACCCCCGCCGGCATCTCAGAGATACGACGTGTCCGAGACCTCGCCGCCCTGCGTGTCGATCAAGCTCAGCGGCGCCCACGCTCACCGACGTCGCGCCCAACCCGTTGGCCTGTGGGCGGAAGGCGCGCGCCCGACTCAAACGTGTACGGCGCACTGATGGCTCGGAAATCCGTCCCCCACGTGACGCAAAGTTCAACCGTCGGCGGCGGCGCGACGCAGTCCGCAGTCCATCCGGCCACCGCCCCAACGACCGGCCCAGCGCGCATGTCGAGAATCTCGAACAAGTTGGAGGCACGCTCGTACCCGTGCACTCCCGGTGCTCAGGGGGGAGCGAGGCGCTGACCTTCCAGGGGTCAGGCACCCGCGCTTCGTCCGGAATTCAGACATCGCGAGCACTCGCGGCGTGTCAGGCCGGTATGCCTGGCGGCTGCTTTCCACCGATTGTAAAATATGTCGCAGGGGCGGCGGCAGGCAGCGCCGCGCGCCCGCTTATCGGCCCTGAGGAGGTCCGAGACGTGGTTCGTTTCATCGCCTTGACGTCCCTCGCATTGGCCGTCGCGCCCCTCTTGCCGGTGGGTTGCCCCCTGATCCCGGTCGAGCCCGAGGACGGACCGTTGCCTGAGCGGGGTACCATCCAGACGACGGCCACCGCCAGCGCGGCGCGCGCCGAGGTCGGCCAGGCCGTCTCGCTCGAGGCGACGGCCGATCGGCCCAACGTCCAATTCGCCTGGGTCCAGATCATGGGCGCGGGCGTAACGATCGTCGACGCCGATCGCGCCATCGCGACGTTCACGGCGCCGTCGGTGCAGACCGAGCAAACGCTCGAGTTCATGGTCACGACCACGGACGACAGCGGCGCCGTCGGGCGCGCCTCGACCCGGGTGATGGTGGCAGCCGACCCGAACTGGTCCCCCGGTCGGCGACCGGCGCAGCCGGCGGGCGGCGGAGGCACGTCGAGCGGTCCGACCGCCGACGCCGGCGGAGACAAGGAAGTCCTGCCGGGCGACGTGGTGACCCTGGACGGCTCCCGCAGCACGGGGCGGATTGCCACCTACTCTTGGCGGCAGACGGCGGGCACTCCCGTAACGCTGACCAACGCCGACACGGTCCGGGCGACGTTCACCGCGCCGCCGACTCGCGCGCTTGGCGAGGACGACGGGAGCTCGAACGTGCTCGAGTTCGCGCTCACTGTGACGGACGTCAACAAGCGCACGGCCGAAGATCGGGTGGAAGTCCGGATCCTCAGTCCGGGAACGGTTGGGCCGCGCGTGCGGATCTCGACCTCGTTCGGCGACATCGTGGTGGAGCTGAACGAGACGAAGGCGCCGAAAACGGTGCAGAACTTCCTGCGCTACGTGGACGACGGCTTCTACGACGGCACAATCTTCCACCGCGTGATCCCGGGCTTCGTCGTCCAGGGCGGCGGCTTCACCCCCGGCCTCAACCAGAAGAGCACGCGCGATCCGATCAAGAGCGAGTCCGACAACGGCCTCAAGAACGCCCGCGGCACGATCGCGATGGCCCGCACCAACACCCCCGACTCGGCCACGTCGCAGTTCTATTTCAATCTGGCCGACAACACGCAGCTCGACCGCACCGATAACAACGCCGGGTACACGGTGTTCGGCCGGGTGCTGGAGGGCATGGATGTCGTGGACCGCATCGCGGCCGTGCCGACCGAGTCGCGCCAGGGCTTCCAGGACGTGCCGCGCCAAGACATCCTGATCCGGACGGCGCGGCGGATCCCCACGCGCTGAGCCGCCCGCTGCCCTCGTCAGTCGGTCGGCCGCGTCGCAGGCCCCCCGCCGTGGTGCGCCGCCGGCGCCGCGGTCCGTCACTGCCGCGCACGCCGCGACGCACTCCCGCCGCTCATGCCGTCGTTCGCCGCCGCCGCGCAGGTCTGGCACGCCGCGCACGCCGCGCGGCGGGCCCCGCGGCGCCGCGCGGGAGCGCGGCGTGGTGATCCGCCCGGCGGGGCCGCGCGCCGGCTGTGCCCGTCCGCGGCGGGCCGGCCGCGGCTCAGGTATAGCGCACCCAGCGCGCCAGCTCGACGAGCGACGGCGGCTTGCCGTACATGAGCACGCCGACGCGGAAGACCTTGCCCGCGGCCCACATCGCGACCAGCACGCTCACCCACAGCAGCGCCAGCGTGCTGACGATCTGCCACGTGGGCGTGTCGGGGTCGCCGCACACCCGCAGCACCATGACGAACGGCGTAATGGGCGGAACGAAGCTCAGCGCGACGCTCAGCAACGACGCCGGGTGCTCGGCCAGGTAGAACCAGAAGATCATCGGAATGAGCGTGATCAGCGAGAGCGGGGTCACCATGCCCTGGGCGTCCTTCAGCTCGTTGCACGCCGAGCCGATGGCGGCCAGTAACGCGGCCATGAGCAAAAAGCCGGGCACGAAATACGCGAAGGCCAGCCCCAGCCGGTAGCCGGTCACCATGTCCGTGACCTGATACGCCCGGGCCCCCGCGTGGCCCACGACGCCCCACACGCCCACCAGCAGGAAGCCCACCGCCGTCATGCCGAGAATCTTGCCCGCCATGAGCTGCGTCGGACTGACCGCCGACAGCAGCACCTCCACGATGCGCGAGCTCTTCTCCTCGATCACGGTCGTCAGGAGCCCCTGCGCGATGCCGAACGTGCCCATGAACAGCACGAACATGAAGATGAACGGCGTCAGCGCGCGGGCCACCGCGTGACTGGTCACCGGACCACCGGTGCTGCCATCCAACTCGATCACGGGCACCGGACGGCTCCGCAGCTCCGCAACGCGGGCCGGGTCCAGGCCGGCCGCCCGGCAGCGCACCGCGTAAATCGCCTCGCGGACCATCTCCTCGATCACGCGCCCGGCCTGGAGCTGGTTGTCCTTGCGGCCGAGGGTGAAGCCGCCCGCGCCCTCCACCGCCTCACGCGCCACCAGGATGTAGCCGTACAGTTCGCCGCTGCGGACGCGCGCCGCCAGCGCGGCGACGTCGGCCGGCCCGGGCCGCAGCCACTCCAAGCCGAACGGCTGGTTCGGCCGCTCGGCGTTGGCCCGCGCCACCTGGGCTTCCAGGTCGGCCCGCAGCGCGCCGGTCTCGTCCACCACGGCCAGCACGCGCAGCGGAATACGCTCGTTACGGGCGAACTGCTGCGCCTTCTCCATGCCCATCAGACCGCCGAACATGATGCCGGGCAGCAGCACGACGCTCAGGACGAACGCTTTCGTGCGGACCGTGGCCAGGAACTCCCGCAGCGCGACGGCGAAGACTTTATTCATGGGCCGCCTCTCCGCTCACCACCGCCTCGGCCGGGGCCCCGTCCCCGCCGACGAGCTTGACGAAGATCTCCTGAAGACCGGGACGCTGGACCTCGAACCGCGCCAGGCGGGCGTGCCGCAGGGCCGTCTCGAGCACCGTGTTCGGCGGCGTCCCGTCGGCCAGCTCGAGCCGCGCGTGACCGGAGGTGATCTGCGCGGCGATGACGCCGGGCACGCGCGCCAGCGGCGCGAGGTCGCCGTCGCCGTCGATCACCACGATCCGGTCGGCGAAGCGGGCCCGCACTTCGTTGACACGCCCCTCGATCACCCGCCGGCCCCTGTTGATCAGCACGATCCGGTCGCAGAGGCGCTCCGCCTGGTTCATCTGGTGCGTGGAGAACACCACGGTCGCTCCCTGGTCGCGCAGCTCGATTACCAGCCGCTCGAGCAGGCCCGCGTTCAGCGGATCGAGCCCCGAGAACGGCTCGTCGAGGATGACCAGTTCGGGCCGGTGCAGCACCGCACAAATGAACTGGAGCTTCTGCGACATGCCCTTGGATAGCGCCTCGACGCGCTTCCGGCGCCAGTCCTGAAGCCCGACGCGCTCCAGGCTTTCGTCGATCCGCGCCCGCAGCGCCCGCCCGTGCAGCCCCTTGAGCTGGCCGAAGTAGTGCAGCGTGTCGGCCACCGTCATCTTGCGGTACAGGCCGCGCTCCTCCGGCAGGTAGCCGATCCGGTCCTTGACCTCCGCGGCATTCGGGTGGTCGAGCACGCGAATCCGCCCCGCATCCGGATAGATGATGCTCATCACCATCCGGAGCGTGGTGGTCTTGCCCGCCCCGTTCGGACCGAGAAAGCCCAGCACCTCCCCGGCGGGCAGCCGCAGGCTGAAATCGTCCACCGCGGTGAACTGCCCGTACCGCTTGGTCACGCCTTCGAGCACCAGGGCGTCCGCCACGCGCTGTCCTCCCTCCGTCCAGGGCCCGGCCCGGCGCCGCCCCGCAGCGACACCACCCATGATTATGGCCGCGCCGCCGGCCGACCCGCCGGTCGGTACTTGTCGGATTGTGTCATGCGGCGCAGCCCGTCAGCCGAGTACCCGCGCGACCGCCTCGCCCAGCGTGGCCGGGCTGTCGCTGACGGTGATGCCCGCCGCCCGCAGCGCCGCAATCTTCGACTGGGCCGTGCCCTCGCCGCCGGAGATGATCGCGCCCGCGTGCCCCATCCGCCGGCCGGGCGGCGCCGTCTGGCCCGCGATGAACGCCACCACCGGCTTGCGAATGTGTTGCCGGATGTGCGCGGCCGCCTGCTCTTCATCCGTCCCGCCGATCTCCCCGATCATCAGGATCGCGTGGGTGTCCGGGTCGGCCTCGAACAGGTCCAACAGCTCGATGAAGTTCAAGCCCTTCACCGGGTCGCCGCCGATCCCGACGCAGGTCGTCTGCGCGTAGCCGCGCGACGTGCACTGCCAGACCGCCTCGTAGGTCAACGTCCCGCTGCGGGAGATGATGCCGACGTTCTTCGTGCCCGGCCCCGGCGGCTTGTGAATGTACCCCGGCATGATCCCGATCTTGCATGCCCCGGGCGTGATGATCCCCGGGCAGTTCGGCCCGATCAGCTTTGTGCCGCGGTCGTCGAGGTACTTCCGCGCCCGGACCATGTCGAGCGTCGGAATGCCCTCGGTGATCAGGACCACCAGCCGGATGCCGGCGTCGGCCGCCTCCATCGCCGCCTCGGCCGCCGCGGGGGCCGGCACGAAGATCATGCTCACCTCGGCCCCGACCGCCGCCACGGCCTCGTGCACCGTGTCGAAGACCGGCAGGCCGTGCGCGGACTTCGTCCCGCCTTTGCCCGGCGTGCACCCGCCGACGATCCGCGTCCCGTATTCGAGGCACTGGGCGGTATGAAACGCGCCCGCCTTGCCGGTGATCCCCTGGCAGATCACGCGCGTCTGCCCGTCAACGAGAATGCTCATCGTGCGGTCATCCTCCCTGCCGCGCCCGGCGGCGGCGCACGCGAATGCCGCCCGCCCCGGGTGCCGGCGGCTCAGCGCCGCGGCAACGCCCCGGGCGGCGGCGGCGCCTCGCGCTCCAACGGTTCCTCGAACACCTCGTACCCCGGCGGCGGCTTCAGCTCGAACACGCCCGCGCTGAATCCCGTGTCGAGCTGCGCCTCCTCGAACCGGATCGTGATCAGCGAATTGACCTTGCCCGTCCCGTCCTTCTTCGCCACCTGCACCTTCACCGGCAGCCCCGCGATCGCCCCCCCGCGGGCCACCCAGAAATCCAGCTCCTTGTACGTCCGCCCGGTCTCCGTTCCCTCCCGCGGCGTCAGCCGCAGATGGTCCGTCTCGGGCGGGTCGCCCTCGCCGGCCGCCACGCGCACCACCGCGAACTCCCGCAGAATGTCGTCCTTCCTCTGGCCGAACGGCAACGGAAACACCCCCTGCCCCACCTTGTACGGGTCCGTGGGGTCATCCGGCTTCCGAATCTCCCGCCGCACCAGCGTCTTGGTCGTCGATTGCAGCTCCGCGTACCAGCACCCGTCGAACAGGTGCCGCTCGTCGAGCGCGTCCTTCCGCCCGCCGACGATCTTCTCCCGGAAGTGGATCAGGAACCGCCCGGTCGGCGTCCCCTTCTGGTACCAGATCTCACCCCGCTTCGTCAGCGTGTCATCCTCTTCGCCCAGGACGTACCGCTGCTGCCAGGTCAACCGGGCCCGCAGATCCCGCACGTCGCGCTGCTCCAGCGTCGTGAGAATCCGGTCCACCTCCGGGTCCAGCGCCACCGCTGGCGCCGCGGCGACCGCCGGCGCCGAAGCGACCGCCGCGCCGCCGGCCGCCGCCCCGGACTCCGTTGGGCTCGGCCCCGCGGCCGCCGGGGTTGCGGACGGCGCCGCGGGCGCGGTCGTCGGCGCCTGCGCGTAGCCCACGACGCCCAGCCCCACAAGCGTTATCATCGCCAGCGGTTTGGCGCGCATCGCTCTCACGATCATCGCGTTTCTCTCCTCCGCCGCCGCGGTGCCGGATTCTACGACCGTGCGCCGCACCGGAAAAGCCGCCGGCCGCGGCGGCCGCGCGTCCCGGAGGCCGGGCGCATGATGTCCCGGTTCTATGACCTCCTGTACCTCCTCGCCGTCGGGCTGGGCTGGCCGTATCTCCTGTACCGCCGCTGGACGCGGGGGCGGTCCGGTGTGCCGCTGCGGGAGTACTTCGGGCGCGTGCCCTCGCGACCGGTGTCGGCCAGTTGCGTCTGGATTCACGCCGTCTCGCTGGGCGAGGTCAACGCCACCCGCACCCTCGTGGAGGAGCTGCGGCAACGCTCGCCCGAGACCATCGTGGTTCTCAGCAGCACCACGCGCACCGGCCTGGACCGGGCCCGGACGCTGTATCCGCGGCTGATCACCTTCCGCTTCCCCCTCGACTTCTCGTTCGTCCACCGGACGCTGCTCGACCGCGTCCGACCCTCCGTCATCGTCCTCATGGAGCTCGAGGTCTGGCCCAATCTGATCGAGGTCGCCGCTGAGCGGCATATTCCCGTCCTCATCGCCAACGGCCGCGTCACCGCGGAGCGCAGCATGCGGCGGTTCAACCATCCGCTGGTGCGGCCGCTGGCGCGCCGGATGTTCCGGCAGATCGCCTGGGTGGGCGCACAGGATGAGACTTACGCGGAGCGCTTCATCGCCCTGGGCGTCCCGGCGGACCGCGTCGCCGTCACCGGCTCGCTGAAGTACGACGCGGCCGACGTGTCGGACCACATTCCGGGCCAGGACGAACTCGCGGCAGAGATGGGCATCGACACGCGCCGGCCGCTGTGGGTCTGCGGCAGCACCGGCCCCGGCGAAGAAGCCCTCCTTCTCGAGGCCTACGCCCAGCTCCGCGAACACACCCCGGAACTTCAACTGGCGATCGTCCCGCGCAAACCGGAGCGCTTCGACGAGGTCGCCGCTCTCATCGTCCAGCGCGGCTTCGCGTGCCTGCGGCGCAGCACCGGTCGACCGCTGGTGCCTCCCGGCGTGAACGAACCGCGCCCGGTGTTCCTCGGCGATACCCTGGGCGAGCTGCGCAAGTTCTACGCGCTGGCCACTGTGGTCTTCGTCGGCCGATCCCTCGTGCCGATGGGCGGCTCGGACGTGATGGAAGCGGCCGGCCTGGCTCGCCCGATCATCGTGGGGCCGTACACGGACAACTTTGCCGAGGCCGTCAGTCTGCTCCGGGCCGAGGGCGGTTGCCGCCAGATCAGCGGCCCGGAAGCGCTCGCCGGCGCCGTCTCCGACTTGCTTCGGCACCCCGAACGACGGGAGCGAATGGGGGCGGCCGCCCGCGCGGCGATCGTCAGCCGCCGCGGGGCGACAGCGCGGACCGTCACACAGATCCTCGCGCTTTTGGGTTAGCCGATCCCGACCCGCCGCCGCCGGATGCCGATCAAACAACGGGGGTTGGGCGGCCGGAGCCGCCCAACCCCGTCCCCCTCGCCTCTTCCCGCCTCCGGATAATCTCACAGGGCCCTCCGCGGTGGCTTTGTGGGCCACCGGCGGCAGGGCCAACTCCTCCTCGTCCGCTCTGGCACAATCAGCAGGAGAAATGGAGCACGCCTGCTCTGCGGAAGTATACTCCGGGGACAGGTCCAATGCAACCGCTCCCGGCTCGTGTCACCCAGGGTCGGCTGCAACTGAGGCCGAAAGGCCTGGTTATCATCAGACGTGCCATGAAGAAGCCCGCGTTTCCGATAAGCGTTTACCCGACCTGGGCCCTTTGCCTGCCTGCGGCGCTGTCCATCGGCGTTTCAGCTCTCGTGGGGTGCCGGCACGCGGAGTATCAGCGCGTCGCCGAGCAACGCCGCGAGAAGCGGGCCGCTACTCTGACCTGGGCGGCAAACTCACTGGCCGAGTCCGAGAAGCGTCGGCCGGCCAACCTCGCGCGGGCCGAGGCGTACATCGGACCGGATCTCCGGCGCGACGCAGCCCAGTTCGAGTCCGCGCTGGAATGGTCCGCCTTCTGGCTCGAACGCGACGCCCAGCGCGTCCGCGACCGCGCCCCGATCTATCTCGACCGGTTCGGCCGGATCATGTGGAGCAAGCCGGACGAGGTTCCGACCAGCGCGATTCTGCTCTTTTACTGACCCCCCACCCGCGGGGGGCGACGCACCCCGCGGAGGCCGCCTCCCGACTCCCGCGCCCGAGGCCGCCCGGTGAGCCCGCTCGGCCGACGTGCGACCCGACCCACTGCTGCCCGACCGGCACCGCCGGCCACCGCCGGTCTGTCCATCCCAGCGCCTGCGGCCCGAACGCGTGGGGTCGGTCAGTGCCGCTCGCCTCCCCGTCAGTGCCGGTCGCCTCGCCTTCGGTCACCGATGCCGGGTCGTCGGACGCTGAGTCGTGCGGCAGGACATCTACGGGCGGCGCGCCGTCCGCCGCCGGAACGAGCGTCGCCGCCAGCGCCGCGTCGCTCAGCTCCGCCGTGGCCGACAACCCGCTCGCCAGCAGCCCCGAGGGCACAAAAGCGAAAATCACCAGCAGGAATCCGCACAGTAGCGCCCCCACCTGCGGCGCCTCATCGCCGACCGACTCGGCCGGACGGTCGTTCTCGTAAAGCAGTGCGGCCGCGATCACCCGCAGGTAATACGCCGCCGCGAGCGCCGAGTTGAGCACCGCGATGACGACCAGCGCGATCAGCCACGGCCCGTGCTCCGGCACCGACGTGACCCGCGCGGCCGCCAGCGCGCTGCCGAACAGCCCGAGCTTGCCCCAAAAGCCCGGCGTCGGCGGCAGACCCATCAGCACGAACATCGCCAGCGCCAGCAGCAGCGCCGCCGCCGGCTCACGCCGCAGCAGCCCCGCCACGTCGCGCAGGGTCTCAACCTCGCCGCCCGCCCGCGTTCGCAACATCCCGAGCACCGCGAACGCGCCGAGGTTGGCGATCCCGTACACCACGACGTAGTACAGCACGCTCGCCAGGCCGTTGCCCAGCAGGCCGGACGCGCCGCTCTCGGGCGACAGCGCCAGCGGGCCGGCCAGCACCCCCACCAGCATGTACCCGGCATGCGCCACGCCCGAGTACGCCAGCAGCCGCTTGATGCTCACCTGCCGCAGTGCCAGGACGTTGCCCACGGTCATGCTCGCGACCGCGACGATCCACAGCAGGCCGAACACCGGGCCGACGCCCGCGCTCCAGTGCCCCGTCAGCAGCACGATCCGGAACAACGCCGCCAGCCCCGCCAGCTTCGGCACGAAGCCCAGCAATCCCGCCACCGGACTGGGTGCCCCCTGGTACACGTCCGCGATGTAAAAGTGCAGCGGCACGGCCGCGAGCTTGAACAGCAGCCCGCCGATCGTCAGCACGACGCCGGCCATCGCCAGCCCGTAGGCCGGCGTGCCCGGCTGTTGAAGCGCCGCGCTGACGCCCGAAACGGCCCCGGTCAGCGAGGCCGTGCCCGCCACGCCGTACAGGAAGCTGAAGCCGTACGCGATGATCGCGGCGGCCAGCGCCCCCAGATAGAAGTACTTCGTGCCGCTTTCGGCCCCGCGGGCGCCCGTGCGGCCCATGACGATCAGGATGTAAGTCGGAATGCTGGTCAGCTCCAGCGCCAGGAACAGCATCACCAGGTCGTTCGCCGCTCCGACCAGCAGCAGCCCGGTCAGCGACAACAGCAGCAGCGACAGGAACTCGCCCCGCTCGTGCGACGCCGCCTGCGACCAGTTCACGAGCGTGATCAGCACGCCGAGCTCCAGCGCCGCAATCCGGACGAAATACGCCAGCGAACCGTACAGCAGGCCGCTCCCGCCGGCCGTCAGACTCCGCTGCGTCAGCACGACCGCCGCCGCCCCGACGAGCACCGCCAGCGTGACCCACGGACCGAGCCGCCGGCCGGCCGGCGTGAGGCCCAGCAGCAGCACGACGCATGCGCCCCCCGCCAGGATGATCTCGGGGAAGAGCGCTGCCAGAGCGATCGGCGGCGTCATCGCGACAGCCCCCCGTGGTGGGCTTCGGGCCCGCCCCGCCGCAGCGGCCGCAGGGCCGCCGCACGTGGGCGGAACGTTGCTCCGAAAACCGGCCCGCCGCGACCCGCTGCGTCGGCATCCGTCGGACACGTGTCCGCGTGCGCGCCGACCGCCCCGGCATCGGCGGGGGAGGTGTCACTGGCGGGGCCAGGCCCGCAGGCCGCCGTGACCGTCGGCGCGAGCGTTGCGACTCCTCGATGGCGCAGCGCGGTGCCGGGCCCGCAGGCCGCCGTGCCCGTCGGCCGCCCGTCGGCCGCTTGCTCCAGCCGGGCCAGGATCTGCGACCGGAGCGCCGGGTCGAGCGAGTCGGTAATGAGCCGCGGATAAACGCCCAGCAGGACCGCCAGGACCGCCAGTGGCGCGAGGATCGCGATCTCGCGCCGGGTGAGGTCGGCCCGCAGGCCACCGGAGAGATCGGGCGTGCCGACCGGTTCTTTGACCGGTCCGAAAAGCACCTTGCCGGCCGCGTAAAGCATGTATATCGCCCCGAGCAGGATGCCCGTCGCACCGAGCGCCCCGTACCACGGGCCCAGTCGCGGCGAATTGAAGGCCGCCAGCAGGACGGTGAACTCGCTGACGAAGCCGTTGAGCCCGGGCAGGCCGATGCTCGACAGCACGAACAGGATGAAGAAGAAGGCGAAGACCGGCATGCGCCGGGCCAGCCCGCCGATCTGGTCCAGGTCGCGCGTGTGATACCGCTCGTACAGCATGCCGACCAGCAGGAACAGCGCGCCGGTGCTGATCCCGTGGTTGACCATGTACAGCACCGAGCCCGACAGCCCCACCGGCAGCAGGCTGAACATGCCGAGCATGCAGAAGCCCAGGTGCGAGACCGACGAGTACGCGACGAGCTTCTTGACGTCGCGCTGCACCCAGCAGCACAGCGCACCGTAGATGATGCCCGCGACCGCCAGGACCGCCATCGGCCCCGCCCACGCCACGGCGCCCTCGGGCACCATCGGCAGGCTCAGCCGCAGGAACCCGTAGGTGCCGAGCTTCAGCAGCACGCCCGCCAGCAGCACGCTGCCGGCCGTCGGCGCCTCCGTGTGCGCCAGCGGCAGCCACGTGTGCAGCGGGAAGAGCGGCACCTTGATCGCGAAGCCGGCGAACAGCGCCAGAAAGAGCACCGACTGCTCCGCCGCCGTCAACCCGCCGGGACCGAACAGCAGCGTCGAAAGCCGCGCCAGATCGAAGTCGATCACGCTCCGCCCGTCGATCTCCGCGGCCCGCAGCGCCAAGTACAACAAACCGGCGAAGGTCAGCACGCTGCCGACGAACGTGAACAGGAAGAACTTGTTGGCGGCGTACCGCCGCTCAGACCCGCCCCAGATCCCGATCAGGAAGTAAAGCGGCACCAGCGTGAACTCGAAGAAAATGTAGAACAGCAGCACATCGCGGGCGGCGAAAACCCCGAACATCGCCGCCGTCAGCGCCATCAGCCACGCGTAGTACTCGCGAATCCGCGTGCGGATGGCCGTGAAGCTGCACGCCACCGAGAGCGGGACCAGCACGCCGGTCAATACGACCAGCGGCAGGCTGAGCGCGTCGAGCCCGACGTGATACCGCAGGGCGACCCCGCCGACGACGATCCAGTCCCGCTGCACCTCCCCGACCAGCGCGTCCGGTCCGTCCGCCGCCTGCGCCGCCGGCAGCCGCGCCGCCAGCCCGAGCGACGCCACCAGCGTGATCAGCCCGATCACCAGCGCCAGCGTCCCGGCCTGCCGCGCGTGTCGCTCCGGTAGCGCGGCGATCGCTCCCGCCGCGACCAACGGCAGGAAGATCAGCACGTTGAGCAGAATCGACTCCAACCGGGTCCTCCGCGGCCGGCTAGTCCAGCCACGTCCAGATCAGCAGCAACAGCGCCACGCCGGCGGCCATGCCGAGCGCATAGCCCTGCAACGCCCCGCGTTGCAGCAGCGACAGCGCGAACGCCGCGCCGCGCGGCACCGCCGCGATCAGCCACACGATCCCATCCACGCCGTAGCGGTCCGTCCCGAAGAACACGTGCCCCAGGCCGCGCAGCGGCCGCACGAACACGCGCTCGTACAGCTCATCCACCCAGTACTTGTGGTGCCACAGGCGCCACAGCCCGCCCAGCAGCCGCGCGTCGGGGTCCTCGACCGGCGCCCGCCCATACCGCGCCCACGCCAGCGCGATCCCGCCGAGCGCGATCGCCGCCGACACGTACATCAGCCATTCACCGCCCTCGGCCTTCTGCGCCGCCCCGAGCGTGCTCTGGCCGAGGTACTCGTGGAACACGAAGTGTGGAGTGAACAGGCCGAGGAACTTGCCGCCCGTGCCGACCTGCACGCCGAGATAGCCGGTGAAGACCGCGCCCAGCGCCAGCACCCACAACGGCCGCGTCATCACCGGCGGCGCATCGTGCGGATGATGACCGGCCTCGTTCGGCAGGCGCTGCGGTCCGTGGAAGCACAGGAAGAACATACGGAACGTGTAGTACGCCGTCAGCGCCGCCGTGAACAGCAGCAGCCCGCCGACGACGGGATGCCGCTCGAACGCCGCGTGGACGATCTCGTCTTTGCTCCAGAAGCCCGCCAGTAGGGGGAAGCCCGCCAGCGCGAGGCAGCCGATCAGCATCTGGCGGTACGTCGTCGGCAGCACGGCTCGCAGCCCGCTGAACCGCCGCAGGTCGATCACCCCGCCCATCGCGTGCATCACGCTGCCGGCCGTCAGGAACAGCAGGGCCTTGAACCAGGCGTGCGTAAAGACGTGAAACACGGCGGCGTGGGGCGCGCGGCAGCCCAGCGCGACGAACATGAACGCGAGCTGGCTGATGGTCGAGTACGCCAGAATGCGCTTCATGTCGTACTGCGCCATGGCCATGGTGGCCGTCAGCAGCGCGCCGACCAGGCCGAGGACGAGGATCACATCGAGCGTCACCGGCGAGGCGCTGAACAGCGGCGTGCAGCGGGCCACCATGTAGATGCCCGCCGTGACCATCGTGGCCGCGTGGATCAGGGCCGACACGGGCGTCGGGCCCTCCATCGCGTCCGGAAGCCACACGTACAGCGGGAACTGCGCGCTCTTGCCGATCGCCCCGCACAGCAGCAACAGGCTCGCCACGTCGGCCTGCGTCAGCCCCCACCACCCGACGCCGGTCGTCGCCAGCGCGGCGGCGTACTTGAACACCACGGCGTAATCGAGCGGGTTCTCCCCCGGCTGCACGTGCCCCCGCAGGAACTGGTACAGCGCGAAGATGCCCAGCGCGAAACCCAGGTCGCCGATCCGGTTGACGATGAACGCCTTCTTCGCCGCGGCGGCCGCCTCCGGCTTGCCGTAGTAAAACCCGATCAGCAGATAGCTGCACAGGCCCACCAGCTCCCACCCCAGGTACAGCAGCACGAAGTTGCCGGCCAGCACGAGCACGACCATCGAGAACACGAACAGCCCCAGGAACGCGAAGAACCGCTCGTAGCCGCGCTCGGGGTGTCCGTGGTGGTCGCGCATGTACCCGATGGCGTAGATCACCACCATCAGCGACACGACCGTCACGAACAGCAGCATCACCCCCGTCAGGCCGTCGAAGAAGAAGTTCACCGCGATCCAGCGGTTCGCGGCCGGCGCCAGGCTCTCGTCGGCCCCGAGGCTGATCCAGTTGAACAACGGGTACGTCAGGCCCACCGCGCCCGGCCCCCCGCGT
>Ga0209101_1001122_pt1 | contig 20641 bp, 20 predicted proteins | sample ConPoolayeCmetaG_FD_185481 | JGI IMG/M metagenome (GOLD analysis project Ga0209101, IMG submission 185481) | Hot spring microbial mat communities from California, USA to study Microbial Dark Matter (Phase II) - Cone Pool mat layer C metaG... ...
TGGCCAACTGGGTCAAAGCCTATGCCGCTCAGTTACCCCCTGCTCCCCTGCCTGAAGTGGTCGAGACGGTTGAGATGGATGAGTTATTCACCTTCGTCGGGGAGAAAAAAAGCAGGTCTTCATCATCTACGTAGACCGTCGCACACGCTGCATTGTCAACTGGGCTGTTGTTCACGAACGGACCGAACTCATCATGCAGAACCTGTTAGATACTGCTCCGCAGGCCGCTCACTACTTCAGCGATGCCTTTCCCGCCTATGGCAGCCTCATCTACTACCCTGGACATCATCAAACGATGTGGGATAAGAGCCAGACCTGCTCAGTCGAGGCTGACAATGCTGAACTTCGCCATGATCTGGCCAGGCCCGCTCGCAAGTCTCGCTGCTTTTCAAGGTGCATTCATGCCCTGCGGGCTGCTGTTTCCCTCTTCGTCTTTTGCTGGAACCAACGCCAACTTCACAAACAGCGCTTCCCTGCTTATCCTACCGGGAGTGGCCAAAGGGGTGGACATAGTGTTAACGGGTCGGGCGATTTTAGCCCTCCATATCCACTCTATTAGCCACTCCCTATCCTACCTGCCTTATTGATTTTGTGGCTCCAGCTTTTTAGCCACTCCCAGACAACAGCAGACTACTTGCCAGTAAGAGAGTTGTGATAAAATGAAGGCAAGCCGGTTTCTTTGACCACCAGCCAGCCTGCCAGCAGAGGTGTACCGTGAACACAAAGGGACTTAGTCAGCGGGATACCAACCCTCCCTTAGGGTTGTTGTATACCGATCTGAATGGCCGGATCGTGTTTGCCAACCGCCATGCCCTCCAGATGTTGAACTACCAGACTGCCGACCGTCCAATCGGCAAAATGTTGCACGAAGTGCTCCAGTGCAGCCAGCCTGAAGCCGCCCCCCTGCTGCACATCCCAATGAAGGCCGGTGAGCCAGCCCGGCTGATACTGGAGTTCGCCGACAGCTCCGGTTCGCAGACAGCTATCCAGTTCATTAGTGAGGCGGCCTATGATGACACCGGGCTGTTTATCGGTGTCAACATCAGCCTGCAATACGTTGAACAGCCCGAAGAGGCACCTCTCCCCCCATCTTCTCCCCCTTCTCCCAGCTCCGAAATGCAGGCGGCCATGCTGGCATACTTCACCGCCCAGGTAAATGCCCTGCAGGTATTGCTGGGACGCATGGGGGGTCAAGGCATTCGTGAGATCATGGAGGGGATCATTGACCGGACAGCCGCACAGAATGGATGGCCCGTGCATATAACAGCCAGCCAGATCACGGTCACCCAGCCGGAAGTTTCAGGCGAGGTCTACCGGACCCTGTTGGCCAAAGCGGTTCATTATGCGACCAGCATTATTGGACGCCGGCTGGTTGCTCATGCGATGCAGGCAGTAGACAGCCAGATGCCCCCTCAGACACTCGAACTTGCCAGACAGGCAGGGCTTCAGCTATTCGACAACCATTAAAGAGGATAGGAGAAATGACAACCCCACAGGTAAAAGACGGTCGGCTCACCGGCTTAGTCATCACCGGTGCGGCCATAGTTGGGCTGACTATCATCTTCTACGCCATCGGCCTCCCGGCCACCCCTCAGATTGTCGGCATCTTAAATACCCTATTCGCCCTGGCAGGCGGCCTGCTGGCGGCTGGACTATGGAACTCCTTTGAAAGAGGCGAACTGCTGAAGGCGATCTGGGGACTGCTGAGTCTAGGCATGCTATTGTGGGCTATCGGAGAAGGTATCTGGACTTTCTTTCTCTTCACGAGCACTGAAGTTCCCTACCCCTCTGTGGCTGACGTGTCATGGGTGCTGGGGTACATCCCTCTGTTTGTTGCGCTCTACCTGCGATACCGCTCACTGGGGCGGGGCCCCTCCTCTGTACGGCTGGGAATTACCATAGGGCTTTTTGCCATGATTGCCGCCCTCGCTCTCATCTTCATCATCTGGCCCATTGTTACCTACCCAGACTACTCTGACCCCTTTGAACAGGCATTGGATGTGATATACCCGATGGGCGACCTGCTGGTTGCTCTGGGGGCACTTCTAAGTGTGCAGGCCCTGAGCGGCGGAGCACTAGCCAAGCCATGGGCACTGATCGGCATCGGCTTTCTGATCAATGCCGTCTCGGACCTGCTGTTTGTGTACGCAAGCTGGCACGATATTTATCTGGTCAACTTGGAAAGCGGCGCCGGCCTTATGACAGCCATCGTTGAAGCCAGCTACATGATCTCTTATCTGATCGTTGCCTGCGGGATATATATGCAGGCACGCCTGCACCGCATCATGTAACAAGGAGGTGCAGGCCTATACCGGCGCCAGCTCGCCCAGTGTCTGCGCCCCGTAGGCCGGATGGCGTCTTGGAATCCAGCCGCTCTCTATTTGCAGCCACTCCTCATCAGCAGAGGGAGTGTACCGCTGGATCACCGGCACACGACTGCCACGCGCCAGCCCGCACACAATGGGGCTGAAGACATCCGGTGACTGGCGCACGAACACTGTAGCGTTGGCGATATATACCGCCCTGACGGCTTCGGCAGGCACGGTTGTCGCTGAAGGAGGCTCGCTGACACCGCCCGGATTCCTGACCTGTACGGGTGCGCCAAAGACCCACACATTTCCATCTGCATCGCCCTGAAGCCGCCAGTCGCCCTTCTGAACCAGATCAACCCAGAAGTCTGCCCGCCGCTTCAAGCCCGGCAGACGATCCCGTTCAGCCTGAGCATACAGCGCCCGTCTGCGCACGTCCACAACCCGCTGGATCAACTGCTGTTCAGTCAGGCCGTTTTCGACTAACCGGCTGCGGGGCGGCACACCCAGCTCCTCTTCGGCTTTGCGGATCAGCTTATTAGCCGGCCCATGCTGGATGGCCATATCAAACAGAAGTGCCTGCCCCAGCGGGGTCTGGATGCCGCGCACAGTGACACTATCCTGTGATGGAATCCAGTAGCTCTTGATAACCACCTCATCCTGTGCATCCTGCATGGCCTTCTCAGCGGCGGCCTGAACCAGCAAGTTCTGAAGCTGTGCATCGTTGCGCAGGCTGGCATCCCGATTCCTGATGCGGGCCTGATAGGCCCGTAATTGCTCTGCAACAGGGCTGTTTGAGCGCATCAGGTAACTGTCCACCACTGATGCCAGACTGCCGCTTGCCAGTGTAAACTGGAATCGCCCGTAACTGATGATGCCGGCATCATAGGTCTGGTACATGGCGTAACCCTTGTTACCTTCAAAAGCCGCTGTGATATTGAACGCCGCCAGTCTGATCCGTTCTTTCTCATCCATGGTGTCCTCCTGACCAAGCTGTCCGCTCCAGCCCCTGAACCCGCTAGCAAACGGGATGACTATCTGACCAGTCCAATGCTATTGCATCGGCTCACCCTTACCCTCACTCAGGGCTTCCTCTGCTTGTGATTGGAATCGGGAGAGGTTCTTGCGTTTCGCCCAAGCCTGCCCGGTCTGATACACCTCAAGCGGGACGCCATACCAGCCTGCCATCGAGAGAGCATCGGCACAGTCCACGCCGACTCTGGCGGCCTGCCTGAGATCGCCCGGCAGGTTGTACCGCCCGTCATAGCGGCTGCCGTCCGGCATGGTAGCCCCCTTCAAGCGGCTGGCAAGGGCAAGTTGTTTGGCGCTGACCTGAAACGCCCCTTGCAGGTTGACACCGGCCATGGCGGCCCCCAGCAGGTTTGCCCCGCCCATATGTGCTCCTTGCAGGTCAGCGCCGGCCAGATGCGCTTCCCGCAGATCAGCCTTGAGCAGATAAGCGCCTTGCAGGTTAGCCTTGAACAGCCTGGCCCTCTGGAGGCTTGCGCCGCGCAGATCAGCCCCTGCCAGATTAGCGCCATTCAACTTGGCCTGATTCAGCGTCCCATCCTGAAGCCAGCCCCTGCTCCTCAATTCTTCAGCCGCATGCCGGGCTACCTCGTTAATGCGGCTTCCTAACTGGAGGATGAGACGGTCCTTGTCCTGCCGGGTCTTGCGCTGATAGGTAGCTTTCCGGCGGCGTTTGGCCCGCTCTTCAGCTTCCTGCTTCTCTCTGCCGCCAATGAGCAGATCGATCAGGATGAAAGTCAGCAGCGTGCCGCCCATCCCTGTTCCGAAATTGAGCGCCAGCCCGGCCCAGTCACGGTTCTGGAACAGCCCCCAAGCAGTCGGCACAACCGCGCTGACAAACAGCACAGGGATCACCAGAATACGTAATCTCACGGACTGTGTCAGTCCACCCCACCACTGCCGGAGTCTGCTCATCCATCCTTCCCCCCACTTGTCGGACGCAGGTCAAAACCCTCCCCAGCCAACCGCTGACCCGCAAGATAAGTCTCAGGTCCTGCCCCCAAAAACTTTGCCTCGACCTGCCTGCCATAAAACAATAAGGATCACCCAAACAATCACCACACTACTGAGAATGGCGTTACCTGTACCCTCCGCGACCGGCGACGCGCTCACGAAGTCGAACAGCCCGTGCCACAACGCTACCAGCAGGATGCTATGCCCACTGCCCCGATATATCCACGAGAGCAGGATCGAACCCATCACGATGCTGACGAGATAACCGACGAAGCCGCCTATCCCCAATGCGATGAAGTTCTCCTTATAGAAGAAGTACGGCAGATGCCACAACCCCCACAGCACGCCGATGATCATCGCGGCCCGCACCCACCCGCCGGACTCCATGCGGTGGAGGGCGAAGCCGCGCCAGCCGATCTCCTCACCGAAGCCGTAAGTAGCGACCCACAGCGCCAGCGCCGCCAGCACGCCGATGTTTCCAAGATAATCAACCCGCCCGAATAACGCTAATTCCGGCAAAGCGCTGTTAGTCAGGGCATAGACGATAACTGCCACAAGTCCTAGGACCAGGGGCGTGCCAAGCCCGATCAGCCACCAGCCCCAGCCGACATTAACGCCGACGATACGCCGCCACAGGTCAGCCAGCCCTGCCCGCCCGCCGATAATGGCGGTCACAATGAGGGCGGCAATTGTAGGCCCAAACGCACTGACATAGTGCAACGCCTTTGGCACGCTGACCACGCCATGATAATCTGCAATCAGCAAGCCGCCAATTGCCCATGAGAAGGCGTAGGCGATGATGAAATATGCCGGTACAGGGTAACGGCTGATGAGGTTTTGACGATGTGCTTCAGTCAGATAGGTAGTCATTTCTCCAGTTCCTCCCATTCTTCCAAACGAACCGTAACCGCTACCTTGCCCGGCGCAAAACGCTCACGATGTTCTGCGCTGATACTTGGGTAGGTTTTCGCCAGCAGTGCCTTGATCGCCTCTGGGTCGGTCAAGGTATCCGCGTAGGCAGAGTAGGTCTTCCCGCGTAGGTGGATGTGTACATTTGCTCCACCGCGCAGGTTCTTCCACCAGGTATAACCCTCGCTGGTGATGATATAGAACGTATTGCCGTCCTGCGCGTACTGCACCGGTGTCGTATAAGACATGCCGCTTTTGCGGCCGGTAAACGTAATGAGCAGGTACATCCGGCTGACTATGCCATGCAGGGGCGAGCGTAACAGCCACTTCATAAACGGGTTCTGGGCCTTCATGAACCAGCGCCACAGGGCAGTCGGCTTGTTCTGGGTCGTTGTCGTCATAACCTCTCCTTACTTCTCTCCTGATCATTGCGCACCAGATGTTTGCCGCTGTGACGTCACAGCCCAGCACCAGCACACCGATGAGCATAAAGCTGTCGTGAGTAAAAATCTTAGCCTCTAGAACTTCACCCAGTCTCCTCCATTCATTTCATTGGGTCTTCATAACATAAATAAATACGCTAAACCGCCTGCGGCGGTTTACTGACGCATACTCAATGCGACCCGCCCCCGCTCCGCGTCCACTTCGATCACTGTCACTTCGACGATCTGCCCCACACTGACCACCTCATACGGCGATCCAACGCGATAGTCTGCCATCTGCGAGATATGCACCAGCCCATCCTGTTTGACACCAATGTCCACAAAGGCGCCAAAATCTACCACGTTGCGCACCGTCCCGTAGAGCTTCATGCCCGGCTGAAGGTCTTCCATCCGGAGTACATCCTCCCGCAGGATGGGAGGCGGCACATCCTCACGCGGATCACGTCCAGGGCGCTGAAGCTCCGCCAAGATGTCATTGAGAGTAGGAACGCCCACCCCGATCTGATCAGCTATCTTATTTAGATCAAGCCCGGCCTGCGCCTGCCCCAGCTTCTCAGCCAGCAGGGGATCATCCAGCGACAGCCCCAGCCGATCAAGCAGCTTGTGTACCGCCTGATAACTCTCCGGGTGGACGCCGGTATTGTCCAGCGGATTATCCCCGCCCGGCACGCGCAGGAAACCCGCCGCCTGCTGGAAAGTTTTATCCCCCATGCCGGGCACTTTGCGGATCGCTTCGCGCGAAGGGAACGGCCCGTGTTCATCGCGGCAGGCAACGATCCGCTGGGCCAGCTTCTCCCCTACCCCAGCCACATACTGAAGCAACGCCGGCGAGGCAGTATTGACATCCACCCCCACCGCGTTGACCACGCTCTCCACCACCCAGCTCAACGCCGCCGCCAATGCCTTCTGATCAACATCGTGCTGATACATCCCTACGCCAATGCTCTTGGGGTCAATCTTGACCAGCTCGGCCAGCGGGTCCTGCGCCCGCCGGGCGATGCTGACCGCCCCGCGCAGGCTGACATCCATCTCAGGCAACTCAGCCCGCGCCAGCGGGCTGGCCGAATAGACCGACGCCCCCGCCTCACTGACAATCAGGTAGCGGACGGGCGCCCCCTCCGCGATCAGCCGGGCGACCAGTTCTTCCGTCTCACGGCTGGCCGTCCCGTTGCCAATGGCAATGAGGCCGACGCCGTAACGGGCAACCAAATCATGCAATACACCCAGCGACTGCCCCTGCTTATTGTGCGGCTCATGCGGGTAGATGGTATCTACCTCCAGCACCTTGCCCGTTGGGTCTACCACAGCCACCTTACAGCCTGTCCGATAGCCGGGGTCAATTCCCAGCACCGTTGCCCCTTTGATGGGAGGGGTCAACAGCAGATTACGTAAGTTGGTCGAAAAGACATGGATGGCGTGTTCATCAGCCCAGGCCGTCAGATCGCGGCGGATCTCGCGCTCGATGGGATCACGGATCAAGCGGTCGTAGGCATCGGCCACTGCCAGCGCCAGATCGCGAGCCAACGGGGAGCGCGGATCAGAGGGATACAGCTCGCGCAGGGCGGCAATGATCTCCTCACCGTTGATCTCCACCCAGACGCGTAACGCCCCCTCTGACTCGCCCCGATTCAGCGCCAGCACCTGATGCGGCCTGAGTCCTCTCAGGCGGGCCGAGAACTCATAATAAAGCTGATAAGTTCGTTTGGGGTCCTTGCTTTCCTCAGCCAGAATGGACCTCAGCAGGCCGTAATCCCACGTGATCTGACGGGCAGTCTCCCGCGAGCGGGCATCATCCGAAACAATCTCAGCAACAATATCCCGTGCGCCCTGCCATGCATCTTCCGGCGCAGGCACTTCATCAGAGAGGTAAGATGCCGCCAACTCACTATATTGAGACGGATCAAAGACGGCCTGCTCCAGTATCCAGCCTGCTAGAGGTTCGAGGCCGCGTTCCCGTGCTACCTGTGCGCGAGTGCGGCGCTTGGGCTTGTAGGGCAGGTAGAGGTCTTCGACCTGTTGCAGGGTCTCGGCTTCTTCGATGGCCTCAGCCAGTTCAGGAGTCAGCTTGCCTTGTTCTTCAATGCTCTTGATGACCGTCTTCTGGCGCTCATCAAGACGGCGCAGAGCCTCAAGCTGTTCACGGAACTCAGCCAGTACAGCTTCATCCAGCCCGCCGGTGACCTCCTTCCGGTAACGGGCAACGAAGGGAACAGTGTTCCCTTCGTCAAACAGCATAGCTGTACGTTCAACCTGGGTTCGTTTCAAGCCCAGCCGTTCAGCTAGACGTCCAAGCAAGTCTTTCACAGACAGCTATCCTCAAGTCAAAAAAGATAGAAATGGGAGCGGCCAGAGGTCGCCCCCATGATTATACTCTAAGCCGGCTGACAGACTCGGCATGTTTTCCGCCACGCCTGCGTGTACTACGGCAGGCTTATCCGGCTGTGATCGCCCAGGTTGATTTTAAGTGCCGACGGTTTGTGATCCGCGTCGCGCTCCAGCGTAGCATACCGGCCAATCAGGCTGTCCTGAATACGGATCGGGATAGCCACGATGCGGCTGTGCTCCAGCACGATGCAGTGCTCCAGCTCGCTGTCCTCGATCACCACGTCATGGTAGATGCTGGTGAACGGCCCAATGTAGCTGTTGACGATGCGGGTATTCTCGCCAATGATGCTAGGCCCGCGAATGACGCTGTTGATGACCTGTGCGCCCGCCTCAATTGTGACACGAGAATCCACCTGTGAAGCGGCATCTACCGTCCCCAGCACTGCCGGTGCCAGTTCCTCCAGCACATGGGCATTGGCGTCGAGCATATCAGAGGGCTTGCCCGTATCAATCCACCAGCCTTTGTGGATGTAAGGATAGACTCGGTAGCCCTTGGTCACCAGCCATTGAATGGCATCGGTGATCTCCAGCTCGCCCCGCCACGAAGGCTGAATGGCTTCCACTGCTTCAAACACATGGTGGTCAAACATATAGATGCCCACCAGCGCCAGATTAGAGGGCGGGTCTTTGGGTTTCTCGATCAGCCGCTTGATCTGTCCATCGCCGTTCAGTTCCGCCACGCCGAAATGTTGCGGATCAGGCACTTCCTTCAGCACGATCTGGCTGTTCCAGTCGCTTGCGGCAAACTGGCGGATCAAGGGGCTGATGCCGCCCTGAATCACGTTGTCGCCTAGAAACATCACAAAGCGCTCATCACCGAGAAAATCACGTGAAATCTTGACGGCATGAGCCAGCCCCAGCGGGGCTTCCTGAGGGATGTACGTCACACGCACCCCCCAGCGTTCACCATCGCCCACGGCTTCGCGTATCTCCGGGCCGGTATCACCGATCACAATGCCAATGTCTGTGATACCGGCATCGCGGATCGCCTCAATCACACGAAAAAGAACGGGCTTGTTAGCTACAGGGATCAACTGTTTGGCACGGGTATAAGTCAGGGGATACAGGCGGGTTCCTTTTCCGCCGGATAGGATCAAGCCCTTCACTAGAGTCTCCTGTTGGCTTATCTACTTATTTTGTACATCCTCAAGGGGGCAATCTGGCATCTCACCCCCTGTTCCACTTAATCGCTGTGCGTTGGATCATCTGCACCTGAAGGGCGGAAGCTTGGCTTGGTTTCAAACGCCGATGAGGGAGGCGTTGCCTGCTCTTGGGCCGGTTTCGATTCTGCCGGCGGGGACAGGTCAACCTCCGTATCTTCCAAGTCCTCTTCGTCTTCATCTGCTTCTCGCTGGGCGGCCAACTCATCCAGTTTGTTCTGAGGGATGAACATCACCGGTTTGGAATCCACCGTTGGGCTGTGGTCAGCAGGCAACTCCAGATGCGGCGCCTCACTGATGCCGAGGGCTTCCGCCTCTTCTGCCAGCCACTTAGGGTGGCGCGGTAAGGACGACAGGTCCTCCCCATCCATTGCCCGCCGGATCAGCGCGGCAGTACGCACACCGCGCCAGCGCAACACCGCCCCGCCAATCTCGGCGTCGGCATGGGCAGGGGCCGCGCCAATGTAGCCCGGCCAATCCGGCATCTGGTAGAGCTGATGCCACTCAAGCGTGCGCAACAATTTATAAGACGGATCCACCATCTCTGGCGCCAAATACAACATGAGCGAAGTCTCAAACATCGAGGCATGGATGCTTCCGCTGAGTGCCACTTCCTCTTTAGGGGTCAGGGGACGGCCTAGCAGTGTTGCCAGCCCCGGCGAAACATCCTGTTCAGCACCAGCCAACACATACCCGATTGGCTCATACATCACCACCCCCGGATGGCGGGTACGTATCTCACTGCACACCTCCGCCAGCACCAGGCACTGATCAGGCCCGCCATGAAAACTGATCGGGAAAATATAGCGAAACCCATAGCGGATTAAATGCTCAGCGATGTCGGTCACAAGGCTTTTGAGCGTCTCACGGCTGATCCACACCCCTCCCGCTTGCGTGAAAAGCTCTTGCCGCCGCGTTTCAATCGGATCAATTCCATAGGGGATGGTAGGAGCCAGCAACACGTGGAGCTGAGGGTCGTTCTCCAGCAGCCATGCGGCGGCGGCTTGCGTCAGCCCATCAACAGCAAACGTATCGGTGCCCAGCGGCAGGTGATTCCCATGCTCCTCCAGCATCCCTACCGGCAGGAAGACGACAGTACTGGCGCGGACAAGCGCTTTCATCGCCTTGAGCGTGAGACGATCAAGATAATGCACACGCGCATAGAGTCCGGGCGGCATCATTTATAACCCCTCCTAGATCATTGAGTAGGGGTTTCCCCGCCACCCCTACCTAGCCGTAGTAACTGCCCATCTGGGCATCTACCTGTGCGTTAGCGATCACTACCCCTACAATACGCACATTGAGCCTTTCGAGCAACTCCTTAGCCTGTTCAGCATGGTCGCGGTGTGTCCCCCCTGCACGGAAGACCAGCAGTACTCCATCCAGCTTGGCGGCCAAGAGTGCCGCATCCGTCACCGCGATCACCGGCGGGGCGTCAAACAACACCATATCGGCCTGAGCCTTCAGCCGTTCGACAATCGCATCCATTTGAGGAGAGCCAAGCAGGTCAGCAGGGTTGGGCGGCAGTGGGCCGCTGGTCAGCAGGCTTAGGTCCTCGACTCCCACATCCTGCAGAGGCGGCGCACTCAACCCCTCCAGCACCATGCTGGTCAGGCCCGGCTCCTGAGCCACGCCCCAGATGGTATGTTGATGGGGGCGGCGCAGATCGCAATCCACAAGGATAGTCTTCTTGCCGCCCTGCGCCATCGTCACCGCCAGATTGGCCAGCGTAATACTCTTACCTTCCTCTGGGGCCGGGCTGGTGACAACCAGCGTATGCAGTGGCTCCTTCAGGCTGGAGAAAATCAGGTTGGTGCGCAACGTGCGGTACGCCTCGCTGGCCGGAGAGCGCGGATTAGTCAGTGTGACCAGATTTGCTTGTGTCATACTCAGCCCTCGTTTCGATTAATTCTCCACCGGCGGAATCGCTCCCAGAACCGGCAGTCCGATAAAGCGATCCACATCTTCACGTGTCCGAATAACGCCGGCCTCGATGTATTCCAGCACAAACACAATGGCCAGGCCGACTAGGAAGCCCAGCATTGCACCGGCAATGGTGTTGACCTTGGTATTAGGAAACTCCAGCACGTAGCGCGGGTCGTCAATGATCTGGGCGTCAATGCGGTCTTCCATGCGCACCTTCTGGTTTTCTACATTGCGCCACTGGACAAACAGATTAGCCCACTCACGGGCAATATCGTTGGCCACATCGCCGTCAGGGTTCTCCACTTCGAGTTGTATCACCAGCCGCGAGTCATCGCTGGCAAAGGCCACGTCACTTCGCAATTCCTCCGGCGTCATGTCAAGCTGGAGGGCATCAATCACATCTCGCGCGCGGTAGTTGCTGTCCATCCATGCCACATACGAACGGAGCAATGTCTTCGCGGCCTGTGCCTGACCGAAATCCGTTCGGGCAGGCTGAACCAGAATGTTGATCGTTGACTTATAGACGGGAGCGCGCTCCTCCATGATGAGGCTGAACACAAAGGCCGCCACAGCCGTGATGAACGCCAGCAACAGCATGATCCAGCCGCGCCGCCGCAAGACTCGCCAGTAAGCCCTTAACTGCATATCTCCTCCATCCTCTTGTCAGACTTCACCCTTTTGGCCGGCCACGCTCAGGCGGGACTTCCGCCAGCACAGGCAGGCCCATCCGTTCTACTTCGGCCCGCTCATGCAGGGTTGGGTCGAGATACTCCACCAGAAAAGCCAATGCCGCCCCTGCCGCCAGCCCCAGCCCAAAGCGGATCAGGGGATTCAGGCGGGCTGTGATGGAGGGAGGCACTGGCCCGATGACCGGCTCATCCAGTGCGATGACACGAACCTCTTCCTCACCAAACTGGGGGAAGTAATCCGTACTACGCTCTTTCAGCACAGTAGAGGCCGCTTCAGCGATAGCCTGCAAATCGTCCGGATTGTTCCAATTGAGCGTCAGTACCATGACACTGCGTGCGTTATCAACCGCAAGGTTTCCCTGAATGGCCCACGCTGGTATGTCCCGTCCCTCTGCCGCCAGCACAGCGCTGACCTCCCGTGCAAAGCTGTTTGTCCGCACCCAATCAGTCAAAGCATTGACCACATACTCAGAGGCCAGCCATGGGTAATAACGTGTGTCCTCATAGAGAGTGTCACCCCCACGAGGGGGCTGGGCCGCCGTAAAGTGAATGCTGGTCGAATAGCCGCCGGCAGGCGGGACCTTCAGGTAGCCGTAAACGGCATAAGCCAACGCGGCCAGCGCAGGCAATGCGATCAGCCACCAGCGCCGCCGCACGATTTTCCAAAGCCCACGTAGTTCCATTCGCCCATCCTTCTCACTTGCCCATCCCACACGGCCAATGTATCTGTACCCGCTTGCCCGCTGGACTATCCGAAGGGTTGATGCTTTTTGTTCCGCTCATCGTACCGCGCCTCGACAAAAGCCGCCACCTCCCGCTCGAACACAGCGCGATCAAAACGTGAAGCACTGGCACGGCAACGTGCCGGATCGAAGGTCAAGTCCTGAAAGCGTTGCAATGCCCGGCACAAACTCTCGACTGTTTGCTCCTCAAAGAACAGGCCTGTTTCCCCTTCGATCACAGTGTCAAGCGCCCCGCCCCCCCGGAAAGCGATCACTGGACGGCCTGCCGCCTGCGCCTCAACCGGCGCAATACCGAAATCTTCCAGACCAGGGAAGATAAACGCCTTGCAACGAGCCATCAAGTCAGGCAAATCCGAGACAGGCACACGGCCTAGAAACTGTACCGTCGGCCCCGCCATTGCCTCTAGACGCCCGCGGTCCCGCCCGTCTCCAGCAATCAGAAGCGGCAAGCCCAGCCGGGAGCAGGCCTGCACCGCCAGATCAACACGTTTGTAAGGGATCAGACGCGACACAACCAGGTAGTAGTCATCAGGCCGGCTGACAGGCTGGTAACGCCCGACTTCCACAGGCGGATAAATGATAACCGAACTCCGCCGATAGAACCGGGCGATACGCTGTTGAATCTCCGATGAGATGGCAATGAAATGATCCACGTGCTGGGCCGCCTCATAGTCCCAGCGTCTGAGCAGGCGGATCACCGGCCTCAAGATAGCGGCGGCACTTGGCGGCACCCTTTCCTGTTCAACATATGTGTTGTACTGCCACACATAGCGCGTCGGCGTCAGGCAGTAGCAGATATGAAGCGCCCCTCCTTTTTGCACGCCATGACAGAAGCCGCTCTTGTTTGACAAAATAACTTCGTAACCGCTCAGATCAAGGCGCTCAAAGGCCAACGGATAAAGCGGCAGGTAGGGCTGGTGATGATCATGAATACCCGGCAGGTTGTCCATCCATGTCACATGGATGTCCCACTCACGGTAAGCGGCGGGCATTTTATCCGGCGCATAGATGGAGGTATACAGCGGTGCATCAGGGTACATCCTCACCAGCACCTCCAGCACATTTTCTGCTCCGCCAAGCTGGTTCAGCCAGTCATGTACCAGTGCGATTTTCATCTGTTACCCATTTCGCGCCAGCTTGCCCGCTGGATAGGTTTGAAGGATCGCCGGTGAACAGCACAGGGGCCAAGCTCCCTCAGGGCTAGCTGATGCTGAGGCGTGCCATAGCCCTTATGATGCGCAAAGCCGTAGCCGGGATACTCAGCATCAAGCTCCATCATCAGCCGATCCCGTGAGACTTTGGCAATGATGCTGGCCGCCGCGATGCTCAACGAGTGCCATTCACCTCTAACCAGACTCGTCTGCGGCAGGCCAACCTCCCTCAACCGCATATACCCGCCGTCAATCAGCAGAGCCTGCGGCCTGATCGGCAAGGCATCCAACGCCCGCCGCATGGCCAACAGCGAGGCCTGCACGATTCCCAGCTCCTCGATCTCCTCAACCGAACCTATCCCCACCCCTACCGCCAGCGCTACCGACCGGATCATGTCGAACAGTCTGTCACGCTGAAGGGCAGAACATAGTTTGCTGTCGCGCACCTCTTTCAACACGGTTTGCAGCTCACGGCGCTCCAGCGGCAGAATGACCGCTCCCGCCGAGACCGGCCCAGCCCATGCGCCGCGCCCCGCTTCATCAAGGCCCGCGACCAGCGTCAACCCGCGTCCAGAAAAAGCATGTTCATAGGCCAGCCCTGGCGCAGGATGCGGCACATTCATCAGTGCTTCCTGTCATACAGGCCGCGCCAGCCGTTCAGCCGGACACGCAGAACCTCACTCAGCATCTCGAAGGAGGCCCGGATCGGGTTGATGCGGCTCTGCGGCATGTAGTACCACGTGATCGGGACCTCAACCAGCTTGTAGCCGCGCTTGAGCGCCACAAACAGCACTTCAACATCAAATCCCCAGCCGTCAATGGTTTGAACGGAGAAAATATCCCGTGCCACTTCGCGCCGGAAGGCCTTGAACCCGCACTGTGTATCCTGTATGCGCGGGATTGCCAGAGTCCGCACAATGAAGTTGAACACCCGCCCCATCAGGTGACGATAGTGCGGTTCGCCGATGCGGCGTGCCCCCGGCGCTTCACGGCTGGCAATAGCCACATCATATCCGCTCAGGGCCGGCGGCATAAACTTGGCGATCTCTTCAACCGGCATCGAGAAATCAGCATCACATACCATGAGATACTCGCCCTGCCCGGCCATGATCCCAGTCCGGACGGCGGCTCCCTTCCCCTGACGCGGTTCATCAATCACCCGTGTATAGGGATGACGGGCCGCAAAGTCCTGCGCGACCTGAGCAGTCGTATCACGGCTGTTGTTGTTGACCACAATCACTTCAATAGGGTAGTCCTGAGCCGCCACAAATGCCGCTACCTGCTCAAGGCTTTTGGGCAGGCGCTTCTCTTCATTGTAAGCCGGTATGATAATGCTCAAACGCGGCTTATCTGCCGGATCAGCCATAAGGTCCTCTATCACAAGTTCAGGATAACAGAAGGCTCGGTCTCCTGCGCCGCTGAGCAAAACACAATCAGCAACTCCTGCCGGCGAGGGTAGTGTTATGTTTCAGCCGGCCACAGGATGGTTTCAAGATATTCTATTGACACAGTCCGTTTGGCCTGAATCGCCCTGCGCTTGCGCAGAACCCGCGGCAACGTCCACAGGCCGACTGCCATCCCGCGCAAGGTTGCGCGAGCCGCCTCCCCCCGCCACGCACGCAGTGCCTCCCATGCCTGCCGTGCCTGCGCCCGGATGATTTGACGCCAGTATTTGCGCCACAGCTCTCCCGGATAATTCTTGGCGATCAGCCAGATAAAGTTACGTCCATTGTAAAAGCTGGCCGTCGCACCGCCGCCGGTAGCCGAAAGCATGTGATAAACCACTGCTCTAGGGGCATATACACAGCGCCAGCCCATCAGTTGCGCCCGCCAGCCAAGGTCCACATCCTCAGACGAGAAGAAGAAATCCTCATCCAGCAAACCCACCTGATCAAGCATAGCCCGCCGGTAAGCCGCCGAGCCGCCGCACGCACTGAAGACATATTCCTCGCTATTGTACCGCTCTCCATCCGACTGCCACACCCCCCGGTTGCCGGGGATGCCGTCCACACGGTAGAAGTCACCGGCTGTGTGGAGCGTATCGCGCCGGTCGTAGAGCAGCATCTTGCTGGCCACTGACCCCGCTTCTGGATGACGCTCGAAAGCGGCCACTACCTCTGACACCCAATCAGGCGCGGCCTCTGTGTCATTGTTGAGCAGGATCACAATATCTCCCTGCGCGGCTTGTATGCCAGCGTTGCATGCCCCGGCAAAACCCTGATTCTCCGAAAGCTCAATCAGCCGCACCTCTGGATAGCGGGCGGCGACAAATGCCTGCGACCCATCGGTAGAGGCATTGTCAGCAACGATCACTTCTAGGCGAGGATAAGTCTGCGACCGGAGCGCCTGCAGGCAAACCGGCAGGTATTTCAGGCCATTCCAGTTAGGAATGATTACAGAGACCAGCGGAAGTTCAGCCATCAACAGGGAGTCTCCTCAAAGATGAGGTTACAACGTGCCTGACAGCGTCTCACGAGGGGCAGTGCGCCTAAGCCGCCGCCGGGCCATCCGAACATACACCTGCGGCAGGAACACCTGCCCGGCCATGATCACCAGCACCAGCACGCAGATGATCAGACAGGCTGTCAGCACCTCAGGGCTTGAAGGGGAGAGTGCAGAGGGTCGGCCAGCAAAGCGTGAGACGGAATAGTAGGAAGGGTCCATGATGGTGAGGACGATCAACCAGATCAGCCCCCCGCCCCACACAATCGCCAGATAGCCAGCCAGCCCCGCTCCCAGCCGTGCAGTCAGTGCCAGCAAAGAGCGGTCGGCAGGCTGTTTGGCCCATGTTGCCGCCAGCACACCAAGCGCTGTGCTGTAGCGCATCCGCAACAGCGGCCCAATCAGCCAGTGGGTCAAGACAACCACTATTGTCAGTGCAACAGGCAACGGCCATCTCCTGAAAACCGCACGGACGAAGGTTGTCGTATCCCACCGGAGGGGCGGGCCAAGTAAGGGTGTGAAGGCATAGATCGCCGTCATGATCAGCACAACCACCACACCCAGCCTCAAGAGAATCACCGCCCACGCCAGAAATGACATTCGGCGGCGGCTGATTATCAACCTCTGTTGGAGCAGTTCCCCCTGCCCGGAGACGGCGTTCCCCCCTTTGCTGGCCGCGATCAGGCCAAGCATCCATGTACCGACTGCCTGCAACCCCATCAGCACCCCGACGCTGAGCACCAGCCTCCCCCCGATCACATAGGCGCGTGGAGAGGCAACCCAGTACGGTACGTTGTTAAATGAGACGGCATTGAAAAATACCAGCATCAGCCCGGCCAGCAAAAGCGTGGCCGGCAGACAGCCAATCCGAACCGTCTTCCACCGCAATACCAGACTCAGCCAGTGCCGGCGCTTTGGCCGTGTGTGCGGCAAGGCCGTCGTCTCAGACATAGATCACGGTCCTATGGAGCGGGCGCGGCGCTGTATCAGGCCAAGTGCTGTCAGAATGAAACCAGCCTGCCACAGCATCACTGCAAGCAGGTAACCAAATATGGCCAGGCTGACAGCCCACACCGCCTGCTGGGTTGTCGGGGCAGGCTGGTTACGGAAAGCTTCGAGCGTTGCATAACGCGGTTCCAGCCAGTTGGAAAAGAGGAAGGTCAACCCATAAATCAACACAAAGTCGCTCAGAATCGAGGCTATCCAGAGAACCAGCCGCGCGGCCAGCCCCAGCCCCACCGCCTGCCCGCGCGAGCGTGAGAACGCCGAAGCCAGCATCCCCAGCGCTGTATTGAGCAAGACCTGCACACCAGGCTGAGCGGCAAAGAAGATCACCCCTGCACACAGGGCCAGCAATGCAGGAAACCACAGCCCATCCCCCCAGAACCTCTGCCAGTCAGCAGGGGAGAACGAGTAGAATATGTCCCTGAGCACCACGTAGGCAAACAACAGTATCCCTGTCACAAGGCTGATCCCCCGCAGGATCAGCAAGCCGGTCAGCAAGGAACGCAAATGACGCACTGCCGCGGCAAACTTGGCAAAAATAATTTCATGCAATGGGACGGTCGTAACCCTCAGCAACCCCCAGCTTCGTAGTTCAACCTCACCGCCGATCAGAGGGGCGGCCTGAGCAACCGTCACAATATTGACTACCATCCCGGCGATCAGTTGGACAAAAAGCAGAGCCAATAGAGTGAAACCTAAACTGTTTCGAGCAAGATGTTCAAACTGCTCCCACCAGCTTCCCCACGCCCAGCCCCTGGCGGACAGGCCCAGTATAACAAACAGCAGGCACAGGCCGCCGCACATCCCAAACAGCACCGGCATAAATTTCTGGTTTAAACCCGCCAATGACCGGATACGCTCTCGGCGCTGTCTCTCCAGACGATAGACAGGATGTGTCACTTGCGCCCAGCGGGGCCGTATCAGCGGCAGAACACGTAACTGATCAGCCATGAGATTCTATTCTACCTATGCCCTGCCTGTCCCACCATGACGCCCGCTCGACGATCCTTACCCGCCGCCTGCCTGCTCATAACGCACCTCAAACTGAATACCCCTGCGGCGTACCTCCTCCATGAACACACTGGCTTTGACCGCTGTCTCCATTGGAACACCGCCATGGCGGACGACCCCCCGCGCCTGAAAGCCCATCATGATCGCACAGTGCCAGCCGGTCAGACGCTCCATCGAGGTGAAACCAGTCTGCTCATCGTAGCGATCAACCAGATCAACGAGAACAATCGTGTCTTTGCCATCCTTCTTGCCGACTGCCTTGGCGCGTATGATGCAGATGTCCCTGATCTGAGGGGCGGTGATCTGCGGCTCCAGCAAGGCATGGAAGACCTGACGCGGGCTGACCATCTGATCGCCCACCCGAATCGGCTGCTCCTTGAACAGCCCCAGTTGCTTGAAGGCCCGGAACCACTCACAGTGACCAGGGTAGCGCAGGATACGGTTCTCCAGCCTCTCCAGCTTGCCTTCATATGTCCACGGCAAGGTGGACGTGCCGCCAGAGCCGACAAATGCCTCAAAGCGCCCCAGCGGCGGCAGGTCTATTATCTCACACTCGGAGAGTGTGTCCACCAGCGTCACCTTGCCGTCCCGCAGAAAGACTGCCTGCCCATCATATTCGTTAGTCAGGCCATTGATGTTAAATGTGACCTGATAATTCCACGGCGGCTGAGGGTCTTGGGGCAATCCTCCATCATAGAGGTACAGCTCACGAGCCTCATCCAGCAGTTCGATGGCATAGACCCCCATTGTCCCGACCAGCCCCGGCCCCATCCCGCAGTCCGGGACGATGCTGACGCCTGCTCGTCTGGCCGCTTCATCCATTGCCAGTTGAGCCATCACAACATCTGTGTTGCCGCCCATATCACACAGATGCACACCCATCTCAACAGCCGCACGGGTAATATCCTGATTGTAGTAGTAAGGCACAGCGCTAAGCGCCGCTGTCATGCCTGCTAAGGCTCTCTTGAGAGCCTCCTTGTCAGTGACATCCAACTGAATCGCCTGTGCCACTTCCCGCCCTGCCAGTGCATTGACCCGTGCCGCAGACCGCTGGGCGGCCTCCTCATGAATATCCGCCAAGATCACCTGCGCCGCATCGCCAAAGCGGGCCAGATCATAAGCGGCCGCCGTCCCCTGACGGCCTGCCCCCAGAATAAGGTACTTGTACAAGGCCGGCTCACTCATGCACACACCCTTTCTACACTCCCTCTAGATTTGCTACGGATGATTGACGACTGCTGTCAAGTCTCAAGGGTTAGTGACAGGGACGTCAATATGCCCCAGAAACAGCATTGCGGCGATCTGGCGCGTCTGCCCGTCGCGGATGTTAATCTGCCATGTGTCATAAAAGGCGGGTTCGCGCGTGGTCAACAAGGTGAATCCATCTCCAGCCCACCCCAGCGGGCGATGCCGGTTACTGCCCAGATTAGCGATCAGGCGCTGTTCACCCGTAACCAAGTTAGCCCACCCCAGCAGATAAGTTTCCAGCCCCGGCGGGCCATAAGCCTCCATGAAGACCAGCTCGCCGCCCGGCGTCAGGAACGGATAACCCAGCTCGAAAGCCGCCCCTGCCGGTATCTCTATCGGCCTGAAACGCCCCACTACCGCCCCTGTGACCAGATTAGTGACCACAATCGGAGCGCCGGCGGTGGCAGGCGGCAGTGCCCGCACCAGATAAGCGCCGTCCGGTGAGATATGGGCATCGCAGACCAGCCCCTGCCCGCAGGCAGGTTCTCCAGGCAATTGGCTGATCACCCCGCTGGCTGTGTCAAGGGCATACAGATCATAGAAGCCATGAAAAAGCGTGGTATCGGTAACAGCGGCAGGGCGATGGTCAAAGAACAGGGTACGTCCGTCGTTGGTCAGCCGGAGCAAGCGGATGGTGTCATCAGGCTGAGCCTGCAAAACAGCCGCCAGCCGCACCCCGCCGCCATCCGGATCAGATACAAAGAAGGAAAACATGCCCTGATAACCATAAACCCAGCTAAGCCAATGACCATTGGCACTGGGGAGAAGCTGGTAGACCTCAGCACTGGCAGGCGGCAGAGCAAACTCCAGCAGATCGGCCGCACCCGCCGTGTTAATCCGCATCGGCAGATTGCCGGTCCAGACCAGATAAACATACTGCCCGGCCCGGACGGCCTCACCGGCGGGCAGGCTAAGGTCCCTGATCTCAGTGACTACTTGACGGGTGGACACGTCCAGCCAGCGCAAAACCTGATTACCACTGGCATCTGGCTGACCAAGATACACATCAAACGAACCGGCGCGTGGAGGCGTGCCGGCAGGAACTGTCCACAGGCTCAGTTCGGGGGCTAACGTGCTGGTCGGAGGGACAGGGGAAAGAGTCGGCGAGGGTATTATCGTCGGAGGCGGCAGAGTGGCCGTAGCTGTCGGCTCAAGGGTCGGGGTATTGATTGGCACTGCCGGTGTTGCCGGCTTACTGCCTTGGGCATCGCCGCCCTCTGGGCCGGAACAGCCTGCC
>Ga0209101_1001123_pt1 | contig 20632 bp, 19 predicted proteins | sample ConPoolayeCmetaG_FD_185481 | JGI IMG/M metagenome (GOLD analysis project Ga0209101, IMG submission 185481) | Hot spring microbial mat communities from California, USA to study Microbial Dark Matter (Phase II) - Cone Pool mat layer C metaG... ...
CCCCAGGCCCGGTCTCCCCTGCGCGTCGCCGTTGCCGCCATTCTCTCTCCCCGCACGACCTACCACGTCTACGAGAATCTGGCTGCATACCTGGAGAAGCGTCTGGGCGAGCCGGTAGAGGTCACCCAGCGCGCCACCTATGCGGAGACCAACGAACTGATCCGCACCCGTCAGGTGGACCTGGGATTCGTCTGCACGGGCGCGTACATCCAGGGCCACCAGGAGTTCGGTATGGAACTTCTAGCCGTTCCGGAGATCAACGGCGAGCGGACCTACCGCTCGTACATCATCGTGCCGGCCGATAGCCCCGCTCAACAATGGGAGGACCTGCGAGGGACGGTCTTTGCTTTCACCGATCCCCTTTCCCTCTCCGGCTACCTGAGCCCGTTGTACCTTCTCCGTTCCGCGGGAGAGACCCCCGACCGCTTCTTCGCCCGCACCCTTTTCACCTACAGCCACGAGAACTCTGTCCAGGCTGTGGGGGAGAAGTGGGTGGACGGCGCGGCGGTGGACAGCCTGGTGTACGAAGCCATGACCCAGCAGACCCCCTTCTACCGGGACTACATCCGCGTCCTCTGGCAATCCGCCCCCTACGGCGCGCCGCCGGTGGTGGTGCACCCTGGTCTGGACCCGGCGCGCAAGGCTCAACTGCAGCGGGCCCTGCTAGAGATGGACCAGAGCCTGGAGGGCCAGGCCACCCTGGCCCTGCTGGGGGTGAGCCGGTTTGTGCTTCCAGATGACCGCCTCTATGATTCGGCCCGGGAGGTCGTGTTGACGGTGGGGGAGAGGCCATGAGGGGACAATGGAAACGGATCTGGCGCATGCTCTGGCCGATCCTCAGCGGCGTCAACCTGCGGGCCAAGATGATGGGCATCGCCCTGATCAGCATCTTCTCCCTGGGCCTGGGCATCACCTGGCAGGCCCGGGCGATGATGGTGCGCAGTCTCCAGCGAGAACTGGAGCAACGGGGGATCTCCATCGCCCGGGACCTGGCCTTCCGCAGCACCGATCTCATCCTGACCAACGACCTCTACAGCCTCTATACCCTGGCCCGGGAGACCGTCCAGACCAACGAGGATGTCCGCTACACGTTCCTGGTGGACCCGGCGGGGAATGTGCTGGCCCACTCCTTTGAGGACGGGTTCCCGGCCGACCTCCTCGCCGTCAACCGGCCGGAGGAGGGCCAGCCCTATCGCCTGCAGAAGGTTCAGACGGAGGAGGGTCTCGTCCTGGACGTGGCGGTGCCGGTGTTTGACGGCCGGGCCGGCATCGCCCGGGTCGGCATGTCCTATCGCCGGCTGGGGGGGGCCGTTGCCGGGGCAACCCGCTGGCTGCTGGTGACCATGCTGGCCGTTTCCCTGGTGGGGATCGGGCTGAGCAGCCTGTTGACGTGGTTGCTCACCCGGCCTGTGCAGGCGCTGACGGAGGCGACCCGTCGGGTGGGGGAGGGGGACCTGAGCCCCCGGCTGACGCCCTGGGCCAAAGATGAGATCGGTTACCTGCAGGAGTCCTTCAACACAATGGTGGAGCGGCTGGCCCACGCCCGCCAGGAGATGGCCGCGGTCAACGAGAGCCTCCTCCGACGCAATCGGGAACTCTCCACCCTCTATGGGGTCTCCCAGGCCCTTGTCGGCCGCATGGAACTGGAGGCGGCCCTTCAGGACGTCCTGTGGCAGACGGTGACGGCCGTGAGAGCCATAGGGGGCTGGGTCTGCCTGGTGACAGCCGACAATTCCGATTGCCGGACCTGTGCCGCGTTCTGGCAGGACGGCGCGCCCCGGTTTCCAAAGGACCGCTGTCCCCACTGCGCCACCTGCGAGTGGGTGCGCGTCCAGCCCCGCCCGGCGGTCCTGGTCCCTGCCTACTCCGAATGCCCCACCTGTCCCCTGCTTCGGGAAGATGGCACGGGTGGCCCCATGTACCACATCGCTGTCCCGCTGCAGGTGAAAGGCGAGACCGTCGGCCTGCTCAGCGTGGTCTGCCAGGAGGAGGTGGGCCAGGAGGACCTGGGGCTACTGGAAGCCGTTGGGCGGCAGGTGGGCGTCGGCATCGAAAACGCCCACCTGTGGGAGGAACTCCGGCGGAAGGAGGCTGTCCGGCGGGAACTGTTACACAAAGCGATCACCGCCCAGGAGGAGGAGCGGCGTCGCATCGCCCGGGAACTCCACGACGAGGCCGGTCAGGCCCTGGCCGTACTGCTGGTCAGCCTGCGGCTGATAGAAAACGCCCCCAGCCTGGAAGAGGCGCGCGCGCAGGTGGCCCACATGCGGGAGGTGGTGAACCAGACGCTGGACGAAATCCGGGCCCTGGCCTGGGAACTGCGCCCCAGCGTTCTGGACGACCTGGGGCTGGTGCCGGCCCTTGCCCGCTATATCCAGGGTTGTCGTTCCCGCTTCGGGATGGAGATCGATCTGGAGGTGGTGGGGCTGGATCAGGTCCGGTTACCCTGGGAGGTGGAGACGGCCCTGTATCGCATCGCCCAGGAGGCGCTGACCAACGCGGCCCGCCACGCGGGCGCCCGGCACCTCAGCGTCATCCTGGAGCACCAGGGGAACCGCACGCTCCTGATCGTGGAGGACGATGGGGCAGGGTTCGACGTGACGCAGGTTCGGGCGTCTGCTCAGGAGCGCAGCCGTCTGGGGCTCTATGGGATGGAGGAGCGGGCCTCCCTGGTGGGCGGTCGCCTGACGGTGGAAGCGGCTCCAGGCTCCGGCACGACGATAGTCGTGGAGGTGCCCCTGGCGCATATGTGAAGACAGCCCGTTCGTGGTGCGCCACGGTGCCCAGTGAAAGGGCGTTTGTAGAGGGCTGAATGGTTATATCCTTCGTGTCCCTGGTGTCCTTTGTGGTTTTTCTGAACGATGGAACCCAAAATCCGTGTGCTCATCGCCGATGACCATGCTGTCCTGCGCGCCGGCCTGCGCATGCTCCTGGATGCCGAGCCGGATATCGAGGTGGTCGGGGAGGCCCAGGACGGCCTGGAGGTCCTGGCGCGCGTCCGAGACCTGGCCCCCGACATCTTGTTGCTGGACCTGGCGATGCCCCGGATGGGAGGGTTGGAGGCGCTGGGACGGATCCGGGAGGTGTCGCCTCAGACCCGCGTGTTGATCCTCACCATGCACGAAGAGGAGGAGTACCTGCGGGAGGCCCTGCGGGCCGGCGGCGCCGGCTATGTCCTCAAGCGGGCGGCCGCGGAGGAACTTCTTTCGGCCATTCGGGCCGTCTACCACGGCGGTGTCTACCTCCACCCCGAACACACCCGGCGGCTGCTGGAGGAGATGGTGGAGCGGGAGGTGCGCAGGCAAAAGCCGGACGAGGAACCCTCCTTGAGCCCCCGGGAGCGGGAAGTTCTGCGCCTGATCGCCCTGGGGTACACCAACCAGCAGGCGGCCGACACCCTGTATCTGAGCGTCAAGACGGTGGAGACGTACCGGGCGCGGCTGATGGCCAAACTGGGGCTGCGCACCCGGGCCGAACTGGTGCGCTACGCCCTTCAACAGGGGTGGATCCGGCCCGAGGAGACAAAGGATTGAGGCCTCACCCCACCCCCACCACCTTCGAGAGGCGGCTGAAAAAGCCCTGGATTGCACCGCAGAGACGCAGAAGCTTTTATGATTCCCCTGCGCTCTCTGCCTGCTCTGCGGTGAGAGGGGATTTTTTTAAGCACCCTCTCCGGCGGGAGAGGGGTGAGGCCTGACCCGTCCTGTCAGGTTTTCCCCGACATTCCGGAGAGGGACTTTGCCCGACATTTTCCCCGATTTTCCCCGATAGACAAAGCCCCTTTGATCCCGTAAAATAACAATACGCGTATTTGTTTACCGGGTTGTTGGTTCCAGCAGCGGATAAAAACGGATAAGCGGATAGAAACGGATGGATTCCAGGGGCGTGCCCATTGTCGGATTCCCATCAAGTCGCCAAAGGCGAAAGCCACTCGGTGATCAGCGAGAATCTATCCGTTTATCCGCTTCTCATCCGTTGCTGTGACACGGTAAACAAATACCAATACGCGATACATTGAAATGGATGCACGGGGTTCCGACCGAATCTCCTTCTGGAGCGAGCTGAGCGGCGCGCTGGGCGACCTGGGCACGCTGGTTCCTCTGACCGTGGCCCTCATCACCGTGAACGGGCTCCCGGCCACCAGCGTCTTCTTCGGGGCCGGCGTGGCCTACCTCCTGAGCGGCCTCTTTTACCGGCTTCCCATCCCGGTCCAGCCCCTGAAGGCCGTCGCGGCCATCGCCATCGCCCGCGGCCTCCCCGGTACGACGGTGGCCGCGGCCGGCTGGTGGATGGGTGGGTTGCTCCTCCTCTTCGCTCTTGCCGACCTCTCCCGCTGGCTGGACCGGTTCTTCACCCGGCCGGTGATCCGCGGCATCCAGTTGGGCCTGGGGGCGATGCTGGTGCAGAGTAGTCTGGCGCTGGTCTCCCGCTCCCAGGTCGTGCCTGGAGGGGAGGAGCAGGTCATCCACCTGGCCTCCCGTGTGCTCCCGTTGGGCTGGCTGGTGACGGTAGCCGCGCTCTTGCTGCTCGGCGTGGCTCTCCGCCACCGCCGGTGTCTGGCCTCCCTCATCCTCCTGGCCTTCGGGGGGCTGACGGCCCTCACCCTCGGCAGTGCCGGGCGGGTGCTGGGCGGGATTCGCCTGGGGATCGCCCTCCCTGTGCCGGCCCTGCCCTCCACCGCCGACCTGATGTCGGCCCTCGTCTTTCTGGTTCTGCCCCAGATTCCCCTGACCCTGGGCAACGCCGTCTTTGCCACGGTGGACACCGCGCAGGCCTACTTTGGCCCCCGCGCCCGCCGGGTCACCCCCCGCAACCTGCTGACCACGATGGGCATTTCCCAACTGATCGCGGCCCTCTTCGGGGGCGTGCCGGTCTGCCACGGGTCCGGGGGGCTCACCGCCCACTATCGGCTGGGGGCCCGTACCGGCGCCGCGCCGCTCATCATGGGTGCCATCTGCCTGGTCCTGGCCCTCTTTGTGGACGGCAACGCCCTGCCGGTCCTGGTCCTCGTCCCTTACCCGGTCCTGGGCACCCTGCTGGCCTTTGTGGGGGTCCAGCACGGCCTGCTGGCGCGGGACCTGCGGGGGTGGGAGGAAGTCGGGGTGGCGCTGACGACGGCCCTCGTGGGTTTTGCCACCGGTAACCTGGCCCTGGGCTTTGGCGGCGGGATTCTTCTTCAGCAATCCCTCGGGCTGATCCGATGGGCGCGCGCCCGAAGCGCATCCGTCCGGCCCTGCGGAGGTGCATGAGGGCCAGCGGGGCCCTCCTGGTCGGCGGGAAGAGCCGCCTGCAAAGGCTGTCCTACACCAGAGAAATTGTCAGGAAAGGAGTGAGGCTTATGCTGGTAGAAACAGAGGTCCAAAGTGTCATTCTGGAGATGCACCAGGACCTGGAGCGGGCGCTGAAAAAGCCCCTCCGTGACCGTCACTGGGGGATGGTGATTGACACCCGCAAGTGCGTCGGCTGCAACGCCTGCACGGTGGCCTGCAAGGCCGAGAACAAACTCCCGCCGGGCGTGGTCTACAACGTGGTCATAGATGAAGAGTTCGGGACCTACCCCAATGTGGCCCGGCGCTTCATCTCCCGCCCCTGCCTGCACTGCCAGAACCCGCCCTGCGTGCGGGTCTGCCCGGTCAAGGCCACCTACAAGCGGCCCGACGGCATCGTGGTCATTGACTACGATGACTGCATCGGCTGCCGCTACTGCATCTCCGCCTGCCCCTACGGAGCTCGCTCCTTTGACTTCGGCAACTTTTACACCGTCGGGCAGACGCCGGAGGTGATGCCCTGGGACGTGATGCCCGGTTTTGAGTACGGGGAGGAACAACACCGGGACCCCCGCAACCCCTGGCGTTCCCCCATCGGCAACGCCCGCAAGTGCCACTTCTGCCTCCATCGCCTGGAGAAGGGGATGCTCCCGGCCTGCGTGACCACCTGTATTGGTCAGGCCCGTATCTTCGGCGACCTGAACGACCCCGAAAGTCTGGTGGCCCAACTGGCCGCCTCCCCCCGGGCCATCCGCCTCAAAGAGGAACTGGGCACCGAGCCCAGCGTCTACTACCTGCTGTAGGAGGATATCATGGGCAAAAGAGCGTTGGTCATCGGGATTATCGGCCTTGTACTTTTGCTGGTCGGCCTGCCGGGCCTGGTGGACCGCCTGGCCCACGGCATGCTGAATGTGGGCTATGGCACCCCGGTTCCCTGGGCTATGTGGGTGGCCGTCTACATCTACTTCATCGGCCTCTCCGCAGGTGCCTTCCTCATCTCCTCCCTGGTCTACGTCTTCGGGATGAGGCAGTTTGAGCGCATCGGGCGGCTGGCCCTCTTTACCGCGCTGGTCTGCCTCCTGACCGCGCTGCTCTTTATCTGGTTTGACCTGGGGCACATGGAGCGCTTCCTCTTTGTCTTCCTCCACCCCGGTTTCGCCTCGCCGCTGGCCTGGATCGTCTGGCTCTACACCCTCTACCTCCTCTTGCTCCTGGCCGAAATCTGGTTTGTGATGCGCCCCAGTTTCGTCCGCGGCGGGGAGGGGAAGGGGTTTCAGGCTGGCCTTTACCGGTTCCTGACCTTCGGCGCGCGGGACCTCAGCCCCCAGGCCCTGGAGCGGGATCGCAAAATCATACGTATCCTGGGCACCATCGGCGTCCCGCTGGCCATCGCCTTCCACGGGGGCACGGGGACGGTCTTTGCCGTCACCGTCGCCCGGGCCTACTGGTACACGGGCCTCTTCCCCATCATGTTCCTGATCTCCGCCCTGGCCTCCGGCGGCGCCCTGCTCACCGCCATCGTGGCCTTTGCCGTGCCCAACGGCTTCGGCGAACATCGGGAGGAGGTCCTTGGCCTGGGACGGCTGCTGGTCCTGCTGCTCTTCGTGGACTTTTTGATGGAGATCGCCGAGATGCTGGTCAGCCTCTACGGGACCGCCCCGGCCCACTTTATCCCCATTCGTGAGCAACTCTTCGGCCCCAACTGGTATATCTTCTGGATTCTGGGGATGGGGATGGCGCTGGTGGGCCCGATGCTCATCCTGGCCTTCCCCGGCCGCCGCAGTGCCGTCTGGACCGGCATCGCCGGCCTGCTGGCGACCATCGGCTTTACCGGCATCCGCTGGAACATCGTCCTGCCGGGGTTCGCCGCGGAGGAACTGCCGGGCATCGGCCGGTCCTTCTTTGAGCCCCACTGGACCTACGGCCTCTACATCCCCAGCGCGACAGAATGGGGGGTGACCCTTTTCAGCGTGGGGGTGGGTGTGCTGATCCTGGCCTTGGGCTTCTGGCTCCTGCCCCTGCGGGCGGAGGAAGCTTCCGCATAAACGATCAAGGAGGGAACGATGGAACTGACCCGACGGGAATTTCTGACCCTTTCGGCCTTTGTCGGAGGAACGCCCCTGTTCCTCAAGGCGACGAACATCCTGGCCAGACTGGACCCGGAGGGGGGCAACCTCTATCCGCTGGCCGAGCCGGACAAGATGATCTACACCGTCTGCCAGCAGTGCAACACCCAGTGCAGCATCAAGGTCAAACTGCTGGAAGGGGTGGCGGCCAAGATAGACGGCAACCCCTATTCCCCATGGAATCTCTATCCCCACCTTCCCTACCAGACGCCCATCTCCCAGGTGGCCCGTGTGGACGGCTACATCTGCCCCAAGGGGCAATCCGGCATCCAAACCGCCTACGACCCCTACCGCATCCGGACGGTCCTCAAGCGCAAGCCCGGCACCCGGCGGGGTGAGAACCAGTGGATCACTGTCCCCTTTGAGCAGGCCATCCGGGAGATTGTGGAAGGGGGCGACCTCTTCGGCGAGGGGCCTGTCCCCGGCCTCAAGGAGCTCTGGGCCATCCGGGACCCGAAAGTGATGAAGGAGATGGGGGACTTTGTCAAGAAAATCTGGGCGGAGAAGGACCCGGAGAAGAAGCGAGGACTGGTAGAGGAGTTCAAGGCCCAGTTTGCCGACCACCTGAAGGCGATGATTGACCCCGAACACCCGGACCTGGGCCCCAGGAACAACCAGATTGTCCTGATGTGGGGCCGGCTCAAGGGCGGCCGGAGCGACCTCCTCCACCGCTTCTTCGGCAGCGGCCTGGGGACAGCCAACCGCCACGGCCACACCACCGTCTGCCAGGGCTCCCTCTACTTCGGCTGCAAGGCGATGTCCGAACAGTTTGTGGACGGCAAGTTCTCCGGCGGCGTCAAGTTCTACTGGCAGGCGGACCTGGGCAACAGCGAGTTTGTCATCTTCGTGGGGGCTAACCTCTTTGAGGGAAACTACGGCCCGCCGCTGCGGGTGGCCAAAATCACTGAAGGACTCACCACCGGCCGGCTCAAGTATGCGGTGATTGACCCCCGCTTCGGCAAGACCTCCTCCCGGGCCTGGAAGTGGCTCCCCATCAAGCCTGGGACCGAGGGGGCTGTGGCGATGGCGATGATCCGGTGGATCATAGAGAACGGCCGCTATGATGAAAAGTTCCTGCGCAATGCCAATCCGGCCGCGGCAAAAGCGACCGGGGAGCCCACCTGGACCAACGCCGTCTGGCTGGTGAAGATCGGCGAGGACGGCACCCCCGGCGCCTTCCTCCGGGCCTCGGAGGTCGGCCTGACCCAGAAGCAGGAGGTGGAGAAGGAGGGCAAGAAGGTGGCTGTCTACGTCACTCCGGAGGGGAAGGAGTATGCCTACGACCTCCTGGTGGCGCTGGTGGAGGGGAACCCGGTGGCCTTTGACCCCAACGACGCCGAAACGGCAGTTGTCGGCGACCTCTTCGTGGATACTGCCCTCAAAGCTCCCGACGGCAAGGCCATCCCGGTCAAGAGCGGGATGCAGGTCCTGAAGGAGTCGGCGGAGAGGATGACCGTTGAGGAGTACGCCGCCGAGGCCGGGGTCCGGCCCGAGGAGATCGTGGACCTGGCGCGGGAGTTTACCTCCCATGGCAAGCGGGCCGCCGTGGACATTCACCGGGGCGTTTCCCAGCACACCAACGGCTTCTACAACGTGGTCTCCTGGTTCACCGTGAACCTGCTGATCGGCAACTACGACTGGGCCGGCGGGATGATCAAGGCCACCACCTACGACTACCTGGGCGCCAAGGCGAAGAAGCCCTTTGACCTGGGGGCGATGAACCCCGGTGCGCTCTCGCCCTTCGGCATCAGCATCATCCGCCACGAGGTCAAATGGCAGGACACCACCCTCTACGACAAGAATTACCCGGCGAAGCGGAACTGGTATCCCCTCTCTTCGGACGTCTACCAGGAGATCATTCCCTCCATCGGGGATGCCTACCCGTATCCGGTCAAAATCCTGTTCATCTACATGGGCACGCCTGTCTACTCCCTCCCGGCGGGGAACACCAACATTGAGGTCCTGAAGGACCCGAAGAAGATCCCGCTGATCGTGGCCTCGGACATTGTGGTGGGCGAGACCTCCATGTATGCCGACTATATCTTCCCCGACTTTTCCTACCTGGAGCGGTGGGAGTTTGTCGGGTCGCACCCGTCGGTGGCCTGGAAGGTCCAGCCGGTGCGTCAGCCGGCCATCCCGCCCCTCACCGAGACGGTGAAGGTTTACGGCCAGGAGATGCCTCTCTCCCTGGAGGCGATGCTCCTGGGCCTGGCGGAGGCACTGGGCCTGCCCAACTTTGGCCCCAACGGTTTGGGCGAGGGCATCCCCTTCACCCATCCGGACCACCTCTACCTGCGCATGGTGGCCGACCTGGCCTTCGGGGAGAAGGAAGACGGTTCCGATGCCGTGCCTGACGCCGATGACGAGGAGATGCGCATCTTCCTGGAAGCCCGCAAGTATCTGCCCAGGAGCGTCTTTGACCCGGAGCGTTGGAAATCCATCGCGGGGGAGGAGATGTGGCGCAAGGTGGTCTATGTGCTCAGCCGCGGCGGCCGCTTCCAGGACTTTGCCAAAGCCTACGAGGGTACCCAGGTGAAGAACAGGTATGGCAAACTGATCAACCTCTACCAGGAAAAGACGGCCACCACCAAGAGCGCGATGACGGGCAAGCCCCTCTTCGGCTGCGCCGCCTACCTCCCCGGCCCGGCGGATGTCCTGGGCAACCGGTTGGAGGATGAAAAGGCCGGCTACGACCTGCGGATGATCACCTACCGGGAGATTTTCCAGACCAAAAGCCGCACCATCTCCAACTACTGGCTCCTGAGCATCTATCCGGAGAACTTTGTCCTCCTCAACGCTCAGGATGCGGCCCGGCTCGGCCTCAAGGACGGCGACCTGGTGAAGGTCATCTCGCCGGACAACCCGACGGGGGCCTGGGACCTGGGCAATGAGCAGAAGAAGCCGATGGTGGGGAAGGTGAAGGTGATCCAGGGATTGCGGCCGGGGGTGGTGGCCTTCAGCCTGGGCCACGGCCACTGGGCCTACGGCGCCACCGACATCGTGGTGGACGGGAAGGTCATCCAGGGCGACCCGCGCCGGGCCACGGGGGTGCATGCCAACGCGGCCATGCGGGTGGACCCATACCTGAAGAACACCTGTCTGGTGGACCCAGTGGGTGGTTCGGCCGTCTTTTACGATACCTGGGTGCGCCTGGAACGGGCGTAACCGGGGAAGGGAAAAACCTCCCGCAGGCCCGTGCCTGCGGGAGGTTTTTTGCTATTTCCACCGACCGAGGCTCGTCCGATGCGTCACCTCTTCGGGCCTGCGGCCAATGGTCGGCCTCCACCGATCCCTTGCGTCGGCGCAGGCCGACGCCCGGCACAGGATGCCCAGGGAGGGCGATTTCAATCGCGCCGCGCCTCACCGACCTGGAGATTTGACAAAGTAAGGTCTTGTGGGTACAATATGTTCGTAATTTTGAATATTCGATAGGGACCATAGATAGATGGGTGACAACAACGCTTACAAGAAGCAGGCGGAGCTTTTCCAGGCGCTCTCGCACCCGGTGCGGCTGCGCATCCTGGACATTCTGGCGCAGCAGGAAGCGTGCGTCTGTCACCTGACGGCGATCCTGGGCAGGCGCCAGCCCTACGTCTCCCAGCAACTGGCGACGCTGCGGCAGGCCGGTCTGGTGACCGAACGCCGTGAGGGGACCCTCATCTACTATCGCCTGGCCAATGAGCGCCTGGCCGGGCTGTTGGACGAAGGCCGGGTCCTGGTGCGAGACCTGATGGAAGAGGAGCTTGCCTTTCCTCCGGTTCCGGCCGGCACCCTGGATAACTGCCCCTGCCCGCGTTGCCAGGGATGACCCGCCTTTTTTCAGCCCGGCAGGCATCTATTTCCTGGAATATTCAGAAACACTCATAGATTCTCAGGGGCCCGGCACTTTTTCTTGGGTCGGTTGATCGTAGAAAAACAATGATGGAGGCAATGGAATGTCTATCGGAGAATGGATCGTCACCCTGTTGCAGGGTGGCCTGGGCAACCTGGCCGCTTACCTGGCGGCCCACGTGCTTTTGTGCCTGCTGCCGGCCTTTTTCATCGCCGGGGCGCTGGCAGCGCTGATCCCCAAGGAGGCGATCACCCGCTTTCTGGGGCGGAATGCGCCCAAGTGGGTTTCCTACCCGGCGGCAGCCCTGGCCGGCTCGGTGCTGGCCGTCTGCTCCTGCACCATCGTGCCCCTGTTTGCCGGCATCTACAAAAAGGGAGCCGGGCTGGGACCGGCCATCACCTTCCTGTTCTTCGCCCCGGCGGCCAACATCCTGGCCCTGGCCTACACCGGCGTGGCCATCGGCATGGACCTGGCCATCGCCCGACTGCTCTTGTCGCTGACCTTTGGCATTGGCATCGGCCTGATCATGGCCCTCATCTTCCGCCGGGAAGACGCCTGCCACGACGAGGCGACCAACGACCCCTTTGCCGTCAAGGGCAAGGTGCCCACTCAGAACTGGGTGTTCGTACTGCTGCTGGTAGCGCTGCTGCTATCCGGCACGCTGAAGCTGCCGGTGCTGCTCAACCCCTATGCCCAGGTGACGCTGCCGGTCGGCGGCGTTGACAGCCTGCAGGGCTTTCTCAACCAGGTGGTGCCCTTTGACGCCAGCAAAGGGGAAGAGGGGGTCAGCGTCCAGGGGCTTATTCTCATCGGCCTGCTGATCCTGATCGGGGTGAGCGCCTGGTTCGGGTTGAACCATGTGGACGAAAAGTTCAATCGCTGGACGTGGGTGACATTGGGGCTGATCGTCCTGACCCTACTCGTGGCTGCCACCGGGATGCAGGCGACCACCGCCGGCCTGGAGGTCCGCTTCCCCGGCAAGTTCTTTGCCGTGGCCGGGGCGCTGCTGGCGTTGGGGTATATGGCCAGGCGCCACCTGGAGGCGCACAAGATTCAAGAGTGGCTGTGGGAGTCGTGGCGCTTTATCAGGCAGATCTTTCCGCTGCTGGTCGTCGGCGTCTTTGGCGTGGGCGTCATCCGCCAGATCATCAAGCCGGAGTGGATCGAAGCCCTCGCCGGGCAGAACACGGTCCTGGGGGCGCTGGCCGGCGTGGCCTTTGGCGTGTTCATGTACTTCCCGACACTGGTCGAGGTGCCGATTGCCAACATGTTTCTGGGGTTGGGGATGCATCCGGGGCCGCTGCTGGCCTACCTGATGGCCGACCCGGAGCTGAGCCTGCAGTCGATCCTGATGATCTCGGTCATCATCGGCAGGCTGAAGGCATGGGTGTACGTCTTCTGGGTGGCCCTGTTCAGCACCATCGCCGGGCTGCTGTACGGCCTGTGGAAGGATGGGACGAGCCTGTGGTTGATTGCGCTCTACCTGGCGGGCTTTGTCGCCCTGCTGGCCTTGGGCCTGGCCCTGGTGGAGCGGCGCACCCGGCGGGTCGTGACCCCGGCCGGGGCTTCTGCCGGCGAGTGATCAGATACACCGCAGAGGCCCAGAGAAGGCTGAGGGGACAGTGGAGATCGAGCCGGAGTCGAGGCTTCAGCCGGCCTCTTCCGCCTGAAGGCTCCACTCCCATTTGTTTCCCTGAACCGTAAGAGATCTCGGCGCCCTCTGCGTCTCTGCGGTAAACAAATACAAGAAAGGATTGTTCAAATGGATGTCAAGGTTTTGGGGGCAGAATGTGCCAATTGTCACCGCTTATACAGGCTGGTGCGCGACGTGATCCTGGAGATGGACATAGAGGCCACACTCAGCAAAGTGACCGACCTGGACGACATCATGGCCTATAATGTCATGTTCACGCCGGGATTGGTCATCAATGGAAAGGTTGTCAGCGTCGGGCGCATCCCGACCAGGGCCGAAGTGACGACCTGGCTGGCCAATGCCCTGATGGCGGAGAAAGCGTAGGGGTGAGGGAGCGGGGCAGACTGGCGCTTTGCCTGCCGGGAGGTGTGAGGTGGAAAACAATACGAGCTCCTATCAGCAGATGGCGCAGTTGTTGCGTCTCCTGTCCCATCCGGCGCGGCTGTGCATCCTGGATGCGCTGCGGCGGCGGGAGGAAGCCTGCGTCTGCCACCTGCAGACGGTGCTGAAGCAGCGCCAGCCCTATGTCTCCCAGCAGTTGCGCGCCCTGCGGGATGCCGGCCTGGTGGACAGCCGCCGCGAGGGCCTGTACATCTACTACCGGTTGAGCGACCCACAGGTGATGCGGGTGCTGGATGCCATCCTGGGACCGGCGGGCAGATCCCGTCACCATCCCGACTGCATCTGCCCGGAGTGCCGGCAGGGATAACCAACCGGTGGGATATGTTTGCGCGGGTGCTTTTCCCGACCGATTTTTCGGCCTATGCCAATGCCGTGTTTGCCTGCCTGCCGGAGCTCAAGGTAGCCGGCGTGGGCGTTGTCGTGTTGTTGTTCACTATCCGTGAGAGCGATGTGCCTCTTCCTGAGACGGTGAACCGGGAGAGCCTGGAACGGGTGCGCTGGAGTGCTGAAGAACAGTTGCACATCGCGCGGATGGCCCTGGAAGGCCAGGGATTGCGGGTGGTCAGCCGGGTTGAATACGGATCTCCGGCGGCGCAGATCGTGCGGGTCGCGGAGGAGGAGCGGGTGGACCTGATCGTCATAGGGGCGCAGGGCAAGACGGTCACCCAGGAACTCCTGCTGGGCAGTGTGGCCCATGAGGTGGTGCGCCGCGCCCCTGTGCCGGTGCTGATCCAGAAATTTGATGTGGTGCGCCAGCTGGGCCACGTCGAGTGCCGGCGGGTGTGCGCTACCATGTTCAGGCGCGTGCTGCACCCGACCGACTTTTCCGCGTGTGCCGAGGCAGCCTTTCAGGTTGTCAAACGGCTGAAAGCCATTGGCACCGAAGAGGTCATCTTGCTGCACGTGCAGGATGAGCGGTTGATGAAGCACCGGCCGGCAGAGCAGATCGCCGCCTTTGACCGGGAGGACAGCCGGCGGCTGGAGCGGATGCAGCGCGACCTGCTGCTGTACGGACTGCCCAGTCAGGTGGTGATCCGCCATGGCATCCCCTTTCGCGAGACGCTGAAGGTGGCCGATGAGCAGGAGGTGTGCCTTATCATCCTCGGTTCGCAAGGGCGCAGCGCGCTGCGGGAATTGTTGACTGGGAGCACTCTCGAGAATGTCGTACGTCTCAGCCGCCAACCGGTGCTGGTGGTGCGACAGCCTCGGGCAGATGCTTAGAAAATCTACAAAAATTGTAACTACTCAGGCTGGCAACTAGTTAACCACAAAGGACACAAAGGACACGAAGAATACAAGAGAAAACCTTAGCGTCCTGGGTGTCCTTGGTGGTAAAAAGGGCCATGGCTGAGTAGTTACCAAAAATTCTAAATTAAGGAGGGTTTCAAAGATGTCTCAATCGGTAGCCGCCTCGTCGGCCGGCAGCGCCGGCGTGGCCAAACGGTTGTCCATTTTGGACCGCTTTCTGACGCTGTGGATCTTTGCCGCCATGGCCGTGGGCGTAGGACTGGGGTATCTCTTTCCCACTGCTGTCCATGCGCTCAACCAGGCCGCCTCGGTGGGGACGACCAACATCCCCATTGCCATCGGCCTGATCCTGATGATGTACCCGCCCTTTGCCAAGGTACGCTATGAACAGTTGGGTCAGGCCTTTCGCGACATCAAGGTGTTGATCCTGTCGCTAATCCAGAACTGGGTGATTGGGCCGATCCTGATGTTCATCCTGGCCGTCGTCTTTTTGCACAACTATCCAGAGTACATGATGGGCCTGATCATGATCGGCCTGGCGCGCTGTATTGCCATGGTCATCGTCTGGAACGACCTGGCCCGTGGCGACCGGGAGTACGCGGCCGGGTTGGTGGCCTTTAACAGCATCTTTCAGGTGTTGTTCTATAGCGTCTATGCCTGGTTCTTTATCACCGTGTTGCCGCCGCTGCTGGGCCTGAAAGGCAGCGTGGTGCAGGTCAGCATCGGCCAGATCGCCCAAAGTGTGTTCATCTACCTGGGCATCCCCATGATCGCCGGCTTTCTCACCCGCTTTCTCCTGCTGCGGGCCAGGGGGCGCGAGTGGTACGAGACCCGGTTTATCCCTCGCCTCAGCCCCTTGACCCTGATCGCGCTGCTGTTCACCATCGTCGTCATGTTCAGCCTGAAGGGGGAGCTGATCGTCTCCATTCCGCTGGACGTGGTGCGCATCGCCATCCCGCTGCTGTTCTACTTTGTGCTGATGTTCCTGGTCAGCTTCTGGATGGGCCGCCGCATTGGCGCCGACTATGCCAGGACGACGACCATCGCCTTCACCGCAGCCAGCAACAACTTTGAGCTGGCCATCGCCGTGGCCGTGGCGGTCTTTGGCCTGGCCTCCGGTCAGGCGTTTGCCGCGGTGATCGGGCCGTTGGTGGAGGTGCCGGTGATGATCGGGCTGGTGAATGTGGCCTTTTTCTTCCGGCGCCGCTATTACCAACACGAACTGGAGGCCGTCCCGGCCGGGGTAGGGGCAGCGGCCGAGGTGGCTCCGTTCGGGGAACGGCTCATTCAAAAGGCTGAGTAGCGGGAGCAGGCCATGTCCACCGACAATGTACCCCAGAACGCCCTGTTTGTCTGCTTTGGCTGCCTGTCCAACGTGGGCACGCTGACCGGCCTGGCCAGCCTGGAGGTCGTGAAACAGGTTGGGCCGCAGAAGGCCGGCATCTTTTGCCTGGGCGGGTTGGCCACCGAGGCCCGGATGGTGCTGGACAAGACGCGCGCCGCGCAACGGATCATCACCGTGGACGGCTGCTCGCTGAACTGCGCCCGCAAGATCGTGGAGAAGGCCGGCTTCACGCCCGACCGGAGCGTCAATCTGGTACAGGACTGTGGCCTGCAGAAAGGCCCGCCGCTACAGTACGGCAACGAAGAGTTTCAGGTGGCGGTCAGGGCCATCCGGGAGGCCGTGGAATTTGCCGGCTAGAGGCCTTCCGGGCGAGCAATGGTGCTCGCTCTCGTGGCTGGTGGGGCCGGGGTCACCAGGCCCACCGCGGGCAATAGGGAGCAGTGCTGATACTACAACGATGGTTCACTTTCTGAGCTCACCGCAGAGGCGCTGAGGCCGCGGAGAAAACCGATGCCAATTCTGCGTCTCTGTGGTGAACAGGCGGTGTTCAGGTCAAACCATCGTTGTAGGACCAGGACAGAACAGGAAACCACCTTATGTCCAGAAAACGGCATCGTAAATCACAACCGGCGCGGAAACCGCAACCGGCGCGGCCGGCCGGCCGCTGGCTCCAACTGGCCATCCTGGGCGGGGTGGCGCTGCTGGTGGCCGCCGTTCTGATCCTCAAGAACCGGCCCACTGAGCCGCCGGCTGTGGCTGAAAGCGAGCCGCAGGCGACCGCCACCCTGCCCGAAGCCGTGGGCCAGACCCGGGCCACCGCCGAATTGGAGCCGGCCGGCAGCCAGGCGGCGACCGCCACCCCTCAGGTACAGGCATCCGCCGTGCCGGGCGAGCTGCCGGAAGCTCAACTGGAGCGGCTGTTGGCAGCCGGCCGGCCGACGCTGGCCTTTTTCCACTCGGACAACTGCGTGCAGTGCATCAAGATGATGGAGGTCGTCCGGCAGGTCTATCCCGAGTTCGACGAGTCGGTGGCGCTGGTTGATGTCAACGTCTATGACAAGACCAACGCCAGCCTGTTACAGCGTGCCCGCATTCGTGCCATTCCGACCCAGATCTTTTTCGACCGGACCGGGCAGGGCTGGGTGGTCATGGGGGCCATGACGCCAGACCAGTTCCGCGAGCAGATGCAGAAACTGGCGGGGGGACAGTAGCATGGACCTGGACCCTTCTGTCCTGCGGGCCGGTTCGCTGCTGGCCTACCTGCTCGTCTTCCTGGGCGGGATCGTGACCAGCATCGGCCCCTGCAATGTGGCCATGATCCCGCTGGTGGTCGGCTATGTGGGCGGTGCGCGGGACCTTTCCCGTGGTCGCTCCTTTGCCCTGTCGCTGACCTTTGCCGTCGGCCTGGCGATCACCTTCATGCTGCTGGGCGTGGTGGCCAGCCTGGTCGGCGGGCTGATCGGCGGCACGTCGCGGGTGTGGTACTATGTCGTGGCCGCCGTCTGCCTGCTGATCGGCCTGTCCATGCTGGGCGCATTCCACCTGCCGGAAGTGCCGGGCGTGGGCCGCCTGCGGGAGCGGATCCGGCTGCGCGGATTGCCCGGTGCCCTGGCCCTGGGGCTGGTCTCCGGACTGGTGGCCTCGCAGTGCGCCACGCCGGTGCTGGCCGCCATCCTGACCTACGTCATGAGCCAGGAGGGGGCGCTGGTCTATGGCGCAGCGCTGCTGTTCGTCTATGCCCTGGGGCGCGGCGTGCCGATTGTGCTCGCCGGGACCTTTACCGGCGCTCTCAAGCAGTTTCAGACGCTGGGCCGCTGGTCATCGGTCATCGAACGGGTCAGCGGGGTGATCATCATCGGCGTGGGTTTGTACTTTTTGTGGATCGCGTGATCGGACGGAACCGATGAGCCAGCCGCGCCGCATCTGGTTGACCCTGGAGGGGCCGGAGATCGTCGAGATGAAGCAGGTCATGCTGGACCGCGATCCCGCGGGCGCAGTGGCCTTCTTTCGGCGGGTCGTGGTCCCCCGCGTGCAAGAGGCAGGGCGCCGTCGCGGCCTCCTGCCTGGCAAAGATGGGAGCACCGAGGAGAACGATGAGCGCGTACCTGGATAATGCGGCCACGAGCTGGCCCAAGCCGGAGGCGGTCTACCGGGCCGTGGACCATTTCATGCGCCAGGTGGGCGCCACCCCAGGACGGGGCGGTCACCGCCGCGAGGAGGAGGCACAGCGCATCGCCGACGAGGCCCGCGCCGCGCTGGCTGAACTGTTCCACGCCCCCGATCCCCAGGGAGTGGCCTTTACCCTGAACGCCACTCAGGCGCTCAACCTGGCGCTCAAGGGACTGTTGCGGCCGGGCGACCATGTCGTGACCTCCTCCATCGAGCACAACGCGCTGTGGCGGCCGCTCAAGGCGCTGGAACGGCGCGGCGTGGAACTGACCGCCGTGCCCTGTGCCCCCGACGGGACGCTGGACCCGGCGGACGTGGCGGCGGCGTTGCGCCCGAACACGCGGCTGGTGGCGATGCTGCACGCCTCCAACGTCCTGGGCACGATCCTGCCCATTGGCGAGGTGGGCGCGATCTGCCGGGATTGCGGGGTGTCGTTCCTGGTGGACGCGGCCCAGACGGCCGGCGCGGTGCCCATCAACATGGAGGCGATGGGCATTGACCTGCTGGCCTTTGCCGGCCACAAGGGGCTGTTCGGCCCTCATGGCACCGGCGGCCTGGTGGTCCGGCCCGGCATCGAGCTGGAGACCTGGATCGAGGGCGGCTCGGGCATCCTGTCGCGGCCGGAGACGATGCCGGAGGTGTTACCTGCCCGGCTGGAGGCCGGCACGCAGAACGCAGCCGGCATCGCCGGACTGCTGGCCGGGGTGCGCTTTGTGCTGGAGCAGGGCGTGGAGCGCATCCGTGCCCACGAGATGGCCTTGACCGGCCTGCTCATCGAGGGGTTGCAGACCATCCCCGACCTGACGATCCTGGGGCCGTACGACCTGGAGCAGCGCGCGGCGGTGGTGTCGCTCACCGTCGAGGGCTATTTCCCCGACCAACTGGCCGCCGTCCTGGACAAAGTGTTCGACGTGGCCACGCGGGCCGGGTTGCACTGCGCGCCCCAGGCCCACCGCACCGCCGGTACGCTGGAGTGTGGCGCGCTGCGCTTCAGCCCCGGTTATTTCACCACGGCAGAGGAGATCGAATATGCCGTGGACGCCCTAAAGCAGGCGTTGTAGATGGCCAGGGAACGGATCGAGAAGACCTTGATCATCCTGGACGAGGACGAGGTGCGCCAGGTGCAACGGCTGGCGCGGCAGGCCGACCCGCAGGCGATCTATGAGTTCGTCCGGGACGTGATCGCCAAACGGGTCGAGGCTGCGCTGCGGATGCGCTGTGGGTAGAGGCAGAACGGTGAAGCAAAGATGTTGGCGCCAGCTAACCCGCTGCCTGTGCATGGGCGGATGCGAACCCTGGACCTCGCGCCCGCCGCCGGCGGCTATGCCTTTCTAACATTGTCGAGTTATATGAGGAGGTGAAATATGGCTGCCGAAAAAACTCCGTGGTATCGGACCCAAATCGTCACCCTGGTGCTGCTGGCCATCGTGGCGGTTATCGTCGTCTGGGCTGCGCTCGCCGGGCAGACGGCAGAGGGTCAACCATCCATCGGCGTTGGGCAGGTGATCCTCCTGCTGGTGGTGGGCTTCTTCGCCGGTCTCCTGGGCGGCCTCATCGGCACCGGCGGCTGTAGCGTGATGTTGCCCATCATCCACTTCTGGATGGGCTTCCCGGCCTCTCTGGCCGTGGGGACCACCCTTTTCGCCGTCATCTTCACCGCCATCTCCGGGGCGTGGGGGCATCTTGCGCGCCGCAACCTGGACCGGCGGGCGGCCCTCTGGCTGGGGGGTGGAGGCATCCTGGGCGTGCTCCTGGGTTCCTGGATTTTCACCCTCATCGCCAACCAACAAGCCCTGCTGGGGCTGGTCCTGGGCCTGCTCTTCCTCTGGCCGGCCATCCGCATGATCTGGGAGGGGGTCCAGGGCTTCACCGGCAAGGGGCCGGCGAAGAAAGAGGGCCATGAGATCCCCGGCAGCGGCTGGGGGATGGCCCTCTTTGGCTTCGTGGTGGGCATCGCCACCGGCGTCGCCGGCCTGGGCGGCGGCTATGCCCTGGTGCCCGGGCTCATCTACCTCTTCTCCGCCCCTGTCTACATCACGATGGGCACCTCGCTGGCGGTGATGGTCCCGCTGGCGCTGGTGGGCGGGCTGATCAAAGTGGCCCAGGGCTTTGTGGCGCTGGTGGCGGGTGGCCTGCTGGGCGGCGGGACGATCATCGGCGCCCAGGTCGGCGCGGCCATCATCAAGCGCTTCAAGCCCCACACCCTCAAGTTCATCTTCGGCCTCTACTTCTTGTACGTCGCCCTCAAGTTCGTCCTGGGCTACTTCGGGATTCGCATCTGGTAAGTTTCAGGGTAGCCGAAGGCACTGCCTTCGGCTACCCTGAGTGCCTTCGGCCACCCTGAGTGCCTTCGGCCACCCTGAGTGCCTTCGGCCACCCTGAGTGCCTTCGGCCACCCCCAATCCCATTTTTAGGAGGTGAACAATGTCCAACGATCTCTTCTCTCAGTGGCTGAGCGGGCTGGACTTTGACTACTGGAGCACCGGTCAGCACAAGGTTGAACCGCCCGTCTTTTTTGAGAAATGGGCGAAGGGTGAGGCGGTCCTGCTG
>Ga0209101_1001124_pt1 | contig 20625 bp, 10 predicted proteins | sample ConPoolayeCmetaG_FD_185481 | JGI IMG/M metagenome (GOLD analysis project Ga0209101, IMG submission 185481) | Hot spring microbial mat communities from California, USA to study Microbial Dark Matter (Phase II) - Cone Pool mat layer C metaG... ...
CGATTTCCTTCTCCGCGCCCGCCCCGCCCGTCGCCGCCGCGATCGCCCCGCACAGCGTCACCCCCAACTGCACGACGGCCAGGCTCCGCTCCATCCCCCGCTTCATCAAGAGCGACGCCTTGGCCCCGGCGCGGTTCTCCCGCGCCAAGGCCTCCAAACGGGCCACCGACACCGAGGCCAGCGCGATCTCGTAGCCGGCGAACACGCCGTTCAACAGGATCATCGCCAGCATGACGCTCAGTTCAACGCCCCACACGGAAGTCCCTCGCGCAAACCATGGATTCGCTCTCGCGCCATCATATTTGCCGCGCTTTGCGGCTTCCAGTCCCCAGCGGGCGGCGGCGCGCGGGCCGGCGTGGGGGCGTTTCCGGACGCGATCGGCTCATGCCGATCGGCGTCGGAGGGTGCGCGCAGCCTCGACAATCACCAGCACGGCCAACGCCAGCAAGACCGCCGCGATCCCTCCGATGAGCGTCGGGCCGTACTGTTGGATCAAGAGGACCAAGGCATAGAGCGTGGCCGCGGTCATGAACACCAGCGGCGCCCAGAGGAACCCCGATTTCCGCGAGGTCCGCCGCAGCCACACGGCCAGCACCACGAACGTCAAACCGGCCAGCAACTGGTTCGTCGCCCCGAAGACGGGCCAAATCGCTTTCCAGGCCGGAATCGGCTGGCCTTGCGCGTCCTTCAGCGTCATCAGGGCGAAGACGAGCGGCAAAGCGAGCGTCGCCAGCGTGGCGACGTAGCGGGCGGGGCCGGGCCGCAACTGGAAGAACTCCTCGAAGATGTAGCGGCCCAAGCGGGTCGCCGTGTCGAGCGTCGTCAGGATGAACGTCGACAGGGCCAGCAAGCCGAACGAGACTCCCAGCTTCTCGGGAATCCCCACCACGGCGGCAAAACGCCCAATCCCAGCGCCATACACCGCAAGCGGCGGCTTGCTCGCCAGCGCGTCGCCGGGCGACAGCATCATCACGGTCGCCAAGGCCATGACGGCCACCAACCCCTCGACTAGCATCGCCCCGTAGCTCACCGTGCGGGCGTGGCTCTCCTTGTCCAGTTGCTTCGACGACGTGCCCGACGCCACCAGCGAATGAAAACCGGAGCACGCCCCGCAGGCCACGGTAATGAACACAATGGGAAACAAGGGGCCGACTCCCACGGCGTTCCAGGCGATGAAGGCGGGAAACCGCACCTCGAACCCGCCAAACAAAATCCCGATCAAGGCCAAGAGCATGGAAGCGTAGAGCAAATACGACGACAAGTAGTCGCGAGGTTGCAACAAGATCCAAACCGGCGTGACCGAGGCGACGAAACAGTAAACAATCAGCGCCACCGACCACGCCCTCACCGGACTCATGTTCAGCCAAGAGGCGATCCACTCGGAGGAAATCGGCAGCGACTCGCCCAACCAAACCGCCAGAAACACCAAGGGAACGAAAATCAGCGTGGCCCAGAGAATCGGGACCTTGAACCGATACAGCGAAAGCCCAAAGCCGATCGCAATCGCCACGAACAGCCAGGCCGAGGTGGCCACGCCACCATCCTCGACGAACGTGGTCGCCGTCAGATCGGTGAACACGGTCAGCACATAGACCAGGGCCAGCCACATGAAGACCAGCAAGAGGCGGTAGGCCAGCGGAGACATGGAGTCGCGGGCAACGTCGGCAATCGAGCGCGCCCGGTTGCGGACCGAGGCCACCAGGGCGGCGAAATCGTGGACGCCGCCGATGAAGATCGCCCCCACCAACACCCAGGCCAACGGCGCCACCCAACCGAACGCGGCCGCGGCGATGATTGGTCCCACGATCGGCCCAGCGCCCGCGATCGAGGAAAAATGGTGCCCAAACAACACGGCGGGATGGGCCGGCACGCGATCCACTCCGTCGTAATCCGCGTGGCTCGGCGTCGGACGGCAATCGTCGATCTCCAACCGCTTCTCCAGAAACCGTCCGTAGCTGAAAAACGCGACAACAAACACCGTCGCGCAGGCCACGAAAAGGGCAGTAAGCATGATGATCTCCACGGGTTGGGCGTCGCCGCCGTTTCCGAGCCAGTCGGCGGCCCCGCCGCGCCGAACGTGACGCCTACGCTCATCCTAACCTGCGCGCACGCCGGTGACAACGCGCAAAAGGAGACGTTCTACTTGATCGACTGCACCAACTTGCTACATTGCCTGTTGTCTCGATTCAAGCAACCATGCCCCTTTCCGCCTCTCAGTCTTCCGTTGAGACCATGCCTGCCGTGCGAGCCTTCTGTCCAGTGATTGTTCCCTATTCGATTGCGGGCGCGGCCCGCGCCAGGGAAGGCGCAAGCGAGCGTCGGGATCGGCCTGAAAAACTCGTTGCGATTTCAGCCACCGTCGTCCCCGGCCCTCGCCCGCAAGCGGCGGAGGGGAGGTTGTAGGATAGCTCTCAACTCCAACGGAGCGTGCCGCGGGATGTCCGATTGCAACACCATGCTTGCCGCCAGGCTTCATGGCCCGGCGGATCTTCGGCTTGAACGAGTGCCCATGCCGCGGGCGCCGGCGGCGCACGAGGCGCTGCTGCGCGTCCAGGCGGTGGGGGTCTGCGGCAGCGATTTGCACACATTCCGCCACGCCAGGATCGGCGATACGCGGATCGACGGGCCGCTGATTCTCGGACACGAGTTCGCCGCCGTGGTCGAGGCGGTGGGCGCCGGCGCGACCGACGGCGAGTTTCGGCGGCTTGAGCCGGGCTCGCGGGTGGCGGTCGATCCGGCCCAGCCGTGCGGCCAGTGCGAATTGTGCGAGCGGGGTCACCCAAACCTTTGCCTGAATCTCCGCTTCCGCGGACTCTGGCCCGACCAAGGCGCGCTCCAACAGCAAATCCTCGTGCCCGCCCGATCCTGCTTCCCCCTTCCCGAAACGATCGACGACGCCACGGCCGTGCTCCTGGAGCCGCTCGGCGTGGCGATCCACGCCGTGGACCTGGCGAAGATCCGCGTAGGTCATCGGGTGGCGATCCTTGGGGCGGGGCCGATCGGCCTGTGCATCCTTCAAGTGGCCCGGCTGGCCGGCGCAGACGCCGTCTACGTGACCGACAAGTTTCCTTGGCGACTTGACCTGGCCCGGCGCCTCGGGGCAACCCAAACCTGGTGCTGCGACCAGACCGACGCGGTTGCGGCGGTCCGCGCCGCCACGGGCGGACGCGGGGTGGACGTGGCCATCGAGGCCGCCTGGTGCGACGGTTCCGTGGACCAGGCCGCCGAAATGCTCGTCCACGGCGGACGGCTCGTCGTGGCCGGAATTCCCGAGGATGACCGGCTTTCCCTGAAACACTCGACGGCTCGACGCAAAGGCCTGACCATCGTCATGGTGCGGCGGATGAAACACGCCTATCCCAGGGCCATCCGCCTGGTCGTTCGGGGGGCGGTCGATCTGGGACCGCTGGTCAGCCACCGGTTCCCTTTGGAAAAGGCGGCCGAGGCCTTCGCCCTCAATGCCGAATACCGGGACGGAGTGGTCAAGGCCATCGTGGAAATGTAACATGGGGACTTCGTCAATCGAGCGTCTCGGCAAATGTTGAAGTCGCGGGCGCCGGGCGTGGTCGGTGGGCAGCCCGTCCCGCGGTCCCAGCTCCATCCTGAAGGCAAATCCATGCTCATTGCTCTGGACGTGTTGGTTTTCGTGGGGTTCATCGTGGCCGTGGTGACGGTGGGCATCTTGATGAGCCGCCATGAGACGGACAGCGAAGGATATTTTCTCGCCGGCCGCGGACTGGCGTGGTGGTTGATTGGATTCTCGCTGATCGCCGCGAACATCTCGACCGAGCAGTTTGTGGGCATGTCGGGCCAGGCGGCCCGGCACGTGGGCCTCGCCGTGGCCAGTTACGAATGGATGGCCGCGATCACCTTGGTGTTCGTGGCGTTTTTCTTCCTGCCGGCGTTTCTCCGCGCGGGAATCTACACGATCCCCGAGTTTCTCGAATACCGCTTCAGCCGCCATGCCCGGACGATCATGTCGCTGCTGATGATGCTGACCTATGTCTGCGTGACCATCGCCGCGGTGATCTACTCGGGCGCGAAGACGGTGGACGTGATTTTCCAGGAGACGACGGCCTCGGGCGTGGCCAAGGACATCGAGCTGTTCGGCGTGCCGATCGACGTGACGCTGGCCTCGTGGCTGATCGGCTTGATGGCCGCCGCCTACGTGGTGGCCGGGGGGCTGAAGGCCTGCGCCTGGGCCGACTTGCTCCAAGGCTCCGCGTTGATCCTGGGGGGAGGCATCATCCTGCTTTTGGCGCTTCGGGCGTTGGGGGCGGCCGAGCCGGCGTCGATCGGGCTTTCGGCCGAGATGGCCGGCGCAGGCGCTTTGGAACGCTTCCGCGAGGTCGGCGCCCCGAAACTCCACATGGTGCTCCCCGCCTCCGACCCCTTCGTGCCGTGGACGGCCCTGGTGCTGGGGCTTTGGATTCCCAACTTCTATTACTGGGGTCTGAACCAGTACATCGTGCAGCGGACGCTGGGTTCCCGTTCGCTCGCCGAGGGGCAGAAAGGGGTGGTCTTCGCGGCGGCCATGAAGCTGATCATCCCCTTCATCGTGGTCTTTCCCGGCATCATGGCCTTCACCCTCTTCCACGAGGACATGAAGGCCGACGCGGCCTCGGGCGACAATCGGAAGACTTTGGCGTTGTTGGAGCGGCGCCGGGCCGACCCGCGGGCGTCGGGCGTGGCCTTCGCGTTTGACGCGGACTTCGCCAAGCTCTATCCCGACGTGGCCGGGCGGATCCTCGCGTTCAATGCCGAGCTGGTCGGCGCCGCGCCGCCCTCGGCCGCTTCGCTTGTCGAAAGCAACCGGGCGTTGCTCGCTCAAGTCGCCGCGCAAAACAATGCCCTGCCCGCCGAACGGCGGATCCTCGTGCAAAAGGAATTGATCGGCTACCAGTACGACTCGGCCTTTGGGCTTTTGATCAAGAAGCTGGTTCCGCCGGGCCTGCGCGGATTCGTGCTGGCGGCGATTTTCGGCGCCGTGGTCAGTTCTTTGGCCGCGATGCTCAACGCCGCTTCGACGATTTTCACCATGGACCTCTACCGCGAGTACCTCCACAAAACGGCTTCGCAAAGGGCCTTGGTGGTGGTGGGCCGCGCCTGCGTGCTCGTCTTCGCGGCGATCGGCTGCTTCATCGCGCCGTGGCTGGACGACCCGAAATTCGGCGGCATTTTCACCTACATCCAGGAATTCCAGGGGTTCATTTCGCCCGGAATCCTGGGCGTGTTTGTTTTCGGATTATTTGTCCAGCGGGCGCCGCGGGCGTGCGGCGCGGTGGGATTGATCCTGAGTCCCGTGGTGTATGGCTGCCTGAAACTGGCGGCGCCGGGCATCGCTTTCCTCGACCGGATCGCGATCAGCTTTTTCGTGGTGCTGGTGGCGCTGGGCGCGATGACCGCGACGCGGCCGCTCGCCGAACCAGTGAAACTTCCCGAACAGAAAAGAATCGAACTGGCCTCTTCCCGCGGCGCCAAGTTGGCCGGCGCGGCGGTCGTCCTGGCAACTTTGGCCTTGTACGCGATCTTCTGGTGAACGGAGACTGCTCGATGTTTCCTCGTATTTCCGACCTGGTCTTGGCTTCCGCGCAGCAACCCGCCCTGGGCGGCATCGATTGGGGCGTCATCGGCCTGTATTTTCTCGCCGTGCTGGGCCTGACCTGGTACTCGGTGCTCAAGAACCGCGACACGGCCGATGACTACTTCCTTGCCGGGCGGAACCTGGGCTGGTTCGTCGTGGCCGCGTCGATCTTTTCCTCGAACATCGGCTCGGAGCACCTCGTGGGACTGGCCGGTTCCGGGTGTACCGACGGCGTGGCCATGGCGCACTACGAATTGCACGCCTGGTGCCTGTTGGTGCTTGCCTGGGTGATGATCCCCTTCTACGCCCGGTCCATGGTCTACACCATGCCCGAGTTCCTCGAAAAACGCTTCACGCCCGCGGCGCGGTGGGTGCTCTCGACGATCTCCCTGGTCGCCTATGTGTTGACGAAGCTGGCGGTGGGCATTTTCGCCGGTGGGATCGTGTTTCAGGTCCTCTTGCCCGAGCTGCGGATGAACTTGGGCGGCATCGAGCTGGACAGTTTCTGGATCGGCTCGGTGGCGGTCGTCCTGATGACCGGCCTGTACACGGTGATCGGCGGGCTGCGGGCCGTGGCCTATACCGACACGCTGCAAACGATCATCTTCATCGTCGGCTCGGCCATGGTCACCGTGTTCGGACTCATCCAGCTCGGCGGTTGGCAGCAGCTCCGCGAGGTGTGCGGCTCCGAGATGTTCAACCTTTGGAAGCCGCTGGTGCCCGAGGGAATGCAAGGCACCTGGGCCCCCGTCAAGGACAGCCACCAAATCGCCTGGTACTTCAACGACAAGTTTCCCTGGTTGGGCATGCTGTTCTGCGCGCCGATCGTCGGGCTTTGGTACTGGTGCACCGACCAGTACATCGTGCAGCGGGCGTTGGCGGCGCCCAACGAGCGGGTCGCCCGGCGTGGCAGCATCGGCGCCGCCTTCATGAAGCTCCTGCCCGTGTTCGTCTTCATCATCCCCGGCATGATCTGCTTCGCCCTGGCCAAGACCGGCGCCGCCGGATTGACCGACCTACTGGCCGACGGCAAACCCGTGGCCGACAAGTGCCAGGCGGCCTTCCCGCTGATGGTCAAGACGGTTCTGCCGGTCGGCGTGCGAGGGCTCGTGGTCGCGGGACTGCTGTCGGCGTTGATGAGTTCCCTGGCCGGGGCGTTCAACGCCTCGTCGACGCTTTTCACCATGGACCTCTACCAGAAGATGCGGCCCGGCGCCTCCCAGCATCAACTGGTCTGGGTCGGCCGCATGGCCACCACGATCATGGTGCTCATCGCCCTGGCGTGGATCCCGGTGATTCGCGGACAGCGCGGGCTGTATTTCTACCTCCAAGCCGTCCAGGGCTACCTCGCCCCGCCGATCTTCGTCGTCTTCTTCTTCGGCGTGTTCATGAAGCGGCTCAACGGCAAGGGCTGCCTGGCCGCGCTGATCGTCGGCTTCATCCTCGGCGTGTTCCGCCTGGCGATCGATACGCCAGTCCTGCTGAAGCTTCCGGGATACGAGAACGGCTACCCGGAAGGCTCGCTGTTCTGGATCGTCAACAACATCTACTTCCAGTATTACAGCCTGGGAATTTTCCTGGTGAGCGCGGCGGTGATGATCGCCGTCAGCTACATGACCGCCCCGCCGTCGCTGGAGCGGATCCAGGGCCTGACCTACGGCACCGCCACCGAAGAACAGCGGCGCAAGACCCGCGAAAGCTGGACCTGGGGCGACGTCGCCGCCTCGGCCCTGGTGCTGGCTTGCATCGCGGCGGCCTACCTGTATTTCACGGGCTAAGGGCCTGTTTCAGAACGGGCACACGAAGGGGGGGCAGGGGGCTTTTTCCATGTCGGCGGCGCAACCGTTCGCGGCGAAAGCGCTCGAAAAGGGGCCTGTCCCCTTCGGGCCGGAAGTGGACGAGCACGTTTTTCGGCGTGAAACGGGCCAAATCATGAGCCAGTTTCCGGCCCGTGAACGGTTGCCCTTGCCCGAGCCGGTTGGCCGGGCAAGCGATCAAATTTCCGAATACGCGCCTGGCACGGGCGGAGGATAGCGGCCGTCTTTATCGGCCTGGACGGGGGCGGGGCTGTCCTTGGTCAAGGCGGCCACGTTGGGGCAAAAAGCAAACTTCGACGCCATCACCTCGTCCCAGGTGATGACCTTGCCGGAGTGGACCGCGGCCCTGCCCATGATCCCGGCAAACGTCGCATAGGCGGCGCGCTTGGCCTCGTTGTGCGGCCGGTCGTTGCGGATCGCGTCCAAGAGGACGTTCCACTCCGCTTGCCACGGGTTGACGCGCTCCGGCTCCGGCTTCCAGTCGATGTTGTCGGCCGCGATCCGCTGATCTTTATAGGTGTGGACCGTCGGGGCATGGATGTTGCCGGAGAACTGGGCCGCGCATTTCGTGCCGTGGACGAAAGTGGCGAACTCGTTGTAACAATTGGGGAGGTACCGGCCGGTGACCATGGCCTTGCTGCCGTCGGCGAAGGTGTATTCGACGGCGTAACTGTCGAGCATCTGGCTGCAATCCCGGCTGTTGGCGATGCGTCCGCCCACCCCGTGCGCGGCCACTGGCCAGGCGTCCTTGATCCAGCAGCACTCGTCGATCTGGTGGATCATCAGCTCCAAAAACAAGCCCGCCGACGCCCAGTTGAACTGGTAGGCCCGGCGAATTTGCCAAAGCAGCTCGTTTTCGCCCTTGGGAAACGGCCCCATCGGGCCTCCGCCATCCATGCGGTAGGCGCGGACGAGCAGGATCTGCCCCATCGCCCCGTCGCGGATCCGTTGGATCAGCGCTTGGCGCGCCGAGCTGTGGCGGCACATCACGCCGGCGGCGATTTTGAGATTCTTTTTCTCGGCCGCCTCCGCCGCCTTGAGAATCTGGTGCGCGCCGGCCGGATCGGGAGCAAAGTTCTTCTCCATGAAGACGTGGACGCCTTTTTCGACGGCATAGGCCACGTGGGTGGGCCGGAAGGCGGCGTGCGTCGTGCACAGGGCGACGTCGCCGGGCCGGAGGCAATCGATCGCCTTGCGGTAGGCGTCGAAACCGATGAAGCGACGGTCCGGCGGCACATCGATCTTTTCGCCAAACTGCTCGGAAAGGGCCTTGTGCGAACCCTTCAGCCGATCCTCGAACAAGTCGGCCATCGCGATCAGCTTGACGGGGCCGCCGGGGGCCGACAGGGCATTGCCCACCGCCCCGCTGCCCCGCCCCCCACAGCCGATGATGGCCAACTGGATCGTGTTGTTCTCCCCCGCGTGAACCCGAGGGATGGCAACCCCGGCCAGGGCCGAGGCGCCCGCCACCCTGCCCGTCGAGGCAAGGAACTCCCGTCGCGAAGGCTTCTCCGACACGGCACGCGATGTTGGCATGGTTCGTTTCATGAACTTCTCCCTGGAAACAAGAATGACGCAATCCAGCGCGGCGCGGGATCGTTGCATCAGCCCAACGTGGAGCCTAGCGCGGGCCGCGCCCGAAATCTATACTCCGCGCGGCCGAATATGAGTTCTTCTTATTCGACAAACTTCTCATTTCAACGCCTGCGGAGCATAAAGGCCCGCCCACGGCCCTTGTCCGCCGTAGGCGGTCTTCGGCCCGGCGTTTCACGCCGGGGCGCGGTGTCGATCCCATGGCGAACCTTAAGCCCCGTTCACGGGGCTTCTCGCTGTGGCGGCGTTTAGGCCGCTTCCTCTGTGGAGCGCGGGCATCTTGCCCGCATTTGTCGTTGCGGGCGGGACGCTCGCGCTCCGTGTTTTGCGGACGGGACGCTCGCGCTCCCGGATTCGCGGACGGCCTTCAGGCCGCTTCCTCTTTGGAGCGCGGGCATCTTGCCCGCATTTGTCGTTGCGGGCGGGACGCCCGCGCTCCGGGCCTGGCGGGCGGGACGCCCACGCTTTGTGTTTTGCCCCAGCGAGAAGGCCCGTGAACGGGCCTTGCGCCGTGGCGTTGGTCCACGGATACCCGGCATGAATGCCGGGCCGAAGGCCATCTGCGGCGGCAAACGCCCGTAAACGGGCGTCTTCGCACAACCTCTTGCCGGCGATCCTCGCGCTATTTTCCGCGCGGCCGAGAATGAGTCCTTTTCGCCTGAAAAACATGTCATCTCAACCCGTGCGGAGTGTAACGGGGAACGACCTTCGTGCACGATGCTCGCGAGGCCCGCAAAAATCTCACTCGAAGACTTTATCCTACCCCTGGCCCTCCCGCAAGCGGGAGAAGCAGATTTGAGAACGGCTTGAATCGCGGCGGCTCTTCCTCACTCAACCCGATGCCCGCTGGCATCAGCTTGGCGCGAGGCTCGGCCACAACCCAAGAGTGAACAATCAGCCCCGGGATCGAAAAACCTGCGCATCCTAGCGCGGGCCGCGCCCGCAACCGATTAGTGAACAATCACTGGACACCAGGCTCGGACGGCAGACATGGTCTAAACAAAAGATGGCAACCGTTTACCGCGAAGATCGCCGGCAACAGGTTGTGCGACGACGCCCGTTGACGGGCGTTGGCCGCCGCAGGCGGTCTTCGGCCCGGCATTCATGCCGGGGATCCGCAGCGCAACGCCACGGCGCGAGGCCCGTTGACGGGCCTTCTCGCTGGGACAAAACACAAAGCGCGGGCGTCTCGCCCGCAATTCACCAACGCACCGAGAAGCCCCGTCAACGGGGCTCATGGTTCAGCGCGTGATCGAAACCGTTACCCGGCGTCAAACGCCGGGCCTCCAGACCGCCTGCGGCGGACAAGGCCCGTCAACGGGCCTTCGCATCGGGCGATACCATGTGACCACCAAAGGCCGAGAAATCATTACGGCCTTGTGCCGCTCACAACACGTAACGTTGCAACAACTTAACGCCTTTGCCGCGTGATATCTTTGTGAACATTTTCACAATGCTTGGGCTTTGTAGTACAGGGCGCGCCGGCGTCGGGCCCGCCGCGGAACATGCAAGCAAGATGCCCGCGCCGCGTGATTGAAATTGGCCAAGCGCGATGGCTATTGGCCAAGTTACTGTGCCCCAGCGACCTACCCGACAAGACGCGGGCCGGACAATCAGAAACCCCTGTCGAAAAGCCAAAGCCTCGTTCAGCCCATAAATCTGTTTACGGGCTGGGAGCGTGTAGTGCGTGCAGGCAAGCCGCGTTCTGGAAAGAGTTTGCGGGCTGGGCAAGGCGTGCGGGGCATGAAAAGCGACGTGACGAGGCCGCCCGCGAAGTGCGGCAAAGTTTCGCGCGAGTCGGTTTCGATGAGACTGGGAGGGGGAATCCAGTGATGGGCATGGGAAGGACGGACCGCAATCCATTGCGCCGACCTTATCTCGCCCCCCTCTTTAGGATGGGCGCGAGACAGACCCTTGACCACCGGCCGAGCCGGCCTCGAAACCTCCCTACGGCGAGAAACCCCTGTCGAGAAGGCCCTCCATGAGCCGTCGTGCTGGAAGCCACGATTGCCGGGCCGCTGGCCGTCCGTTTGCAATCGGGCGCGGTCTGTTGTGGGCCATGACGCTCCTGATGCCGATTCTCGTTCGACTTCCGGCGGGGCACGGCGCGGAACAAGGAGACTTCCTCGTCCAGTCCCGGTCCATGGGCACGCAACCCGATACCGAGCCGCCGGCGTATGTTCGAACACTCGACCAGACCGACATGGCGGCTTTCCAGGACCTCTCGTCCGTCGAGTTCAACGCCGAGCATCGCCTGCGGTTCGAGTTCCGGGATGACGATCTCCGCCGCTTGGTTCCCGGGAGCGACGGGCCGTTCCTTTTGCGAACTCGGGCCTACGTCGGGCTTAAAGAAGCCCTGGATCCCCTCCGGCTGGCAATCGAGGTCCAGGATTCCCACCGCGTCAACAGCCATTTTCCCCCGAACAACCTGGATGACAACCCGTACGACTTCCTCCAGGCGTTCGCGGAATTGCACTTCAAGGAGGCATGGGACGACGAACATCCCGTGCGTCTGCGGTATGGCCGCATGACTCTCGACTGCGTGGACCGCCGCCTCGTCGCCCGAAACGCCTGGCGAAACACCACCAACAGCTTTCAGGGCTTCCGGGGCATTCTTGGCCGGCGGACCAGCGACTGGGAGGTGGACGTGCTAGCGGTGCAGCCGGTGGAGCGATTCATCACCCAACCGGACCGACCGGCGGATCGGGACTGGTTGTACGGCGTCGTCGGCCACTGGCGCCGATGGTCGGAGGTCGTCACGCTCCAGCCCTATTACTTTCTCTTGAAACAGCACGAAGAATCCAACCCGCTGGGCCGGGAAATCCACACCCTGGCCTTGCGCGGTTATGGGGACGTCGGCGAGACCGGCTACGACTTCGATCTGGACCTTGCTTTTCAATGCGGGCACGATGCCGGGCGGGAACATCGCGCCTTGGGGGTGGCCGCCGTCTTGGGCCGCACCTTCGAGGCGGCCTGGCAGCCTCGCCTCAGCGGCCTGTTTGGTTACGCCAGCGGCGACCGCGACCCATCGGACGACGTCCATCAGCGCTTCAATCGCCTTTTCGGCGCTTCTCGCCCTTGGTCGCGAAACCTCTATTTCATCTGGGAAAACCTGGTCACGCCGCAGGCGCGGCTCGAGTTGAAGCCGCACGAGAAGGCGTGGATCGACGGAGGCTATGCCGCCTTCTGGCTCGCCAGCGCGACCGACTCGTGGGTCGTGGGGCACCGATGGGATCCGACGGGGCAGAGCGGCGCGTTCGTCGGCCAGGAACTCGACGTGCGCCTCCGTCATGCCCTCACCCGACGCCTCGACCTGACGCTCGGCTACGCCCATTTCATTCCCGGCGAATTCACCAAAAAGACCGTCCGCGGCGACGATACGGACTTTTTCTACGTCGAGGTGACCGGGCGACTGTTGAAGTGAACGCGCAAGGCGTTCGCGCGGCCTCAATAGTTGACTTGGAACTGGATCCGCAACAACTGCCCCACGAACTGCCGATACGATTCCTCATTGGCCCTGTTGATCGCGGTCGTGTTCGTCCGGTCAGTGAAGGTGTAAGCGCAGGTGAGTTCCATTTGCGGGTTGAATTGCCACTCCAGGCCGAGTTCCCATTCGGCGATCCGGCTGAAGGGGGCGTTGCGTTCCGCCTTATATCCGCCCTTGTAATACATGTAGCGGACGAAAGGAAAGAAGGTTCCGTGACAGGGGCTCACGTAGCGATACATGGTCATCGCGTACCCGCCGGTGAGCGACCGGTCGAGGACTTCGGTCTGGGCGTCGTTCAGTCCCGGCCCTCGCCCCACGTTCCATTCCGCTTGGAATCCCAACGGCTGCGGGTACCAGACGAACGTGGCGGCCAGCCGCTCGTCGAGGATGCCTTGCGTATTGCCCATTTCCAGGGTTCCCGCGGGTCGCGCCGGCGGGCCGACGCCTAAGGGACTGATCGGAGACGAAAGCACGGTGTACTTGCCGGTATATCCCTGAAGGCCAGCTTCCAGGAACTGCCCGCTCGCCAACTGCATGGGAAGCGTCAAGCGCGCGATGATGTGCAGGTTCTCGTTTTGCTCCAAAAGCGACCCACCCTGGCCGTTGTATGCCCCGAAGCCGAACACGCCGTAGTTGCCCGATCCCTTGAGCCCCAGGTCGATCACTTGCTTGAAGAACTCCTGGGCATATTCTGGCGTCCAGTAGAAAAACACGCCCAGATCGCGCTCGTTGCGGGCAGCGCTATTGATCGGGTCGGAGCGGTCCAAGGGCAACCGGTTGGAACTGGATTGCAAGTTTTCCCAGCCATAAGGGATTTTTGACAGTCCCACGCGAAAGCGATAGACCTTCTCCGTATCCAGGTAGCAGTCGGCGTACCAGTCGCGGAGTTCGACGAAATGCGTGGCATCGGGGCTGCCGGGCGTGGTTAGGGAAAAGTCGGGCTGGAGATAGACCGCCATGTGATCGGAAATGTCGCCCGACAGAATCAGCCGCGCCCGCCGGATCAGAAAATTCTGGTTGCCGCCCACGGACTTGTCGTTCGGATTCTGCGCCGGCGCCGACCCCGGCTCAAGCACCATCGTCTCGTTGATGCGGAATTGAGTGTACCCTCGAAGGCCCAACTTCTCGAACCACTTTTTCGGTTTTTCCTCTTTGGTCCCCACGGCAGGTGGGGTAGACATGTCCTCCTGCCTGGCCTCGGCGGAAGACACGTGGTTCTCGGCCTGGTCCGGAGTCCGGAGCTCGGTGGCCTCGGCCAATTCGGCATCCACCTCCGTTGGATGAATATTACCACCATAAGTGGTATCATTGAGGCGGTGCCTCTCCGCAGGGAAGCTTTCCCTTATCTCCGCTGACCCACCAAATGGTGTAATGCAAATTAACGCTAACGATAGGATGACCGTCAGTGATAAACTTCGCTGGCTCATTTTGTCATCATCGTTGGAGGGATCGCCCCGTTAGATACCCCCTCATCGGCAAATCGAACCTGATTGTTAAACTTTCCCTAACATTCCGCTTATCGAAAATCCGTTTCTGCAACGCCACCCGGGGAATCTTGTTGGAACCGCCTCAACGGGGACTCGGGGGAAAGCAATGATCCCAATAGGATTGGTTTCTAAATGCACCCATGTGATGTGGTTGAAAATACAGCGATAGCGGGGTGCTGTAATTTTCGAGGGCGACAACGTGAGGTGCCCGGATGACTTTGTGTGGTCTTAACTTTTTACTGGCCAACCAGATGCGAACACGAGGTGCGGCGCATGGGAGCATGGTATAATGGGGACACGAGCGGGGAGGAATTGGCCTTGTCTGGGGTGAGCATTATTTGTTTCGCGGGCAGCTACGCCGTGGCGTTGGCCCTGGAGCTCACGCGGCTTTTGTTTCGCAGCGGGGTCCGCGGGGCCATCATGTTGGGTTTCGGTGTGGCGGGGGTGCTCGCGCATACGCTCTATCTGTTCTACCGCATCGTGGAGTCCTATCGGTCGGCCGGTGCCCTCGACGCCCCGTTGTCGAGTCAAAGGGAATGGTACCTGGTTGCCGCCTGGCTGTTGGCGATCGTTTATCTCTACCTGACGTGTTATCACGCGAAAGTGCCGTTCGGGCTTTTCCTTTTGCCGCTCGTGTTGGGGCTGATTGGAGTGGGAGCGCTCGTAGCCGATCCTCGGCCCTTGGCGCGCGAGCCAGCGTCAGCCGCCTGGGGATTGGTCCACGGCAGCTCGCTCCTCTTGGCAACCGTGGCGGTGCTGGTCGCCTTTGTGGCCGGATTGATGTATTTGGGTCAGGATCATCGGCTGAAGACGAAATCGGCGACGTCCTCGGGCCTGCGTTTTCCCAGCTTGGAACGACTCCAAGAGATCAACAGCCGCAGCCTGGTGATCGCGCTGATCATGATGGGCGTGGGCATCCTTTCGGGCGTCGCCTTGAATCTCGCTCGCCCGCCAGGCCAAAAGCCGCTCCCCTGGAACGATCCCGTCGTGGTGGCCACGGTCTCGCTGTTTGCGTGGCTTTTGCTTTCGAGCCTCGTCGGATTGGCATACCGGCCCGCGCGCAAGGGACGGAAGGTCGTCTATTTCACCTTGGTCAGCTTCGTGTTCTTGGTGATTGCCCTTTGGAGCGTGCTAGGCAACGTGACGCAGCATCTGGGACGAGGGGCGTGGCGCAGCGGGGCGTCCGCGGGTCAGCCCTCCGGTCTTGCCCATCGTTCCTGCATCAGTTAGGGAATGCCTGGCATGAATGTGCACGTGGTCGGGTGCAATCATCGCAGCGCGTCGATCGCGGTTCGCGAGCGTCTGGCGTTCAGTCCCGACCAGGCCAGGGCGGCCCTGGTTGAGTTTCGGAACCGGTTTCCCGACGTGGAGGCGGTCCTGCTTTCGACCTGCAATCGGATCGAGTTTTACACGGCGGCCGAAACCGGGGCCTGCCCCTCCGTCGAACAGGTGGCCGACTTCCTGACCCAGTTCCACGGCCAGCAATCCGGGGAGATTCTTCCCCTGCTTTACGAACACCGCGGCGACGAGGCGATCCGGCACCTGTTCGCGGTCGCCTCGAGCCTCGACAGCATGGTGGTCGGCGAGCCGCAGATTCCCTTTCAGGTGAAGCAGGCGTATCAGTTGGCGGTGCAGGCGCGGGCGGCGGGGCCGTTGCTCCACACCGCCTTCCAAACGGCCCTCAAAGTCGCCCGACGCGTGGCCAGCGAGACGACCATCCAGCAGCGGAGGGTGAGCATTCCCAGCGTGGCCGTCACCGACTTCGCCCGGCAAATCTTCGAGCGATTCGACGACAAACGCGTGTTGGTCATCGGCGCCGGCGAAATGGCCGAGGAGACCATCCGCTACCTCCGCGACGAGGGGGCGGGCGACATCACGATCGTCAACCGCAGCGCGGATCGGGCCGCGGAGTTGGCGCGGCGGACCGGCGGCCGGACGCTTCCCTGGGAGGAATTGCCCCGGGCGCTCGTTGCCGCCGACGTCGTGGTCAGCACCACCGGCGCCGAGGAACCGATCATGACCTTGGACCGCTTCGAAGCCATCGAGGCCGAGCGAGGTCAGCGCCCGTTGTTCATCCTCGACCTGGCCGTGCCCCGCGACTTCGATCCGGCCATCGGCAACCGGCCCGAAGTCTACCTCTACTCGGTCGACGACCTCCGCCAGGTTTGCGAGCGGAATCGGGCGGATCGCGACAAGGAAATGCCCAAGGCGCGGAAGATCGTCGACGAAGAGACCAGCCGATTCATGGCCGATTGGCGGCATCGCGCGACCGGGACCGTGCTCCAACAGCTCCGTCAGGATTGGGAGGCCCTCAAGGAAGAGGAACTGCGGCGTTTGTTCAACAGGCTTCCGCAACTCGACGAGCGAAGCCGAGAGGAAATCCGGCAGTCCTTCCATCGGCTCTTGAACAAGCTCCTCCACCCGCCGATGGAGTCGCTTCGCGACGAGGCCCGCCACGGGATTCCCCGCGCGCTGTTGGACGCCTTGTCCAAGCTCTTTCAACTCAAGGATTGAGGGATCGTTCACAGCGCGGACTGCGCCCCCCAACGCCATGGTGTACAACCAGCGTGCAAGGCGCGCGCACCGCGGACAGGATGTCAACGAAAAACTCCGTCGCGGACGTGGACGATCCAAGGCTTGCCTGCCCCAAAGCGGCATTTGGCCATGGCCCAGCAGCTCACGGGGCAAAAGTCGATGGAACGTGGGCAGATCATGGAGCGCGGGCGTCTTGCTCGCCAGGCCCGGAGCGCGGGCGTCCCGCCCGCAAAAACAAATGCGGGCAAGATGCCCGCGCTCCAAAGAGGAATTGGCCTGAAGGCCGTCCGCGAATGCGGGAGCGCGGGCGTCCCGCCCGCAATTCACCGGCGCACCGAGAAGCCCCGTCAACGGGGCTTGAGGTTCATCGCGTGATCGAAACCGTTGCCCGGCGTGAAACGCCGGGCCTCCAGACCGCCTACGGCGGCGAAGGCCCGTCAACGGGCCCGCACCGAAGGAATCGGACCCAATGCCGCCACGGCGATGACGCCCCGTCACGGGCCTTGGCATTAGCCGATTGCCCAACGCGGCCTGCCCTCGCGACTAAAAATGCGTACACGTGTACCACCGAGGCAAGACATCCCGATTTCTCGAAAAACAATGGATGATGTTGTACGGTACTGAGCAACCTGCGCGCACGGCGCGCGCAGGTTGCGAACCAGGACTCTCATCCCGGGGCCGGAGCGGAGGGGCCTCCTGGTGGCGATCTGGGGCCCGCGAGGAATGCGCTGGGACGGGTTTTAACAGGCTCTAGAGGTCCTTGCTGGCCAGCACCACGTCGCCTTCCTGGTTTTCGTCGATGGCGAAGCCGCGATTGTGGAACAGGGCGCGGGCACGGACGTTGTCTTTGGTGGTTTCGGCCACCACGCGGCGGATTCCCCAACGTTTGGCCACCTCGATGCAGTAGTCGGTCAAAATGGCGCCCAGGCCCTGTCCTTGCCACTGGTCGGCCACGATGACGCCGTATTCGGCGGTCTGATGATCCACGTCGGCCACGAGCCGGCCCACGCCGATCAACTTCCGCTGACCATTCTGGCCGATCTCGGCCACGATGGCCATTTCGCGGTCGTAGTCGATGAAGCAGAAACGCGAGGCCATTTCGTGGGTCGTGCGTTTGAAGAGGTAGCGGAACCGGAAGCGGATCGTCTCGGTCGAGCAACTGGCCACCAGGTCGTGCCAGAGCGGCTCGTCCTCGGGTTTAATGGGACGGAGGACGACGGTGGAGCCGTCCTTCATCTGGCGCTCGGTGACGAATTCCTCGGGATAGGGGCGAATCGCCAGGTGCTGATACGGCCGGACCGTGTGGGCGGCAAGCTCGCGATCGACGACCACGCGGGCATCCAGGGCGATCACGTCTTCGGGCGTGACCAAGAGCGGGTTGACATCGAGTTCCTTGATCTCCGGATAGTCGGCGACCAGGTAAGAGAACCGCATGAGGATCTCGATCAGCCGGTCGATGTTCGCGCCCGGTCGGCCACGATATCCCCTTAGCAGCGGCCAGGACTTGAGCGACTCCAAAGCTCGCCGGGCAAGCGATTCATTCAGCGGCGGCAAGGCCAAGGCCCGGTCGCGGAACAACTCCGCTGCCACCCCGCCCATGCCCACCATGATCACCGCGCCGAAAACTGGGTCTTTTTTGGTGCCAAGAATCAGTTCGAAGCTCACGGGATAACTGACCATCTTCTGCACGGTGACGCCGACGATTTCCGCGTCGGGCCGTTTTTCCGCGGCCGTCTTGACGATGCGGTCGTAGGCCTGGCGTACGGCGTCGGCGTTGCTGAGGTTCAAGACCACCCCGCCCACGTCCGTCTTGTGCGTGATCTGCGGCGAGTGAATCTTCAGCACCACCGGATAGCCGCAACGCCGGGCCACCTCGACGGCCTCGTCGGCCGAGCGGGCCAGGTAGGGCTTGGTGACCGGGATCTCGTAGGCTTCGAGGAACGCCTTGGAAAGATTCTCGGAGAGCACCTCGTTTCCCTCGGTGAAGATCGTATCGAAAACGCCGCGGAGCCGCCGGCGGTCGAGGGTGAACGACATCGGCAGATCGCGAGGCGTCTCGTGCAGCGTGGTCAGGTTGCGGGCGTAGGAGACCAGGTGCATGAACGCGCGGACGGCTTTCTCGGGGGTGCGGTAAGTGGGAACGCCGGCCTGATTCAACAGGCTGGCGCCCTCGCTGACGCTCTCCCCGCCCATCCATGCCGCCAACACCGGTTTGTGAACGCCGCGAATGGTCTCGGCGATGGCCTTGGCCGTGCCGGTGGGGTCGGTCATCGCCTGGGGGGTGAGAATGACCAGCACGGCGTCGACCCCCTTGTCGGCCAAGGCGATCTCGACGGCCTTGGCGAATCGCTCCGGCGGGGCGTCGCCCAGCACGTCGATGGGATTGTTGTGCGACCAGAACGGGGGCAGCACCGCGTTGAGCTTGGCGATCGTTTCCTCGGAAAGCTCGGCCAGCTCGCCGTTGCGTTCGATCAAGGCGTCGGTCGTCATCACGCCCGGACCACCCGCGTTGGTCACGATCGCCAGCCGATCCCCCTTGGGCGGCTGTTGCCGGGCGAGGATCTCGGCGCAGTCGAACATGTCCTCGATTTGGAAAATCCGCTCGATGCCCGCCCTTTGAAACGCCGCCTCGTACACGGCGTCGACGCCGGCCATCGCCCCCGTGTGCGACGCCGCCGCCTGGGCCGATTCGGCGTACCGACCGGCCTTATAGGCGACGATCGGCTTGCTGCGAGCGAAGGCGCGGGTGGCGGACATGAACTCGCGGGCCTCGCTGATCGACTCGATGTAGAGGATGATCGACTGGGTATCCGTGGCCGAGCCGAAATAGTCGATCAGGTCGCCCATGCTCACGTCGAGCATGTTGCCCACCGAGACGAAATACGAAAACCCGATCCCCTCGTCGATTGCCCAGTCCAGGACCGAGGTGCACAGGGCGCCGGATTGGGAAATGAAACCGATGTGCCCTTTTTTCGGCGTGGCCGCGGCGAAGCTGGCGTTGAGGTGGATTTTTGGGACGATGATCCCCAGACAGTTCGGCCCAAGGATCCTCATCCCCTCGAACTTCGCTTGCTCCTCCAAGACCTGTTTTTCCAGCTTCCGGCCTTCTTCCCCGATCTCGCGAAATCCCGCGGAAATGATCACCAACCCCCGGGTCCCCACCTCGCCTAAGTCGCGCACCAACCCGGGCACGGTGACCGCCGGAGTGCAAATGACCGCCAGGTCTGGGGCATGGGGTAAAGACTTGACGTCGGGATAGGCCTGAATCCCTTGCACCGATTCACGCTTCGAATTGACCGGATAAACCACCCCAGCGAAGCCCGAACCGATCAGATTCTTCAGAACCGTGTATCCCACGCTCGAAGGTGTATCGCTTGCCCCAATGACGGCTACCCGGTGTGGAGCGAATATCTTGTCCAAATTGAGAATGCTCACGTCTTTGTCCCCTAGATTTCGGCCAACGGAAACTCCCAATATAGTAACTCGACGAAAAATGCGAAAGGGTTAAGGATTGCGAAAACAGGTAGGTCTAAGAAGAAAGTATCGACTGCGCGGACATTTTGTTAGCCTCTTGCTGACCTTCCCCCCTGTACTACAAAGCCCAGGCATTGTGAAAATGTTCACAAAGATACCACGGGGCAAAGACGTTAAGTTGTTGCAACGTAACGTGTTGTGAGCGGCACAAAGCCGTGATGATTTCTCGGCCTTGGGTGGTCACATGGTATCGCCCGAGGCGAAGGCCCGTTGACGGGCCTTCTCCGCCGTAGGCGGTCTAGAGGCCCGGCGTTTCACGCCGGGTAGCGGTTTTGATCCCGTGGCGAGCCTCAAGCCCCGTTTACGGGGCTTCTCGCTGTGGCGCTGTTTACGCCGCTTCCTTTATGGAGCGCGGGCATCTTGCCCGCATTGGTCATGGCGGGCGAGACGCCCGCGCTCCGTGTTTTGCGGGCGGGACGCCCGCGCTCCCTGTTTTGCGGGCGAGACGCCCGCGCTCCCTGTTTTGCGGGCGGGACGCCCGCGCTCCCTGTTTTGCGGGCGGGACGCCCGCGCTCCGTGTTTTGCCCCCAGCGAGAAGGCCCGTAGGCGGGCGTCGTCGCACAACCTCTTGCCCGCGATCTTTTCCCC
>Ga0209101_1001125_pt1 | contig 20607 bp, 24 predicted proteins | sample ConPoolayeCmetaG_FD_185481 | JGI IMG/M metagenome (GOLD analysis project Ga0209101, IMG submission 185481) | Hot spring microbial mat communities from California, USA to study Microbial Dark Matter (Phase II) - Cone Pool mat layer C metaG... ...
TGACCTCCGCATGGTGAAGGTCAAGCAGAAAGTCTCTGGCGCTTTTCGAACGGTCGCAGGTGCCGAGATGTTCTGCCAGATTCGTGGTTATATTTCGACGGCGCGCAAGAATGGACAGCAGGTGATTGTTGCATTGCAGGCGGCTTTAATGGGGACTCCCTTTATCCCCGCCACGCGCTCATCAGCTCAACCTGCTGAGACGGGCTGAGTAGTTACCAAAAAACGCGCTATTGCAAGTTAGAGGTCAGCCGACTGGACGCGTTGGCACGCTGGAGGGGGGTGTGGGTGGTTGCACCGCGAGCGCGGTGAGCGTTTGCCCAACGTCGTCCGGCACGCCCATCAAACGCGAGACCAGTTGACTGCCGAGTGCTCCTGCTACATCCGCCGGTAAATAGTGACTGACCGCCGCATCGAACAAGATGAGCGCGTTCGAGGCAAGGTCCTCATCACCCGACCACAGCACTGCCGCCAGGTGGATGCGGGGTAGTGCCACAAACTCGAACGCGTACGCCGCGCCAAACGTCAAGGGCACGCCCCCACAGCGGAGGGCGGCTTCACGAAACGCCTCGGGGCAATTGTGAAATGCCTGCGCCAAACGCCGCTCGGCATAGCCATGAAAGGCATAGGCATAGAACAAGCCGCCGGGCAATGCACGATAGCGCAACCAATGATGCGCCACGGGCGCGCCGTCTGCTGTTTGCAGATACATCAACACCAGCGCTTGCCGGTCCGTGCGCGCGGGTGTGCCATCCGCATTACGCACAACACACTCGGGAAAGGTGAGGGTATAGTCCTTGTCCCACAAGCGCACGCGCAGTGTGTGCGTGTCGTCCAACTGCGCGCCGCTTGCCAGCGCGACCGCGCGCACATCGCGCTGGGCGAGTTGCTGGCGCAGGCGTTCGACTTTGGGCGCGAGGGTTGCCAGCCATTTGTGGGGACCCTCTGCGGCAAGACGTTCACGTTGCACCTGAAAACGATTCGGCTTCATTCATTCTCCTGTAGCGTGGCATAGCATCGTGCTTTTTTCATTATACACTTGCCTCCTCGGCGCGTCAAAACAAACAGGCAGAGCGTTTGCTCTGCCTGTTGCCACACACTATCTACTTTAGCCCCAGCACTTGTTCCAGTCTGGCTTGATCGAAATCCACGATGATAGTGCCTTTGATGTCAAAGGTCGGTGTCGTCTCATTGCCATTCGCCCACTTGCGCACGCGCGCGGCAGCGGCGCGATCTTTGCCAATATCTATTTCGACATAGGCGATGCCGTGCCGTTTGAGAAACTCGCGCGCGCGGCGACACGCCGGACACCACGACGTGCAATACAACACCACATCAGCGGTCGGTGGTGGTGCTGCCGCCGCTGCGAACTCGCGCGCCGATACTGCCGCAGCGCGCGGCTCTAACTTTTCCAGCACGCGGAAAACGTCCTCGTTGTTCGGTTGTTCGTCAATCTTATGCACATCCACGTACTGAATCACACCTTGCCGGTCCACGATGAAAATCGCGCGTTCGGAATATCCTTCGGCGCGTAGCACACCGAACATCTGCGCCACGTGACCATGCGGATAAAAATCGCTGAGCAAGGGGTACGTGATACCACCTAGACTTTCTGCCCATGCTTTGAGACAGGGCACGCTATCCACGCTGATACCCAGAACCTGGGTATTCATCCGTTCGAACCGATCGAGCGCCGATTGGTACGACGGAATCTGATTCGTTCAGACCGGCGTCCACGCCAGCGGAAAGAACGCGATGACCACATTGCACTTGTCGCGATAGTCACTCAACCGAACCTGCGCGCCCAGATGACTGGGGAGTACAAAGTCCGGTGCACGATCTCCAACTTTTAGACTCATTTATCCTCCTGTGAGAGACGAATGACAGATGACGAAGGACAAAAGTTTTTCGTCGTTCGTCCTCCGTCTTTCGTCCTTCGTCATTTGTCGTTCGTCCTCCGTCCTTCGTCCTGCATCACATCACCAGCGCGAGCGCGCCCAGAATGCCCGCGCGCTTGCCCAGCGCCGGCGGTACGATGTACGTATCAATATTTTCGATGAGCGCGGGCGTTTGAACATAGCCGTTGAGTAGTTCCAACACCTTGCGCCGAAGGCGCGGAAAAAGATGCACCTGCTCCATCACACCACCACCCAAAATAATGCGTTGTGGCGACAGGGTGCACGTATAGTTCATCAGCGCGAGCGCGAGATAGTGCGCTTGCAAATCCCACGCCGGATGATCGGGCGGCAGCGTTTCAGCGCGCGCACCCCACCGCTTTTCGATGGCGGGACCGGACGCCAGTCCTTCGAGACAATCACCGTGAAAGGGACAGATACCGGGAAACGGATCGCGCGCCAAATCGTGGGGCAGGCGAATGTGTCCCATCTCTGGATGCACCAGGCCGTGCATCAATTTGCCGGACACCAAACCGCCGCCACCGATGCCGGTGCCAATCGTCAGGTAGATGAACGTATCGAGTCCGCGCGCGGCGCCCCAGCGCGCTTCGCCGAGCGCAGCGGCGTTCACGTCCGTTTCGAATTTCACAGGTACATCGAGCGCGCGTTGAATCGTGCCGGCTACGTCCGTGTTGCGCCAGCCGGGTTTGGGCGTTGTCGTGATGTAGCCGTACGTCGGCGAATCGAGATGCAAGTCCACCGGACCAAACGACGCGATGCCGATTGCCGCGACGCGCGGTTGCGCGCGAAAAAATGCCACCGCGCGCGCGAGCGTTTCGTCGGGTGTGGTGGTAGGAAAACGCGCTTCGTGCAAATCGTCCGGCGATGTACCGACCGCGCAGACGAACTTGGTGCCGCCCGCTTCGATGCCACCGTAGAGTGTTGGTGTTCCCATCGTTCTATGCGACCAATGACGAATGACGAAGGACGAATGACGAATGTCCTTCGTCGTTCGTCATTCGTCCTCCATCATCCCTTCACCGCGCCTGCCGTCAACCCGGCGACGATGTAGCGTTGCGTGATGAGCGCGAGAATCAACACCGGCAACGTGATGAGGACTGCCGCTGCCATCAAGCCGCCCCAGTCAATTTGCGCGTACGAGATGAAATTGTAAATCGCAACGGGAACTGTTTTGGTTTTGTTCGTCGCCAGCACAATCGAGAACATAAAATTGTTCCACGAGAAAACAAACGCGAGAATCGAACTGGTCACGATGCCAGGACCACTAATCGGCAGGACGATTTGAACGAACGTTTGCAAAATGGACGCGCCATCCACGCGCGCGGCTTCTTCGAGTTCGTGTGGAATCGCTTCAAAGAATGGTACCATCACCCAAACGATGAACGGTAATGTCACGAGCGCGTGCGACAAAATCAGCGAGAGGTACGTGTCAATCAAGCCGAGTTGGCGATAGATGATGTAGAGGGGAATGAGAAACGTAATGCCCGGCACGATGCGCGCGACGAGAATGATGACACCGAACAGGCGTTGTTTGTAACGCGCAATCGAATGCGCGGCGGGCAAACCAATCAGCAGCCCCAGGCCAGTCGAACCTGCCGCGATGAGAACGCTGTTCCAAATGTACTGCGCGAAATTTTGATAGCGAAAGACGTTGATGAAATTATCGAGCGTCGGCGTGAAAATCAAATCGGGAGGCAGTTTGATGATCTGGAGCGGCGTCTTGAACGCGTTCAACAACATCCACAAGAGCGGCGCGAGAAAGGCAAGTAAGATGACCGCCAGCACCGCAAAGTAGAGCATCTCCAAAATGACTTTGATAGGGTCGAGACGTTTACGCGGCGTCGGCATGTTACACCTCCACCGTGCGGCGCAGGTACGTGGTCAGCAAACTCACTCCCAGCACGAGCGCGAAGAAAACCACGAGAAGCGACGACGCGTAGCCGAAATGCAAATAGTAGAACGCGTACTGATACGTGAGGATGTTGAGTGTCTCCGAAGAAAAGCCCGGACCACCCAGCGTCATTGTATAAATGATGTCAAATGTTTTGAGCGCGTCAATCGATCGCAACAACATGGCAACAGTGATCGTCGGCATCAACAGAGGCAAGGTGATGTGGCGTGTGATTTGCCAGTACGAGGCACCGTCCACAATCGCCGATTCGAATGGATCGCGCGGCAACGCGGTCAGCCCTGCCAGACAAATCAACACAATCATCGGCGTCCACTGCCACACGTCCACGAGGACGAGGGAAGGAATGACGGTGTCGTTCGCGCCGATCCACATCCCTCTAGGCAAACCGACTTGTTTGAGCACAAAGTTGATGATGCCCGCCGTCGGTTCGTACATCAACAGCCACACCATTGCAATAGCGACGGGCGTTGCCATCATCGGCAAGAGCAAAATCGAAGTGATGACGCGCTTGCCACGAAAATCGCGATGCAAAAAGAGCGCGATGGCAACTCCCAAAACCATTTCGACAAAGACTGCTAGCGCAGTAAAATAAAACGTTCGCACGACCGCGCCCTGAAAGCGTTCATCCTGAAACAGACGCACGTAATTGTCCAGCCCGATAAACGTGGGGGGCCGACCAGCGCTCAAGCTCCACCCCGTGAGGCTGTTCCACAGCGTATAGCCCAGTGGAAAAATCATCATCGCGACAATGAAAATGAGCGCGGGCAGGGGAAAAATCCAGCGGGCGTAGCGGTCGAGGAAGGTGTGCATTGGTGCGTTCCCTCTTCAAGGATGAAGGAGAAGTATGAAGGATGAAAAACAACATTCATCCTTCATACTTCTGACCTCATACTTTATTTTTCCGCGTCGAGCAGTTTCTGGAATTCGGCGTTGGCTTTCCTGGCGGCTTCTTCGACGTTACCACCTTCGATGGCTGTCACGATGACCGTACCGATGATGTCGCGGGCGTTCGTCACCTGGACGACGAGCGGGCGATCATAGCCGCGTCCCTTGGCAGACGCCGAGGTCGCTTCGACCCAGTCGGCAGGGAATTTTGCCTTGCCCTTGGGATCGTTCCAGACCGACGTGCGCGCGCCGGGCACTGCGCCATCGCCTTGTGTCTTGAGCACAATCTCCTTGCTCGTTGCCCACTTGACGAATTCCCACGCGGCCTCCTGCTTTTTCGATTGCGCAGCAATCGAGAGACCCCACGAGGTCACGTTGTACATAATTTGCCCCTTGGGTCCCGCCGGAAAGACAGCGACGCCGGTCTTGTCCGCCACGGTAGATTTGGCTGGATCAAGCAGGTTGGGATAGATGGAACTGGCATCGGTGTACATCGCTGCTTTGCCTTGCGCAAAGACTGCGACGGCTTGGGGCCACGACATGTTCGTTGTGCCGGGCGGTCCATAGTTGCGGAGCAAATCGCCGTAGAACTTGAACGCGGCAATCGCTTCGGGGGTGTCGAGCGTTGCCTTGCGCGTGTTCAGATCGAACCAATCGCCGCCGAACGAGTAGAGGAACGACGAGAACTGGGTGACAGCAGGGCTACGTTGACCGCGCGCGACAAAGCCGTAGATTTCGTTCTTCTTATCGGTCAATTTCTCCGCCGCGGCTTTCAACTCGTCGAGCGTCTTGGGCACTTTGAGACCGGCTTTCTCGAACAGGTCTTTGCGATAGTACAACACTTGTTGCTCGGTGACGATGGGAATGCCGGTCAACACATTGCCGACCATTTCGGTGCCGACTGCGCCCGGCATAAAGTCGTCAAAGGCATAGGCAGGATCGGTTTTGACGTACTTGTTGAGGTCAACGTACCATTTGTTCTGCGCCATCACCTTGGCTTCTTGCAAGGGACGTTGCATAAACGCGTCAATGTCGGAATTGCCAGCGGTGAATTCAGTGGTCAATTTTTGGTTGAGTTGATCCTCGCCGTACAATTCGAGATTGACTTTGATGCCGGTCTTGGCTTCGAAATCGGCGAGCAAGGGCTTGATGGCTTCTGCCCACGGATGATTCGCGCCGACGACGCGCAGCGTCGTTCCCTTGAACGGTTGCGCGGGCGCGGCGGGCGCCTTGGTCGGCGGAACAGGCGTAGGCGCGGGCGCGCATGCCACCACCACAAACGCCAGCAAAACGATCAGTGTAACGATCAGCGTACGAGTTTTCATTTGAACTCCTCCTTGAATTTTTGACTCATCTTAGAACCGAACGACATCTTTGTACGCGCGATGACAATCACCTCCTTCTCCTTTTCGACACGTCAAGTGTATGCAAAACATCTTGCCGTGTCAATCACTTATGGCGTCAGCATCACTTTGATCCATTCGGCCTTGCCGCGCGCGAGATCGTCAATCAGTTGTGTGCCTTCCGTCAAGCGCGCGCGTTTTTCGATGAGGATCGTCGGGTCAACGCGCTGGGAACGAATCGCTTCGATGGACAGAGCAAACTCGTCGTTAAAGCCGTACGCGCCGCGCACCGTCAATTCGCGCGTGACGATCTGCTGCATGTTGATCGTCACCTCTGGCTCGCTGTTGCCAATCCAGACGACGGTGCCGCCATTGCGCGCCATCATCAGCGACTGCTTTGCCGTCGCGGTGATACCCACCGCTTCGATCACTGCAGGCGCGCCTTTGCCGCGCGTGTGCGCCTTGACCATCTCGATCGCATCTTCGTTCGCGGGATTGATGACCACATCCGCGCCCAGTTGGCGCGCCCATTCCAGACGATGCGCGCTCAAATCGCTGACGATGATTTTGCCCGCGCCTTTCATCCGCGCCGCAAGAATCGTCAGCAAGCCAATTGTCCCCGCGCCGAGAATGACGACGGTGTCGAGCAATTGCAGCGGTGTGAGATTGACCGCGTGCATCGCCACCGCGAGCGGTTCGACGAGCGCGCCCTGTTCCCACGACATTTCGGCGGGAAGCGGAAACACCATCTTTTGCGCGACCTTGACGTACTCGGCGTACGCGCCGTTGAGGTTCACGCCCAACCCGCTGCGGTTCTGACACTGATTCGGAAAGCCGGCGCGGCAGTTGTCGCACGTGCCGCACGTCAACAGCGGCGCGACAACGACGCGATCGCCCACGCGATACTCGCGTACGTTCGCGCCGAGCGCGGCGACGGTGCCGGCAAATTCGTGGCCCATAATGATTGGCGGCTTGCGGCGACCAGTCGTGCCTTTGTAGCCATGCACATCAGAGCCGCACACACCGACGGCTTGCACGCGCACGAGGATTTCATCCGCATCAGGTTCAGGCATTGGAACATCGCGCAACGGCATTTGCCACGCGCCTTCATAGACGAGTGCTTGCATTGTTCCCTCTGGAGACGAATGACGAAGGACGAACGACGAAGGTCATTCGTCCTTCGTCCTTCGTCATTGGTCATTCGTCCTTCGTCCTTCGTCATTGGTCATTCGTCATTCGTCATTGGTCATTCGTCATTCGTCGTTCGTCGTTCGTCATCTACGCTTGATACCGATCTGAGTGCTTTTGACGCGCCGCACCAGATCGCGCAAAATATTTTCGAGATTCGGATCGGCGGGTTTGAACTCGGTGCCACTGATGACGAGGGGCGCGCCAAAGACCACAATCTGCGCGCCCAGTTCAATCGTCTCGATGGCTTGCTCGACGGTGAGACCGCCTACGGCTTGCACCGGAATCGTCACCGCGTTCAGCACCGGCACCAAATCGTCCAGCGGCGACAATCCTTTGATCATATTCCGTTCGTCATAGCCGGTGTGAACGATGATGTAATCCACGCCCATCTCTTCGGCTTGACGCGCGCGCGCCGGCTTGTCCGGGCAGAGCATCACATCGCACATCACTTTGCCGCCATAGCGCGCCGCCATCTTGACTTGCTCGATGATGCTTGCATCGTGCGCCTGTCCCATCACCACCGTCATATTCGCGCCAGCGCGGAACATCATTTCGGCTTCCAGTCCCGCGCCATCCATCGTCTTCAAATCCGCGACGATAGGCACATCAGGAAATTCTTTGCGTAGCGCGCGCACGCCGTGCAAGCCCTCGGCGAGGATGAGTGGCGTGCCAACTTCCAGCCAATCCGCGCCCGCGCGCATCGCCGCGCGCGCGACACTCAGCGCCTCATCCATCGTGGTCAGGTCGAGCGAAATTTGAACGAGAGGTTGCATTGTAACTCCAAAGACGAACGACGAAGGACGAAAGACGAACGACAAAGGACGAAGGACGAACGAAGGTCATTCGTCATTGGTCATTCGTCATTCGTCATCCGTCAGATGGCAATCACCGATTTGACGTTGGTGCCGTCTTCCATTCGCGCGAACGCCTCGCGCCATTCGGCAAGCGGATACACGCCGCCGATGATTGGCGCGAGATGGATTTGCTCATTCGCGATGAGCCGCAGCACGCGCTCCCACGTGGCGTAGGTGTGACTGAACGTGCCTTGCACCGTCACGGCTTTGGCAACGATCGGATCGAGACTCGCGTCGAATGGTTGTGGTCCCCAGCCGATTTTGGTGATCGTGCCATTCGGACGCACGAGTGCCATAGATTGTTTGAACGCCGCGCTGACGCCGGTACAATCCACAACGACATCCGCGCCAAAACCATCGCCGAGCGATTGAACGAGCGCGCACGCGTCCTCGCGCTGGACGTTGAGTGTGTGCGTTGCACCGAGTTGCCGGGCAATTTCCAAACGCCGCGCGTCGAGGTCCGTGCCGAGCGCGACGATGATGCTGGCGCCGCGCAGTTTCGCCATTTGCAACGCCATCATTCCGATGGCGCCGACGCCTTGAATGACGACAATATCGCCCGGCTTGATGAGCGTTTTCTCGACGAGCGCGTTGTAGGCAACACAAATCGGCTCGGTGAGCGCGGCATACTCGAACGAGACGTTCGCGGGGAGGCGATGCAAAATGTGTGGACGCACCGCGACGTACTGCGTCATCGCGCCGTCCAGCAGCGCGCCAAAGCCGCGACGTTTGGGGCACAGGTTATAGTTGCCACTGCGACAGTACACGCACTCGCCGCAAATTTCCGCTGCGGTTTCACACGCCACGCGCTCGCCCACGCGAAATCCATTCACGCGCGCGCCCACCTGCGCGACGACGCCACAAAACTCGTGCCCCAGCACTAGCGGTAGTTTGATGGGCCACGATTGATTCTCACGCCACATATGAATATCGCTACCACACACGCCCACCGCTTTGACTTGAATCAAAACCTGATCGGGGGTGATAGAAGGTTCGGGAATTTCCCGTAGTTCCACCGCGCCCTCCTGACGCGCGTATTTCACAACGGCTTGCATTATCCTCCCTTGTGACGAACGACGAAAGACGAAGGACGAAGGACGAACGACGAAGGACGAAAGACATTGGCCATTGGTCATTCGTCATAGGTCATAGGTCGTTCGTCATTCGTCATTGGTCATTCGTCACCGGTCAAAATATTTCGCGCGCATCCGTTTGAGAAACTCGATAGACTCGCGCATTTCGTCCATTCCGTTCATTCCATCTTCGATACTCACCCAGCCCTGATAGTTCACCTGCTTGAGCATCTGGAAAATTTTATCGTAATCGTTCAACCCTTTGCCGATAACGCCGTGCTGGAGACCCTGCGGATAACCGAGCGTGCCATCCGCCTGGCGCATATCTTCGAGACGATAGCCGGGGGCAAGGTAGCGATCGCTCGCGTGCATCGTCTTGACGCGATGCTTGACCGCCTCCAAAAGTTCGATGGGATCGTCGCCGGCGACGAGCGCGTTCGATGGATCGTACTGCACGCCAAAGTATTCCGTGTCGTCAATCGCGTTGACGATTTGCAGAAACACCTCTTTTTTCTGTGCGAACTCGCGATACTGCCAATAGCCGTCCTTGAAGTGATTTTCCATCGCCAGCACGATGCCGTACTCGCGCGCGACTGGCAACACAGCGCGAATGCACTCGACGACCCACTCGATGCCCTGCGCGATGCTCACTTCGGGGTATGCCTGTCCGCTGAGCACGCGGCACGCCGCGCCGCGCCCACCCAGTCGCCACGTGATGCGAATCATCTCGGCTTGCTTTTCGATTTCGCGCTGGCGCGCGTCGGGGTCGGGGTTGGTAAAGTTGGGCGAGTAGCACAGCATCGGCATTGCGTAACCGGCGCGCCGAATCGCCTCGCCGACGCGGTCAATGTATGCATCGTCCAGCGACTCGAAAAAGCCCGAGTACATTTCCAGACCTTCAGCGCCCAGTGATTTGGATTTTTCGATCCAATCAAAGACGCTCATCGTTTTGTGAACGCAAATGTCATCGAGATAGCATTTGGGAAAAGCGGAGATTTTCATAGGTTTGTGACTTTGCATGAAATGTGATGCGTATTGGGTATTGCGTATTGCGTATTGCGTAAGCACTCAAATCTTTCGGCAACTGGCGCGCGCAATCAGCTGCGCTTGCAGGAACACATCGGGCAGGGGTTGCGTCTCGGCGCGCGCGGATTTTCGTTCGAGCGCGGTGCGCAGCGTGTTCACTGCCGCGTCGCACAATTCGGCAATCGGCTGACGAATGGCCGTCAACGCGGGCGTGATGAGCGCATGCCACGGGCTATCGTCAAACACCACCAGCGAAATGTCGTCGGGATAGCGCAAATGCTGTTCCTGCAATGCTTCGAGCACGCCGAGAGTGAGGGTCACATTGGTCGCGATAATCGCGGTGAGTTGGGGATGCATCGTCAACACACGGCGCGCGGTTTCGTGCGCGGCTTCGACGGCGTAATCGCTGACACAAATCAACGCTTCGTTCACCGGCACCGGATGTTCGCGAAACGCTTGCCGATAACCTTCCAGTCGCCCCGCCACAGTCGAAAGCATGGGACTGCGAACCAGAATCGCGATGTGGCGATGTCCCAGACGCAAAAGATAATCGGTCGCCGTGTAACCTGCTGCGACATTGTCCACCGCGATCACGGGACCCAACAGATCGGGAGGCTTGCGATCAATGAAGACGAGAGGAATGTTGTGCGCGACGAAATCGCGTAAAAGAGGTTGCTCTGCACCGGTCGGCGCGATGATCATTCCGTCGGCACGGCGCGCGAGGAGCAAATCGAGATAGCGCGCTTCGCGTTCGGGTTGTTCATCGGTATTGCAAACGATGAGGTGATAACCGTGCGTCTCCAGACGACTTTCGAGTCCGCGCACGATGGCGGCAAAAAATGGATTGGTGATGTCGGCGACCAGTACCCCAATCGAGCGGGTGGTGTTGAGCGTGAGGGAACGCGCAATCGCGCTGGGGCGATAGTTCAAACGCTGGATTGCGTCGAGGACCTGGCGACGCGTTTCGGGGCGGACGGTACGCGAATTGTTGAGGACGTGGGAAACGGTGGCAGTGCTGACCCCCGCAAGTTTCGCAACATCGCGAATGGTGGGCATGGGTAGATTCCCTTGTGCTGAATTCGACCGAGTTAATCGGTTACGTAACCGATTAAATTATACGCAGTAACGAGGTGGATGTCAAATAAGTTCTGGCAATCAACTTTTTGACACTCGACCAACAACAATGTTATAATCGTCCCGAATGAACACCATCACTCGGCTGGTGCAGAGGGGGGAAATAATTTCCCGCGTTGCCCGATGGTTTGTCATGATGCCACCACTCTAGCGAGGTCGCGATGGAAACACAAACGGCTGTTCTGCAACGCAAGATTATCGGTGTACTGATTCGCGCGGCGCGCGAACGCGCGCGGCGTACCGTAGCCCAACTGGCGAAACGCCTGGGGGTCACGCCCGCGCGCGTGCGCGCGTACGAGAGTGGCCAGCGCGAGCTCTCGCTGCCCGAACTCGAATTGATTGCACTGTATTTGCAAACGCCGCTCTCTTTTTTCCTGAGCGGCGAGATCACACTCGAAGAACCATCACCAGAACCACCCTCGACCACCGAGCGCAAAGCACGCCGCGCGCTGATTGGTGCTAAATTGAAACAAGCGCGTCTTGCCGCTGGCAAAAGCCAGGAAGAGTGTGCACAGGCCACCGGGCATACGGTCGCCACCATCCGACGCTACGAACGCGGCGCCACCGATATTCCTTTGAGCGAACTCGATGCGCTGGCGCGATACCTCAACGTCAATCTCTACTACTTTGTCGAACGCGAGGACGCGCTCGCCAGCGACGTGCTCGACCTTGAGCATCTGGCACGCATGCCGAAAGAAGTGCGCGCCTTTGCCCTCAATCCCAGCAACTTGCCCTACCTGCGCATCGCCATGAAACTGCGCGACCTGCCCGCCGAACAATTGAAAGCGCTGGGAGAAATTATGCTGGTGGTGCGATAAACGCGGTCATTTTTTCATAAGGAGTTGTTCATGGGCGCGTGCGCCCGCCACGACGGATGAAAAATGATTTTCGATTTGCGATTTGCGATTTGTGATTGTTCACGATGGGCAATCTGCAATCGGCAATCGAAAATCGGCAATCGAAAGCACGCGCCCGCCACGAAAGATGAAAATATCCACCAAGGACACGAAGATGCACGAAGGTTTTTTCTTCGTGTTCCTTCGTGACCTTCGTGGACAAATGGATTTTCGAAGGAGGTAGTATGAATCCCGGGGAACAATACGCGCAAGCGAAAAAGTTGTACGAAGAAGGACAGTTGCAAGAGGCGGTGCAAGCGTTCGAACACGCGCGCGCGGGCTATCTGGCGCAACAGGATACGGTGAACGCAGCACACGCCACGAACGATCTTGGCGTGGTGTATTACCTTGTGGGACGACGCGACGAGGCGTTGCGCGTGTTGCAAGAAGCGTTGACAATGTTCGAGCAACTCGGTGATGTGACCGGGCAAGCCAAAGCCCTGGGCAATCTGGCGCGCGTACACGAACGCCAGGGCGATCGCGATACCGCGGAGAAGAACTATCAGCGCGCGGCGGAACTGTTCCGTCAGGCGGGTGACAAAGGTCTCGAAGCCGATACGTGGCGCGCATTGAGTCAAATGCAACTGCAACAAGGGCGCTGGTTGGAAGCGCTCAGCACCTACGATCGCGCGCTCGCAGCAAAGGGTGGTTCTGGCGCGCTGCGCGCGTTCTTACGTCTTCCTCTGCGCTTGACGGGGATACGCTAAGCGAGAAAATGGGTTAGCACTTTTGAACAGGTTGCCTCCATGCCAACATCAGAGTCCATCTCTCACCTAGCGCGTTCGTCCTCGCACGCGTCCAAACGTGGACGTCGTCTCATTCAACTTTTGGCATTGACACTGGCAATCGGTATTACGGTTGGACTGAGTCAGTTACCGATAGATTGGCAAAACTTTGATTGGGAATCGCTCAAGCCGTACGGGTACCTCGGCGTCTTTGTCATTCCCCTCTTATCGGATGCCACCGTGATTGTACCGTTTCCGGGTCTGGTGGGTATCTTTATCGCCGGGGGATTTCTCAATCCGATTCTTGTGGGTATCGTAGGCGGAATCGGTTCTGCGCTCGGTGAATTGGTGGGCTATCTGGCGGGTTATGGCGGGCGTGGCGTCATCGAAGACCGCGCGATGTATAGCAAATTGGAAAAATGGATGCAACGCAACGGCACCTTGACCGTCTTTGTTCTTTCGGTCATTCCCAATCCGATGTTCGATATGGCGGGGATTGCCGCAGGTATGCTCAAGTTTCCGTTATGGCGTTTCCTGCTGGCTTGCTGGTCAGGTAAAGCCCTCAAGTTCATCGTGATTGCGTATGCTGGTTTTGCTTCGTGGGATTTTCTGCTACCTTATCTTCAGCGGTGAGTTATAGGGCACGTGATCTTTCACATCTTGAAACATCGTTCCATCGTGGCGGCGCTAGTGGGCACGCTGATCTTGCGCATTGCCTCCGCCGCGATGGGGAGTATGATCCAACTGTACTTTGGCTACATTGATCGGAGTGTGTATCCGCTTTCAGCAACGATGCGTGGCGTGGCGCTCGCCATCTTTTTTCTGCCCGAACTGATTTTTTCGCCTGTCTTTGGCGCCTGGAGTGATCGCTACGGACGCAAGTGGTTTATGGGCCTGGGCGCGCTGTTGGGTGGCCTCAGCGCTCAGATTGCCGCGCTGACAACTCACTTTGGCGCGCTCGTTTTCGTTCGCTGGCTCGCTGGACTTCGACTGCGTGCGGACTGCCTGCCACGCTGGGGTTACTGTCCGCCGAAACAGCGCAGGACGAATCGTTGCGCGGACGCGTGATGGGCTTGTTCCAACTCGTGACGATTGGCGGTACCATCATCGGCATCTTGATTGGCGGACGTTTATGGGACCTGTTTCACGCGCAAGCGTTCACCCTCAACCACGCCATCTATCTGCTGAGTTTACTCGTCTTCGTGCTGGGTATCCGCGAGACTCTGCGCAAAAGACGTACGCATGCCATGGTGCACGGCGTGCGCGCGCTACGGCGCGCGTTCAACTATTATCGGGAAGCGTTACTGGCACCCGAGGTCTTGCGTTTTGCGCCGGCGTGGTTGACCATCAACATCCTCCTGGGTATCTGGCTCAATCAGATTGTTGGACAACTGCTCGCGCCACGCGAACGTTTCCCACATCAACTTTTGTACGGCATTCTCAGTGAACAAAACAACGCCGGTACTCAGATGGCACTTGCCGCGCTGGGATTCGCAGTGCTCTTTGTGCTTGGCATTATCGGCTGGAGTTGGGTCCTCGGCAAGATGCGCCGGACGACCGTGATGCTGATCGCCAGCGGGGGCATACTGAGTCTGTGCACCGTGTTGTTCGCGCTGAATCGCCGTCCCGCGCTCGACGATCCACTCGTTCCCGGTCTGGTGGTACTCGCGCTGGCAATGCTCACCGTGGTCAGTGGCATCATGCCGGCGACGTTGACCTATCTGGCGGATGTGACCGAAGTGCGCGTGAACGATCGCGGTGCGATTATGGGACTGTACACCATCTTCTTGGGCGCGGGACAATTTCTGGGCACACTGCTGGGCGGTCCTTTTGCGGATTGGGCAGCGCTCGATGGCATCTTGTTCCTCACGAGCGGCTTGGGAATGATCACCGCCGTACTCTTGTTCCGACTGCATCGCGCCGAAACCGCAGTCTGGATCCCGGAGACCATCACGGTAAAAGACGACGAATGAAAAGTGCATGGCGCGTTGGACGCGTAATTGGAATTGACCTGTATCTCGATGTTGGCTGGTTTATCATTGCGGCACTGTTAATCTACACGCTGGGCTTTATCGAGTTTCCGCGCGAATTGCAGCCGCGCGCCCTCCACCCGCGCGCAGATGTGACCTCGATTACCCTCGGCATCCTTGCAAGTCTTCTCCTGTTCGCCTCGGTTCTGGCACACGAATTTGCCCACGCCTGGATGGCTCTACAGCGCGGCATTGGCGTCAAACGCGTCACGCTCTTTATCTTTGGCGGTGTGGCGCAGATCGCCGAAGAACCCGACCGACCTTCTTCCGAGTTTTTGATTGCGGTGATGGGACCGTTGATGAGCATCGCGCTGGCAGCGGTGTTTGGAGCCGTGTGGCTCTGGCTGACGATTCTCGACAGCACGGGCTGGTTGGGCGAATGGCTCACCGCGCCGATCTTGCTGACCAATATTCTCACTCAGGCGAATGGCGCGCTCGCTCTTTTCAATCTGGCGCCCGGTTTTCCTCTCGATGGGGGACGCATCTTGCGCGCGACCCTGTGGGGCATTACGCGCGATCTGCGGCGCGCGACGCGCTGGGCCACCCGCGCCGGGCAACTGGTCGCGCTGCTCCTCATCACCGCAGGAACCTTTCTCTTCTTCGTCACCTCCAACAGTGCGGGTATTTGGTACGCTCTGGTCGGAATGTTTTTGTGGAACGTCGCGGGTGACGCGTATCACCAAACCGTGTTACTGGAGACGCTGCGCCAGGTCCCCGTGCGCGCGGTAATGTTGCGCGAGGTCAACCACATTCCCCCCGACCTTCCCCTGAGCGAATTTGTCGAGCAGTACATCCTGCCACGGCGCGAGCAGACCTTTGCGGTCTCCGATGAACGCGTCACGCTGGGCACCATCACATACGCGGATGTGAAACGCGTGCGGCGGGACGAATGGCGCGCGCGGCGCGTACGGGATGTGATGACACCCCTTGCCCACCAGCCGACCCTTGCCCCCGACCAAACCGTGGCTTCGGCACTCGCGCGCCTGGGCACCACCGAGGCAGACGAATTGCCTATTGTCGAAAACGAGACCATCATCGGTTGGGTGGGGCATACGATTCTGGCGCGTTATTTGAAACTCGTTCGCGGATGATTTGATTTTTTCAAGTTTCAGTGTATAATTTGGCAGTCTTACAGGAGCGCGTATGCACGAGACGTGGACACGATTGGGGTTGTTGTTCCGTTTAAGTGCGCTGACGCTAGGCGCGACCCTTGGCTCGCTGGCACTCGGCATCGCGCTCGATCGTCTGCTCGGCACAGCACCCTGTGGAACACTCTGCTTGATGATTATGGGCATCTGGCTGGGTACACTTGCCGTGTATCGCAGTGTCAAAGAAGCCAATGAGCAACTGATGCGCTCGCATAAGGAGGAGAAGACATCGTGAAACGGCGGCTACCTGTACTGGTCCTTCTGGCAATCCTCTTGGTCCCGGGATTGATATTACCGCGCTTTGGCGCAGATGCCGTGACCGCCTCGGTCGCTGTACAACCCGAAGTGTTGTTCGAACTCGAATTCGGCAGTTTCACTTTCCCGGTGTCCAATACCCTCTTTACGACCTGGATTGTGATGCTCCTGATTTTCCTGTTTGCCTTTTTTGCCACGCGCAAGATGCAACTGGTACCGCACGGTTTGCAAAACGTGATGGAAATGCTTATCGAAATGTGGGATGAACTGGGCCACAGCGTTGCCGGGACGCGCAGCCGCAAATTCCTCCCCATCGTCCTGACCATCTTTATTTTCGTTTTGTTTTCCAACTGGCTGGGTCTGATGCCGGGCTTTGGACCCATCGGCATCATTGTCGCAGACAAGAAACATCCCGCGCCCGAAGGCATCGTCACGTTTGACCTGCCACCCGCGCTGGAAGAATTCCTGGGTCCAAAAGCGAGTGAACACTCAAGCGAAGGTGAACACGCGACCGTGCTGGCGCCCTTTTTCCGTTCACCCTCAACAGACATCAATACGACCCTCGCGCTGGCACTCGTCTCGGTGATTATGGCGCAAGTGTTTGGGATGCAAACGCTGGGCGTCATCAAGTACTGGTTCACGCGCTTTTTCATTGTGAGCAAATTCATCGAATTTTTCAAGACTCTGTTCAAAGGCAAACCCAAATTCGGTTTGCTCGTGTATGGCTTTCTCGATATTTTTATGGGCATTCTGGAATTTATCAGCGAGATCGCCAAGATTGTCTCGTTCACCTTCCGGTTGTTCGGCAACATTTTTGCGGGCGAAGTCGTGCTGTTGATTATGGCGTTCCTCTTCTTTGCCCTGCCATTGCCGTTCTATGCGCTGGAAATTTTTGTGGGCTTTATCCAGGCGTTTGTCTTTGCAATTCTCACACTGGTCTTTATGACGATTGCTACAACCGCGCACGGTGCGGAGGAACATCACTAGCGATTCGCAATCAAAGATTGATTTTCAATTTCAAGGAGGAATTTCACAATGGACGTTAATGCCACTCGACTCATTGCCGCAGCGCTTGCGATTGGTCTGGGCACGCTGGGTCCCGGTCTTGGGCTGGGTTTGCTCATCAACTCGGCGCTCAACGCCATTGGCCGCAATCCCGAAGCCGCAGGGCAAGTTCAAATCAACATGTTCATCGGCATCGCCTTCACCGAAGCGCTGGGTATCTTTGCCCTCGTGGTTGCGCTCCTCATCGGCTTTAAGATTTTCTAACGCGCCACTCTTGGCCTGCTGGAGGTTGCCTTGGACAAACTTGGCATCAATGTTATCTGGCTGCTGACCCAAATCGTCAATTTTGGCTTGCTCCTGTTCGTGTTGTGGATGATTGCCTACAAACCTGTCCTGAAAATGCTGAACGAACGCAAGCAAAAAATTCAGGAGAGTCTGGAATACGCCGAGAGCGTGAAAAAGCAAGCCGCCGAACAACAAAAAGAGTTCGAACAACGTCTTGCCGAGGCACGGCGCGAAGCACAAGCCGCTGCCGCGCTCGCCGCGCAAGCCGCCGAGAAGGAACGCGAGGCGATCCTCGCTCAGGCGCGCGAAGAAGCGCGCAAACTGATCGAGCAAGCCAAAGAGCAAATCGAGTACGAGCGCAAACAGATGCTCGCCGAAGTGCGCCAAGAAGTGGTGCACCTCTCACTTCTGGCAGCGCAAAAAGTGCTCAGTCAAACCATAGACGAACAAACGCACCGTCGCCTGGTGGCAGATTTTCTCGCCCAAACGGATGCGTTGAGCAAAAACTAGGGGGATGGCGTGGCAAACGAACGACTGGCCCAGACGTACGCCCAGGCTCTTTTCGATCAAGCCATCGCGCACTGGCTTACGCCACTCAAAGCGATTGCCGCGTCACTCGCGCGCACAGACCTTACCGAACAGTTGGACAGCACCACCGTGGATTTTTCCAGAAAGCAGGAACTGGCGCGCACGCTGTTTAGTGCCGACACGCCCCCGCAGGTTCAAAACCTGGTGTTGCTTCTGGCGAGCCACAATCACGTCCATCTCTTGCCGCAGATCATTACCCTGTTCGAGCAGTACGCTCAACGCATCACACTCGGCACGCGCGCCAGAATCGCCAGCGCCGTGCCTTTGCTCGATGCCGAGAAACACGCGCTCGAAACCAAATTGCGCGCCCAATTCGGCGACGATCTGGTCTTCGACTATACCATTGATCCTGCCCTGCTCGGCGGCGTCCTGATTCGCGTCGGCGACAAGGTGATTGATGGCACTATCGCCGGTAAATTCGCGGAAATGAAAGAAAAGTTAAAGTGACGAAGGACGAATGACAAATGACGAATGACGAATGACAAATGAGCAAATGGTTTGGCTCATTGGCTCATTGGTTCATTGATTCGGAGGCTAGATGGCTGTTCGGGTAGAAGAAATCACGGCACAAATTCGCAAACAAATCGAATCCTTCCAGGCGCCGGTACAAGCCGTGGATGTGGGCAACATCGTTGAAGTGGGAGATGGCATCGCGCGCGTGAGTGGTTTGGCGAACGTTATGGCGGGTGAACTCGTCGAATTTCCCAAGACCGGCGTGATGGGTTTGACTTTGAATCTCGAGCGCGACACCATCGGCGTGGTCATTATGGGCGATTACGCCGACCTGCGCGAAGGCGATCTGGTCAAAAGTACGGGGCGTATCGCTTCGGTGCCGGTGGGACAACCGCTGCTTGGACGTGTGGTCAACGCGCTGGGTCAGCCGCTCGATGGCAAGGGACCCATCGAAGCCACGAAATTCCGTCCCGTTGAACGCATCGCGCCCAACGTCATCACGCGCGAACCGGTGAATCAGCCTGTCCAGACCGGCATCAAAGCGATTGACACGATGATTCCCATCGGGCGGGGACAACGCGAACTCATCATCGGCGACCGCCAGACCGGCAAAACCGCGCTGGCGATTGACACGATCATCAATCAGCGCGGGCAAAATATGGTGTGCATCTACGTCGCCATCGGACAAAAACTCTCGACGATTGCTCAGGTGGTTGCCACACTCGAACGCTATGGCGCGATGGAGTACACCATCGTCGTCAGCGCCAGTTCATCCGATCCCGCCGCGCTGCAGTATCTGGCGCCGTACGCCGGTTGCGCAATGGGCGAAGAGGTGATGGAAAACGGCATCCTGCTCGATGGCAAAGAGGTGCGCGACGCGCTCATCGTGTACGACGATCTGTCCAAGCACGCGTGGGCGTATCGTCAGGTCTCGTTGTTGTTGCGCCGTCCTCCAGGACGCGAAGCGTATCCCGGCGATATTTTCTACCTGCACTCGCGTCTGCTCGAGCGCGCTGCAAAACTGAACAAGAATTTTGGTGGCGGTTCGCTTACGGCATTACCGATTATCGAAACGCAAGCTGGCGACGTCTCTGCCTACATCCCGACGAATGTCATTTCGATTACCGATGGACAAATCTATCTGGAAAGCGATTTGTTCTATCAAGGCATTCGTCCCGCGCTGAACGTCGGCATCAGCGTCTCGCGCGTCGGCGGTAAAGCGCAAACCAAAGCGATGCGTCAGGTCGCAGGCAAAATGAAACTCGATCTGGCACAGTATCGCAACCTTGCCGCATTCGCCCAATTCGGTTCCGATCTGGACAAGGCAACGCGCGATCAGTTGGAGCGCGGTATTCGCTTAACGGAGTTGCTCAAGCAACCGCAGTACTCACCGATGCGGCTTGATCATCAGGTAATGGTGGTGTATGCCGGCACAAATGGCTATCTGGACGATATTCCGGTCGAAAAGATTCGCGCGTTCGAGTCCGCCTTTATTCGCTTTATGGATGCCACCTATCCCGAAGTGGGCGCGCGCATTATGACTGCAAAAGAAATTGACCCCACCACAGAAGAAACGCTCAAAAAAGCCATTCAAGAATTCAAACGCTCGGGCGCGTTCTAAGTAATCATGCAGTAACCGTTCAGGGGTCATTGCGAGGAGCGTTTTTTGCGACGAAGCAATCCCCGCGTTACGGTCTTCTGGAGGCAACAGTGGGAATTGCTTCGCAAAAATCCGCAATGACAGATAGGGCTGAACGGTTACATCACGCAAAAGTTTTTTCCGCAGGATAATTACTCAGCCATCCTGCCCATCGCGAAATAGCCCCACCCCCTAGCCCCCTCCCCACGCCGCAGAGCGGCGTGGGGAGGGGGAAACAAGGGCATCGGGGTG
>Ga0209101_1001126_pt1 | contig 20607 bp, 22 predicted proteins | sample ConPoolayeCmetaG_FD_185481 | JGI IMG/M metagenome (GOLD analysis project Ga0209101, IMG submission 185481) | Hot spring microbial mat communities from California, USA to study Microbial Dark Matter (Phase II) - Cone Pool mat layer C metaG... ...
CCTCGCCAGCGACGCGCTCAACCCATTCCGCGAGGACTACGGTGGGCCGACTGCAACCCCCAATGCCACACCCAACCCCGAGTTCCTGGCCCCGACGGTTGTTGGCTGGCAGGGCACGGAGCGCGTCACAGTGCTGCTGATGGGTGTGGATACCCGCCCCAGCGAGCGCGGCTACCGCACCCGCACCGACACCATGATGCTGCTGTCGGTCGATCCGGTTGGCCACACGGGCAGCATGTTGTCCATCCCGCGCGATCTGTACGTAGATATCCCTGGCTACGGACTGAACCGGGTGAATACCGCCTACGTGTTTGGCGGCGCACCGCTGGCCATTGAGACCGTCCAGTACAATCTGGGGGTACGGATCGATTACTACACTGTTGTCGAGTTCCAGGCATTCATCACCCTGGTGGACCAGATCGGTGGGATTGACATCTACGTACCAGTTGAGATTTACGACCCGGAGTATCCCGACGAAAACTACGGGTACGATCCCTTCTATATGCCTGCCGGGATGCAGCACATGGATGGCAGAACAGCACTGAAGTATGCGCGCACCCGCCACCAGGACAACGACTACGAGCGCGCCCGCCGCCAGCAGGCAGTGATCCTGGCTATCCGCGACCGTATTCTGAGCCTGGAGATGCTGCCAACGCTGATTCAGCGTGCACCTGACCTGTACGCGACGGTGGGCGACGCCGTGCGCACCGATATGACGTTGGAGCAAATGATCCAGTTAGCTCAATTGGCTGAGACGGTCCCCAGAGAGAACATACGCAGTGGGGTGATCGACAGCCAGTATGTGATGGGCTACCAGACGGAGGAGGGCGCGCTGGTGTCCATCCCCAATCGCGCAGCGATTGGCCCATTGCTGGAGTACGTCTTCTGGCTCGAACAGTAACAGTAAGAGAGTCTGGTCCGCACAGTGGGGGGATGGATCAGGGGGCGACTCGCGAGTCGCCCCCACTTGGTCCCAGCGTGTGGGGTTACGGCTGACCGTTTCTGCTACCTGTGCTGCCACCCTGATCGCTACCGCTGTTCGGTTGACCGCCACCTGTGCCATTGGGCGAGCCACCCGGCCCAACTGGTGTAGCATCAGCAGGCCCGCTCCCCATCCGATCCTGATCGCTGTCCCGAGTCTGATCCTGCTGGCGATCTCGATCCTGTTGCTGTACAGGCTCGCAATCGCCGGTGCCCGGCTCGCAGGTCCGGTCGCGGTCACGATCCTGAACTCGATCCTGATCACCTCCCTGGGTGGCCTCCTCCCCCTGGGTCTCAGGAGTCACTGTAGGAGCAGGCTCGGTGCCACTATCAGGGGTCTCATTATCCCACCCCTGACCGCTGCGCTGGCGCTGCTGGAAGCCTGCTGGATCGTCAATACCTGCCTGAGCTTGGTTGCGAGCCTGGATCATGATCGCTGCGCCTTCCTCCAAGCCAAGCTGCTGCATAAGCCTGGCTTGTTCCTGGGCCATATCGCGCATCTGAACCATCAGCGGCACCATCTGCTGCTGCTGAAGACGGGAAGCAGCCTGGAACGCCAGCTCCAACTGTACTCGCAGCCGTTCTAGCACAGCTTGATCGGGTGGGTTACCAGCTTGCGCGATCAGCCGTAGCTCATCTGCGCGTTCTGTGGCGGCGCGCAGTGCCAACTCTGCCTGAGTCTCCTGCTGCACCGCCAGCGACATCTGTACCTGCTCCATTGCTAGGTCGGCAGGATAGAGCAACTGGCCCGGTAGGCTGGCATCGGCGGCGTAAACGGCCCCGGTCGCAACTCCGGCCAGCGCCGCTACCACGATGAGTGCCCTGACAAGTGACAACATTGGAATGGTCTCCTTTCCAGGTTGACGTGGAATGTCGCTCCATTCCTTATGACGCACGAAGCCGGCGGTCGATATGGCTTGCTCCCGGCGGTAGCGTCGGGCCAGAGCCAGAAAGGCTTGCCTGGCGCTGGCCTGACGAACGGGATTTGGGTCAGGTGCGTTTTGCATGGCGGAGAAAACCTCCTCCACAATGCGGGGCGTCTTCTTATCCTTCATAAGGCACTCTCCTTGGCCAGGGATGGAGCCGACCCCGCAAGCGAACGACGTAGGGTGCCCAGCGCGCGGTGCTGGAGCGCCTTGACTGCTGTGATTGGCAGGCCGACGATCCGGGCAACCTCCGCGTTGTCCATCCCATGCAAGTATTTCAGAATGACAATCGACCGCTGTTTGGGAGTGAGCAGGTGCAGGGCATCGCGCGCGGCCTCAGCCAGGATAGCTTGATGAGCCTGTTCGTCCATGCTAGCGTGCTCAGCGGGCAGCTTATCGTCAAGGGTCTGATGATCCCGGTGAACCAGGCGGCGGGATTCATCCACGATTAAGTTGTGGGCAACGCGAAACAGCCACGCTTTGAGATGGTTACGGGGGCCATGTCCCTCACGCAGTTGGGCTAGAAACCGCTGAAAGACCTCAGACGCCATATCCTGGGCGGTCTCGACATGTCGGACGTGGTGGTAGATAAAGCGGTACAACGGGACATAGTACCGGTCAAATATCTCTGCCAGCGCCTCCTCGTCGAAGGTTTGCGCCTTTTGCAACAGGGTCTTGTCGTCTGCCAAGTGATTGTTCCTGCACTGATTCCTGTGCGATGCCTCTCACCACATTAGACGCGCCAAACACAGATCGGATACGGGGAGGGTGGAAACCGGCATCACTCTCGACCCAACGATAGCGCCGAAGACGCAGATTGGCGTATAGTCATAGTGGAGGGATGTGCAGATCTGGGTTGAAGACAAACCATGAGCGACAATCCAAAGCAGCTCCCCCTGTTCGAAACGCCGCCCGGCGAGGGGAAGAAACCAGGCGAAGAAACCCCTTCCGGCTTGAACCCCCGCACCCCGCTGGGTGAAGCATTGGAAGTGTACACCGAAGCATTGCGTTTCAGCGGGGCCTCGATCTACACAGTCAAGGCATTTCGCAGCGATCTGGGCTTACTGGCGCGGTGGGCCGGGCCACGCCGGGCTGTCGGTCAGTTCGGGACGCATGACCTCAACGAATTCCTACACTGGATGACCCACGAGCGGGGCAAACCGTGCAGCCCCAAGACCTATGCTCGGCGGGTAACGGCGCTCAAGAACTTTTTTGGCTATCTGCACGCCATGCAGGCCATCCCGCGCGACCCCTCCAATGCGGTGATCCAGCGCCCGGTCAGCAGCCCATTGCCCAATGTGATGTCTGCGGAGGAGATTAGGCAGGTGCTGGAGGTAACGCAGGGCCTGCGCCGTGACCCGCGCAAGCCCGATGCGCGGCCTCATCTGTTGGTAACCCTGCTATTGGACACAGGAATCAAAAAGAGCGAATGTATGGCACTCCACCTGCTGGATATTGAACGTTCCGATGCCGAGACGCCACGCTTGTGGGTGCGCTACGCCAGCCCGCAGATGCGCTATAAGGAGCGCAAGATTCTGCTTGATCCAGCGTGGCTGGAAGTGCTCGATGAGTATGTGGCCCAACGTAAACTCACAGGGCAGATATTCGACTGCACAGCACGCAACCTGGAATACGTGCTCCGCGATGTCGCCCAGCGGGCGAGGGTCCAGCCCAACCGCGTGTCATTTGAGGCATTGCGGTGGACATGTGCATTACGCGATTACGTGGGGGGAATGGATCCGGATAGCCTACGCCGGAAGCTGGGTGTCAGCCGGGTGACATGGGCCAAGACCAGCGAGACTCTGGCCGAGCTGGCCCGCTCCGCTGGAATGTCAGATGGGGAAGAGACAGCGACGGCAGGCGGTCATCATGAGAAGATCTAAACCCAGCGGTCTGCTTCGTCGCCCACGGGTTGGCTTAGCTCTCAGCGGCGGCGGGGCGCGTGGGTTAGCGCATATCGGCGTACTGAAGGCCCTGGAGCGCGGGGGAATCCCCATCGATGTCATCGCCGGAACAAGCATGGGAGGGCTGATCGGTGCTGCCTATGCAGTGGGGCTGTCGGCTGCCGATATTGAAACTGAGGCGCTACATATCCTGCGTCCTCGCCACCTGGTGCGGCTAATTGACTTGGCTCCGGCGCGCTATGGGCTGCTCTCTGGTCAGAGCGTCCATCACTATCTGCGCGAGGTGCTGGGGGCAGATCGCACCTTCGCCGACCTACGGATACCGTTAGGGCTGACATCCGTCGATCTGATCAGCGGGAAGATGATCGCTCTAACCACCGGCTCAGTCGTGGATGCAGTACGGGCGACCATCGCACTCCCGGCGATATTCGAGCCGGTTCATGTGGAGAATTACCGGCTGGTTGATGGCGGGGTGCTTGACCATCTGCCAGTTGATGTAGCTCGCCGGCTCGGCGCCGAGACCGTCATCGCTATCGATGTGAGCCTGGACTTCTATGATCTCAAGCGGATGGACGATCCGAAGACCCCAGCCGCAGCGCGCATTGCGCACAGCGCCTGGCGCTCGGAGTCCCTGACCGTTGGTGCGCTAGTTGCCTACCAACTCCGCGAGACGCGCCCGGAGGTGCTGATCCACCCCTCTATCTCCGCTGAGGTGACCGTTTTCAATGGTCTGACCCGTGCTGCTGAGATCATCGCAGCAGGCGAGCAAGCTGCAACCGAAGCGCTGACGAGCATCCTCACAGCGGTGCGCCCCGCCCTTCGCTGGCCGCGATTCGGGGTTGGCATGAGGGGATAGCTATGGTTCTACGGGCAAGCCTGTCCGGCGGTCTCTGGTGGCAGGATGCGCCATTCGTGCAGGTTGCGGAAGCGGTCGCTGGGGTCAACTAGAATCGCCATCTGCACGCCAGCAACCTGGCAGCTTACCGCATAGTGGTAGACGGGGTTATAGAGCAAAATGGCCGCTGCCCGGTCGAGGAACCACTGCTGATAGCTCCGGTAAAGCTCCGCCCGCCGGACTCCGTTGGGGTCGCTGCGGGCGATTTCCAGCGCCTCGCTGATGTCTCTGTCAACGAATCCACTGTAGTTCTGGCCTTCTGCTGCCTGTGATTCATGCCAGAAGGGGTAGGGGTCAGGATCGGCGAACCGACCCTGGCTGAACTCGACGAAAGCGGCTTCGAAGTCGCGCCCGGTGTCATCTGTCGCCGGGGATTCGATGCGTCGGAGTAGCTCTGGCGCTTCGAGGGCCTGCACTGTCACGGTGACACCGATGGCGGCCCACTGCTGGCGTACTGCTTCCCCGATCTGCCGGGCAACTGGATCATCCTCTACCAGCAGGTTGAACGCAAGTGGCAACCCATCACGGGCACGGGCGCTTCCCTGCAGCACCCAACCCGCTTCGTCCAGTAGCTGGGTTGCCCGCGCGGTGTCATATGCAGGCGGTGTGAGGGCCGGATGGTAGGCCCACGTGCCCGGCAGGATGGTCGAATCGGCCACCAGTGCTGAGCGCCCCAGCGCCTCAGCCACGATCTGGTCGCGGTTCAGTGCCACCAACAATGCTAGCCTGACGGTTTCATCCTGAAAGAAGGGCAGTCGGGCGGCGTTCTGCTGGTTAAAGATGATGGCTCCATAGATCGGCAATCGGGATGTATACAGAGCCAACCCGGCGCTGCTGAGCGCGGCATCAAGCTGTGCCTCGCTCAACCCTCCAAAGCCCTGTGCCTGCGATCCCAGGGCACGAAAAGCCCGCCCTCCATCGGAGTAAAAGCGCAGCATCAGGCCATCCAGACGCACAGTGCGCTCAAGATCGTAGAACTGGGCATAAGGTCGCAGGCTGACCACTACCCCCTCGCTGTCCTGTTGCATGGACTCCCACCGCAAGCGTCCCGTCCCAACAGGCTGTAGGTTGAACGGATCGTCGGGCAGGCGGGCAACCGGAATACCTTCCAGCAGATGAGCAGGCAGGATGCCAATCCCGGCGTATTCCGGGAAAGATGCCAGTGGTTGTGTCAGCACGAACCGCACAGTTCGGTCGTCGTCCGCGTAGGTTTCAACCGTCCGCCAAAAAGCTGCCAGGTCAGCCGGGCCGGGGAAAGCTGGGTCACGCAGCAGACTCATGGTGAAAGCCACGTCATTCGCGGAAAAGCGCTGGCCATCATGCCAAGTGACATCGGAACGCAGATGAAAGAGATAGGTTAAGCCATCCTCACTGACCTCCCAACTTTCGGCAAGATCGGGGATCGGTTCGCCGTACTTATCCAGCCGCGTCAGCCCGGAGAACACTAGGGCGACCAGGTCCCGATCCGCCTGAGAGACCGCCAGCAAGGGGTTGACCCACGCTGGTTCACCAATAACAGCCTCTGTGTAGATTTGGTTCTCAACCAGCGAGACGCTGCGTGGGGCAGCTACGCCCGCGATACTACCCTTCGGAATCAACATGTAGATCGCGGCTCCAACGATCACCAGCGAAGCCACAAGCAACACCACGAATTGCCAGCGTAGCCTACCTGTGCGCCGGATCAGGGACTCACTGGCATGAGGGGCCTGAGGAGGGTTGGGTGGATCGTTCATGGGTAAGGCAGCAGGATGAGAACCAGCCACCCTGGGCGCATCTGGCAGCGGTCAGAAGGAGCGCGCGAAGGTTATCTCAGCAGAAAAACGTTGACAATCACCATCAGGCAGAAGGCAATCGACAAGCCGATAGTGATCCGACGGAGCGTCTTTTCGAGGGTGCTCTTCGTCTTGAACTGGCCACTGAACGGATCGCCACCCAGGATGCTTCCTAACCCGCCGCCGCGGGCCTGAAGCAGGATTGACGCGATCAGTGTCACGGAGAGGATGATCAGTGCAATATTGAAAAACGTCTCCAACGCGCTTACCCCGCTCTACAAGGTGAAATCCGAGGGGTGATTATAGCTCGCGCGGTGGGGCGCAACAAACGAAGGATATTGCGCGGGGGCAATATAGGGCCACCAACTTCAGCAGCACAGGTAGAGGCCCTACCCTTAAACATCGTCTCCATCATGCTATAATAAATAACAGCAGGTCACTGTTTTCCCGCGGCGTGGGGGTGCTCCCTCGCATCCCCGATCAGCCGAGATCCGTCCGCGTTTTATAAAGTAAGGATCAAAGGGCTATGCCGACCTCCAACCGCAACCCCGGAATCCCACTCGACCTGGGTTGGGCGCACAAATCCAACTTTGTCAACCTGAGCGCCGTTGAGCGCCGTGCTGCTACGCTGACCAAGCGCCGCTCGATCAAGAAAGACTGGCAGATGGCATGGCTGCTCAAGGCTGTGACTCTCACCGACCTGACCACCCTCTCTGGGGATGACACGCCGGGCAATGTACAGCGGTTGTGTGCCAAAGCCCGCAGCCCTGTCCGCCGCGATCTCCTTGAGGGGATGGGCATGGAACCGATCACGGTGGCGGCAGTGTGCGTGTATCATGCCCGCGTCCAGGACGCGCTCGATGCGCTCAAGGGCACGGGTATCCCGGTCGCCGCTGTCGCCACTGGCTTCCCAGCGGGCCAGAGTCCCTTCCAGCAGCGCCTTGACGAGATCAAGGCATCGGTGGGGGCGGGTGCCAGAGAGATTGATGTAGTGATCTCACGAGCGCATGTCCTGACAGGAGACTGGGAAACTCTCTACGATGAGGTACGGCAATTTCGTGCCGCGTGCGGCGAGGCGACTCTCAAGACCATCCTGGCGACGGGAGAATTGGGCAACCTACGGAACGTTCGCATGGCAAGCCTGGTATGTATGATGGCAGGCGCAGACTTCATCAAGACCTCGACGGGTAAAGAGAAGGTCAATGCCACTCTCCCCTACGGGCTGGTGATGGCGCGAGCGATCCGTGACTACGAGGAAGAAACCGGCCACAGAGTCGGGCTGAAACCGGCGGGCGGAATCCGCACGGCCAAGGATGCACTTGCCTGGCTGACGCTGGTCAAGGAGGAACTGGGCGACGACTGGCTGCGGGCCGATTTGTTCCGGCTGGGTGCGTCGGCCCTTTTAGAGGATATTGAGCGGCAGCTTTCGTACCATCTCACCGGGCGCTATGCGGCGCGGCATCACATGCCGATGACATGATCGAGGCCAGAGCCGGTAGCGCAGACGGCCTGTACTTCAGCAAGCTTGATTACCTTGCTCTGCACAATCTACCCGGCGTAGCTCCAGCCCAGATCGGGCAGTGTTAGGATGTCAGCGACCTCAGATGGCTTCACAACACCTGCCCCGATCACCTCACCAATCACTAGGTTGTGGTCGCCACCGATGTCCACGATCTGGGTTACATGGCACTCCAGATAGGCTGCCGCCCCTTCCAGAATAGGGCAACCGGTCACTGGGCCGGGCGTGTAGGTCGCGCTATCCATCTTGTCCGGCTTCTTGGCACGGCCCTTGCTAAACGGCTTGATCGCTTCCTGATCCTCCTTGCGGAAGAGATTGACTGCGAACACACGACCCTGGCTGATCAACCCGTGCGTGTAGGCATCCTTGGCCAGGGCGAGCGCCACGAGGCGTGGCTCGAACGATACCTGCACCAGCCAGTTGGAGACCATCGCGTTTATATCGCTGCCACTCTGGCTGGTGACACTGTAGAAGCCATACGGCATCATACGAAGCACCTGCTTGATCACATCCTCGCTCATGCTTGCTTCCTCATTCTTTTCCGAGGTTCGCTCTAATCCCATTATTACGGTCCGATGGGGAAATGATCCAGGAGCATGGCGTTAAGTTCCGGAGCGCTGCTACTGCTACCTCCTTATGTGCCCAACCCGATTAATCCAGACGATTCGTATCCTGATTATCTCGCGTTCAGCCAGGCATTGCACGCATTACACAAGGGCCGTTTAGCGCCGTTCGCTCTTGCGTCTCTCCAGCGTTGCAACGCATACCACGTGAGGGGAATGCGGAAGCACATCTACTGGCTGCACATATACCAGTCTGTAGCCGTACCGGGCAAGCATTTGGCTATCGCGGGCCAGAACTGCCGGGTCGTAGCTGATCATAACCAGCCGTGGGGTCGCCAGCCGACCCAGCTCCGCCGTGGCCTCGGCGCTCAGACCACGCGGTGGTGGATCAGCCACTACCGCGTCAAATGGCCCTTCTAGGTCACCCAGCACCTCCTCAACCTTCCCCTCCACTAGCTCAACATTATCCAAGTCGGCGGTGTTGGCATCCGCGTCAGTGACGGCGGGTGGGTAGCTCTCAACGCTCAGCACCAGCCCGGCGCGTGCGGCAAGGAAGGCGGTCAGAGTTCCGACTCCGCTGTACAGGTCCAGCACGTCCTCGCCGCCCTGCATCTTCAACTGCCGCAACACTATGTCGACCAGCGCTGCCACCATCCCCGCATTGGGCTGGAAGAACGACCCCGCCGTCACCCGGAAATCCCGGTCAAAGACGCGGTAAGTAATGTGCGCCCTACCAATCAGGTTGGCTGGTTCATTGTCGCGCAGCAGCAGGTTGACGGAGACAGGAAGGTCAGTCTCGATCTCCGGCGCGAGGTCATCCCCGGTTTCAAGCACGATCATTCGGTCGTCAGGCTGTGACCCAACCGCGAAGCGTGCCCGCGCGATCCCCGGTGCATCGAAGTCGAACTGTGTGGCCATCTCCCGCAGCGCGGGGTGCAACGACTGGCAGGTCCCCAGTGGGACGATGCGTTGGTGATCGTCGCTCCATGCGCCGGGCTGCCCATCCGGCCCGATCTCGAAGCGCATCTGGGTACGGTATCCCCACACGTCCGGGCATGCGATCACTGGCTGAACCGCGATGCCCTCAATCCCCCCGATCCGCTCCAGTTGGTCGAGGGTGATCTCGCGTTTATACGCAAGCTGCTGATGATACTTGATGAATTGCCAGGGATCAGGCCCGCCAGCGCCGGGTGCGAAGTGATCGCAGCGCGGTTCCATCCGCGCCGGAGATGGGTGCAGCACTTCAACAGCCTCGGCATGGGCAAAGCGGCCTCGATCATCGGTGAGGCGTGCCCGCACACGCTCGCCGGGCAGGGCGTAGTGTACGAACACTGTCCGCCCGGCGTGATGGCTTACTGCCGCGCCGCCATGTGCGATCCGTTCCAGCTCGATTTCGAGTATCTCAGCCATCCCACACCCGCAGGGCGGAAGGACAAACCAGGGCCGGCAAACAGATCAACCAGCAAGCTCTCCCGCGCCAACCTCACCCACCCAGGTCTATGAACTCGGCCCCACCAGTTGCCAGGTCGAGTATGCACACCGAACGCGACTGCGAGCGCAGCCCGCCCAGTGCACCAGGGTTGATCACCCGTGTCGTGCCGATCCGCTCGTCGCGGCGCAGGTGCGTATGGCCGTGAAACACGTAGTCGTACTTCCCGCTGTGAATGTAGTGGCTGAGGCGGCGATGTTCGTGGCCGTGGCAGGCTGCGATCCGCATCCCTTCCATCTCGGCGGTGTATTCCAGATGGATCGCATCTGGCCCGAAGAATCTTTTGGCCGCGAAACTCAACTCCCCGTAGTCCTCGGCATCCCCATCCATGTTGCCAAACACCAAGGTGACTGTCCAGCCGTGAAACAAGGCTAGCATCTCCGCGCGGGTCACATCTCCACAATGAATCAGCCGCTCGACCCTGTGCTCGCGGAAGATCGCCAGTGCCCGTTGGGTGTTGGCAATGTGGTTGTGCGTGTCGGAGAGGATGCCGATCTTCATCGTATGCGTCCACCACGGCTGTCAGGCACCACATATGGCTTTGTGCCTATCGGACGGATCGGCTGTATTGTAGGGGGCTGAGCCAGCGACGTCCATATTGTGACATTATTCACTATCAAGGCAGGACGGGTGGATATTGGCGGGAGGGTGATTGTTGGGTAAGGTAATCCTGGTTGGTGCGCCATCGGGAGCGGTTTGTAACCCTGTCCATCTTGTGATACTATCTGAACAGCATTGTGATGTTTGCCACAAGGCCCATCGACGGCGAACCAGTAAAGTCGACAACAATGAAGCACGTTCGCGGTCTTGACGCTCGTGGCAAATTGGTTTTTAATGAGACGTGCGCTGTCGGATTTGCCCCAGGAGGACGCGCGTGCAGCTCGTTCAACAATACCTCCCTATTGCCATCCTGGTCACTCTGGCAACGGTCCTGTCCCTGATCGTCGTCTTTATCTCCACGATCCTCGGCCCGCGTCGCCCGACGGCTAAGAAGTTGGCCCCCTACGAGTCTGGCATGACGCCCATTGGCCCGGCAGTCCGCCGGCTGCCGGTGCGCTTCTACCTGATCGCAGTATTGTTTATCTTGTTTGATGTGGAAATCATCTTCCTGCTCCCCTACGCTGTGATCGTGCGGGAGCTGGGCACTTATGGCCTGCTTGTGGTGTCGGAGTTCGTGCTGCTCCTGGTCATCGGTCTGATCTATGCGTGGAAGAAGGGAGCACTGGAATGGGAGTAACGCGGAAGCTGGGAAATATGGGTATCGTTACTATGACGCTGGAACAGGCGGTCAACTGGAGCCGCACCCGCGCCATGTGGCCGATGCTGTTCGGCCTGGCCTGCTGCGCCATTGAGATGATGGCGACCCAGGCCTCGCACTATGATGTGTCGCGCTTCGGCATGGAGCTGATGCGGGCTTCGCCTCGCCAGAGCGACCTGATGATCGTCGCCGGGCGGGTGAGCCGCAAGATGGCCCCGGTAGTGCGCCGCCTGTACGATCAGATGCCCGCGCCCAAATGGGTGCTTTCGATGGGCGACTGTGCGAGCTGCGGCGGCGTTTTCAACAACTACGCGATCCTGCAGGGCGTGGATGAGATCGTGCCGGTGGATGTGTACGTTGCCGGTTGCCCTCCCCGCCCGGAGCAGCTCATTCATGGCATCATAACCCTCCACGAAAAGGTCATGGGCGAGAAGATCAAGGATTGGGCATAACATGGCCAACCTCATCGTCATTGCCAATCGTATCCGGGAGCAGTTTCCCGATGCTGTGCAGGACGTGATCGAGTTTCGCGGCGAGGTGACCGTGATCGTGGATCGAGCCAGGATCGCTGAGGTGGCAACCTTTTGCCGTGATACGGACGGCCTGGAATTCAACATGCTGTCCGACCTGGCCGGGATCGACTATTATCCTGACGAGCCACGCTTCTCGGTCAGCTATATCCTGTATTCGCTGCCGTTGAACCACACGCTTCGCTTGAAAGTTTACGCGCCGGGTGATGATCCGGTTATCCCGACCGTCACAGGGGTATGGGCAGGCGCAAACTGGATGGAGCGGGAAGTCTACGATATGTTCGGGGTGGATTTCCCCGGCCATCCCGACCTGCGCCGTATTCTGATGCCCTTCGACTGGACGGGCCATCCGCTGCGCAAGGATTACCCCCTTGGCTACGAGGAAGTGCAGTTCTCATTCAACTATGACCGCGTGATGGCCAAGAAGCCACACCCCCGCGAATGATCCGCCGGGGCGCTGGCGGATGCTTTGCATCCGGGCCGGCTGTTCCTGCTGCGGTGGAACCGAACAGAGCAACGCTATGACACTCACTGAGCGCGATCTCACCCACGTGACTGGCATTGACAGCGACCAGCGGACGGTCGAAACGACGCTGGAAGAGCTGCGTGGCAGAGTCAGCGAAGCAGCCTTCAGCGGCGATACGATGCTCCTCAACATGGGGCCGCAACACCCCAGCACACATGGCGTGTTGCGGCTCATGCTGGAACTGAACGGCGAGATCATCGTAAGCTGCCTCCCCGATGTCGGCTACCTGCATACCGGCATCGAGAAGAACATGGAGGCCAAGACCTACGAAAAAGCCCTGGTCATGACCGACCGCATTGATTACCTGAACAACCTGGGCAACAACCTGGTCTACTGCATGGCAATTGAGAAGCTGTGCGAGATCGATGTGCCGCCGCGGGCGCAGTACCTCCGCGTGATCATCGCCGAGCTTCAGCGGCTTAACAGCCATCTGGTCTGGCTGGGCACGCACATCCTTGACCTGGGCGCAACCAGCCTGCTGCTGTACACCTTCCGCGAGCGCGAGTATATCCTCGACATGTTCGAGATGATCTCCGGACAGCGCATGATGGGCAGCTACATCCGGCCTGGTGGCGTGTGGCGCGACATCACCGACGATTTCCTCCCCGCTCTACGCCGGTTCCTGAAGTACATGCCTGGCAAGATCGACGATTACGAGCGCATCGTCACCGCTAACCCGATCTTTCGTGACCGCACTCAGGGCATCGGCGTGATCAGCCCTGAAACCGCCATTCAGTGGAGCGTCACCGGACCGTACCTGCGCGGTTCAGGCGTGAACTTTGATATTCGCAAGGCGATGCCGTACTCATCATACGATCACTTCGAGTTCGACATCCCACTGGGAACCACCGGCGATGTGTACGACCGCTACCTGGTGCGTATGGAGGAAATGCGCCAGTCGCTACGGATCATCAGTCAGGCGGTCGAACGGCTGCCGGGCGGCCCATTCCGCAGCAACAATCGCAAGTTCGTGCCGCCGCCTCGTGCCGAGCTGGGCACAAGTATGGAGGCGGTGATCCATCACTTTAAGCTGTGGACAGAGGGCTTCCAGGCGCCAGTGGGTGAGGTGTATGTGCGGACTGAATCGCCCAAGGGGGAGCTGGGCGTATGCCTGGTAGGCAATGGTTCAGCCAAGCCCCACCGCGTCCGCTTTCGCACGCCGTCGTTTGTCAATCTCCAATCCATTGGCGTGGTTTCCAAGGGTATGATGGTCTCCGATCTGGTTGCTATCATCGGCAGCATCGACATCGTGCTTGGCGACTGCGACCGCTAGCTGAGGAGGAGAATAGGTGGTGATCATTGCGCTGGTGCTTGCGCTGCTCTTTGCAGTGGCGGCGGCGATCTTCGCCATCCAGAACCCGACCCCAGTCGACGTGAAGTTCCTGACCTGGGACATCGTGGATGGCTCGCTGGCCGTGATCCTGATCTTGGCTTACGGGATCGGCGTGATCACCGGCGTGCTCCTGTTGCTGCCGGGTCTGCTCCGCCGCAGCGTGCAGCTCGCCATGCAGAAAAAGAAGATCGACGATTTGGCAAAGACCGCCGCATCGCCAGATGAGTGGACCTCCTGATCGGCTCACAGGGGCAGGGAAATCAGCCACCTGCACCCACCCTGCCTCTGTCTACCTGCGTTTGATTTTACCTGTCGAGGCAGCCCAATGGCCTTAATGGATACCCGCAGGCAAGATATCGAATACCACCTTGCCAAGTACCCCGATAAACGGTCGGCAGTGATGCCGCTGCTGTACATCGCTCAGGAGGAATACGGTTACATCACCCCAGAGGCGATGGAGGAGGTCGCGCAGATCGTCGGCACCGATGTGACGCACATCAAAGGTGTCGTGGGCTTCTATACGATGTACTACGATAAGCCCAAGGGGAAGTACCTGCTGCAAATCTGCACTGACCTGCCCTGCGCACTGCGCGGCGCAGAGGAGTTCAGCCAGCACGTGTGCCAACGGCTGGGCATCGAGCCAGGCGAGACGACGCCCGATGGGCTGTTCACCGTCGAGAACGTCATGTGTCTGGCGGCGTGTGACAGAGCGCCTGTGATGCAGGTGAACTTCCACTACGTCGAAAACCTGGACCTTGACAAGTTCAACAAGCTGATTGAAGACCTACGCCGTGAAGCTGAAGCCGCCCGGCCCTATCGAAGTTGAGGATTACGACCAACTGATCGCGTTGTGGGATGCCGCTGGGCTGGCCTTCAAGCCCGCCGGGCGCGATAGCCGCGAGGCGTTCGCCCGGCAGTCGGCAGGCGGCACACAGGACGCTATCGGAATCAAGACCGAGGATGGTAGGCTGATCGGTTCTGTGCTGGCAACCCATGATGGGCGCAAGGGCTGGATCAACCGGCTGGCCGTCCACCCGGATTACCGCCGCCAGGGGGTTGCCAAGAGGTTGATCGCCGCCGCCGAGGACGCCCTGCGCGCCAGGGGCATCGACGTGATCGCGGCACTGATCGAGCCGGAGAACGAGACCTCACTAGCACTGTTCGTAGCCTGTGGCTACGTCGAGTGGCCTGGCCTGCACTACGTCAGCAAACGCAGCAGCCAGGACTCGTAGCCGCGACCCGTGAAAACCGTATTATTCGAGGGATGACCCTTGACCCACATTCTGCTCAGACATCGCGATGTTGAGAACCTCCACGACCTCCAGGTATACCTAGATCACGGAGGTTACGAGGGGCTACGGAAAGCCCTTGCCATGTCCCCCGACGCGGTAATCCAGCTCGTCAAGGACTCCGGCCTGCGCGGGCGCGGCGGTGCAGGCTTTCCCACTGGCGTCAAGTGGAGCTTCGTCCCTAAGGACGTGTTCCCCAAGTATGTGTGCGTCAACGCCGATGAGTCCGAGCCGGGCACGTTTAAGGACCGCGAGTTGCTGGAAGGCAATCCGCACCAGGTGCTCGAAGGTGCGCTGATCGCCGCCTATGCCATCCAAGCCGAGGCCATCTACGTTTACTTCCGAGGTGAGTTCTGGGACGTGGCCCGCGCCTTCGATCAGGTCATCAGCCAGGCGCAGGCGGCGGGCCTTGTCGGGCAGAAGATTCTCGGCTCGCAGTGGAGCTGTCAGGTATACACACACCTCGGCGCGGGAGCCTATATCTGCGGCGAGGAGACCGCTCTGCTCGAATCGCTAGAAGGTAAGCGCGGCTATCCGCGCATCCGGCCACCCTTCCCAGCCGCAGTAGGGCTATACAACCAGCCGACGGTGATTAACAACGTCGAGACGCTTGCCAATGTGCCGTATATCCTGGTCAATGGGGCGGACGGCTACAGGCAGTTTGGCACGCCAGATAGTCCCGGCGTCAAGATTTTCTCGGTTAGTGGGCATGTCGCCCGGCCTGGCAATTATGAGCTGCCCTTCGGCGGCGAGACAACCTTCCGAAAGATCATTGAGATGGCGGGAGGAACACCGAGCGGGCTGGCAGTCAAGGGTATTCTGCCCGCTGGGGCCAGCGCTGCCATCCTGCCCGCCACCGATGAGGTGCTGGATACGCCCATCGCCTACGGGTCGTTCAAAGCCTGGGACACGGATATCGGTTCGGCCTCGGTAATCGTCCTCGATGAGTCGGTGGATATGGTTTGGGCCGCCAGCAAGATGATCCACTTCTTCGCTCATGAGTCGTGTGGACAGTGCACCCCCTGCCGCGAGGGCACTTACTGGCTCAGCCGCCTGTACGAGCGGGCTATGCATGGGGCTGCCGATCAGGGCGACGTGGCGAAGATGAACAGTGTCGCTGGACAGATGAAGGGCAAGTGCATCTGCGCGCTAGGCGAGTTTGCCGTCAACCCGGTCATGGCGACTATCAAGCACTTCCCAGATGACTATCAGCGCATGACTAGAGGCATCTCCGCAACGGAGCCTGTCGCGGAAGCCAGCCCTCAACCAGGAAAGTAGAGTCCACGAAGTACGCTGATTCCACGAACAAACAGGGATTGGTGTAGTTCGTGAAATTCGCGGATAAGACCTATGGCCGATAACTTAGTCAGGTTGATCATTGACGACCAGGAATACCAGGTCCCGGCAGGGATGAATCTGGTGGATGCCGCCAAGTTATATGCGGGTGTGGATATCCCCGTGTTCTGCTACCATCCCAAGCTGGGCTACGATGGCAACTGCCGTATGTGCTTGGTCGAGCTGGCAACGCCGCGCAGGAACCCTCAGACAGGCGAGATGGAGCTGGCCTGGTTCCCGACCCTTCAAACGGCCTGCACCCAGCGGGTTAGTGATGGGATGGCGATCCGCACCCTCTCCAAGCTGGTGCAAGATGGCCGCCGTGAGATTCTGGAGTTTCTGCTGTCCAGCCATCCCCTCGACTGCCCAATCTGCGACAAGGGGGGTGAGTGTCCTCTGCAGAACCTGACCATGCGGCACGGCCCCGGCACGAGCCGCATGTACTGGGAAGAAAAGATGCGCCTGGGCAAACACGTCCCGCTTGGCGAGATCATTTACCTCGACCAGGAACGGTGCATCCTCTGCGCGCGCTGCATCCGCTTCCAGGATCAAATCGCTGGGGAGCACGTGCTGGACTTCACCGGGCGCGGGCGCGGCGACCGGATCATCACCCACAGCGTGCCGGGCTTCGACAGCATCTTCTCCGGCAACACCACCGATATCTGCCCCGTTGGCGCGCTGACCACCGCCGATTTCCGGTTCAACGCTCGCCCGTGGGAGATGGTGCAGGTGGCGACGGTTTGCTCGCACTGCCCGGTCGGCTGCAACATGAGCTTCGACACCCGCACCGACCGTGACACCGGCGGACGAACGGTGATCAAGCGCGTCATGCCGCGCCAAAACGAGGCCGTCAACGAAATCTGGATTTGCGATAAAGGACGCTTCGCCCACCATCACATGGATCATCCTGAGCGGCTCACCACGCCACTGGTCCGCAGGGGAGGGCAACTGGTCGAGGCCACCTGGGATGAAGTGCTTGATACGGTCGCTGGGCATCTTAAGAGTGCAGGGGCGGCGGTAGCAGCCCTGGCGGGCTATCGGCTGAGCAATGAGGATTACTACGCTATTCAGAAAGTGATTCGCGGACGCGGCAGCCACGACCTGGCCGTTTATCCTGACACGGTCGCCGGGGGTGAGTATGCGGCCTGGTACGGAGTCGGCACAGGGACGGACTTCCAGGATATGGGCCAGGGCGATGCGATCTTGGTGGTCGGGACCGATCTGTACCACACCGGACCGGTGTGGTATCTGCGGGTGAAGGCCGCTGCCGAGCGCGGCGCGACACTGATCACGATCAACGCGCGCGCCACCCGGTTGGATCAATACGCTTCCCATATCCTGAAAGCAATGCCCGGCGAGGAAGCCGTGACCCTAAGCGCTCTGCCAGAAGCAGCGGCCAGGCTCATCGCCGAGGCTGCCAACGTCGTGGCCCTAATCGGCAGCGACGGCCTTGACGCGCCGGGCGCGGATCGGGTTGCGCAAGCCGCCGCCAGCCTGCTGGTTGACACCGGACACGTCGGGCGCCCCAACAATGGTCTGATCGTCGTGTGGCCGGGCGCGAACGGACAGGGCGGCTCGGATATGGGTTTCCGCCCCGACTACCGCCCCGGCTATCAGCCTGTCGAGCACGCAGGGCGCGGCTACGCGGACATCCTGGCCGCGCTGGCAAGCAACGAGATCAAGGCAGTGTGGATCGCCGGGGCTGACCCGGTGTTTGATGACCCCATCGCCGAACATGCCCTGCGGGAAAGCAACGCCACCATCATTGTGCAGGATATGTTCCTCACCGAGACAGCGAAGTTGGCAGATGTGGTGCTGCCTGTCCAGAGCACGGGCGAGCGCGAGGGCACGTTCACCAGCGGCGAGCGGCGTGTGCAACGCTTTTACCCGGCCATCGAACCCGTCGGCCAGAGCCTGCCGGACTGGCTGATTGCTGAGCAAATCGGTGAGAGGCTGGGTGGAGAGAGGCCGCACGTCTCCGCTGCCGCCGTGATGCTGGAGATCGCTCAGGGTATCCCCCAGTACGCAGGGATCACCTATCAGAAGCTCGCTGAGGTGCACGAGCAATGGCCCGATGTGGGCGGCGACGATCTTTACTACGGCGGGACGGCCTTCCAGAACACGCGCGGGTTGGGCGTGCAATATCCCGCCCTGGCGGAGGATGCGTTGGCCAGCCTCCCGATGACGCCTGTGAAGTCTGCTGGGCGGGCTAAGGTCGGGAAGGGCGAGTTGCTGATCCTGCCTGTCAAGGTTCTATACGATGCAGAGGCGCTCTTTGTCCTCGGCGCTCCGGTCCTGAGCGAGCGCATCACCCCACCCACCGCTGTGCTGAATCCTGCCGACGCCCGCCGCCTCGACGTGGAGCCGGGCGATCTGCTGGAAGTGACCTTTGACGGACGCTCGGTACAGGTGGCTGCCCGTGTGGAAGAGGGCGTACCGGGGGGCGTCGTGGTGATGCCCGCCCGTGTCCAGCCACAAGGGGCGCCGCTCGTGGCTACCGCCGCCCGCATCGCCAGATTGGAGCGCGTTCAGGCATGAGCGACTTCCTGATCTTCGTCATCGACGCGGCGGTCAAGTCCGCCCTGATCATCGCGTTCTTGCTGCTAGGCTTCGCCTACACGACATGGCTTGAGCGGCGCTGGATCGCGCTGATCCAACAGCGCCTCGGCCCGAACCGCGCTGGGCCTTTTGGGCTGCTCCAGCCTGTGGCCGACGGAATCAAGCTGTTCTTCAAAGAGGACATCATCCCGGCCAATGCGGATAAGGTGATCTTCACCCTGGCCCCGGTCGTGACAGTCGTTCCCGCGCTGATCATCCTGGCTGTGGTGCCGTTCGGTGGTGAGGTCAACCTATTTGGGCATCGCACCAGGTTGGGCCTGGCTGACCTCAACGTGGGCCTCCTGTACATCCTGGCCGTCACGTCGATCTCGGTCTACGGGATCGTGCTGGCTGGGTGGTCGTCGGCCAATAAGTACGCCATGTTGGGCGGGTTGCGCTCCTCGGCACAGATGATCAGTTACGAGTTGGCGATGGGCCTTGCTATTCTGGCTCCGGTCATGTTAGTCGGATCGCTGAGCCTGGGCCGGATTATCGACGCCCAACGCGGGCTGTGGTTCATTTTCATCCAACCCATCGCCGCCTTGATCTACTACATCACTGCTGTGGCTGAATGCAACCGCCCGCCCTTCGACCTGCCCGAAGCGGAGCAGGAGTTAACAGCCGGCTTCCATGCCGAGTATAGCGGCATGAAGTTCGCTGCCATCTACATGGCCGAATACGATAAGATGATCGCTGTCAGCGCGATCTTTGCCTCGCTGTTCCTGGGTGGCTACCGGCTGTTCGGGCTGGAAAACGTGCTGGGAGGTTGGCTAGGACCGCTCATCCTGTTCGGCAAGATCCTCGCCAGCTTGATGTTCATGATCTGGATCCGGGCCACGCTGCCGCGCATCCGCTACGACTACCTGATGGCCTTTGGCTGGAAAATCCTGCTGCCCGTCTCGCTGGCGAACGCGGCAGCAACGGCCATCCTGGTCGCGCTGGGGATCATCCCAGCTTTTGGCACAGCGTAACTTTTAGCCCTTTCCTCGGGCGGTGCTTCGCATCGCGTGACGGAGAGGAGGACCGGTATGCTCTCCGGACGGGGAGTGGATAAACAAGCGAGTGAGTGAAGGAAAGTGGTTTACTAAGGAACAGCCCATGTCAAGCAGAGACCTCAACTTCGTACAGGAAACGTGGGCCATTGTCAAGGGCATGGCGACGACGCTTAAGCATGTCTTCGAGAAGCCGGTGACAATCCAGTACCCGGAGCAGGTTCGCCCAGTGCATGAGCGATTCAAGGGACGGCACGAACTAAAGCGTTATGACAACGGGCTAGAAAAGTGCATTGGCTGCTCGCTGTGCGCGGCGGCGTGCCCCGCTGACGCGATCTGGGTGGAGGCAGCGGAGAACACCGACGATGAGCGTTACTCCCCTGGAGAGCGGTACGCCAAAACCTATGAGATCAATATGTTGCGTTGCATCTTCTGCGGCTACTGCGAGGATGCCTGTCCGACTGAGGCGATTGTGCTTGAGCACAACTATGAACTATCCTTCTATGACCGTGCCAGCGCGATCTATACCAAAGATATGCTGATCGTACCGCCACCGCCTGGCGTGCCTGGCACGCCGCAGAAGGTCGCGCCCGGCGCGTTTGACCGTTCTATCCCGGTAATGGAGAACCCGAAATAACACACTCCCTGAATTCTCCCCTCTCCCCAGCGAGGCGTAGCTGAGTGCGTGGGAGAGGGG
>Ga0209101_1001127_pt1 | contig 20594 bp, 16 predicted proteins | sample ConPoolayeCmetaG_FD_185481 | JGI IMG/M metagenome (GOLD analysis project Ga0209101, IMG submission 185481) | Hot spring microbial mat communities from California, USA to study Microbial Dark Matter (Phase II) - Cone Pool mat layer C metaG... ...
CGCGTCAAGGCCGGAATTCGCCTTGCGGAGACAGCGGTACCCCTGGAAACCGCGATGCCCCGTGGGGCAAGCTCATTGCATACGTTCGGAAACGGCTATAATGAACTGGACGCCATGAATAGATATGTGGTGTCTTATAATCAGTAGGACGCGGTCTGCGGGCTGGCGAAACAGGGTCAGGGTGAATGGCCAAAGTTGAAGTCCCCGAGGGATTGTGGCTGCGGTGCGAGGACTGCGGCAAGATGATCTTCAAGAAAGTGCTGGAGGAGCGTCTGCACGTCTGTCCGGAGTGCGGAAAGCACTACCGCATCGACGCCCGCACGCGGGTGCAGCAGCTATCCGACGAAGGTACCTTTGAGGAATTCAACGCGGACCTGGTCTCCACGGACCCCCTGTCCTGGAAGGATTCGGTCTCCTACCGAGACCGGCTGGCCTCCGCCCAACAGAAGACCGGCCTGACCGAGGCCGTGCTCACCGGCAAGGCCTACATCAAGGGCCGCCCCGTCGTGCTGGCCGCGATGGATCCGTTCTTTGTCATGGGTTCGATGGGCACCGTGGTCGGCGAGAAGATCACCGCCGCGATCGAACTGGCGACCGACCAATCCCTGCCCGTGGTCATCGTCACCTGCTCCGGCGGGGCCAGAATGCAGGAGGGGCTGGTCAGCCTGATGCAGATGGCCAAGACCTCTTCGGCCGTGGCTCGCCACGACAGCGCCGGGGGGCTGTACATCACGGTGATGGCCGATCCCACGACGGCGGGCGTCGCGGCGAGCTTTGCCTTCCTGGGCGACGTCATTCTGGCGGAACCCAAGGCCATGATCGGGTTCGCCGGCCCGCGGGTCATCTGGAACACGGTCAAGACCGAACTCCCGGAGGGCTTCCAGACCGCAGAGTTCATGCTGGAGCACGGCTACATCGATCGGATCGTCGAACGAGCCAACCTGCGGAACGAGATCGCCCGGATCATCGACTACTGCGGCAAGTGATGCCGGCGGGCTGTTGTCTGTCAGAGAGCCATGAACATACTGGGCATATCCGCCTTTTACCATGACAGCGCCGCCTGCCTCGTGCGGGACGGGCGGATCGTCGCGGCCGCCCAGGAGGAGCGGTTCACCCGCCGGAAGCACGACCACCGTTTTCCGCAACACGCCATCGACTACTGCCTGCGGGAGGCGGCGATCACCGCGGGGCAGCTCGACCACGTGGTTTTCTATGACAAGCCGTTGCTGAAATTCGAGCGGCTGCTGGAGACCTACCTGGCGTTCGCGCCGGCGGGCTTTTTCAGTTTCCTGGAGGCCATGCCGCTCTGGATTCGCCAGAAGCTGCACCTGCCGCGGGAATTGGACCAGGGCCTGGGTCATGGGTACCGCGGCCGCTACATCTTTCTCGAGCATCACGAGTCCCACGCCGCCAGCGCCTTCTTCCCGTCGCCGTTCGAGGAAGCCGCCATCCTCACGCTGGATGGGGTCGGCGAGTGGGCCACCGCGAGCTGCGGCATGGGGCGAGGCCATCGCCTGGAACTCACCCACGAGATGCATTTTCCGCATTCCCTGGGCTTGCTATACACCGCCTTCACCACCTACTGCGGCTTCAAGGCCAACAGCGGCGAGTACAAGCTGATGGGGCTGGCCCCCTACGGCGAGCCGACCTATCGCGACGTGATCCTCAGCCGCCTCATCGACCTCAAGGAAGACGGCTCCTTCCGCATGGACATGGCCTATTTCAACTATTGTCAGGGCCTGACCATGACCAGCCGGCGGTTCCACGACCTGTTCGGCGGCCCGCCCCGCTCTCCGGAGAGCGAACTCACCCAGCGTCACATGGACCTCGCCGCGTCCGTTCAGGCCGTCACCGAGGAGATCATGCTGCGGGCCGCCCGCCACCTCCACCGCCAGACCGGCGCCCGAAACCTTTGCCTGGCCGGCGGCGTCGCCCTGAACTGCGTCGGCAACGGTCGCCTCCTCCGCGACGGCCCGTTTGAGCGGCTCTGGATTCAGCCCGCGGCCGGCGACGCGGGCGGCGCCCTGGGCGCGGCCCTGTTCGTTTGGCATCAGCTCCTCGGCCACCCGCGGACCGTTCAGGCCGATCTGGATGCTCAACAGGCCTCGCTGCTGGGGCCGGGCTTCTCCGATGCCGAAATCCGCCGCCATCTGGACGACGCGGGCGCGAAGTACCACTACTTCGAGGACGAGGCGGAGCTGATCGAACGCATCGTGGACGCGCTGGAGAGTGAAAAAGTCATCGGGCATGTGGACGGGCGGATGGAGTTCGGCCCGCGGGCCTTGGGCAACCGGTCGATCATCGGGGACGCCCGCTCGCCGTCGATGCAGTCGGTGATGAATCTGAAGACCAAGTTCCGCGAGTCCTTCCGGCCGTTCGCGCCCTGCGTATTGCGCGAGCACGTGCACGAGTTCTTCGAGATGCGGCCGGGGACCGACAGCCCCTACATGCTGCTGGTCGCGCCGGTACGGGCGGAGAAACGACTGCCATTGAACGGGGAGCCGGGCCGGGGGCTGGACAAGCTCAAGCAACGGCGCTCGGTCGTGCCGGCGATCACGCACGTGGACTATTCCGCGCGGGTCCAGACGGTGGATCCGGTTCGGCATCCCCGGATGCACCGCATCATGACGCGGTTCAAGGAACGAACCGGCTGTCCGGTGATCATCAACACGAGCTTCAATGTCCGCGGGGAGCCGATCGTCTGCTCGCCGGATCATGCCTACCGCTGTTTCATGGCCTGCAACATGGACGTGCTGGTGGTGGGCCGATTCCTCATGCACAAGGAGGAGCAGCCGCACGCGACCCAGCACGCGGTGGACGAGTATCTGGCCCAGTTCGCTTTGGATTGAGAACGCATGGCCGCCATTCCCCTGCCATTGAACCCTTCCGCCCGCCATCTGCGGTGGTTCGGGTTGATCGGCCTGGTCCTCCTGCCGATCCTGGCCGCCCTGGCGTGGCATCGTTTCGGCGTGTTCCGGGCGTTGCCGCAGGCCGCCGCCGGCCCGGCGGCGTGGGGTTTGCTCGGGGTGGCGGCCTGGTGCGCCGTGGGGGCCGCGGTCTGGCCGCCGCTGCTGCGTCCCCTGTATGTGGTGTTGACTGTCGCTTTCTATCCCGTCGGGCTGGTGGTATTCCATGCCGTCATGGCGATCGTGTTCTTTGGCGTCATCACGCCGGTCGCCCTGGTGTTCAAGCTGATCGGTCGCGACGCATTGCACCGCCGTTTCGACCGCTCGGCGGCCAGCTACTGGATCCGCCGCCGCCCGCCCGCCGACGTCAAACGGTACTTTCGGCAGTTCTGAGCGGGTCGGGTTCGCCTCGTTCGTCGGCCCTCGCGGGGTAATCGAGTCCGCGGGGGCGTCTGCCCGCCCGCCGGAGGTTCATGCTTGCGTTGCACCGGTGGCGGCCCCACAATCGGGTATGAGGGGAAAGCAGGGGAAGGCGTGAGCCGGCCGGGAGAACCCCACCATGGCGCATCAGGACGACCGCTCGCCAAACCAAGTCGACACTGAACCGGATCGCCTCGAGTTTGCCCGCGAAGCCCAGGCCCCGCGGGTCGGCCTGGCCGCGGAGTTCTGGGATTTCCTCAAGCACAACAAGAAGTGGTGGCTGCTGCCGATGCTGCTGGTGATCGCGGCCCTGGCGGCGCTGATGCTGCTGGCCTCCAACCCGGCTGCGGCCCCGTGGATCTACCCGATGTTCTGAACACACGCGGGGCCGCGGAGGCCCCGCCTCCCGTGTGCCGCATCCACGCTGTGTTCGAGAGCAGCGACGCCACGCCGGCCAAGGCCGTCGCGGCCGGGCCGCAGGTCTGCGTGCCGAAGACGCCGATCCCGGGAACCGGCTGGTTCGCCATGATCCTGGATCCGGAGAACATCCCCGTCGGGCTGTTTGAGACGCTATGATTCCGGACGGCGGTTCATGGGCAACGGACGGGCGGCGTCCGTGACGGCGTTGATCTTGGCGGCAAACGGCGTCTGTTTGGCGACATCCTCGTCCGTCACGAGGTGGACATCCAGCAGGCCGTCCGTGCGGTAGCCGGTCCGCAGGTAGTTCATCTCGCTGAGACAAAGACTCCAGCCTTCGAGCCACCGCTCCAGTTCCCGACGCTGCTCCGGGGTGCCGCGGAAGTGCACCAGCAGGTCGATGTCGCTGGCCGGCCCGGCCGTGGCGTTCTTCGTGCTCCCGAAGATGTAGAGGCCCGCCACGCCGAAGCGGTTGGGGTCCAGGCGGGCGGCGATGTGTTCGGCCATTCGCTGTCGCCACCGCCAGCACTGCTCCCGCTGCGGCTCCGTCGCCGTCGTCACCTGGTCCACGGAGTCCACGATCGTCGCGGGCGGAACCAGAAGGCCCACGGCCTCGTCGAGGTCCGCGTTCATCAGCACTTGCAGCACCTGACCCTCGGCCACGCTGGGGACGTCGATCACCCGCACCACGTGGGCCAGACGGGCATATTCGGGAGCCAGGTCCGCCAGGACATTGCGGGTCTGCCGGAGGAACCGCTCGTTGAAGACGACTCCCTCATCGTCGGGGTACAACGGAAGATAGCGGATGGACGCTTCCACCAGGTCCTGGAAGAAGTGCGTCCCGAAGGACAGGTCCGGCGTGTAATCGCCTTTCTTGCGGGCGATCTCGACCAGCATGGCGGTGTTGTTGATGTCGGAGTAGGTGACGCGGACGCCGAGCTTGATGTCCCCGCGGCTTCCCCAGCGGCCCGGCCCCATGAGGATGAACTGGCGTTTGGGGAGGAGTTTGTTGAGGCTGCCCACGGCTCGCCCCACCGCGGCGAGGTCTTCGAGGCTGCCGAGCTGGGCGTATTCGTCGGGATCGACGTAGACCACGTGGGTGATGTTCGGCACGCTCCCGTTGGAGATGTAGCGGTTGGCGGAGAAGATGAGCCGCTCGCGGGGCAGGTCGCGCGGAATGGGCGCCGGCGTGGAGAGCTTGCTGGGGTTCTGGGCGCGACATTGGAGCAGATAAAGATCCTTGCCGTCGTAGGCAAACTCGATGTCCACGGGCGTGTGCAGCCGGTCCTGCAACAAGGCCAGCACCGACCGAATCTGCTTCAAAAACGGCGTCCGCGTCAGGAGGCCCTCGAAGGTGACCACCAGGTCGTCGCGCTCGAAATCGATCTGCCCCAGCATCGGCGTGCGGAGATGGCCGTGCTCCAGCACGGAGACGATCTGCTCGAGGGCGGGCATGTCCTGCCCCCACTCGCGAAAAAACTCGCTCACCTGCACGGTCTCGAACTGCTGGGTTTCGAGATTGATCACATCCAGATACTTCGGGGAGTAGCGAATCATCTCGTCGGTGGTGGCGTTGGCCCGGAGGCCGGGCTGGCCGGGCGAGACCAGCGTGGGATAGTCGTCGCTCAGCCGATCGACGGCCCGCGTGCCCAGGCCCGGCACCAGCCGCACCAGGCCATCCTCGCGCTTGATCCGCGGCGACCAGCGGAACTCGTTGTTGCTGAAGGCGACGCCGGCGAGGGCCGGGAGGAAGTAGTGGCCGACGCGGGCGCCGACGACCTCCTGGATCATGATGCCCATCCCCTCCTGAAAGTCGAGCAGGTTGCGCTCGGCTCGATACTCGATGGGATCCGGCCCGAAGGTGGAGGCATACACCTCGGCGATGGCGTCGAGCAAGGCCCGCAACCGGGTCTGCTTGCTGCCCTGGTTGGAGATGAACAGGCTCTTGTACTTGCCGGAGAAGGCCGCCCCGAAGCGGTCCTCGAGGAGGCTGCTGCTGCGGACGATCAACGGCCGCTCGCCGAACTCGTCCAGGGCCATGGACAAGCCCTTGATGATGTCGTTGGAGAAATGGGAGTGCTTGAAGACCTGGATGATGTCCGGGTACTCCTGGCGGATCTCGTTGATCTCCTTGTATTTGTGCATGAAGACGTCTTCGAGGTGGTTGCAGTAGATGAAGTCGTGCAGACCGTCGGAGGTGATGTACCAGGTTCGCGGCGTGCGCACCGCGGCCAGATCCGGGTCTTCGGTGCTGTGACGCCGAAGAATCTGGTTTGCCAGGAAGAGTCCCGCCCCTTTGCCGCCGATCTTGCCGTGGCCGCGTGCGGGAAAGATCATCCGGTGGAACAGGTCGTGGAAATCCTTGATGTTGACGTAGTCCTTGGCGACGGTGATGAACTCCATCTGATCGCTGAGGAACCGCCGGACCATGGACACTCGCAGGCCCTTGCGGACCGGGGAACTTAGCTCCATGTCCCCGTGCGTGGCGTGCTGGTAGCGGTTGATGGCGTCGCCGACCTCGCTGAGCGAGGTGTTGTGGTTTTCCAGGGCGTTGACCAGGAAACCGGCCCGGTCCTGTTTGATCCACTTGTGGATGCAGGCCACGATTTCGTCGTGGTTCAGCCGCTCGGCGGCGATGCGAAAGACCTCCTCGACCAGCTCGTTGTCCGACGGCATCTCCGAGGCGCCCCGCGGCTGGTTGGCTTCCTGAAAAAGGTCCTGCCGTTCCGCGGAGCTGTTGATGCCGAAATACCGGAGAAGCTGGTCGGCCTCCTTGATCCCGCTCCAGCACATGTGGTTGATCATCTTGCGGGTAATCCGCATCAGCAGACTCTGGTCGGTCCGCCTCAGCAGCTCCAGGATGACCAGCCACTCGTTCGGCCGCGGCTTGGACAACACCTTCTGGACCTGCCGCCACTCCTGGCGGGCTTCGACCAGCTTGCGGTGCAGAATGGCGTGGCCCAGACGGTCGGCGATGGTGGTGATCAGCTTCTGCTCCTCGTGCAGAAAAGGCCCGATGTCCGCGAGGGGCATCTCCTCCGCGTAGCAGACATCGACCCGACCAACCACCTCGCCCATCACGCGGATCGGCGCGGTCTGGGTCCACGGGCTGTCGCAGTAGTTCGGGGTCTCCACGACCCGGCCGTCGTAGACGATCCGGGCGTGGCAGGTGCCGGGATACTGCCAGCCCATGGGAATGACCTCCAGGACTTTCTGGAAGATCTTCTCCAGCGGGCTTTGGTCGTCGCTGGTCAGGCTGTCGATGGTGTACAGGCAGTTCAGCTCCTTGGCCCGTTCCGCCAGGTCGCGAATGATGCTCTCGATGGTGTCCGTCCGCTGGGACATCGTGCTGCTCCCGTGAGGATCGGCCCGTCGCCGAACGGGCCGGTCATTCCAACAAGATCACGCCTCGGCCGCTCCTTCCGTCCACGCGGACCCGCAGCGGCGCGGGCGTCCGCACATGCCGAACGAGGTCCGTCTCCGCCTCCGCCGGCAGGGCCGCCAGCCGCCCCCAGGCGATCCCGTACGGCCCGGCGTGGCTGACCGTCAGGTAGTGAACGTGAAAGGCGGAGATATTATGAAAGAAATGCGATCCCTGGCTCGGTTCGACGTTCATTTCCGGCAGGGTCGCTTCGACGATGACCCGGGCGCCGGAGATCTGCGGCCAGGTGACCGGAATGCCCAGCCAGGGGTCGCTGCTGCCCCACCGCCCGAAGCCGATCAGCACATACCGCCGGCCGGCTTCCACCAACCGACGGTTGAGCTGCTCCACCTCGGCCGCCACGCTGGGCGTGAGGCGGGCCTCGAAGACCTCGGGCTTGACATACACCACGTCGGTCAGGCCCTCGATGACCCCGTTGCCCAGCACGGCATCCGTCGCCACCAGGGCCTGCGGGTCCCGCAGGGCGTCTTCGGTCAGGTCAACCGCTTCGTCGGAAATCATCATGGGCCGCAACTGAAGGAAGCCGAAGCGGGCCGGCAGGGCCGTGCGGCGGTCCAGGGTCACGGCGAATTCCATCTCGACCTCGCCGCCCACGGCCGCCTTGCACGCCTCGATCAGGCGGCGGATGACCTTATTGAGCGGCATGTCCTCGAGGTCGAGGATCGGCGCGAAGGTCAGCACCCGCGGGCCGTCGTGTCCCGTGCCGATCGTCAGCCGATCGGCCTCCGCGACGTAGGTGGAGGCCAGGAAGCGAAGCACATCGTCCTGCTCGGCGTCCGCCAGCGAGCCGTGCAGCAGATACTCGGCCTCGTTGATGGGGTCGTAAGGCGGCGGCGGCCCCATGTTGACCGCCCAGAAGGTCGTCTGGCTGTTGCGCATGAGGTCGCGAACCGAACCGTACGGCGGCTGGTGCCGCGGAAAGGTCGGCGCATAGGTCCAGGAAACGCCTCCGTCGACGATCGTCTTGCCCAGACCGAGGGCGAGACTGACGACGCCGTGCTCCGCCTTGGCCGGTCTCCGCGGGTAGAAATTGAACGTGCGAACCACGCCGGAAATGGTCGGATAAAAGCGATCGTTGCACCGCTGACCGACCACCTCCTGGATGATGACGGCCATTCGTTCGTCCGCCGATGAACCACCGATGGCCTTCATGTAGGCCTTCGCATCGCGGAAGAACGTCGAAGCCCATACGAACTTGATCGCCTCCACCAGCCGCTGGAAGCGGATATCCACCTGCGGCTGGTGGTTCGGGATCATCTTGGTGGCGTAGGTGCCCGCGAAGGGGTGGTGCAGAGCGTCCTCCAGCAGGCTGCTGGACCGAACCGCCAGCGGCGTCTGCATCTGCGCGATCAAGGCCCGCAGGTCGCCCAGGACCAGCGGGGGCAATTCCGCCCGCTGGAAGGCGTGGGCGATTCGCTCGTCCGGCAGGTCGGCCAAGGCCACGTCGTACAGGTCGTTCTGCCGCATGAACTGCTCGAACACGTCCGTGGCAACCACCGTCAGCCGGGGGATGCCGATCTCCACGCCGGGGAAGGTCCCGGAGGGACAATGCTCGGCCAGCACCCGTTTGATGAAGGCCAGGCCCTTGGCCTTGCCGCCGATCTCGCCGCTGCCGATGAGGGTGAAATCCTGATCGGAAGTCAGAAAATTCCGATCGAAGCTCGGATAAAGACTGTCTGTGCGGGGCGTGGGCATGTTCTCGGCCTTTCCGGAAAGGCGAACTTGCAAGTCGAGTGCCGCCCGCGGCGAAACGGGCAGCGGCTGCCGGCGTTTCCAGCCTCGGCCAGCCAGGAAGCCGCTCGAAACCGCAATATGAGCGACAACGCTTCGAGCGAGCAAGAGAAGCGCCAAGGCGAACCTGGCCGAAGGGAGGCCGCTCGCGGCCGCACTCTCCGCGGCGGAGGACGGTTCGTTCCCACAGACCCGGTTTTGCGGCGGGCATCGGCGTCGGCCGCTGGTCGGGAGGCGTCCGAATCCTCCCCTGGGTATTATTGGCCCTCCGGAGGCGGTGCAGCCGTGGTGGAAAGAACGGCCAATGCTGGAGTGCCTTCGCGGCCTGTCCGATATTGGCCCTGATCGGCCTGGCCGGCGGGAGTCGCGGGCAGCGGTCGCAACTCGCTGCGAAGCCGGCAGTTGGAGGCCGGACGGGGAACGAAACATGGTTGTTCCGAACCCCTCGTGGAGGCTACATGCCTGCCGCCATTTCATATAATCCGGTGGAGTTGCCGTCAGCGTCGGCGGGAGTGCGGATGTACCTGCGGATCGACAAGGACCACCAGCGGTTTCGGCAGATCGTCAAGGGCAAAATCCGCGACGACTTGCGGAGGTTCCTCACCCGCGGCGAGTTGATCGGCAAGGAGGGCAAGCACCTGGTCAGCATTCCGGTCCGCGGGATCGAGTTGCCGAATTTCCGGTACGGCGACAACAACGACGGCGGGGTCGGCTCGGGCGAGGCCCAGCCCGGCGATCCGGTGGACGGCAGCGGGAGCGAGGCCGGCCCGGGCGGCACGCAGCCGGGCGCCCACATCCTGGAGGTGGAGGTTTCGCTGGAGGAGTTGGCGGACATACTGGGTGAGGAATTGAAGCTTCCGCGGATCAAGCCCAAGGGCCGTCACCAGATCACCTCCCAGAAGGACCGCTACAGCGGCATCCGCCAGACCGGGCCGGAGTCGTTGCGGCATTTCAAGCGGACCTTCAAGGCCGCCCTGCGTCGGCAGATCATGGCCGGCCTCTACGACCGGCACCGGCCCATCATCGTGCCGATCCGCAGCGACCGGCGGTATCGTAGCTGGAAGACGGTCCTGAAGCCGCAGTCCAACGCCCTGATCGTGTACATGATGGACGTGTCCGGCTCGATGGGCGACGAGCAGAAGGAACTGGTCCGCCTGGAGGCTTTCTGGATCGACGCCTGGCTGCGGCGGAACTACGAGGGGATCGAGAGCCGGTACATCGTTCACGACGTGCGAGCCGCCGAGGTCAACCGCGAGACCTTCTTCCGCATTCGCGAGGACGGCGGCACCAAGATCTCCAGCGCGTTCAAGCTCTGTCGGCAGATGCTGGAATCGAGCTATGCGCCGGACGAGTGGAACGTCTATCTGTTCCATTTTTCCGACGGCGACAATTCCAGCGAGAGCGACTCCCGCGAATGCTGTCAGCTCCTCCGCGACCACCTGCTGCCGTCCATCAACATGTTCGGCTACTGCCAGGTGGCCAGCGCCTACGGGAGCGGCAACTTCATCAACGTGATCCACGACCAGTTGGAGAAGGAAGAGAAGGTCATCACCAGCCGCGTCAACACCAAGGACGACATCTACGATTCGCTCAAGACCTTCTTTTCTCCCGGAAAGTAGAGAGGTGCCGCGTGACCAGCGTGACCGCCCTGCGACCCGACCTCGCCCGATACGCCCGGGAGATCGCCGACATCGCCCGGGCGGCGGGCCTGGATTTCTTCGAGACCCGCTTCGAAATGGTGGATTTCGACACCATGCAGCAGATCGCGGCTTACGGCGGCTTTCCGCAGCGTTACCCGCACTGGCGTTTCGGGATGGAATACGAGCGGTTGCGGAAGCAGCACGTGTACGGCCTGGGCAAGATCTATGAGATGGTGATCAACAACGATCCCTGCTACGCCTATCTGCTGGCGGACAACTCGCTCGTGGACCAGAAGCTGGTCATGGCCCACGTCTATGCCCACTGCGACTTCTTCAAGAACAACTACTGGTTCAGCCGGACCAACCGCAAGATGATGGATGAGATGGCCAACCATGCCACGCGGATCCGGCGGCACGCGGACCGCTTCGGTTTTGAGATCGTGGAGCGGTTCGTCGATACCTGCACCTCGCTGGACAACCTGATCGATCCGCACGCCGCGTTCATGCAGCGGATCGGCCGGCCGCTCCCGCCGTCCGGCCTGTCCGCCGAGCGCGAGGTCGAAAGCGAGATCGTCCGCTACCAGACCAAGCCCTATCTGGAGCGGTGGATCAACCCGCCGGAGCGGACCCATCGGCAGCGCGCGGCCCTCGTGGCCGAGCGGGAAAAGAAGCGCAAGCTGCTCCCGGAGCGGCCGCTTCGCGACGTGCTGCAATTCCTGCTGAATCACGCCCCGCTGGAGGACTGGGAGGCCGACATCCTGTCCATCATCCGCGAGGAGGCCTATTACTACGCCCCCCAGGGCATGACCAAAATCATGAACGAAGGCTGGGCCACCTTCTGGCACAGCCGGCTGATGACCACGAAGATCCTCCGCGACGACGAGCTGATCACCTACGCCGACCACCACAGCGGCACCGTGGCGATGCCGCCCGGCAGCATCAACCCGTACAAGATCGGTCTGGAGCTTTTCCGCGACATCGAAGACCGCTGGAACCGCGGTCGCTTCGGCAAGGAGTACGACGAGTGCGAGTCGATGGACGAGAAGCGGCACTGGGACCGCAAGCTCGGCCTCGGCCTACAGAAGATCTTCGAAGTCCGGCGGATCTACAACGACGTGACCTTCATCGACGAGTTCCTCACCCCCGAATTCGCCGAGCGGCTGAACCTCTATCACTACCGCCGCGACCCCGGCACCGGCAAGATGGCCGTCGTCAACCGCGACTTCGAAAAGATCAAGGCCCAGTTCCTCTTCATGCTGACCAACCACGCCCAGCCGTACATCTACGTGGTGGACGGCAACTACGCCAACCGCGGCGAACTGTATCTCGCCCACCAGCACAACGGCGCGGACCTGGACATCAAGTACGCCGTGGAAACCCTCAAACGGGTCCGGCAGATCTGGCGGCGGCCGGTCCACCTGCAAGCCCGCATCAACGAGGAGATGGTCCTGTTCAGCTGCGTTGACGAGCAGAATTCCCAGCAACAGAAGATCAACGACGATCTCCCCAAGCCCGCCCACACCCTCTGAGCCGGGCGACGACGCCCGGCGGCCAGGCCCCGCGACTCCTTCCCGCGGGCCGATCCGCCCAGAAAACCGGCCTGTCGCAAAACGCCGGCCCAAACCGTGGCGCTAGTCAAGGGCCGCGTTTCACGACAGGCCTGGGTAGAAAAGTGGCGGAGCCTGCGTCCCTCGCAACTCATCCCTGATCGGCTCCGCCGTGGCGCTCCTTCGGGTCGCGGCCCGAGACCACATGGGGGCCGCCAACACTCCTCGATCGGCCCCGGCCTCCGTCCCTGGAGCCGCCGGCGGGCCTCTCCCGCCGGCCCGTGGTTCGAGCCTACTTGTCTGAGATCCTCCGTTCGCGATCCGTCTGCCGAGTCTTCTTGACCAGCAGGGCCGAGGGGAGCAAACCCCAGGCCAGCAGCTCGCTTTTGATCACTTCGTACACCAGCCCGCCGGTCACCACCCGCAGGCCGCAGGAGAAAACCAACTGCTCGACTCGCCCGGCGATAAAGCGGGCGACGGACGGTTCGATGCCGTGCTGCCGCCGCAGGTGTTGCACAACCAGCGACTTGTCCCAGCGGCGCTGGACGTAACGCCCATCGGCCGGCCGCGGGCTGGCCACCATCAGCCGCCGCCGCTGCTGGTCCCGCAGGGACTGGTACTGATGAAACGCCGCCGCCGCCCCCTGATGGCCCGTCTGAAGCAGGACCAACTCCACCAGTTCCGACAGATACCGGGTGTCGATCGGCTCCTCGCGGGCGGTTCGCCGCAGATGGTCGCGGATGGCCTCGGCCAATCCGGCGGCGGTCACGGCCTCGGCGCCGACCGCCTCGCCGGACGCCTCCAAGGCCCGCCGCATCCCTCCGGTCAGCTTGCAGAAGATCAGCGGCTCCGAGCCGCCGTCGCGTTTGCGAACGCGGATGCTTTCGTCCTGCCTCAAGCCGTCACTCATGAAATAGTTCCTGCTGGCCCGCGATGTCGGTGCGGTCGCGTTCCAGAATGTCCTGGGCTTCGTGGATGAAGTCGTCAACGAGTTGAAACTCGTAGTACATGCTGGCGAAGCGGAGATAGGCGATGCGGTCAAGCTTGCGGAGCCGCCGGGCGACGGCGTTGCCGATCTCCAAGCTGGGGACTTCGCGGTCGAAGCGTCGGAAGAGATCTTCCTCGACCTCGTCCACCAGCGCCGAGAGGGCCGCGGCGCTGACGGGCCGCTTCCAGCAGGACCGCTGCACGCTGCTCTGCACCTTGTCCCGCTCGTAAGGCTCCCGCCGACCATCTTTCTTGATGACCATGAGCCGGCTGGTTTCCTCGATCCGCTCATACGTCGTGAAACGCCTCTTGCAGGTCAGGCACTCGCGGCGGCGGCGGATGACGGTGCCGCCCTCGGTGGCCCGCGAGTCAATCACCTTGTTGCAATGCTGCTCTTTGCAATACGGGCACTGCATGATCCGCCGCAGCTTCCTGGCCTCTCGCCGCAACGCAATATGTTGTATGGCCGCGAACTTACGACCCCACTAAAGGGGTGTCAAGAAAAAAGTCGTCGCTCGATTCTGATTTCCGTCTTCATGCCGTAAACTGCCGGACTCGCGGCGGGCCCTCGCGAACGCCCGCCGCGCGATACGCAGCGGGTTCTCCGCCATCCTCGCCGAGGTGTGACTTGAACGGACGGCTGGTCGAGCACGAGCTGGGCGGTCTGCGGATCATGGGGTACAGCGTCGCCGGCGAAGAGACCGTCGTGGCCGCGCCCGAGCTGAACGTCTGCTTCGATGTCGGACGGGCCCCCGGCGAGATCCTCGCCATCGACCACGTCCTCCTTTCGCACGGCCACATGGACCACGCCGCCGGACTGGCCTATTACTTCAGCCAGCGGAACTTCATCGGCATCGCTCCCGGCACCGTCCTCCTGCCGAAAGCCCTCGCCGGGCCGGTCAAGGAACTGATGCGGGTGTGGGGGGCCATTGAAGGCCACGTCTCACCGGCCAAGATCGTCCCGATGGCGGCGGGAGAGACTTATGACCTTCGCCGCGGGCTGCAAGTGCGGGCCTTCGAGCCGAACCACGCCGTCGCCGCCCTGGGATACAGCGTCGTCGAGGTCCGACACAAGCTGAAACCGGAGTTCCACGACCGTACCGGCCCGGAACTGGTCGCCCTGAAAAAGCAGGGGGTGGAGATCGAGTACCAGCTCGAAATCCCGCTGATCGCCTACGCCGGAGACACTGCGGAAGGGCAATGGCTGGAGCTGGACATGGTCCGCAAAGCCAAGGTGCTGCTGCTCGAATGCACGTTTTTCGACCCGGACCACGTGCGTCGGGCCAGGGCCGGCTATCACCTGCACGTCCGCGACGTGGCCCGCCTGCTCCGCCGGCTGGAGAACGAGCACATCGTCCTGCTGCACGTCACCCGCCGCACCGGACCCCGCGACGCCAAACAAACCCTGGCCCGCCTCGTCGATGAGGCGACGCTGGCCCGTGTCAGGTTCCTGATGGAGGGCCGCCGCTACCGCCCGCGACGCGACGACCGCACCCTGCCCGAGGACACGCCGATCCGCGGCGGCCGGGGTTAGATGAACAGCAGGTTCACGATCAGAAAGACCGGCAACAGGATCAGGACGCTATAGACCATGTAGCCGAAGAAGCTGGGCATCTTCACGCCGGCGCCCTCGGCGATCGACTTGACCATGAAGTTCGGTCCGTTGCCGATGTAAGTATTCGCGCCCATGAAGACCGCGCCCAGCGAAATCGCCACCAGCAGGTCCATCCGGATGTAGTGCCCGCTCAGCAGCGTCAGAATCCCCGGGCCGGATTCCGTGGTGAGGGCATTGGCGGTCTCGAAGAACACGACGTAGGTCGGGGCGTTATCGAGGAAGCTGCTGAGCGCCCCCGTGGCCCAGAAGAACTTGGTCGGCGTGTCGATCCCCAGGGAGGCCCCCTTGATGTTCAGGATCTCGATCGGCACCTGCATGCACAGGAAGATGCCGATGAAGAGGCAGCCGACCTCGGCGATGGCGGTGTAGTTGAAGTCGTTGGCCTTGCGGATGGCCTTGGACGTGACCAGCAGCGAGATGGCCACCATGGCCAACTGCACGATCTCGCGCAGGAACATGAACGGCTTCCAGCCCGTCCCGAAGAACTCCTTGCTGGGGTCCAGCGTGCCGGTGGCGAACACCACGCCGAGCAACAACAGAAAGTTGATCTTGCCCGCCACGCTGATCTTCTCGACCTGCGTCTCGTCGCGCTGGAGGTCGGACTTCATTTCGTGGCGATAGGCCCAGGTGTCCCAGAGATAATAGACCACCAGCAGCACCACGACGGTGAACAGCCATTCCTTCCAGAGCATCAATGTCCAAAGAAACGGGACGCCCTTCAGGTAGCCCAGGAACAACGGCGGGTCGCCGACCGGCAGGAGACAGCCGCCGATGTTGCTGACCACGAAGATGAAGAAGATGACCGTGTGGGCCACCCGCCGCCGCTCGCTGTTGGTCTTCAGCAAAGGCCGGATCAGCAGCATCGACGCCCCCGTCGTGCCGATGAAGCTGGCCAGGATGCCGCCGACGGCCAGGAAGGCGACGTTGGTCAGCGGGTGGGCCGGGATGTCGCCCTTCACGCAGATGCCGCCGGAGATCACATACAGGGCGAACAGCAACGACATGAAGGGGATGTATTCATGCAGCACGGCGTGCTCCAAGACCTTGACCACGGTCGGAAAGCCCGCCGCCGCGGCGTGCTCGCCGTGCCCGAAGCCCTCGCCCCGCAGGAAGTAGTACAGCAGCGTGATCAACCCCAGGGCCAGGGCCACGATGAGCTTCGTACGGTTCTTGTGCCAGACGTGCTCCGTGGCCTTGATCAGCGGGAGAATCGCGATACAGAGAAGCAGGATAACGAAGGGGGCAACCCAGAACAGGCTCGGAACATAATGGGTCACATCCGTGTGAGCAGCTTCAGCGAGCATCGTCGGGGCCTTTCATGAGAAGCCCTCCAGGTCGGCCGACCTCCGTCGGACGGCCCGGCGGCGAGCCGGATGAACAGGTGCGCGGGAGGATACCAGAGGCCCGCGGGCAGGGCAAAGGTATACGAACCCGCCAAGGGGGGAATTCCCAGGACGGTCGAGACCGGGAGAACGGGCCGCCGGCGGACCCGCGGGGGATCAACCCGAACCGCGGCGGCGAGGAAGGCCTGCCTGACGACCGGGCCGAAGCAGGCGGCCGCGAGACCTCGGCTACCGCTCCATCTTGATGAGTCGCACGGCGTTACCGCAGCGGTTGAACTCCACCTGGTCCAGGTAGGCCCGCATCAGCATGATCCCGCGGCCGTGCGGGCGGTCGATGAACTCGGGCTGTGTGGGGTCGGGCACCTGGGTGGGATTGAAGCCCGCACCCTGGTCCTCCACCTCGATCACAATGCGTTCGGGGGTGACCTCGTAGCGAATCACGATGTGCTTGCGGGGGTCGCAGCGGTTGCCGTGGCGGTAGGCGTTGGTCAGCGCTTCCTCGAGCGCCAACTTGATGGCGAAGGCGGTGTTCTCGCAGTAGCCGGCCTGGGCCGCCTCCGCCAGGATCATCTCCTCCGGCTCCTTGGTCGCCGCGAGGTCGTTTGGAATGGTGATTTCCTTCAACGCCGCCGCCCTTGCGATCCCGTGTGATCGATCCAGGCCGCGCCGCCGTCCGGCAGGAGGCGACGGCGGGCACACGTCCGGCGAGGCGCCCGGCGAGGCCGGGCCGGAAGCGTCAGAAAGACTGCCGGGCCTTCTCCGCCGTCGGATGAATCTCGAACAGCTTGTTCAACCGAGTGATCTTGAACACCTCGAATATCTGTGGATTGATGTCACTCAGGCGGAGCTGGCCCTGGCTTTCCTCCACCTTCTTCTTGAGGGTGATCAACATGCCCAGGGCGGCGCTCGAGAGGTGTTCGACGTTCTTGAAGCTCAGCAGGAGCTTGGCCGGGCCGCCGTCGGCCAGAAGCTTGGTCAGCTCCTCCTGAATCTCGTGGATGCACAACTCGTCCAGGATCTTCCGGTCCGCGAATTCAACCACGGAGATGCCGCCGTCGAACCGGCTGACTTTCAATCGGGTGGAAGGCTCGACCATGTCTCTGGCTCCAACTGGGATCCTAGCTTGAGAAAACCGCGTGGTGTCAACAGGGATTCTAGTCGCCTGTCCGCCGATCGCCAAGCGACCGGCCGGAGACGAAAGCGACGCCCCCGGCCGAGGCTTCGACCGGGGGCGTCAGGAACTGGGTTACCTTGCGGATTGGTCCGGCCGGCTGCCGGCGGGCCATCCTTACGGGTAGTTGTTGAAGACCAAGCCGCCGGGGCAGCTCACGTAGCACGGCGTAAGCGGCTGGTAGACCCGCGCCTTGAAGAAGCAGTGGACGCCGGGGCCGATGCGATCGACCCACTTGAAGGTCTCCACCGTATCCTGCGGCGGGCACTGTCCGTCGCAGGGCACGCAGAACAGCACGCCTTCATCCAAACCGTAGCCGATGCAGGAGATGAACCCCGGCACGGGTTCGGCGATGACTTCGTAGTGGCAGAAGCCGACGCCGATCTGGTCGCCCTGGCAGGGCGGCACGGTGCACTGCACGATGGCCCGCGACGGCGGCTCGACCGGCCCGCACGGGGTGAGAGCCAAGGCCCGCTCGACGAAGAGCTGGATGTCGCGGCCGTCCACGACCTCGTCGCCGTTGACGTCGGCGCACTCGTGCGGGGTGATCTCCAGCAGGGCCTGGATGAACGTCGGGATGTCGTTCTCATCCACGCGGTTGTTGGCGTCGTCGGTGGTGTTGCCGGGGCAGGTGCAGCCCACGTCGGCGGGGGTGATGTCGGCCAGGCTCCGCGGGAGGACCTGATAGCCCGCATCGTACGGGGCCGTCGTGTCGTACTGGGTGACGATGCCGACGATATCGACCGGCCCGGTCGGGATCGGGGTTCCGACCAGGTCGAGCGACTCGGTGGCGATGCGGACCACGGCGACGTTCAGGCCGTCCGTCACGTTGTAGTTGGTCAGGCCGGTGAAGTTGCCGCTATCGACGAAGGTGACGCCGAGCAGCTTGACCAGCTTGCTCTCGAGCACCTCGGCGGTCGGGTTGCCGGCTTGCAGGTCCGCCGCCAGGATCGGCTCCGGCGTCACGGGCGTGATGGCGCCACTCTTGGCCAGGACCTTCAGCGGCAGCGGCGGGCCTTGGACCAGCTCGAACAGGCCGTTGAACTCGTCCGTCGTGCCCGCGATGGTGATGGTGTGGCCTTCCTGGATGGGATCGCCGCCGTTCAGCAACAGGTTGTCGATGATGCTGTTGCTGCCAAAGACGGTCATGCCGCCCGTGGCGTCCTGCACGTGGAAGCTCTTGACGGTCGCACTGTTGACCAGGTCGGTCAGGTTGGAGACCACCACGTCGCACACCACCACGCCCGAGCCGTCCTGCACGCCCTGCTGGGCCTTGGCGCTGGCCGCCGTCTGGCAGCCGCAGACCACGTTGGTGCAGGTCGAGCCGTCGCCAAAGTACGTGCCGTTCGCCGCCGCGCACGCCGCGGGCGTGAGCACCTGGCAGGTGGTGGTGACGCAGCAGGCGCCGGTCAGCGGCGGGGAGCAGACGTTCGGGGCCTTCGGCGTCGGAGCCCACAACTGATAGGTGTCGGTATTGCGGGCTCCGCCGCTGCCGTTCGGACACCGCTGGTTGGAGTTCTGCCCATCGGTGCCTTCATCGACTTGTCCCTGCCCCGGATTCAGCAAGGGAAGCAGGCCGGTCGCGACCGGGTCGTTGGTGCCGTATACGATCGCGTCGATGAGGTACGAGGTCTTGACGCCGGTGCCGTTCGGGAAGTTGGCGGCGGAATCGTAGTAGAGGGCCGCGGCGTCCGGCCCGTTCTGAAGCCAGCCGGCCGAGCCGGGGTCGAGAGCAATGTCGGAGCCGGGCAAAGCCAGTGAGCCGATCAGGAAATAACCGGCGGCGTTGGTGCTGAAGCCGGTCAGGTCGATCGTGCGGTAAGACAGGTCGTTGGCGCCGTTGTAGAGCACCACGATGTAGCCGGTCAGCGGGGTGTTGCCCACGCCGCCGTCATACAGCTCGATGAACTCCAGCGTGTCGTTGCCGGGCTGATCGCAGTCCAACTCATTGATGATCAGGCCCTGCGGGAGCACCGGGCAGGAGAACGTGCCGCAATCCTGCCCCCCGTACCAGCGACCGCCGAGGGCGTTGCAGCCCGAGAAGGTGGCCATCTGACAGGTGGTCTCGACGCAGCAGGCGGCCGACGGGCCGAGGCACGGGTTCGGGTCACAGGAAGTGTCATCGCCCTGATACGAGCCGCCGCCGGCCAGGCACACCGGCTGCGTCACGACGGTGCAATCCAGCCCGTTGCAGCACGCCCCGGTGGGCGGCGCAACGCACGGGTTGACCGGCGAGCAGGTGGTGCCGTCGCCCTGATAGACGCCGCCGCCGGCGGAGCACTGGGCCGGGGTGACGACCGTGCAGTTCGTGCCGTTGCAGCAGGCGCCGGTGGCCGGGCCGCCGCAGGGATTCAGCGGGGTGGCGCTATTCCGCGGAGTGGGAGGGACATCGCTGACTTGGAAATCAGCGGCGTTCTGATCCGTGTCGGTGCAACCGGCATTCAGACGCACGACGGACGTCGTGTTCGATGGTGCCGGCGTCGGGCCACTGCCTTCATAGCAGTTCGCAGTGGAACCGTAACCAACGAAGTCCACGATGTGCGGACCGGTTGGGCAGGATGAATTGACGGGAGTCGAATTATTCACCAGGGCAACCTTGCCAGCGGTCGCGCCCATGGCGATGGTGCCCGTGGCATCCGGGGTCGGAAGGTCGGCGGTCCCGCCGTTGCCCTGCGCTTGCCGAATGAGGTAGTACTGGCCGGGTTGGAGGGTGCCGGTCAGTGTGGTAACGAAACCGGAGTTCTGCCCGACCGCGCCGGTCGCACTGCCGTACTGCACGGACCAGCCGGTGATATCGACTGGACTGGAACCGCGGTTGAAGAGCTCAATGAAGTCCTGCTTCCAGTAGGCGCCGGAGTTTCCGCCACCGCCGTAGACCTGACTGATCACGACGTTTCCTGTGGCCATCACGGGCGTCGCCGCCCACATCGCCATGACAGCGCTACACAGCACCGCCAGGCTCAAGACTGCTGTTTTCTTCGTCATCCTGTTCCTCCTGTACTAAGGTTGAAGTCCGATCCTACAGACTAACGCTTGATAAAACGTTTCGGTGGATTGCTCGATATGCCGGCGTGGCTTGCTTCCTTCCGTCCTCCCCGCCCCTGTGGTGGTTGATCATAGCGGGGCACTGTTAACTGATTGCGAGGGCCGCGCTAAGCCTGCGCTAAGAATATCCCTCCGCGGAACCCGCCCCCTTGGCGGGGCTGTCAGGTGTAGCGAACGCCGTACGCCATGCCGCCGCGCGCGTGGACCGCTCCCCTATCCTCCGTGAACCCGCACCGGCTTCCCTTCGACGGTTGCCGTCCCCCGGACGGCCTTGGCGAACCCATTTTACCGCCTGGCCTTGATGAAAGGAAGAGGCTCGCTGATTATGGG
>Ga0209101_1001128_pt1 | contig 20591 bp, 20 predicted proteins | sample ConPoolayeCmetaG_FD_185481 | JGI IMG/M metagenome (GOLD analysis project Ga0209101, IMG submission 185481) | Hot spring microbial mat communities from California, USA to study Microbial Dark Matter (Phase II) - Cone Pool mat layer C metaG... ...
GCGAACTCTCCCGATCTCTCGGAAAAGCCCCGGCGGATATCCGGCCCAGAGCCGGCGCCGAATTGAACGAACTCCGCCGGATTATCCAGGAAAAAATCGAATCAAAAGATAAAATACTATCGAATTCAGGCAAGGCAAGAGACGCAGTCGATTATACGCTGCCGGTGAGAACGGCATTTCTGGGGCACAAACACCCGCTTTTGCAGACCGTCGATGAAATAGTCGCCATATTCAAGGGGATGGGTTTCGAGATCGCTGAAGGGCCGGAGGTCGAAACCGAATATTACAATTTCGATGCCCTGAACACACCCGCCGATCACCCCTCGCGCGATTTATCCGATACTTTTTTCCTTTCGAGCGGCCTTCTTCTGAGAACGCATACCTCTCCGGTGCAGATCAGGACGATGGAGAAGCACCGGCCGCCGGTGAGAATAATCGCTCCCGGTCGTTGCTATCGATCCGATTGGCCTGATGCATCGCATTCGCCGGTCTTCTACCAATGCGAGGGTCTGTACGTCGATATCGGTGTCGGCATGGCCGATTTGAAGGGAGTTATCACCGCTTTTGCCCGGGCCCTGTTCGGCGGCGATATGAAAGTGCGTTTCAGACCGCATTTCTTTCCTTTTACCGAACCATCGGTCGAATATGATTTTTTATGCGTGTTTTGCCGGGGAAAAGGGTGCAAAATCTGCAAACATGTGGGCTGGCTTGAAATCTCCGGAGCCGGCATGGTCGATCCGGAGGTGTTCAAAGCAGTCGGTTATGACAGTGAGGTTTATTCCGGATACGCATTCGGCATGGGGATCGATAGAATCACGATGCTGCGCTACCAAATCGATGATATCCGGCTGCTTTACGAAAACGATGTCAGATTCATAAGGCAATTCTGATGAGAATAAGCTACAAATGGCTGCAAAGCCTGCTCGGATTCGATAACGAAAAACCGGAATACTCGGCGGACGCCATAGCCGAATGGTTGACCATGTCCGGTTCGTCGGTTGAATCGATCGAGGCTAAAGGCAAAGAGATAAGGGGCATCGTATCGGCGCAAATACTTGAGGCGAAACCGATCGATGGCGCCGAACACCTCGTCGCGTGCATTATCGACGCCGGAGGATATCAAGCCAACGTCGTCTGCGGCGCGCCTAACGCCAGAACCGGTTTGAACGTATTGTTTGCGCCTGCCGGCGCCGTAATCGCAGGTGAAAAACTAATCAAGAAAACATCGATCCGAGACGTCAAATCGGAGGGAATGCTTTTGGCCGAAGACGAGCTTGGAATCTCCGAAAATCACGATGGGATTATCGAATTGACCGACGATATCAAGCCCGGTACCCCCCTCGAAAAAATCATCGATCTGACCGATACGATTTTCGACCTTGAGATCACGCCCAACCGCCCCGATTGTCTGTCCCATCTGGGAGTGGCCCGCGAATTGAAGGCTCTTACCGGATGGCCGCTGAAATACACCGTAACATGTCCTGTTGAAGCGGATTCGCTGACCGCAAGCATGCTCGAACTCGAAATCGCCGATCCGGACGGCTGTCCAAGATACACGGCGCGGATTGTTACCGGCATCAAGGTCAGGCCATCACCGCTATGGCTTAAGCTGAAATTGCATTACCTCGGTATCAGACCGATTAATAACGTCGTGGATGTCACCAATTACGTGATGCTCGAAACCGGCCAGCCGTTGCATGCTTTCGATTACGATCGTTTAGCCGAGCGGAAAATCGTCGTCCGGCGGGCCGAAAAAGACGAGAAATTCATCACTCTTGACGGCGTTGAACGTCGGCTTTGTCCGGAACATTTGCTTATCACTGATGGGAAAAGGCCAGTGGCTTTGGCCGGAATAATGGGTGGAGCCGATTCCGAGGTAACCGACAACACGAAGACTATTTTGATAGAGTCGGCCTATTTCGATCCGGTGACGATTCGCCGGGGAGCCAGAATGATCGGTCTTTCGACGGAGTCATCGCTGCGGTTCGAGAGAGGAATGGATATAGAAATGGCGCCGAAGGCCAATGATCGAGCCGCCGCGCTGGCGCAAGAATTATGCGGTGGAAACGTTTTGGCGGGAATTATGGATTTTTACTCGAAAAGGTTCAAACCGGCGGTATTCGAATTCCGACCCGAAAGGGCAATCGCCGTAATTGGGACACGAATCGAAGTTGAAAGAATGAAAGAAATACTAGACGGGCTTGATATAGGTTATTCCAACGGCGATCGGATGGAGATAACACAGCCATCGTTTCGGCCGGATTTAACCCGAGAGATAGATGTTATCGAGGAAATCGCCCGTATCAATGGTTTGGACAAAATTCCCCAATCGTACCGTGCCGGCGGCAGCCTACTCAAACAGCCGCAGGCAAAACAGGAAAAGATCAATTCGCTGAGAACTTTCTTGGTCGGCCGCGGATTTATCGAAACTTTTCAGCTCACACTTATCGACGGCAATCAAATTCAGAAAATATTCCCCGAGCTGCCGATCGTAAAACTCAAGAATCCGCTGTCCGAGGAATTATCCGCGTTGCGCCCCGACCTTCTTTGTTCCATGATAAGGACGTTGCGCCATAATCTCAATCATGGAAATCGCGACTTGTTCCTGTTCGAGACCGGCAATGTTTTCCTGCCGCTCGATGGCGGTGGCGTTTCCGAAACAAATAGGCTGTGCCTGGGATTCAGTGGCTTGGCGCGGCCGATGAGCTGGCACCACCAATTGAGCCAGTGCGATCTGTTCACCGTCGCAGGTGAGCTGGAGCTTGTGGCCGGTCACCTCGATTTGGGCCGGTTTGACCTCCAACCTTACCCCTGCGGCTATTTTGATGATGAATATTCGTTCAGAATATGCTATAATGACACAACCGTAGGACGCCTGGGCAGGTTGGCGCCTGCCATAGCTCGACATTTCGGAATCAAACAGGAATGTTTTATGGCCGAAATTGAGCTTGAACGAATGTTGAGCCTGCCGGAATCGGCAAAATGCCATAAGCCGTTGCCCAAATATCCGGGAACGGAACGCGATATCGCCATTGTGGTTGATGCCGCAGTACAATGTGCCGGAATAATGGCGTTAATCAGCAAAACCGGCGGCGCTTTAGTCGAGGAAGTATTTCCTTTTGACCTTTACAAACGGGAAAATATCGGCCAAAACAAAAAAAGCATGGCATTTCGGCTGAAATTCCGCAGCCTTGAGCGTACCTTGACCGATGCCGAAGTCGATCAGGTCATGAAGGAAATTATTGCCGCTCTCAAACAAGAGGCCGGAGCCGAATTGAGAGCATGAACAGGCCGAAAAAAGCGGGAATTTATGGATCAATCGATAGATCAAAACAGCAATGCTCTTGAATCTCTGGAAGCGATGGTTCGGATCGCCACGGCCAAAATCACCGAGCTTAAAGAAACGAACAAAAGGCTCAAAGACGAGGCCAACGAATTCAAGCGTTTGCTTGCCTTAAGCGAGAAGAAGGCCGAACGCTTGAATCAAGAGCTTGAAAGTCGTTTTAACAAAGGTTACGAAGATTGGCGCGCCAGAGAACGTCAGATCAAGGACAGGATCATGATGCTTGTGGCAAAACTGGCGGCTTTTGAAAAGGTTTATTCAAAAGGCAGTTAACTTTTAATATAGATCACTCTGGGAGGATTTGAAAATCCCATGGACAGAAGCAGTGTCAGGGTGAAAATATTTGGCACTGAATATTCTTTTAGAGCCGATTCCGGCCATGACAATATAGTAGAGGCGGCTGGTCTCGTGGATGGCCATATGCAGGAAATAGCCAGGAAATCTCCAGATCTGCCCGAATTGCGGGCGGCGGTGCTGGCCGCGGTGAATCTGGCCTCGGAATTGCTGGATTATCGCCGCCGATATCCGGACAATCTGGAGCAAAAGGCTAAGGAATTGGCTGCCATTTTGAATTCTGCCCTCCGGGATTGAAATCCCCCTGACGCCTGAAGGAGGCGCCATGTCATCAATTTACATCATCGTTTTTATAGGCATAGCCCTGATTATCGCCGCTTTTTTTATCGGGCTGGCGATTTCCCGCAGGATCGCCGAAAAGAAGGTGGCGCTGGCCGAAGAGCATGCCGCCAAGATTATCGCCGAGGCCCACAAAGAGGCCGAAGTCAAGAAAAAGGAAGCCCTGCTCGAGGCCAAAGATCAATGGCTGAAGGAAAAAGCCAAATTCGAAAAAGAAGCAAGCGAAAAGCGCAATGAAATCCTCAAGCTCGAAACCAGATTGCGTGATCGCGAGCTGTCGCTGAATCGCCGCGTTGATTTAGTCAACAACAAGGAAAAAGAGTTGGCCAACCGCGATAAATCACTCACAGCCAGAGAACGGGCGATTCTGCATAAAGAGAAGCAATTGGAAGGTCTGATAAACGAACAAAACGTACAGCTCGAAAAAATCTCGGGTATGACCTCCGCCGAAGCCAAAAAACTGCTTCTCGAAAATCTCGAGTCCGAAGCCCGCAAGGAGGCCGCTCAGCTCATAAAGGAAATCAAAGAACAGGCCGAACGAGATGCGGACAAGGAAGCCAAAAATATCATAATCCAGGCTATCCAGCGCTGCGCCGCCGACTATTCGGTCGAGGCATGCGTTTCGGTCGTCCAGTTGCCATCGGATGAAATGAAAGGGCGTATAATCGGCCGCGAAGGGCGGAATATCCGTTCTTTCGAAACGGCGACCGGAATCGACGTCATAGTCGACGATACGCCGGAAGCGGTGATTTTATCCGGATACGATCCGGTGCGCCGGGAAATAGCCCGCCTGGCTCTTGAAAAACTGATCATGGACGGCAGAATACATCCATCGCGAATCGAGGAGATCGTCGCCAAGGCTGAAAAGGAAATGGAAGTGATAATCCGCGAAATCGGCGAGCAGGCCTGTTTTGATGTCGGAATCCACGGGGTTAATCCCGAAATAATCAAGCTAATTGGAAAATTGAATTATCGCACGAGTTACGGCCAGAACGTTCTTCAGCATTCCAAGGAGGTGGCCTATATCTGCGGAATCATGGCTGCGGAGCTTGGGCTTGATCCAAACCTCGCCAAACGGGCAGGGCTGCTCCATGATCTCGGCAAAGCCATCGACCGCGAAACCGAAGGAACCCATACCCAGTTGGGCGTCGCCTTCGCCTCCCGTTTCAACGAACATCCGGCGGTCCTCAACGCCATGGCCAGCCATCATGAAGACGTTCCCATGGAGACCCCTTATGCCGTGTTGGTACAGGCCGCCGACGCCATTTCCGGGGCAAGGCCGGGAGCCCGCAGAGAATCGCTCGAGGGATATATCAAACGACTGGAAAAACTCGAAGAACTCGCCGATTCATTCTCGGGGGTCGGCAAAGCCTATGCCATACAGGCCGGCCGTGAGATCAGGGTTATCGTCGAGTCGGACAAAATCGATGATGTCGGTTCAGCCCAGCTCGCCGCCGACATTGCCCGCAAAATCGAGCAGGAACTCGAATATCCCGGTCAGATAAAGGTTACCGTCATAAGGGAGACGAGGAATGTCGAATACGCCCGCTGACATCGCTGATTTTTTTAAGACGGATTCCTTCGTTCTGTTCGGTGAATCCCTCAGGCGCAAAACTTTCGCAGCCGCCATCAAAAAAGAGCTCGAAAAGAGCGGTCGCCGGGTTATATCGATGACTCGCCCTTCCGATGGAAAAACCGGCTGTGAGTCGATTTCGAACGGCATTCCCGACAGGGCCATAATTGCTACGGGGAAGAAAAACACGATGTCGGTTGTCGGCAGCCTTAAGGATATGGGAATCACCCGGGTTTTTCTGCAAAACGGTTCTTATGACGACGGTATCTTGACTGCATTTCGGAAATCCGGCATCGATGTTTGCACGGGGTGCGCCATAATGTATTTGCCCACTTCCGGCGGCATTCACCGTTTCCATAGATGGCTTCACTCTCTTTTTGCCCGGTGAAGATGCGCGTATTGTTTATCGGCGATATCGTGGGTGATCCCGGAATCGAGGCCGTCGCTAAAATCATGGCAGGGTTTCAGGCGAAAGGAATCGTGGTCGATTTCATGATCGCCAACGTAGAAAATATAGCCGGAGGGTTCGGGGTTACGGAAAAGGCCTTGAATAAAATCGAGCAATTCGGGATCGGATGTTTCACATCGGGGAACCATATCTGGAATCGCCCCGAGGCCGAGGAGATACTGAATCGCAGCAGCAAACTCCTGAGGCCCGCCAATTACCCGCCGGCCAATCCGGGCTTCGGCTGGCAATTATATCAAACCGAATCAGGTCAAAACGTGGCCGTGATCAATCTGCAGGGAAGAACATATATGCAGAGTATCGATTGCCCGTTTCGCGCGGCCGATGAAATCCTCGAACAAATCGGCGGCCGATGCAAAATCATTATCGTCGATTTTCATGCCGACGCTACGAGCGAAAAACAGGCGATGGGGTGGTATCTTGACGGTCGGGTGTCGGCCGTCGTAGGCACCCATACACACGTTCAATCGGCGGAGGCGAGGATATTGCCGCACGGCACGGGATTCATAACCGATGTGGGCATGTGCGGGCCGTACGATTCGGTTATCGGAATGAGGACGGCGGATGCACTGTCGCGATTCCTCAAGGGGCGACCGGAGCGCCTTCACGTAGCCGAGGGCAATCCGAAATTCGCCGGTGTGATGATGGATATCGACGATCGATCGGGAGGCTGCATTTCAATCGAGCGGTTGCTTATTGAGGCGCAATCGCAGGCGGAGGGTTGAGGCGGTGGGCGCAGAAATAATCGACGGCAAAAAAATAGCTGACGAGATAAAAAGAGAGCTTTCCGAAAAAATCCGTATCCTCAAGGGTAAGGGAATCGTTCCGGGTTTGGCTGCGGTACTGGTGGGAGACAACCCAGCCTCGAAACTTTACGTCGATATGAAACGAAAAGCATGCCAGGAACTGGGGATTTATTCGGAGAAAATCGTCAGGCCGTCCGACTTTTCCGAATCGGGTTTGCTTGAACTGATTGATGAACTCAATCGGAGGAATGATATTCACGGAATACTCGTCCAGTCGCCGTTGCCCAAAGGGATCGATGAAAGCAAAGCGATACTGGCAATTTCGCCGGATAAAGATGTCGATGGTTTCCATCCGATAAATCAGGGATTGATGCTATCCGGTAAGCCGCGTTTCCTGCCGGCAACCCCTGCCGGAATAGTGGAATTGCTCCAGCGTTCCGGCCATAAGGTCAGCGGTAAACATGTCGTAATTCTCGGTCGAGGTTATCTCGTGGGAAAGCCTCTGGCGATCCTGCTTTCCAGTAAATGGTCCAAAGGGAACGCCACCGTTACCCTTTGTCATACCGGGACGGTCGGTATCGCCGATTACTGCCGAAGCGCTGACATACTTATTGCGGCGATGGGAATGGCGGGATTTGTCACCGGAGACATGGTAAAACCCGGCGCGGTAGTCGTTGATGTCGGCACGAACCGGATCGAGGACGATTCGCACCCGCGCGGCTATCGGGTTGTGGGAGACGTCGATTTCAAATCGGTCAGTTCTGTCGCCTCGGCCATAACGCCCGTACCGGGGGGAGTGGGGCCGATGACAATCGCGATGCTGTTGTCGAATACGCTGAAAGCCGCAGGATGGATAGAATAGATGCCAGATAAGATTCTATCAGTAACCGAATTAACGCAATCGATTAAACAATTACTTGAATCTGCCTTTCCGTCGGTTTGGGTGGAGGGCGAAATATCCAATTATATCGAGCACACCTCCGGGCATCGCTACTTTACGATTAAAGATGAAGGCGCTCAGTTGAAGTGCGTGCTCTGGAAAGGAATGAGCCGTTATTTATTTTTCGAACCGCAGAACGGTATGAAAGTTCGGGCCTGCGGTCAAATCACTGTTTATGAAAAATCCGGCCAGTATCAGCTGATAGTAAGCAGCCTGCAACCGTCGGGAATCGGCGCCCTCGAACTGGCATTTCAACAGCTTAAGGCCAAGCTCGAAGCGGAAGGACTTTTCGACCCCCGCCGCAAAAGGAAAATCCCTGAATATCCGGAAGCGATCGGAATTGTCACATCGCCCACGGGAGCGGCAATCCGTGATATTATCAATATCACCAGCCGCCGCGCACCTTGGGTGACCCGGATTTTGAGGCCGGTCAAGGTTCAAGGCGACGGTGCGGCCGAGGATATCGCGGAAGCTATTAAGGAATTCAACTCCTATGGAAAAGTCGATGTATTGATAGTCGGCCGCGGCGGCGGATCTCTCGAAGATTTATGGCCTTTCAATGAGGAAATCGTTGCCCGAGCGATTTTCGACTCGAAAATACCGGTGATTTCGGCGGTGGGCCACGAGATCGATTTCACGATCGCCGACTTCGTGGCTGACCTGCGGGCACCAACTCCATCCTCGGCGGCTGAACTTGCGGTGCCCGATGGGGCTGATTTATTGAGTTACTTCCGGGAGATCTTCGGCCGAATTTGCAGACTTCAATTAGCCCGCGTTCAGAGCGATCGCCGCAGGCTTGAAGCGGCGGTTTTTCGCTACGGCCTGAGGCGGCCCATGCAGATCGTGAATTCTCGGCTCCAAGCGCTGGACGACATCAACGATTCGTTCCGCAAAACGTCCTTGCATGTTTTCGAAAGATTCAATAATTTGCTTGAGGTGATGAACGCGCGATTGCAGGCTGCATCTCCGGCAAAAATCATGCAGCGCGGTTTCGCCTTTGTCACGGTGGACCGGACGGGAGAAGTTTTGAAAAGCTTCACCCAAATTGCGATTGGAGACAAAATCGATATTCGACTTGCCCGGGGCGGTGCCGCGGCAACTATCAATAAGGTAAGAGGTGCCAATTGAGCGACGACGCCAAAATGTATTATTCCATTTCCGAAGTTGCCGGTATGCTTGGTCTTGAAGCATATGTTCTGCGTTTTTGGGAAAGGGAATTTCCTCATTTGCGGCCCAGGAAAAATCGCGCCGGCAACCGTATCTACCAGCAGAAAGATATCGAGCAGCTCATGCAAATCAAACACCTTCTCTATGAGAAAGGATTTACTATCGAAGGCGCCAGAAATTATCTGAAAAACGGAGCCAAAGACGATCAAGATTCCAGTAAATCGGAAATGGCGATTTCTCTTCTCGGGGAAATCAAAAAAGAACTCGACGATATTCTGAAATTGCTACCCTGATACTAAAAGCCCAAAAGACAATCGCTTCCAAAACGCCCCCTTTTGCCTTGATTTTTGCAGGCCGTTATTTATATAATGAACTCATCGGGGCGTAGCGCAGCCTGGTTAGCGCACTTGCTTGGGGTGCAAGTGGTCGGCCGTTCAAATCGGCTCGCCCCGACGATGATCGCCAGTGACGATCAGACGATCGCAAACGCGTTGTTCTTACGATATCAATGAGCGGGAAAAAGGAATCATCGCCGAGATATTACGATTTTCTGACCGCGCTGTTCGTGACCGTTTTGCTCGTAAGCAACATCGCCTCTTCCGCAAAAATAGTCGATTCGGGCATAACCCTTTGGAATCTAAGGCTCGTGTTCGATGCCGGCACTTTGCTTTTCCCATTGAGCTATATTTTTGGTGATATTTTAACCGAAGTTTATGGCTACGGGCGCGGCAGGAGGGTTATCTGGATCGGTTTCTTCTGCTCCGGGCTGACCAGTCTGGTTCTTTGGATCGTCGGTTTGATGCCGGCCGAAGCGGGCTGGGCCGAGCTGGTGGGTCAGGAAAAATTCGACCTCGTTCTCGGCGGAATGAAAAGCGGGGCGATCGTGGCGGCAAGCCTTCTTGCCTATCTCTGCGGCGAATTTTCCAATTCCGTTATCCTGTCCCGTATGAAAATACTGACCAAAGGAAGATTCCTCTGGACCAGAACGATTTCCAGCACCCTTGTCGGCCAGGCGATTGACACCACGGCTTTCATCTCCTTGGCCACTCTTTTCCTTGTGCCCGGATTCACACCCGAAATATGGCTGTCTCTAATCGTTACGAACTACCTTTTCAAATGCGGCGTGGAGGCGATGATGACGCCCATAACCTATATTATTGTCAACAGATTGAAAAAAGCCGAGAATTGCGATCATTATGACTATAACCTTAATTATAATCCGTTCCGCCTCAGAGCGGTCGAGTAAGCCGCGTATCCGACCAGCTTCGCCGTCAATCGTAAATAATAGCCAATCCTTTTATTGAGTTTACCCCGCACCCGTTTTTGCGCGGGTAGATACGAATATAAATAATTAAGGAGTCCGTCTTTGCGAAAAGCCCGGACTCCAAACCAAAAACAAGGAGGGTCAAAAACAATATACATCCGGGTTTCCCAATAAGCAAGCAATTAATGCGCAAAATCAAGAAAATCAGTTTCTGCAAACCGCCGAATAGCGGTGCATGCCCTGCAGCACGACTACGCCAATCGATGCCACCCGATTCAATTAGTTGTCTTTTATGTAGTTAACATAATTATCGAAAATATTCTTTCGGGCCAGCTATTTCCCTCTGCACAATCCTTGCCCCAAATTGCCAAGGTTTATTGTTGACAGCCATGGTCCATGATAATAAATTAATTGGAAATTGTAAGGAAGGATTTCTTATGAAGGAACTATCGGGCAAGACGGCCTTGGTTACCGGCGGCACCAAGGGAATCGGCAAGGCCGTGGCGATCAAACTGGCGGAGATGGGAGCCGACGTGGCGGTCGTCTATCTCCGAAGTCGAAATGCGGCTGATGCCACTATCGAAAGGCTGCGCCTGCTTGGAACAGATCCGCTGGCAATCAGGGCCAATATCGGCAACCATGACAAAATGCACAAAATTTTCGAAGAGATAAAAGACAAGTATGGCAAACTCGATATTTTCATTTCGAATGCCGCCCTCGGCATTTTCACCTCGGCGATGGATATAGACGACCGGGCTTGGCATCTGTCGATGGATACGAATGCGGAGGCCTTTCTCAAGTCCGTGCAGTTTGCAAGAGAATTGATGCCGGACGGATCGAAAATAGTGGCTCTTTCTTCGCTCGGATCGGTTAGATACATAGGGGGATACGCGGCCATCGGCGCTTCCAAAGCTGCGATAGAGACGCTCACGCGCTATTTTGCCTATGAACTTGCTCCGCGACATATAAATGTCAACACCGTGTCCGGGGGATTTATCGACACCGACGCACTCAAGGGATTTCCCAATTATGAGCAGATGGTGGAGGAGGTCATCCGCCGCACGCCGTTCAAACGGGTTGGCAATGTCGATGATATCGCCGAAGTCGTCGTTTTTCTCTGCACCGAGAAGGCCAGATGGATAACCGGTCAGGTGATTGTGGTAGATGGGGGGTATTCACTGGCCTGAAACCGGGGCGGCTTCCTATTCCGGGCATGTTTGTTGACGATAATATAATGAAGATATCGGCATATATGCAAATATGAGCGGCCTTAAATACATACATATGGTGATTCTCGCGGGTGCAATGTTGATGCTTGTTCTCATGCCCCATACCGATGCGGAGGGCGGCGTTGAATCGCTCGCCGATTCCACCGTTGTGGTCAGAGTCCAGCTTCGCGATGCCGCCGATAGACTATTTATCGAAAGCCTCGGCGCCCTCGAATTGTATGAAAATTTGGGCGGCTCTGGCATATATCAAATTCGATCGGGTAATTTATCTGATTTGCAGGCAAGGGGGATCCTGTTCGAACAAGTCTCCGGATTTCAGTTGACCGAACCTGCGCTCATGACCGATGCCGAGGTCGATTCTCTGTATCACGACTATGCAGAAATGGTTTCGACTCTATTCGCGCAGGCCATGATCAATCCGACTATCGCTATGGTCGAATCGATTGGGGTCAGCCAGCAGGAACAAAGGACCATCTACGCAATCAAGATTTCGGATAACGTCGGTCTCGATGAGGATGAACCGGTCGTGTTTTTCGACGGTGTTCATCACGCTTGCGAGGTTATGGGGTTGGAGATTTGCCTAGCCCTGATTGATACATTGCTGGGCGGATACGGTCTTGATTCGCTGATCAGCTTTTATGTCGACAATCTGGAGATATGGTTGGTGCCGCTGGTCAATCCCGATGGTCATTCGGCGGTGATGAACGAAATATCGCTTTATTATCGGAAGAACGGGCGCGACTTGAACGGCAACGGCGCGCTGTATGAATTTATCTGCAATTACTGGTGGACCTGCCAGACCGAGGGAGTTGATCTGAATCGCAATTACGCTTGGTACTGGGATTCAGGCGGGCAGTCGTCGCCGTGGAGCTACTATTATCGTGGGGAATCAGCCGGTTCCGAATCGGAAAACGCCGCTCTTATCTTGCTTCTGGAACGGATCAGGCCGATTCTTTCGCTTTCCTACCACAGCTACGGTGAACTGATTTTTTATCCTTGGAGTTGGGGAGAAGATCAAGCGCCTGACCACGCCGCCCTTTATGATATTGCCGCCAATCTCGCATTAAGGATAACCCGCGAAGATAACCAAGGGACTTACGGTGTCAGTGCGGCCGACGGCCGGGCAGGAATGGCGCTGAACTGGCAATACGGCCGACTGGGAACGTTCAGTTATTCACCGGAAACGGTGAGATACCCCGATTTTATCATACCCGCGCCGCGTTATTATCAGGTGATAAGGGAAAATCTTGACGGCTGTTTTTATTTTCTGCAAAGAGCGTTCGGACCACAATTGACCGGCAGGATAACCGCTCCGAACTCGGGTTTGCCGGTCAGGGCCGAAGTGAAAGTGCTTGAGGTCTATTCACCCATAGTGGATCCCCGCTTCTCCGATTCGCTGTATGGGCGTTACCGCCACCTGCTGTTGCCGGGGATTTATACGGTCGAGGTTGTCGCTGATTCTTTTCCGACGGTTAGAATAGACGACATTGAGGTCGGCGGCGATTCGGCAACAACCCTTGATATTCATCTGCCCGATTATGTTCCGGGCGATGCTAACGGTTCGGGGGATCTCGGTCCGGCCGATGTGACATATCTGGTCCGTTACCTCAAAGGACTTGGAACCCCTCCGATTCCTTATTTCGCCGGTGATTGCAACGGCGATTGTCAAGTGCGCGGCCCCGATGTAACCTACTTGGTCGCCTTTTTCAAGGGAATTCAACGTTCACCATCATATGGCAATTGCCGGTAACGTATAGACAGGCTGACTTTCGCTGCAGCCGCGTTTTTTGCCGCACGATCGATTCCCGTTTTTCCGCGGAACGGCCGGATACGCAGCCAATTATTTCACTTGACACCGTTGGAATATTGGCTTAAAGGTAACCGATGTCGAAATTTCGTCTTGCTTCCCAGCTCTTCCGAATCTATGATTTGAAAGGAGAGGAGAGAGGAAATGAAGGCAGGCCGATTCATACTTATTATTATGACCCTGACGACTTTGTTTTGCTCTCAGCCGAAGAAAAACACCGATCGGAATGAGGTCGATTCCACGGCGCAGATTCCGCCGCCCAAGATGATTATCGATTACCAAAGAACGCCGGCCGGCAATCCGATAGTGTTTCTCAAAACGACCCGCGGCGATATCGAAATCGAGGTTTTCGAAAAAGATTGCCCCAATCATGCCGGCAACTTCATCAAACTGGTGAGAAACGGTTTTTATGATAATCTTTCGTTTCATCGGATTTTGCCCGAGACCATGGTCGTTACTGGCGATCCCCGAGGCGACGGATCGGGAAATCCCGGATATTTTCTTGACCGGGAGGTCACTCCTTACCCGAATAAAGCAGGCTTTGTGGGAATGGTTCCCGCCGAAAACGGCCGGGTCAACGGTTCGCAGTTTTACATCTTGGCCAGGGATTATCCCGGTCTTGATTCGTCGGTTTCGTGTTTCGCCCGGGTGACCGATGGATTTGAAAACGTTGTGGCTATGGCGGCATCGCCGGTTGAAAACGGAAAACCGAAAAGCAAAATCAAATTGATGGAGGCTTTTTTGAAACCGGGTGAAACAAATCCCGCTTCGTCGGATACAAGCATTAAATGATTAAACCCGAAACGATTGTTGAGGTAAACAACAAATGAGAGTAATTCTGGCGATTATCCTGAGCGCGGTTCTTTCTTTGGCGGCTTTCGCCCAGCCGGCCGCCGAAAAACCGATCGAAAAACCGAAAGTTGAACCAAAGAAGGAGGCAGTCAAAAATCCCCAGGTATTGATGCGGACAAGCATGGGCGATATACTAATAGAGGTTTTCGAAAAGGAAACTCCGATCCATGCGAAAAATTTTCTGAAACGGGTGGACGAAGGGAAGTATGATTCCATCATCTTTCACAGGGTGGTGCCGAATTTCGTGATTCAAGGGGGCGATCCCACGGGTACCGGCTATGGCCAACCTGATGAGGGCAGGCTCGCCGATGAGAAATCGCCTTATTCAAACACTCGGGCTTATATTTCGATGGCCAGAAGCGCGGCCGGCGCCAGCCCCAGTCAATTCTTTATAAATTTGAAAGATAACTCCTTTCTCGATAAGCAGAATTTCTCCGTCTTCGCCAAAGTTATCGAGGGAATGGACGTGGTGGAGAAAATCTCCCAGGTGCCCATCGAGCCGCCGCGTGACGGCAAACCGAAAACGCCCGTGTACATGATCAAGGTAAGCCGCAAAGAATAGCCGGTTGCTTAAGGAATCGGTTGCGGTATGCTGTTGCGTTTCAAAATCACCCTGAATGCCGTCAATCGGCATTCAGGGCGGGTTGTACGGAAGGTTTGGGCTTGCCCGCTCGGCCGCGAATTCGGCCGGGGGAACTTTTCCGGAGCGTAAAAGTTAACCGATAGCAGATGTTGACGATTTTAGCTTTCATATTCGTGCTGGGCCTGCTGGTTTTCGTCCACGAACTTGGGCATTTCCTGATAGCCAAAAAAGCCGGCATAAAAGTCGAGAAATTCTCTCTCGGCTTTCCCCCGAAACTGGTCGGCCGAAAAATAGGCGATACAGAATATTGTATAGGGGTGGTCCCTCTGGGTGGTTATGTCAAAATGGCGGGAGAAAACATTACCGAGGACACTTATACTCCCAAGCCCGGCGACTTCATGGCCGCTTCGACAGGCAAACGATTCTGGGTGATAGTGGCCGGCCCGGTGATGAACTTTCTGCTTGGAATATTCCTGTTTTTCATAATTTATTGGGCATCCGGCATGCCTCAAAGTCGGTTGGACTCGACCGAGGTCGGAATCGTAACCGCCGGGGCTCCGGCCGCTCAGGCGGGATTGAAAACCGGTTCGAAAATTATTTCAATCGACGGCAATCACTTTAGGAATTTTAACGAAATCGCCGCATATATCCGGCAGCGCCCCGACGAGCTGATTAAAATCGAATGGCTGGACGGGGAAAAGCTGATGGCCGAAACCATCAGAACCCTTTCGGTTCCGTTTACCGATTCGCTCGGCAACGTGCGCAGGGAGGGAAGAATAGGAATCGGTCCGACATTCACCTACTCGCCGATCGGCCCGTTGACTGCGCTGAAGGAGGCGACACTTTTCTCGTTTGAACTGACCGGGCAGATGCTGACGATCGTATTCAGGCTCATTACCAGGCAGGAATCGGTCAAATCGCTCGGCGGACCGGTGATGATCGCCCAGCAGGCTGGCGCGGCGGCAAAACAGGGACTTAGTTCATTGCTCGGCTTGGCCGCTTTTCTTTCGATTAATTTGGCGATTCTGAATATCCTACCGATACCGGTGTTGGACGGCGGGCATCTCGTGTTTCTTGGAATCGAAGCCCTGAAGCGTCGGCCGATATCCGTCAAAGGACGCCTTATCGCTCAGCAGGTGGGGATGGGATTGTTGTTTATTTTAATGGCGGTGGTCACTTATAATGATATCGTGCGGCTGGTTACCGGAATAATAAGATGAATGAGGCCGGCGGATTTTATCCAATGTAACGCTGTCGCAATTGTCAGTATCAATTTTATTTGGGAAACGCATTGGTTCATGGAAAACGACGATCGGTATGCAAGCGAATTTCATAATAACGGAATTATATGAATCTCACAATTTGCTTTTTGGTTTCGTTTTGCAATTATGAAATCAATTGACAAAGAAACAGATCCGTTTCGGCGGCTGCATCGGATACGGGCTGGCGATGGGGAATAACTCGAAAACCGGCGGAGGTGACGATGTCTATCTTGCTTGGTCATAAGGACAAAAAGGACCGCAAATGGTACGAATCAACATGGGATTTTATCGAGTCTTTGGGCATAGCTTTGATAATGGCCTTGATGATTAAGACATCGGTGGTCGAGGCCTACAAGATTCCTTCGGGATCGATGGAGAACACGCTGTTGGTCGGGGATTTTCTGTTGGCCAATAAATTCGTTTATGGAATGCGGCTGCCGATTCCCTGGGTCGATATTCGTCTGCCGGCTTTAGCCGATCCTAAACCCGGAGATATCGTTATCTTCAGGCCGCCTTTCGCGCCCAACATCAACTATATCAAACGCTGTGTCGCGGTCGAAGGCCAGACGGTCGAGATCCGCGACAAGCAGCTATATATTGACGGCCAGGCTGTCGAGATGCCTGTTGACGGTAAACATGAGGATAAGACCACGATTCCTTTCTCTCTTGATATCATGGGAGGCAAGCGGGATAACATGCCACCCTATAAGGTGCCGCCGGGAAAGATATTCGTCCTCGGCGATAATCGCGACAATTCATATGATTCGCGCTTCTGGGGGCCGCTCGACAAACGGATGGTCCAGGGACGGGCGCTGATCATTCACTGGTCTGTAGAGCCTGAGGCAAATCCGCCGAAACTCGACAAAGGCGATCCTTTGACTCTGGTGAAATACCTCGCCGCCAAAATGACCCACCTGCCGGGAAGAATTCGATGGTCGAGGTTGACTCGAATCGTCTGTTGACCGGAAACCGCTGTTTTTCGCAATCTCATCGCTTTACGGTTTCAGCGCGATTTCAAAGCTTCTTTTCGCCGGCACCTTCTTTTATTCGGGCCGATTAATTTTCTTGTCATAATCAGCCGCGGCCTTTACAATAGCATTCGTCATGCGCTTGATTATTGATCGGGTCAGCAAATCATTTCAGTCACGAAACGTCTTAAGGTCGATCAGCGCCGAGGTCCGCGATGGTCAGTTGCTTGGGATTGTCGGTCCGAATGGTTCGGGGAAATCAACTCTGGTGAAGATTGTGGCTTCTCTTATCCGCCCCTCTCAAGGCCGAGTCGAATTCGAGATTGACGGCAAAAGCATCGCCGGTTCCGACATAAGACCATATATCGGGATGGTTTCTCCTGAGCTTTTCCTTTATGATGAATTAACCGCTTTCGAAAATGCCCGCTTTCTTGCGCTGATGGGCGGCGTTCAACTATCGGAGAGCCGAGGCCTTTTCGATGAATTCGGGATTGGTGGACGGGAACACGATCTGGTGCGTTCTTTCTCCTCGGGAATGAAACAAAGACTGAAATTGCTGATCGCCATGCAGCGTAAGCCGGCCATCATGCTTCTGGATGAACCAACCAGCAATCTGGATGACTCGGGCAAAGCCCTCGTGCGAAAATTGGTCGATAGTCGGGAAGGAATCACGGTTATGGCAAGCAATGACAGAACGGAGGTGCAGGATGCGGCGGTCATCATTGATCTGGCGCGCTCGCTCGCTGGCGGTCCTCGTTAAAGATATTAAAAGCGAATTGAGGACCCGCTATGCGGCCGGGGCCATCGCCATGTTTGCCGTGGTGACGATCGTGGCCATCGGGTTTTCTCTCGGCGGAATAGCGCTTGATATCAACCTTCAGGCGATAATGCTCTGGCTTTCGATATATTTCGCGGCGGCGGCAGGACTCGGACAAAGTTTTATCAAAGAGGAAGAAGCCAAGACATCGCTGGCTCTGAGGATTTATGCCCCGTCCGGTGCCGTATATAACGGAAAACTGCTGTTCAACCTGATAATTCTGGCGGGATTGGGGCTGCTTATCGTGCCGCTGTTTGCACTCCTAATCGGCCTGAACGTGGCATCATACGGCCTGTTCCTAACGATTCTGACGGCCGGCCTTATCGGGCTTGCCTGCACCACCACATTGATAGCCGCCATAGTCGCCAGAGCCTCGGTGAAAAGCACTTTGTTCACCGTTATGGCGTTTCCGATCGTTTTGCCGCTGCTGGTATTGGCTATAAAAGGCACCCAGAAAGCGTTGTTGGCCGGTGTCCTCTTTTCGGATGGTATCGGCGAGTTGTTGGGCTTGTCGTCCTATTCGGCGGTCATGCTGATAGCCGGGATGCTGCTGTTCGATTATGTATGGAATGATTGAACCGTTATTCTATATTCGGCGCGGTCGAGGCGTTGTTCGGTCGGCTGGAACAATCTTGTTTTAAGGCAGGTTAATCAATGCACATGATATGGAAATTGTTGGTTCTCGTTCTTTTTATCTGGGTGATAATCGGCGCCTGGCTCTTTGAGCCGCCGATGATGGGAGTCGAGGGGCCGGAAGTCTATCGTATTTTCTATTTTCATGTGCCGGTTGCACTGGTGACTTTTTTCGCCTATGGTTTGGCGATGTACAACGGGTTGATGTATTTGAACAATCGCCGCCTCGAGTATGACGACAGATCGGCCTTGGCCGCGGCGCTCGGCACGATATTCTGCGCCCTTGCTACTTTGAGCGGATCGGTTTTTGCGAAATTCGCCTGGCGTTCTTTCTGGAATTGGGATCCTCGCGAAACATCTATCGTAGTATTGTTGCTGATTTATTTGGCCTATTTCGCCTTGAGATCGGCGGTGGCCGATGCCGAGCGTAGGGCGGCGCTGTCGGCCGTTTACTCCGTCCTCGGATTCATTTCGGCCGTGTTCACCATATTCATCTGGCCCCGGCTGACTCCCGGACTTCACCCCGGTGCTCCGGGTGATTCTTCGGGAAAATTCATCTCAATGTCCACCGCGGCCGCAATTGTTTTTATTCCGTCTCTGCTGGCCTTTACCATTCTGTTCGTCTGGATATATTCATTATCGGTAAGAATCAGCCGGCTCGAACAAGAGCGGGCCGAAAAGGAGATTTGACATGACCGTTTACGTGCCGATGTTGGTTTCGATCGGAATATGGTTTGCGCTTTGGCTTTATTTGGTGAGGCTTGAGCGCAAAGTCAGGAAATTGGAGAAAAATGGTTAGAAGATACCGAACGATTATTGGATTGGCGGCCATTGTCGTTTTCGGCGCGCTTGGGATATGGTCGTTGACGACTACAGCCACGCCGTACGTGGGGTTCGCCAAGGCCAGAGTCTATAACGGTGACGTTCAGGTATTGGGCAAGGTCGAGCACGATCGGACAACCTACGATGACTCTGCGAAGGCGCTGGTCTTCTATATAATCGATGAAAACGGCGACAGGATGGAGGTCCGTTACTCCGGCACGCGTCCCGGAAATTTCGAACAGGCCGAATCGGTGGTCTGCGTCGGTAGATATCGCGATGGCGTTTTTTACGCCAATAATCTTCTAATCAAATGCCCATCCAAATATGAGGGGACCGAATTCAGGAAGAAAGGTGCTTTATGATTTTCGGCGCGTATCTGCTTTCTCTGGCGGCGGTGGCCGGAATCCTATCGCTATATGGTTACTTTCAGGTAGCCCGCGGCAACGTGGTTTATGCACTCGCCGCGCGCTGGTCCTACTATGTTCTGGCGACGCTTATCGTCGTAAGCGCGGCGCTGCTTGTTGGCTATCTCATAGGCGACCGTTTCGATTTCGCCTATGTTTCGAGCTACTCCTCGATTTCGCTTCCGATCAATTTTAAAATATCCTCGCTCTGGGCCGGGCAGGAAGGTTCCTTTTTGCTCTGGATGGTGATGGCTGTTTTACTTGGCCTTTGGGTTAAGGCAAAGGCCCGCGATCAAGTCGGCTGGGTGATGTTTTTCTTCCTGATTGCGCTCGGGTTTCTGATGACTATGCTCATAATTTCGTCGCCGTTCAAACAGCAGCATCCGGTTCCCGGCGATGGCCGCAGCCTGAATCCGCTGCTGCAAAACTACTGGATGCAGATTCATCCGCCGATAGTATTTCTTGGTTTCGCCTCGACCTTCATCCCATTCGCCTTTGCCATGGCGGCCCTCGTCAGTCGAAAATACGATGACTGGGTCAAATCGACATTTCCCTGGGCGATCTTGTCCGTTTGCACTCTCGGAGCAGGCACTTTTTTGGGCGGATATTGGGCCTACGAGACTCTCGGTTGGGGCGGATATTGGGCCTGGGATCCGGTGGAAAACGCGATTCTCGTGCCTTGGCTGGGAAGTATCGCCTTGGTGCATGGAATGGTTCTCGAGCGAACCCGCGGGACTTTCCGCAAGACCAATCTATTTCTGGCGATCACTGCTTTTTTGATGACCATTTACGGGACATTTCTGACCCGTTCCGGTGTGCTGGCCGATTTTTCGGTGCACTCATTCGTCGACCTGGGCTACACCGCCTATCTCGCTATTTTTCTTCTTGGCTTCACCGTCATATCCTATGGATTGCTCCTGATTAGATCGAAATCCATACCTGCATCACAGCCGGCTAAATCGCCGTTGAGCCGCGAATTCGCAGTATATCTCGGGATGCTGTTCGTAATAGTATCAGGCTTTCTGGTGCTGATCGGGATGTCGGCACCGCTGTTGACCCGCATCTGGGGAGACCCCTCGGCC
>Ga0209101_1001129_pt1 | contig 20587 bp, 18 predicted proteins | sample ConPoolayeCmetaG_FD_185481 | JGI IMG/M metagenome (GOLD analysis project Ga0209101, IMG submission 185481) | Hot spring microbial mat communities from California, USA to study Microbial Dark Matter (Phase II) - Cone Pool mat layer C metaG... ...
ATGCCGTTGGCATATCAGCGAATCCCACCGTGCTTTTTCCTCGGGTTGGATCAGCCGAACCGTAACCCGAGCCAACATCTCGGCATCCGCATAATGTTTCCAAGCTTCTGTTTTCATGCCCCCGTGACAGCAGAAAGGCGAGGGACTGTCCAGCCCCAACCCACAACCTCCTCTCTGCCATCTTCTTCTCACTATCCGAGACACAGCCCTGCGTTTTTCCCGAGCGAAGCGAGGACAATTGAGCGACGCTGTTGACAAAAGACGCCCCGGGCTTGGAGACCGTGCACGCCTTTTTCCTCAATCTACGCGCAGGCCAGACAAGCTAGCTTGCAGCCCCGCCGCTGCGAGGTGGTTCAGCGCTTCTGCCAGACCTATTCCGTCTATCCGGATACGCTTGTGGCGTCCAGTTTCCCCGCCAATTAAGGCAATACACCCAAGCCGCACACCCAGGACCTCCGCGAGAAACTGCACCAAGGCTTTGTTGGCCTTGCCTTCCACCGGTAGCCCCTTTATTCGAATCTTCAGCTCGCCGTCCGTGATACCCACAATCTGGTTTTTCGCTGCCCGGGGCACGAGGCGCGCGATACTGACCACGCCGTTGTCATCGCCTCTAATCCAACTCACAACAGCCTCCCGTACGCTTCCGCCAGGACACTAAGGAGCAAAGCCTGCACGATCGGGAACACTAGCAAGAATACCAGACTGGACAAGTCGAATATACCCACCCTGATCCGATAGAGACGAAACGGTCCCAGCAACAGTCCTATCCACTCCTGACACAGATCGGCCAGGCGCGGCGCAGACGTAAGCGCGGCAAGCCACGAGCCCAAAATCAGCCAAAGCATTACCCGTGGCAGCACGCCAAGAGCTTCAACCCATGCGGTCAATGAGCAAAGCATTAGTTTCGTACCCGCCACAAGCGCGGTCAAAACGGAAGCCCCTGAATCTGATCGTAAAAATGTCGACAGCGCCGAGCCGGCTGAACTTGACACTGCGCCGCTGCTCAACACAAGCCCCAGTATCGCGCCCCAGACGACTAACGCCCAAGGCCGCAGCGTGACGGTGATTTCTGAAAAAGGCCGTGTGAGACGGAAAATTGTATCTTCACCTCTGACAAAACCTGAGTCTCCTCCAAGTGCCACAAACGCAGCCACAGCCCACAATTTGAACAGAAAAACGGCAAATGACAGAGCTGCGAAAACCGGATACCAAAGCGGCGAAGAAAGGTGGACGGCGCCCACGATTAATCCGAACCGCAAAGACCGGGCCGCCAGTTCATTTGGAACCACCAAGCCGCGCAGGATCAGCAGCGCAGCCCAAACGACCAACGCTGTACCACGCGCTGAAAGACCCAGCAGCAAAGGACGCAGCCCCCCAATCACCGTGTCACAAAATCGGTTGAGATAGAAGAGATCCGGATTGAAAACCGATTCATCACGGCCCGAATTCCACACTTTAAACCAGAATGCGAGCAGGACAATGTTGTACAAGCTATCCCATAAGGCCATCTGCATGCCAGCATGGTGCTAGCCGCCCGGCGTAACGTCAAGCACATGTCCTTCTAGCCTTCATTAGTTCGCCGGCACTATGCATACACGGCAGCGCCTCTCGCGCCGTCCCCCTGTCGCACTCCAGCCCAGCCAAAACATAGGGAATATTCGCTCTTTTCGGACTTAGCGTGGGGGAATATTGTCCTCAACCCAGATTTTGCGATTGGCCAAAACAGGCAAGATGCAAGGCGCGGGAGGTGCAGGTGTATGCGCATACTCCGAACCTCCTGCAACGCAGCAGATTGCCTGTTTTCGACAATCCCGAAGGGTTTGAGAATTGGCTGCTTTTCTCTTCAGATGTCGCTTTCACATTTCGGTGCAAAAGATGGGCAACTGCATTGCATTTCAACTTGTTTGTGCGCAGCACGATACAAATACCTGCCAATTCTCAAACGCAAAATCTGGGCTCAATGCTTCCCGGGCAGCCCCTACGCCCCTTCGCCAAAAGTTCTGGCGTGTCCCCCTCGTGGGTGCGTTTACGTTGACACCGCAGGTTCGTTGAGATCATGATCGCAGGGTAATGCGGGTGGCAGCAGATGAAGCAGCAGTAACTCAGGAACCGCCAATGACACGCAGGGAAAGGCTGATGAAGACGCTGCGGGGGGAGCCGGTCGACCGTCCCGCCGTCTGTTTTTACGAAATCACAGGCTTCGACGAAGACCCGAACGACCCCAGCCCCTGCAACGTTTTTTCTCATCCTTCCTGGCAGCCGGTTCTGGAACTGGCCCGTGACCGCACAGACCGGATTGTTCGCCGATATCCGACTTTCCCCGCCAGGTCTTCCGACGCGTTCAGGGAGGTAAACTCTTACGAACAGCATGGTGCCATTTTTGTCCGCACCAAGATCAGGGCCGGTAAGTATTGTTTGACTTCTCTTCGCCGACGCGACCCAGACATCAACACATGGTGGACACTGGAACCGCTTTTGAAAAACCGTGACGATCTGCGTCTGTGGCTGAAATTGCCCGACGACATCCCTCTCGGCGCGCCTGATATTTCCAATGTGCAGTCCGCAGAACAGGCTCTGGGTCAAACGGGCCTCGTCATGCTGGACACGCCTGATCCCCTGTGCATGATCGCTGAGCTCTTCGAAATGAGCGAGTATCTCGTTGTCGCCCTTGAAGAACCAGCGCTGTTTCACAAGGCCCTCGAAAAAGCAGCGCGGTGGTTGTGGCCGGCTATTGAAGCCGTGGCCCGAGAGCTTCCTGGTCGCCTCTGGCGCATCTATGGGCCCGAGTATGCTTCACCGCCCTATCTGCCGCCGCACCTTTTCCGGGAGTACGTGCTCCGCTACGACCAGCCGATGGTGACGGCCATCCAAAAATACGGCGGTTTTGCCAGAACCCATGCGCACGGACGTCTGCGAGACATTCTCGACGACATCGCCGCCACCGGCTGTGTGGGACTCGATCCGATCGAGCCGCCACCGCAAGGGGATGTGGAGCTGGCGTGGGTCCGGGAGCATTACGGGCATCAAATGGTGCTGTTCGGCAACATTGAAGTGGTGGAACTTGAAACCTTGGACGCGTCGGCTTTCACCATGCGAGTGCGGCAAGCGCTGCGCGATGGAACGCGCGGAGAAGGGCGGGGATTTGTGCTGATGCCTTCGGCGTGTCCAGCCGGCCGGGTTTTGTCACCGACCGCCCGAACCAATTACGAAATCATGGTTACACTCGCTGAAACAGCTTGATCGCGCCGACCGGCGTCAGGAGCTGGTGCGGCAGGTTTTTTTCGTACTCGTCACGCGCCAAAAGAATCACTAGATTTTCAAAGATTCAGGCTATGGAGAAACAGTTATGAATCATAAAGATCGAGAAATTCTGCGCAGCCTCGCTGCCCGCGTCCGCGAAATCGCTGAGTTGCCGGAAATGGAAACCCGCAAGCAGCGGTGGTACCGTCACAACGACCTGGAACCCGAAAGACCGCTGGTGTTGTGCTTCCCCGAAGGGGCGTGGGAAGAACTCCTGCCGCGCGATGATCGCTCGCTTAAATGCTCCGACCCACAAGCCCGCGATTGGGAGTACCGACTGCGAAAATCCATTTACTGGTGGGAGCTCATTCGCGACGACAATGTTTTGGAACCCTATTTTGACATCCCCTGGCGCGTGGACTGGGGCAGCTACGGCGTCCGCGAGGTTGTGACTCATGGTGAGAACCGGGGCAGCTATACTTGGGACCCACCCATCAAAAATCTCGACGAAGACTTCGCCAAACTGCGTTTCCGGAAGCCGAAAGTTGACCGACAAACCACGCTGAATGAGCTTGCGCTCGCCACGGAAATATTCGGCGATCTTCTACCGCCCCGTATCCATGGCCAGCTTTGGTGGTCCATGGGACTGACATGGGAGGCAATACGTCTTATCGGGCTCGAAGAATTTATGATAGTGATGTACGACAATCCATCCGGCCTGCATCGCTTGATGGCCTGGCTGCGTGACGACCACATGCGCGTCATTCAATGGGCTGAAGACGAAGGGCTGCTGAGCTTGAACAACACCAATGGCTATACTGGTTCCGGTGGCGTAGCTTACACACGACAGCTCCCGCAGCCGGACTGGCAGCCAGGTATGCCCGTACGGCTGAAAGACTTGTGGGGCTTTGCGGAATCACAGGAAACGGTCGGTGTATCCCCAGAAATGTTTGGCGAGTTCATTCTTCCGTATCAGCTTCCCCTGTTGGCAAGATTCGGACTCAATTGCTACGGGTGCTGTGAACCGCTCCACGCCCGCTGGGACTATGTACGCACCGTCCCGCGTCTCCGCCGCGTGTCCGTGTCCCCCTGGTGCGACCAACGGATCATGGCCGAGAAAATGGGAAGGAATTACATTTTCAGCCGCAAACCTAATCCCGCAATGATTTGTGTCTCCTTTAACGAGGAGACCGTTCGTGCGGACATTCGCAACACTTTGCAAATCGCCGGATCTTGTCCTCTAGAAATCATCATGAAGGATACGCACACCGTCCAAAATGATCCCACACGCATTACCCGGTGGGTCCAAATTGCCCTGGAAGAGGTCCACCGGTTTTGTTGACAAGAATGGCATGCATCGCTCATGACAACCGCGCCCGCTAACGGCCCCGCCGGAGCATCGCCGACCTCCGCGCCAATCTTTTGCGGAGTCGCGGGTTGGTCGTACCCCGACTGGGAAGGTTACGTATATCCGCGTGGAACTAAAGACAAGCTGCGGTTTGTGGCGGGGTTTGTGGATGCGATCGAAATCAACAGCACATTTTACCGTCCCCCCGACCCAAAAACAGTATCCGGCTGGCTGCGACGCACCGAGGATCTTCCCCGTTTTTTCTTCACTGCCAAACTGCATCAGGACGTAACTCACCGTGGCCAGCTTGAGGAAGCAATGGTCGGAGCCTTCCGCCGTGGTTTCGAACCAGCCCTCCAGGAGCGCAAGCTCAAGCACCTGCTCGCGCAGTTTCGCTACGACTTTGAAGATACGCCCGCCACTCGCGACTACCTCCGCCGTCTGCGGGATGCCTTTGGCCCACTGGCGAACCTAACCCTTGAGCTGCGCCACTGCTCATGGCAGCGACCGGAGGCGCTCGAGTTTCTCAAGACCCTCGGCGTGACCGTAGCCCATCTGGATTACCCCGGACAACACAGCGGCTTCGGTTTGCGACTTTGCCCCGTTGGCCAGCATGCCTACTTTCGTCTTCACGGCAGGAACGCGAAAGCTTGGTTCAGCAAAGACGCCGGTCGCGATGAAACTTACAACTATCTTTATTCCGCCGCCGAACTAGACCAGATTGTGAAGCGTGCCGCCGCCATCGCTGCCATGTCCAAATCCCTCACGCTCGTGGCCAACAATCATTATCAAGGCAAAGAAGCCGTAAACATCCTGCAGATCAAGGCCAAGCTCACCGGCGTCAGGGTGGACGTACCGCCACTCTTGCTGCAACATTATCCTGATCTGGCCAAAATTGCTTCCCAACGCCCTGAATAAGCGAATCAGAACGCTGATCCAGGATTTTGCGTGTGCGAAATGGGCGGCGTCTGCAGGCTAGACCGGGCCTGCACGACTAGTGTTGGTCGAACCGAACCTGCCGTGGCGTGCACACTGCAGCAGCCACATGTTTACAACTACTCCAAGCCGTAGTACTTTTCAACCCAGTCCCTGATGGTGTCTTCCTCTACCCGGATGATCCGCAACTCGCGCAAAGCATTCTCCGGCGAATCGGATGCGTGAGCGGCATTGACCATGATGTCACTGCCGAATTCCCGCCGCACAGAGCCGGGACTGGCTTTGCTCGGATCGGTGGGGCCCAGCAGGGCCCTGATTTTATTGACGGCATTGACCCCTTCGTACACAAGCGCCAAACAAGCCTCGCTCCCCCGCACTTTTTTTTCAGCTTCCGTGCATTCTGACGGACGATACCCCGTCATAAAGCGCACGATTTCCTCGAACTGAGCCTGGGCAAATAACGGCGCCAGTTGATCACAAACCGCATCCATTGCCTCCGGCGGCACATTGAACCCGAATTCACGGGAGAGGGCTGCCGCCGCGCGCGCTTTGCCGAATTCCGCAAACTTTGCCCGCAACACGTCGCGCACCGGACCGTAGAACTCCTCTGCCTGTGACACCGTCATGGCAAATTTCTTGACCGCCACAATGCGGAGCCCCGACAGCGATAAGAGGTCAATGATGTTTCCGGGCCGAGAGCTGCGGAATCGAAAATTATCAGGCTTCAAAAGCACTAAAGTCTTCTCGACATCCTGGCCGGCGTCCACATCCACGGCATCTTCTATAACACCGCCATCCGAATCCGAGTACCGAGCCCACAGCCGCAATGCGTTACTGGCCCGCTCCAAATTCGGCGCCACCAGCACGGCAGGCTCGAAATACAGCACCTTCCCTTCTTCGTCCACAATGTAATCACCGTAGGTATCCCGTATGGTCTGACCGCTGCCGAGTTTCAAGGTGGCGCTTCCCGTCACATCCCAAATCTTGCGTACGGCATCCTCGCCCTCGAAGAGCAACAACATCACCCGGCGGCGTTTCCCCGTGGTCAAATTGGGCATATACGATCGCCATACATAATCCGCAATCAGGCGCCCCGTGGCCGAATCGGTGGCCGCCGCGGCCCGGCGCAATTGCTCCACGTACTCTTCCACCAGCGCACGGCTGGGTCCGAACATGCGGGCAGCAACAAAATTCAAGTCTGTCCGTGCAATGTAACGCGCAATGATTCCACCGGTTCGTGATTTAGCAATCGTGTAAGGGTTAATCAAAACAAAAGCCAGTTCCCGGGCCATCGTGTTGTCTCCCGACCAATTGATACGATTAAAAATATAAACAAAGAAGACGATTGCCTAGCAAAAACAGAGGAAAACAAACGTCGGGTGGAACGTCCGACCTTGCCTGGCGCGCTGCGTCACCCAGCGGGTGATTCAGCCCAAAAGACGTTCTAGACGAAAATGGGCATAAAAAAAGCACGAGCTCGCGGCACGGCTGAGGACCGATGCAGAGCAGTCACTTTCCCCACAAACGAAACGAGAAGGAACGTTGGCCTCTCCCCATTCTCGAACACTAAGAGCCAGGTTCGTGCTATGCCGCTTCAGCCCAGAACCATTCTAAAGATCAACCCAGATTTTGCGTTTGAGAATTGGCAGGTATTTGTATCGTGCTGCGCACAAACAAGTTGAGATGCAATGCAGTTGCCCATCTTTTGCACCGAAATGTGAAAGCCACTTCTGAAGAGAAAAGCAGCCAATCCCCAAACCCTTCGGGATTGTCGAAAACGGGCAATCTGCTGCGTTGCGGGAGGTTCGCAGTATGCGCATACACCTGCACCTCCCGCGCCTTGCATCTTGCCTGTTTTGGCCAATCGCAAAATCTGGGATCATCCCAGCTTCTGCGACCCGACGGAGCATCCTGCTATCGGGTGCTCGATCCTCGCCAATGGAGTTTTTTGCGCAAAACGGCAAAATAGTCGTAGCCGGGAAGATGCAGAAGACGCACGCCTTTGTTCGCGGAGCGTACCTTTACGCGGTCCCCCTCCAGCAGCGGGTGGATCACTTGTCCATCAACCGAAAGCAACAGTTGCCCGCTGCATTCGGCGGCGACAATTTCGATGTTACTGGTGTCCGGAACCACCAGAGGCCGCGAACTCAAGGTGTGAGGGCAAATCAGACTGATCACCAACGCGCTGGTTTCCGGCACCAAAATCGGGCCGCCCGCTGACAACGAGTGGCCGGTGCTGCCTACCGGCGTAGCCACAATCAGCCCGTCGCACACATAGGACGTGACCCGCTTGCCGTCAATGGCCAAATCCAGTGTCACCACCCGCGAGGTCGCCCCGCGACTGACAACTACATCGTTCATGGCGCGGTAACGGGCAAGCGCCTTACCGTTACGTTCTACCTCACACTCGGCAATAAGATACTCGCTATGCATGAGCCGCCCGGCGGCAAAACTTTCGAGCGCGGTATCGATTTCTTCCTCAGCCACGCTCGTCAAAAAGCCAAGGCCACCGATGTTCACCCCCAGAACGGGCTTGTCGCGCCCGTCGAGCTCGCGCACAGCACGCAACATGGTGCCATCACCGCCCAAGGCAACAACAGCGTCCACCACATCGAGCATGTTCTCCACTACGACTGCCCTGTTGTCGGTCAAAAGTTGCGCGGTGGTTTTGTCGGTGTACACCGCGATCCCCAATTCCCGGGCTCTGTTCACTACCCGCTGCAAAACATCCGCGGCTCGCGGTTTGGTGCAATTGGCAAGGATGCCGATTTTTTTCATGTTTCCTCGTCTGAATCCTATCCTGCCAACCTCTCAAACTCTGCTACTGGGGCTGTGCGGTGTTTCCAGTGCCGACTAACTCCCAGGCTGCAAGGTATTCAACATTGCCCGCCGGCCCGCGCAGCGGAGATTCGCGCACGCCAACCCAACGCAGCCCCAATTCGGTGATGCCGAATCTTCGAATCTTTTCCACCGCCGCCGCCCTGGCGTTTGCGTTCCTGACCACTCCCCCTTTGCCGACTTCTTTACGGCCGACCTCAAATTGCGGTTTTATGAGTGTCACTATCCACGCCGGCGGCTCAAGCAGGCGTATAACTGCTGGCAATACTTTGGTCAAGGATATAAACGACACGTCAACGGCCGCAAATCTGGCTTTCTCCGGCAAATCGCCTGCCTTTAGAAAACGCGCATTTATCCCTTCCATCACGACCACGCGCGGATCGTTACGCAGTTTCCAGTGCAATTGTCCTTTGCCGACATCTATGGCATAGACGCGGGCGGCATCGTTTTGAAGCAGACAATCGGTAAAACCGCCGGTGGAGCTGCCGATATCCACGCAAACCAATCCGTCCACTTTGAACCCGAAAAAATCAAGGGCAGCGGCCAGCTTTTCGCCGCCCCGGCTTACGAACCGCGGGCCGGCTAATACTTCAATAGCGACAGAAGGTGCGCAACGTTGTCCCGGTTTGGATGCCGGGCGCCCGTTAACACGCACCTGACCGGCAAGAATCAGACGCTGAGCCTGTCCCCGGCTGGCGGCCAAGCCGCGCGCTACCATCGCAAGATCCAGGCGTTCCTGAGATAGCTGTGTGTTCATTCGTCGGCTGCTGTTTTTCGCTGGCGGTTCGGGAAAAAGTGCTACGCACGACTGACGTTCACCTTTGGGAGCGAACTCTCGATGGCCTGCCTTACCCGCGCGGCAATCGCGTCCGCGGTAAGTCCGTATTCCCGCATGAGCACTGCTGGCGCTCCATGGGGGATAAACTCATTGGGCCAACCGATATGCAACGTCTTCCCGCGATAACCGCAGCCTCGCAGGCATTCCTCGACGGCTGTGCCGAATCCCCCGCTGACAACGCCGTTCTCCAGAGTCACAATCAACTCGGCCGTGGCGGCCTGTTTTGTCAGCAAAGCCTGATCCAGAGGCGCCACGAACCGCGCGTTCACCACTCCGGCCGCGACGCCCCACGCGTGCAGAGCAGACGCGGTCCGGCTGGCAACCTCCACCATGTCGCCCAAGGCCCACAGCCAGACTTCGCGCCCTTCCTGAAGAACTTCAGCCGCCCCGACCTTGAGTTCTTGGAAGACCGAAGGCACTGGCCGGCCTGGGCCACAACCACGTGGATACCGAATCACCGCCGGCTTATCCATTTGCATGGCAGTGAAAAGCATGTCCGCCAACTCCGGTTCGTCCTTGGGCTGCATGATGACGAGTCCGGGGACCGGCCGCAGCAAGGCAAGGTCGAAAAGACCGTGGTGGGTCGGACCGTCTTCCCCTACGATACCGGCGCGATCGAAACAAAAAACGACCGGCAATTTCTGAAGACACACGTCGTGAATGATGCAGTCCACCGCCCGCTGGGCAAACGTGGAGTAGACCGCAAATACTGGCCGCAGACCCGCAGCGGCCAGTCCGGCAGCAAAAACGACGGCGTGTTCTTCGGAAATACCCACATCAAAAAAACGCTTGGGGAACTTACGGGCGAATTCGCTGAGCCCAGTCCCGGCGGTCATTCCGGCGGTGATCGCCACAATGCGCTCGTCCTGTTCGGCCAGTTGCTCGAGAACTCTGCCGAAAACCGCCGAGTAGGTTGGCACGGACGACTTGCACATTGGATCACCAGAATTTACATCAAAGGCGGCGGTACCATGCCATTTTTCAGGATCATGCTCGGCAAGAGCGTAGCCCTCCCCCTTGCGAGTCGAAACGTGCAAGATAATCGGCTGATGAGAATCTCTGGCAATTGTCAGCGCATCAACCAGGGCCCCAATATTGTGGCCGGCTATTGGCCCGATATAACGAAGCCCAAACTCTTCGAAAATCACGCTCTTTAGGAAAAGGCCCTTGATGGCCTCTTCGATGCGGTAGTAGAAACGGCGCAACCAACCTAGGCGCAGGCGCAAGGCCACGCTTTCCACCGACCGTTTCCATCTGTTGTAGCGCGGATTTGCAAGTAAATCGCCTAGATAATTTGACAACGATCCGACGCTCGTCGAGATAGACATTTCGTTATCGTTCAGCACAACGATCAAACGGTTCGTTACGCTCGCCAGGTTGTTTAACGCTTCAAAGGAGATGCCGCAGCCGGCGGCAGCATCGCCTACCACAGCCACGATATGCTCGGACCCTCCCCTCCGGTCGCGGGCCGCTGCCATCCCCAACGCCGCCGAAAGCGCGGTCCCCGCATGACCCGCGCCGAAAGCGTCGTATTCGCTTTCATCCCGTTTCAGGAATCCCGAGATTCCGCCGTACTGACGGAGGGTTGCAAACCGCTGCCGACGATCGGTCAAAATTTTGTACGCATAACACTGATGACTTGTATCCCACAGAATTTTATCGCCGGGCGGGTCGAAGACCTTAAGCAGCGCGATGGTAAGCTCCACTACTCCCAGGTTGGCTGCAAGGTGCCCCCCTGTCCGGCTCACCGTGTCTATGATCAGCGTCCGAATTTCGCGTGCCAGACGCTGCAGCTCCTCGTCGGAAAGCCGGCGAAGATCACGCGGGCTGTCGATGCGTTCCAGGATACTGTTCATCAGTCAAAGTATAGTCACTCATGGCGGCGCCGCAACTGCATAAACCCGGCTTGCGATTGCCCGAAGGGCGGCAGATGCGCGGCGCGCGCCACGCGGCTGCATCTCGACATACTGCCAGTGAAGTGGAGCTTTTTCTACATCAACCTTCCGAAGTGTAGCAACGCTCTTCACCGTCCCACAGTCCTGCTTCCCCCGCCAGCGGTAACGTTCACCCCGAACGCCAGTTCTCCCCAGTTGTCGTAACGCTTCCTCCGCGCTCCATTCCTCCCCTAGTGTAACAACGTTCTCCATGAGCGAAGCGAGGGGGAACGTTGTTCTGCGGTCATTTCTCCAACACAACTCTGTACTACAAAACTGTTTACATTCAGAGGGAACTCTTGTAAACAGAACGAAGAGAAAGCATAAGAGAGGAAGAATAGCTATGCCTAAGATCGCGATGATTGGTGCCGGAAGTTTGGTTTTCTGCAAAACACTGGCAATGGATATTTTGGCCACCGAGGCTTTGCGTGACAGTGAAATCCGCCTTATGAGCCGCACGGCTAAGAAACTCCACCAAATGGAGGCTTTTCTAAAAAAGGTTATCCAGGAAAATGACGTGCCCGCCAAGGTTTGGTCGACCCTGGACAGACGGGAAGCGCTGAAAGACGCAGATTATGTGATCGTCATGATTCAGGTTGGAGGAGTGGATGCGTTCCGGTTGGATTACGAAATCCCGATGAAATACGGTGTAGATCAGTGCATCGGCGACACCTTGGGACCAGGCGGAATCTTTCGCGGCTTGCGCACAATCCCCGTGCTGCTGGACATCGCCAAAGACATGGGTGAACTTTGTCCCAACGCTCTGATGTTGAACTACGCTAATCCTATGGCGGCGTGCTGCCTGGCGTTGGGAAGAGTTCCGGGACTCCAGTTTGTGGGCCTTTGCCACGGGGTACAGACAACTTTGGACTTGATCAGCGGCTATGTGGGCGTACCCAAGGATCACATCGACTATCTGGCCGCGGGAATCAACCATATGGCGTGGTTTTTGACGCTGCGGGATAAACGCGACGGCACCGACCTCTATCCGCGTTTCAAGGCTGTGTGTGAAAAACCCGAGTACTACGTAAATGAAAAGGTTCGCATCGAGGTTATGCGCCACTTCGGCTATTTCATGACCGAGAGCACCGGCCATCTTTCGGAGTATGTGCCGTGGTTTCGGAGCCATAAGCGGGCCCTGGCGGAATTCTGTGACGAGCCGGCTTTCGGCGGCGAAACGGGCGCCTACTACAAGTATTGTCAAATGATCGCCCGCAAATACGCTAAGGTCAACTACCTCGACACCGAAAGCACAAAGATCGCCCACCGCAGCGTAGAGTACTGCTCATACATCCTGGAGGCCAAAGAAACCGGCAATATTTTCCGGCTGAATGGCAACGTGCGCAACGACGGGTACATTACAAATCTGCCCGAAGGCTGCTGCGTGGAAGTGCCGATTTTTGTGGATCGCCTGGGACTTCATCCGGTACGCGTCGGCGCTCTGCCTCCGCAATGCGCCGCTCTCAACCAGAGCAACGTTACGGTGCAGACCCTGGCCGTGGAAGCGGCTATGACCGGCGATCCCGAACTTGCCATGCAGGCTGTGGCCCTCGATCCCCTGACGAGCGCGGTTTGCACCCTGCGCGAAACCCGCGAGATGACGGCGGAAATGTTGAAAGCGGAAGCACAGTGGTTGCCCCAGTTCAAAGGAAAGTCTTTGCGGACAACACCGCCGATCAAGGTCACCAGCAAGACTAAGCACGCCCCTGTGCCGCTCGATCCCGCCTTGGCGATAGTGCATCGATTCGGCGAATTGGCCGCAAGGAAAGTCGGCACGGGGAAGACAGCGCGTTAACATGGATTTCGGGTTGAGAAGGGGTTAACCTCGCGTCCGGCGTACACGTACGGGGCTGGCAGCTTGTAATTTCAAAACAATTGGGTACGCACAAGTGCGATCTTAGCTATAGAGCAATCACGGGAGATTGAAAGATGGGCAAGCAGAAGAAAGTAAGAATTGGGTTTGTCGGTGTCGGCTCGATGGGACAATGCGCCCACCTGCGGAATTATGTCACAATCCCGGACTGTGAGGTGGTGGCTATCGCTGAAATCCGCCCACAACTTGCAGAAAAAGTGGCTGCCAGGTACGGAGTGCCGGCAGTATATCGCGATCATCACGCCATGCTTGCCAGCGAAGATCTCGATGGGGTTGTGGCGAGCCAGATGTTTGACTGCCACGCGACTCTTCTGCCGGAGATTTACGGCCGCGTCAAGTGCGTGTTCACCGAAAAGCCCTTGGCGATCAGCGTCAGTGCCGGCGAAAAGCTTGCGCAGCTCGCCGCCAAAACCAAGACCGTACACATGGTCGGGTACCATAAGCGGTCGGATCCGGCCACTGAGTATGTCAAAAACATCATCGACACCTGGAAAAAGTCAGGAGAGATGGGCACCATGAAATACGTGCGGATCTTGATGCCCTCCGGTGACTGGATTGCCAACGGTTTCCGGGAGCTGATCACCTCGGATGAACCGCTACCACCCATCAAACGCGAACCACCCATGACTGAACTCAAAGGGGCGGTGAACGGAAAACCGATGTGGGATTGGAAACCGCCGGCAGGCGACTATGTCCGGTTCGTGAACTACTACATCCACCAAGTGAACTTGCTGCGGTACCTGCTCGGCGAGCCATACGAAGTAGCTTACGCCGACCCGAGCGGCGTGGTTATGGCGGTGGAAAGCCGCAGTGGAATTCCCGGAGTGATTGAGATGTCGCCCTACAGCACCACCGTAGAATGGAAAGAATCAGCTCTGATTGCTTTCGAACACGGGTACATTCGACTGAGCCTGCCTGCTCCGCTGGCATGTAATCGCGCGGGCCACGTGGAGATTTATCGTGACCCCAAGCCGGGCCAGACGCCCCAACGCATCTCGCCGACGCTGCCGTGGGTGCATGCTATGCGTCGCCAGGCTGAAAACTTCGTGGCCGTTTGTCAGGGTAAGAAGCGTCCCCCTTGCGATGCGACGGAAGCCGTTGAAGATTTGCGTGTTGCTTTGCAGTATATACGGCTGCGGTTCGCGGGAAAACGATGAGGGGAGCTCTTCCCAAATCCCTTAAATAAGGCTGGGGTTATATCCGTCGAAACAGCAGCGCTTGTCAGGAGCTTCCCGACCATGACTCCTCGGGAACGTTTTATTGCCGCGTTAGAGCGCAAACCATTAGCCGGCCGTGTGCCGCATTTTGAACTTGTTTTCTTCCTGACCATGGAGGCCTTTGGCAAGGTGCATCCGCTGCACCGAAACTACAAGCAGTGGGACCAGATGGAGGAGAAGGAGCGTGAACTCCACCGCCGCGACATGGCGGATATCTTTGTGCGCACCGCCGAACGTTTCGAACACAGCGCCATCTTTCTGCACCCGAATCCGGGGACCGAAGAAGAAATTATCCGGCTTACCGATCTGGTGCGCGAACAAACTGGGGACCGTTATTTCCTGATGATTCATGGTGACGCCACATTTGCCGTTCCCGACGGCAATCATCTGGTGGAATTTTCTCTCCGCCTGGCCGATGAACCCGAGGCGGTCAAACGCGAGGCTGAGGCCATGGTGAACACGGCTCTTGAGCGCGCTGAGCGATTGAAAACCGCCACAAGCCTGGATGGGTTTGCTTTGTGCTCGGACTACTGTTTCAACACCGGCCCCTTCCTCAGCCCCGCGCAATTCAGCGAATTCGTTACCCCTTACCTTGCCAAGCTGATTCAGGGCTACCGCGACATGGGCTACTACACGATCAAGCATACGGATGGAAACATAATGCCCATCCTCGATCAACTCGTGCAAACCAGACCCCATGCCCTGCATTCGCTGGATCCTCAAGGCGGCGTGGATATCGCCGAAGTCAAACGCCGCTATGGCCGCGAAGTTTGTTTGATTGGCAATGTCAACTGCGGCTTAATGGATTCAGGGACCGACGAACAGGTGCTCGAATCAGCCCGGTACGCTCTGCGCCACGGAATGCCTGGCGGCGGATACGTGTTTTCGACCAGCAACTGCATCTACACCGGCATGCGGCTGGCCCGTTACGAACTCATTCTGGACGTTTGGCGCAAAGAGGGCAACTACAACGGCGAGTGAACACGGACCGGAGAGTCAGATGGCCATTTCTCAAACACCGAGAGCTTTATTGGCCGGAGCACGGTGTGTTCTTTTGTTGTGAGACGCTGGCAGAAAATCCGGGTTAATAAAGAGCCAGCTTCTTCGCGGACAGGGGGATACAACTGGCGGCCTGTTCTCAAACATCGGATCTGAAATAAATCGTGAAGGACATTGACGATGCGCAACATAGTTCTGACCGGCTTCATGGGCACGGGCAAGTCCAGCGTCGGTAAACACCTCGCAGCGCGTCTGGCTTTGACTTTTGTCGACATGGATGCCGTAATCGAAGAGCGCGCCGGCAAGCCGATTGCGCGCATCTTTGCGGAAGACGGCGAACAGCATTTCCGCAACCTTGAGCGTCAGCTTGTCCAGGAACTGGCGGCCAGACAGGGACTGGTCATCGCCACCGGCGGCGGCGTGGTCCTCAACCCCGAAAATATTCGCGATCTGAGCAGGTCCGGTCTGGTTGTCTGCCTCTCGGCCAGTCCCTCGGAAATTCTCCGAAGAGTAGCGCACGAAACGCACCGACCCTTGCTGCAGGCGGATGACAAAGAAGCCCGAATCATTGCACTTTTGGAGGCACGCCGAAAACTCTACGCGGCAATTCCCGTTCAAATTGACACCACTAACCTCAGCGTGGAGCAGGTAGCTGACCAAATTGCGGCTCTTTATGCAAAAGAGTCGCCGACTACCGGCGAGGCCCGCTAGGGTGAGTATACCAGCTCGGCGGACCGCCCCAGCATAACGGCAGAACTCAGCGTGCCATATGTTTTGCCAGAGAGGCATGCGATGAACCTGGAAGAGGCTATCGTTGCCGAGGCTACACGTCTTGGTTTCGGCGCAGTCGGATTCGCTACTGCCCAGCCGGCGCAAACGCTGAAAATCTTCAGCGCTTGGGTGGCTGACGGACGTGCCGCGAGCATGCGGTACCTGGCGCACCATCTGCATCTCCGTGCCGATCCCCGCCTGCTGGCGCCCGGCATCCGTTCAATCATTGTCGCGGCAGCCAGGTATCCAACCAATCAACAGCCTGGTTACGGGTTTTCAACCTGCGCGCGCGGTCAGGATTACCACCGCGTGCTGCGATCGAAGCTGAAACAGCTTGGCGCTTTCCTTCGCCACCAAGCCAACGCCGGAATTATCAGGATCTGCGTTGATTCCGCCCCAATCCTCGAACGCGAATGGGCAATCCGCGCCGGCATCGGCTGGTTAGGTAAACAGGGACAAGTCATCAGCCCCACACTGGGCGCCTGTTTTGTGCTGGGTGAGTTGCTCGTGGATGTGACCTTGAAACCTTCGAGCGTAACACCAAATCTGTGCGGCGATTGCCATCGGTGCGTAGCCGCTTGCCCAACAGGGGCAATTTGTCCGGACCATTTGCTGGACGCGCGGCGCTGCCTCTCCTACCTGACCATCGAACACCCGGGACCAATCCCGGACGACTTGGCACCGTTGATACGGCCGACTCTGTTCGGATGCGACTACTGTACCGCTGTTTGTCCCTGGAACGAAACGGCGACCGCTCCCGTTATGGCGGAACTCGACGAACGACCGATGCCTACGGCTGCGGAATGCCTGAAGCTGAGTCAGGAAGAGTTCCTGCGCCGCTTTCGTGCCACGGCCGTCTTGAGATCTGGATTGGAACGCCTGAAGCGCAATGCCGCTGCTGTGTTGAAGGTTAGAGACGACAGCAGGCCGCATGCGCCCGAAGTCTAGCGATTGTCTCCAAATCGGCCTTGAACGGATTGGACTTAGCGGCAGGCAAGGGCAACTGATATTCAGCACCCACCGGCGTCTGAGCAGCCTTTTGGTTGTAGGCAAAGACCATAAGGGCCTCAAGATGCAGGACATCCTCAACGTTGTAGGCCAGCAACGTCTCGAGCGCCCGCGGATTGCCGTTGAAGAAGAAATCGCGCCACAGCAGTATCGCCCAGAATCCGTCCAAACCATCCAACTCTCCGCGAGTGATCCCCAACCGGCGTTCACAAGCCTTTAACCCCCCGTGCAAGCCCACACTCCTCAAGAGCGGACAAAGATCAAGGTGTACTTGGTTCAGACTGACATCAAAATATCGCTCCAGGCGCGGCACATCGAAACGCTTGCCGTTGTAGGTCACGATCACCTTGTAAAGTCGGATGTCATGCACAAACTCCTCGAGATTATGGCCTTGCACGTAACAATGCACCTTAGTCCCGTCATACAAAGCTATAGTGGTAATATAATCGCGCTCTCCGGTCCCGGACGTCTCGATGTCCAGATAGCCCGTAGCATCCATGAAATGGGGAAAAATCCGCCAGTGCTGGTCAACGGGAAGTCGGTCCTGGAAATAACAAGCGTTGCCATTGAGCAGTTCCCTTTGCGACTCCTCAACTCCCCCCGTCAACGCCGCCATACAGCGTTTTAAGCCAGCCGGTCTGATCCCCGCCAATACATCCTTCCATGAACATACGCCGTTAGCCCAAAGTCTGCGCTCCAGCACTGAACCAATTCCTTTAATGTGACAGAATGTGCTGGTTAACATGCGCTTCTTCTCCCAGCCGCTTTGGGGCTGTAACTGGAGCTTGCCGCGGATGCGTCGGGGCCGGACGAACGGCCGGTCTCCCGTCATCAAAATCCGGTGCCGCCGTGCTGTGGTCCTGCCCTTGTTCAAGACAAAAGTCTACAATCGCCTGCCTGACAGGCTCAGCATTCGGGATGAGCTGTCGCGCACTCCAATCAACCACGAAAGGCTGCCAGCCCGTACGCCATTCATGTTCCCCGAACCGGTTCATCGGCACGACACAACGGACAGGGCGCCCCCCGCCATCCGCATCAGAAAGTCTCAGAACCGTAACAAAAATCAAGGAATTCGTGTCTGCCCGCGCACACTGCCGCGCAATTTCCTCACTGGTAAAAACGTTGGTGCCGTCAAACAAATACCGGACATATTCAAGGCCGTAACTGTGCCCTTTTTCAGCTACGAAACTTACCTCCGTCGGCGCGGTCGACCTGGTGAACATGCGTCCGCGTAGCTCGCGGTAAACCACCGCCAGACGATGGTAACCTGTAGGCAACAACATTCTTCGGCTGCGCAGCCACGACAGACGGGGCGCGCGGCGGCCGTCCAATGAATGGATAGTAACATTTGGGGAGACCTCGAGTAGCGCAAATTCTTCCGGTCCCGGTTGACAAGCGCCGAATGACTCAATAGTGCGGCAGCCACCCGCCACGGCTACGGCCATGCCCCAAACCCCTGCCAAAAAGATGCGCACAAACAGCCGCCGCCCGACCTGGGGGAACGCGTACACCTCGCCCCCCAGGCGCCCCTGCCCGCACCGAGGCTGTAAATGGAGGCGCGAACCGGAATTGAACCGGTGTACGGGGTTTTGCAGACCCCTGCCTAACCACTCGGCCATCGCGCCTCTTGAACCGGAAAGTTAACCAGACCGAACACAGATGGACACCGCGCCGACCCTGTAGGGCTTCTCCCTTCGCCAAGACCGTCCGCTAGGCTTTCTTTTGGTCAGCTGGCTGGACCTGGCTGCTTGTAGCGGCAGCTTTAAGACGCTCTTTCAGCCTTTTGAGCCGACGACGTCGTCGCGCCCTCTTCAATCTGACTCTTAGTTGCTGTCCCATAGTTCGATGCCTATCAAAAAACTAACGGTTATGTCAACCCGACTTCGGACCCGGCGTCTCCCCTACTTTCGAGACCGACGCCTCCAACCGCGCGCGATTTCTGCGCTCAAGCTCTTCCCGATAGCGTTCAACATCTGTGCGCCGCGCCACCCCGGATTTCACCGCCGCCATTGCCACAGCCAATGAAACCTCGACAAACAACCGGCGATCGAATGGTTTGGGAATTAAATAATTGGGCCCAAACGCCAATTCTTGATTGTCGTACAATTCGGCTATTTCACGCGGAACGGGAGCCCGCGCGACGGCGGCCAGAGACTCGGCTGCAGCCACTTTCATAGGCATGTTGATGCTACAAGCACCAACATCCAAGGCGCCGCGAAAAAGAAATGGGAAACCCAGCACATTGTTAATTTGATTAGGATAATCAGAGCGGCCGGTCGCCATAACATACGGGCGTTTACCCATAACTGCCTGCACCTCTTCCGGACGAATTTCGGGATCTGGATTCGCCATCGCGAAAATCGCCGGATAGGGCGCCATACTCAGGACATCCTCCCCCTTAATGCAGTCCGCTACAGACACGCCAATAAACACCTCGCAGCCCCGCATAGCTTCGCCCACTGTGCGTGCTGTCGTTCTCACAGCATGTTCTCTTTTTTTCCCCTTCAGGTCAGTACGATCACAACGAAGGACGCCTTTCGAATCGCAAAGAACAACCGTACGCACTCCCGCGAATTTCAACATTTCCGCAATGCGAATGCCGGCGGCTCCCGCACCGTTGATCACCACTTTCAATTCACTGAGATCGCGTCCGCACAGGCGGCCGTAGTTCATGACTCCGGCCAACGTGATCACGGCAGTGCCCCATTGATCATCGTGAAACACAGGAATATCGAGAAGTTGATCCAGACGCTCTTCGATTTCAAAACAGGCGGGCGCGGCTATGTCCTCCAGATTTATGCCACCATACATCGGCGCAATAGCCGTAACTGTTTCGACTATCCGCTCCACGTCTGAGGGTCCCCTATCCTCGCCGCCCCTGCGACAGTGCGCCAACGGAACAGGCCAGGCGTCCACATCGCCAAACGCTTTGAACAGAACAGCCTTCCCTTCCATAACTGGAATGCTGGCTTGAGGACCGAGGTCACCCAGTCCAAGGATTGCCGTCCCGTCGGTCACAACGGCTACAAGATTTCCCTTGGCCGTGTAGCGGCTCACTGCTTCAGGCGAGGCGGCAATCTCACGTACCACAGCAGCTACGCCTGGCGTGTATGCCATACAAAGGTCGTCGACCGTCAGCAGCGGTTTGGCAAGCCTCAGTCCCACCTTGCCGCCGACATGATACGCCAAAACTTTCTCGCGATTAAGATTCATTATATGTGACCCGCAAAATTTTGACGCATTCAGGCTAGTAGAAACTCGCCAAAAACTAAAGGCTTTTCAGACCGACAGCGCACTTCTCTCTATTCCCTCGCAGGAGATTCCCGTCTCCTTCCCGTTTATCCCAGATCCTGGGTTCGAGAAGCCACTGTCCCCAGGGCTGTGTCTCGGATAGTGAGAAGAAGATGGTAGAGAGGAGGTTGTAGGTTGGGGCTGGACAGTCCCTCGCCTTTCTGCTGTCACGGGGGCATGAAAACAGAAGCTTGGAAACATTATGCGGATGCCGAGATGTTGGCTCGGGTTACGGTTCGGCTGATCCAACCCGAGGAAAAAGCACGGTGGGATTCGCTGATATGCCAACGGCAT
>Ga0209101_1001130_pt1 | contig 20583 bp, 16 predicted proteins | sample ConPoolayeCmetaG_FD_185481 | JGI IMG/M metagenome (GOLD analysis project Ga0209101, IMG submission 185481) | Hot spring microbial mat communities from California, USA to study Microbial Dark Matter (Phase II) - Cone Pool mat layer C metaG... ...
GCCATGGCAACCGACACTGCGACGCACGATCCGCTGCTGGTGCTGCCACCCGAGCTGCATCCGAAGGTGGATCACCTCGTAACGGAGGACAACACGCCGGTGGACAACATTTTTTCCGAGAAACAGCAGCGGCTGCTGACGGAACCGCTTTATAGTTCTTGGAACGGACCGGGTCCAGGTCGGCGATTTGTGGTGATGTCGAACGTGGGTCTGTTTTACGCGGTTCGTCAACCGCCGTACGTGCCGGACGCCTTGTTGAGTCTGGACGTGGAGTTGCCCAGCGATCTGTGGCCGAAATCGCACCGGTCGTACTTTATATGGGAGTATGGCAAGGCGCCCGAGGTGGTGATCGAGGTGGTGTCGAATCGGGAGGGGGGAGAGGATAGGGAGAAGCTGACGGGTTACGCGCGGTTGGGGATTCGGTACTACGCGATCTACGACCCGGAATGCTTGTTGAGCGAGGAAGTGCTTCGGGGATACCGTCTTGAGGGTCTGTCGTTCCGGCCGATGAGCGGTGGGCTTTGGTTTCCCGAGGTGGGATTGGGTCTGCAACTCTGGCGTGGCGTGTACGAGGATCACGACAACACGTGGCTTCGCTGGGTGGACGCGGAAGGGCGATGCATTCCGACCGGCAAGGAACGGGCCGAATCCGAACGTCAGCGGGCCGAGTCGGAACGTGAGCGGGCCGAGGAAGAAAAACGTCGGGCCGATCTCGAGCGGGCACGAGCGGAGAGTCTCGCCGAGCAACTTCGGCGACTTGGCGTCGAGCCGCGGTAGCCGCTTACCGACGGCTTGCCTTTACTGCCTCGTAGAGTGCCACGAGGTTTTCCTGGGGCGTGTTGGCCTGAACGTTGTGGACCGTGTTGAAGACGTAGCCGCCACCACGGCCGAAGATGGCGATCCGCTCCTGCACTTCGCGGCGGACTTGTTCCGGCGTTCCGAACGGGAGCGTCTTTTGGGTGTCCACCCCGCCGCCCCAGAACGTGAGCTTGTCGCCGAAGCGGTCCTTCAGGCGCCGTGGGTCCATGCCCGCCGCCGAGCACTGCACGGGGTTGAGGATGTCGAAACCGGCGTCGATGATGTCCGGCAAAAGGTCCACCACGGAACCGCAGGAGTGAATGAAGGTCTTCCAGGGCGTGTGCTGGTGGACCCAATCGTTCACCTTGCGATGGAACGGCTGGAAGAGCTTCCGATAGGTTGAGCAGCTAATAAACGGGCCGTTTTGCGTGCCGAAATCGGTGCCGGTGATGAACACGGCGTCCACCCGGTCGCCCACGGCCTCGTAAATCTTGGCTAAATTCGCCAAGGCAATCTCGCATTGGCGACGGAACACCTCGTACACATAGTCGAACCGGAGCGCGGTGCTGACATACCATTCCTCAACGTCGCGGATGCCCTTGGGTCGCTTGAGCCAGGGGGCGGGCACCAGGGCGATGTCGCCAAACGCCGTGCCGCCGAAATTCGCCAGGATGGCCTTGTCCGTGTCTCGGAAGAGTTGATCGGCCTGCCGGGCAAAGTGTTCCAAGGTCGCGTCGCTGATCGGGCCGAATTCCTCCAAGTTGTCTTCCGGATTGAGTTTCGCGTCGTCGATAGGCTCTTGACGCACGATCGTGTCGAAATAGTAACCGCCCTTGGGCATACGGCCGCTCGGCGGAGCGTTCTTATCGCCCTCGGGATACATGAGAATGTCGCCGTTGGGGTCCGGCTCGGTGTTGAATGCGCCGGGCACCAGCACGGGCGTGCCGTCGAACAGGGTCCACGGTTTCCAATCCTTGTTCTCAAAACCGAACATCGTCCGCGGACCCCCGAGGCCGACGACATCGACCCCCAGCGCTTCCATCAGATCCGGCGCGATCTCGCCGAGCATCTGGTACGGCTCGACCACCTTGACCGGCGTGCCCGGTGGGTCCAACTCCAACGCCTGCCGCAAGAGGTAAACCGCGCTGACGTGCATCCCGGTGACGGCGCTGGCTCCCAGGTCCAAGGGCACGTAGTCGGGTTGCTCGTGACGCAAGGCCTTGCGGACGCGCTGGCGAGAGTTCATGACACAAAAACCCCTTTTCGGTTCCAAGCTGTCAAACGACTGGAAGTGCCCTCTCCGTGCCCTTCCAGTGGTTCAACCGCCGTCGGGACGGCTCTTCCGCGGTTTATTGGATGGCCGCTGCGCCCTCTTGTCAAGGGTAAGGGAGAAGCCCTAGGATGGGGACCAACCAGCGGGGCGAGTTCGGGAGGATATCGCGTGTCCAACCTTCGGGAAAACCGCGACGGGAGCGTCGCCTACGTCTATCTTTTGGCCACCGTGGCGGCCTTGGGCGGGTTGTTGTTCGGATACGACACGGCGGTCATTTCCGGAGCCATCGGGTTTTTGACCACCCATTTCAAGCTCGACCCTGCCTTCGAAAAAGGCTGGGCCGCGGCGAGCGTGCTGTTGGGGTGCGCGGCGGGGGCGGCCGTGGCCGGATTCCTCAGCGACGCCTTGGGCCGCAAGAAGATGCTGCTTCTGGCCGGCGTGCTGTTCCTGCTCTCGGCGTTGGGCACGGCCCTTCCCAATACGGTCGCCGTGTTTGTGATCTTCCGCCTGCTCGGCGGAGTGGCGATCGGCGTGGCCTCGATCAGCTCGCCCATGTACATCGCCGAAATCTCTCCCGCCCGAGTCCGCGGCCGGATGGTCTCGATCAACCAGTTTGCCATCGTTTCGGGCATTTTGGTCGCGTATTTCGTCAACCTCCTCATCGCCTCGTTCGGCGAGACGTTGGGACCGGATTGGAACGTGCATTACGGCTGGCGCTGGATGTTCGGCTTTGGCGCCTTGCCCGCCGTGGTCTTCCTCGCGTTATTGATCCTGGTGCCCGAAAGCCCCCGGTGGTTGGTCAAGCAAGGCTGCGCCGACAGGGCGGAAATGATCCTCGGGCGGATCAATGGAGCGGAGGTGGCTCGCGCCGAACTCGCGGCGATTCAACGCGCGATCGCCGAAGAGAGCGGCTCCCTCGCGCAACTGTTCGAGCCAGGAATGCGCATGGCATTGATGATCGGAATCGTCCTTGCCGTGCTCCAGCAGATCACGGGCATCAATGTGTTCTTGTATTTCGCCCCGGAGATTTTCAAGCGGATGGGGTCAGGCGTGAATGCGGCCTTGCTCCAGACGGTCGTGGTGGGCGCGGTCAACATCCTCTTCACCGTCATCGCCATCCGCACCGTCGACCGCTGGGGACGCAAACCGCTGATGCTCGTCGGATCGATCGGGATGGGGGGAACGCTCTTGGGCATGGGCGCCGCGGCGTATTGGGGACGGGCCGACCTGTGGGTGCTGGTGTTCATCCTTGGCTACATCGCCTGTTTCGCGCTCTCGGTCGGCCCGGTGACCTGGGTAATCCTTTCCGAGATTTTCCCCACGCGAATCCGCGGCCGGGCCATGGCCATCGCCACGGTGTGCCTCTGGCTGGCCGACTTTCTCGTCACGCAAACGTTTCCCATGATGGACGAAAACGCCTGGCTCGTGGAGGTCTTCCGCCGCGCGTTTCCGTTCCTCGTCTATGCCTTCTTCTGCGCCGTCTCGGTCGTCTTCGTATGGCGCTATGTGCCCGAGACCAAGGGCAAGACGCTCGAGGAAATCGAGCGGAGCTGGAAGCGCTAGCGCAGCGGCTTGATTTGGCGAGCGGAGAAAGACGGGCCGGCAGTTCTCCTGGATGCTTTCCAGTTTCAAGAGCTGGTCCCGGAATGAGGATACGAGAACGGGCCTTGGGCTTTTTCATCTTGGCGGCGACGGATTTCCGAACAGCCAAGAGGCCGCTGCCGCCGGGATGTAAAAACACTCCCGAGCGATGGTTGCCGCCGCGCGATTCGAGCCATCCTCCCATCCCCCTCGAAGGACCCGTGCATGGGAGTGCCCAAGCCAAATGGCGCGGAAGGCGGCTCGCTCCCTAGGTCCCTAGTTTTTCAAGAATTGCCAGGAGTCCGCCGTTTTCACCGGCAGCGGACTTGAGACGGCCCGGCACTTTTTTGGACACCCACTTGTCGTATCCACCAACGGAATTATAATTGGCCGATATTACGATCGCATAGAACGTAATACGCCCCTTTTTCGGAAAAGGGATACATCGCCGTTGTGAACTTGTTTGATGAGGAAGAATCATGTTCTCCCCATGCTCAATGTGGCTAGCGGTCAGAACTCGATGGGCAGCAACTGTTTTCAGAGATGCTCGCGCGTCGAGGCCTGTGCCAGGGTTCTCGCCCAAGGATTTCTTTGAGGACCGGCGTCTGAAGAACCGCAACGTGGGGTTTACGTTGGTGGAACTTTTGGTGGTGATCGCCATCATCGGCATTTTGATCGCGCTGCTTTTGCCCGCCGTCCAGGCTGCCCGCGAGGCCGCGCGGCGAATGCAATGCACCAACAATCTCAAACAGATTGGGCTAGCATTGCACAACTATGAGTCGAGTCACAAAAGCTTCCCGATCGGTTGGAACGGCTTGATGCATCCCACGGTGCCAACGACGTTCCGCTGGAGCTATCTCGCCTATATCCTTCCGTTCATTGAGCAAGCGAACACCCTGAGCCGTCTGGACACCAGCCTGACGCTTTACCCGCCGGGCCCCGGACAAGCGCCTCGCCCCGAGCACGTCCCGACCATCATGACAAAAATCGCCACTTATCTTTGCCCCAGCGATCGCTTCGAGTATGTTTCGTCGCCGACGGGGGTGGTGGACTCGGCGCCGACGAATTACGTTGCCTGCATGGGCACGGGCGTGAATGCGTTGTCCGACCTTTCCGACGACGGCACGATGGACGCGCGAGCCGACGGGATGTTTTGCTCTGTTGCCTGGCGCCGCATGGCGGATTGCACGGACGGCTTGAGCAACACGGCGCTGTGTTCGGAAAGCTTGCTCGGTCCTGGCGGAGCCGACGCGGCGAGTTCGGCATGGCCCGATCCGCAAACCTACATGGCGCTGGTCGTTCCCGTGCAGCAAGTGACCGTGGCCAATTGCGATCAACCTAAGCCCGGAAGCATCAATCGGTTTCCGGCGAGCCGGGGTCGAGTGTGGGCAGGGCAGGGGTACGAAAATACGGTTTACAATCATTTCTTCACCCCCAACACGACCCGTTACGACTGCTATTTCTGGGTCAATAACGGCTTCAAAGCGGCGCGGAGTCGGCACCCTGGCGGCGTGAATGTGCTGATGGGAGATGGCTCGGTCCGGTTCGTCAGCCAAACCATCGCTTTGGCGACGTGGCGGGCAATCGCCAGCCGTGCTGGCGGCGAGGTGCTGGAAAACTTCTGATTTCTTTTTCACGCCCCCAAAGGACAGGAAAGCGACGATGCCAGGCAAGGTGCGCGAGAGTACGGGACCATCGTTTGGCGATTGCGGCGATCGGCGGGTTTTTGAGGGCGGGCGGCGGCATTTGAAGCGCGCGATCTGTTGCGCGTCGCTGTTGTTGGGTTGGCTGCTTGGGACAGTCCAGGGAGATTCCATTCAGGAAGACATCGCCGTCCTGGCGGGAAAGTTCCCGGCGGCCGCCAAACGCGCGGCCTGGCAACGCCTGAGCAATCAGCCCCCCCATGCGCTCCCTTTAATTCTTGAAGCCTTTCCCGAGGATGATGTCCTGGCGGCCAATTGGTTGCGGACGGCGTTCGAGTGCATCGCCGAACGTCATCGCGACTCATTGCCGCTGGAATCGTTGCGGCGGATGGCGGAAGACGTGACTCGCCCCGGAAGGAGCCGAAGATTGGCGCTTCTGGCCTGGGAACTAGGCCAACCTGGGGTCCGGGAGCAGTTTCTGAAGGACCGCCTTTCGGATCCCGAGTTTCAGTGGGACGCGGTGGAAATGCGATTGGGACTCGCGGAAGAACAAAAAGACCCGACGATTAAGCTGGGGCTTTTGCGCGAAACGTTCGCCGCGGCCACAGGTTACCAGCAGGTGCAGCAAATCGCTCAACGGCTCAAGGACGCCGGGGACTCGCCCGACGTGCTGCGGCACTTGGGCATCGTTCGCCGCTGGGCGGTGATTGGTCCTTTCTCGGTCGAACCGGAAAATGGTTGGGCTTCTTCCTTTTCCCCAGAGCAGGCGGTCGACCTGAAGGCGTCGTATCCCGCGCGGCAGGGAAACATTTCGTGGAAAGCGTGTGAAGTGACCAGCAGCGACGGCCGCACGGACCTGCGGCGGCATGGGATCGATTTCAAAAACGGCGCCGTGGCTTACGCGGTGAGTTATCTCCAGACGCCGCGCGATTGCGAGGCCGTGATGCTGGTGTCGGCGGTCGACAACGTCCAAGTGCGCATCAATGGCAAGCTTGTGCTGAATCCGTCCATGAGCCTGGTCCGCCGCAACTTCCGCATTGACGCCCATCGTGTCAAGGTTCAACTTTCCGCGGGCAGGACGGAGTTGCTCGTCAAGCTCGTCAAGGCTCGGGACACGGGCGAACGGCAAGCGGCTGCCGCTCGAATGGGCGAGAAGGTTCGGCGGGACCATCCTGCCGATCGCTGGGAATTCATGGTGCGCTTGGTCGACGCCCGAGGGTCGGGCATGGATTTCGCCCCCGCGTTTCCGGAAACATGGGCCGACCTGAAAAAGGAGTGATCGCTTGATGCTTCGCTTTCTTCTTTCGATATGGCTCGTTGCGGCAGCGGCGCCGCTGGCCCAAGGAGACTGGCCGCAGTGGCGCGGACCGTTGCGCAATGGCAGCACGGTCGAGCCGTCGCCTCCCCTGGAATGGTCCCCCAACCATAACGTTCGCTGGAGGGCCTCCTTGCCCGGCGCCGGCAACAGCAGCCCGATTGTCTCTAACGATTTGGTTATCGTGACGGCCAGTTCAGGCAAGGATCACAACGAGCTTCACTTGCTTGCCTTTCACCGAGAGGATGGGCGGCTTGCTTGGGCACGCAAGTTTTTCGGCACTCCAGCTCCGCCGCCGTACGCAATGTTTCCTCCGGAAAGAGGCCACGCCGCTTGCACGCCGGCGAGCGACGGTCGCTGCATCGTGGCCTTGTTCGGCACGGGCGATCTTCTTGCCTTGGACTTCCAAGGAGCGCCTTTGTGGATGCGGTCTCTGGCGGTCGATTTTGGTCCCATCGTGGGCAACTACGGTCTCTCCTCCTCGCCCCTGATCGCGGAGGGAGTCGTTCTCGTCCAAATCGACCATTTGGAAAAATCGTACCTGGCCGCTTTTGACTTGCAAACCGGAGACTTGCGTTGGAAGACGGACCGCGCGGCGTCGGAAAATTGGTCCAGTCCTGTCTTGGGCGAAGTGGGCGGCGCGAAACACGTGATCTGCGCAGGCACGGGCCGGCTGGCGGGTTACGACCTTTCGGGCCGTCTCCAATGGGAACTGGAGGGGCTGGAGCGGCTTTGCGCTCCCACGCCGGTCGTGCATGATTCCGGGGTGGTTGCCGTATCTGGGCCGGCGGGCGCGACCATGGGAATCGATTTGAATGAATCGTCCGGACCACGAACCATCTGGACTTCCAAAAAAGACGGTCCTTTTATCCCTTCACCCGTCGTGGCGGCGGGTTTTTGTTTCGTGGTCAACGACCAAGGAATCGTCACCTGCCGCGATGTGAAGTCAGGCAACGATGTCTGGAAGTCCAGATTGGGGCTGGCGCGGCCACGGGCATCGTTGGTGACGAATGGAGAAGTCGTTTACTGCACCGGCCTGGATGGCACAACGGTGGTGTTTCGAGCGGCCCCCGCTTTCAAGGAACTGGCCCGCAACGAACTGCGCGAGGACGTCGCCGCCTCGCCAGCGCTGTCCCACGGATGCCTTTTCTTTCGGACAGCGTCCAGTCTGATTTGCATCGGTGCCGCGCCGGCGCCGAAACAACCTGGCAAGTGACGATAAAATCTGCCCAGCTTGACCTCTATTAGCCGGCGCTGTCGGTCCCCAAGACCGCGTGCAATTCACTTTCCGGTCGCTGGCAAGGCCTGGGTTGCGAACGGCAACCGGGGCGTGTAAAGACCCGGCGTTTCTTGCGTCGCGTGGAACATGCGCATCCCAAGATAGTTGCCTAGGGCTTCCCAAAGGGCATTGCCGACGTGGGCTTGGGTGATGGCGACGTGGTGCGGGAAATGGTTCAAGAGCACGTCGCGGTAGAGCCGCTGGAGGTTGCTGACGCGGCACCAGGCGTAGCCGCCGAATGTCTCGGCGCGGTTCTTTTCGACGTTGCCCTCGGCCACCACCGCCTTCCACTCGCCGTCGGCGTCTTGGGTGATCCGGCAAAGCGTCAACGGCGAAGGGGCGGCCTCGAGATTGACGACGCCGTAGGCCTGCTCGGCCGGGGCTCCGCCGCAGGCGACCATGATCTCATGGACGCCGAGCCGGGCCGGGCCCGCCGCGAACGAAGCGGGAAACACGCCGCAGTGCCAGAGGTTGACCAATTCCTCGTCCTCGTTGTGCAAGTTGTTCCAGTCGGCCAGGGCGGCGGGCCGGCCGCTCGCCAGAAGGCAGGCGTGCATCGACATCGCGCCAAGCACGTCCGACTCGCACGCGGCGGGAAATCCGTCGTCGCCGAGCCGGGCCATCGCCGTGCAAGCGCACACGCCATAATGGTGCTGGATCGAGGTCCAACATTGAATCGCCAGGGCGTCGAGGTCGTTTTCCGCGCGCCAGCGGCGGAGGAACAATTCCAACTTCGCGCTGCGGACCATGCTCGCCGGCGGCATGAGCGACGCGTCGGCATAGTCCCCCATGGCTTGCAGCACTTGAGCCAGTTCGGGGTCCGAATCGGGAATCGCGTTTGCTCCAGCGATCGCCTCCGACAAGTCAATCACGACGGTCGTCGCGCCAAGACGCTGGAGCTGCTTTTCGTCGAAGCGGCAAGTCCAGAAGGCGTCGGGCCGCGTGCCAACCTGGCCGTAGCGGGCACGCCTCAGGCCGTTGACGACGCGGCACACCCGCGTGAACCACTCCAAGTCGGCGGCGAACGAAGAATCGGAGGGAAAACAGATGGGCCGGGAGGCCACCGAGTAGCGAGCGCCGATTTGCCGCAGGACCTCGCCGATCGACAACAGGCCGCAAAACGAATCGCGCCGCGGAGTCTGCTTCGTCAGAACCTCTTCTTCCTGGCAACCAAAGATCATCACCGGCACATCGCGACCGGATTGACGCACCACGTGGGCCACGCACTGCTCGTCGCCGAAGTTGACCGCGCCCACGACGATCCCTTGAACGCCCTGGCGGCAAAACAACTCGGCGCAGATTTGGGCTTCCTTGCGGGTCTCGACGCAGCCGACCTTGGTCTGCTGGGGGCTGGGAACGACCACCTCGATCCCCGCCCGTTCCATCGCCGCGACCACCGCGTTGCGCATCTGGAAGGCCATTTCGTCGCTGAACGGGCCGCGATTGGCGGGAAGAAAACCAAGCCGGAGTTTCGCCTCATGAAAATCCATGCCGTAGGCTCCTGCAATGCGGATCGCTTCGCCTCTGGAGAGAACGTCCGGCGAGCAAGGGTCAAGTCGCTCGGCAACAACGCGAACTAACCCGCCTGCCCCGCGACCGTTTTCCGACCGTGCCCAGTGTACCCGGCCGGAACTCGTCTTGGAACCGGTAGACAGAGGAAGCGTCAACTACGCCAACGACACTTCACTCCCCCGCGAGTTCAGCGACGCCGAGGGGGCAGACCGGGATTACAACCAAAGTCGCTGAGAGTCGCGTTCACGCCGCCAAAGACGGAGCGATGTCTTCAGAGCACGGCCAGCACGGAATCCGTGGCCTCTTGCTCGTCCTTTTTCCGGCCTTGGAGTTCCCAGGGGGAGGCCAGTTCGGCGCGGCCGGCGAATTGGGCGATGGCCGCGTTCCGGGCCAGTGACGATGTCTGGGCCGGGCCGTCGTCGTTGAGGATCGTGCCCACGCCCTGGCCCTTGGCGATGGTCGCATTCACGGGGGCCGAAAGGTTGACGAAGAACGTCTCCGCCTCTTCCACGGTCGTGTCGCCTTTGACCAGAACCACGATCGTTTGCGTGGTCGTGCCCGGGGCGAACGACAACGTGGCCAGCGATTTGGAAACGTAATCCACGCCGGCCGTGGCCGTGCCTGGATCGGTCTTGTACTTCACCTGGACCTGCTGATAGCTCGCGTTGGACAGCACGACCTGGAAGACGAACTGCTTGTTGCCATTGTTGCCCTCGGTGGCTTGCACGTCGGCGATGGAGATCGTTGGCCGTGGGTCGTCGTTGAGGATCGTGGCCGCCGCCTGAGCTAGCTTCGTGTTGACGGCGGCGTTTTGAGCCTGGGTCAGTTTGACCGAGAAGCTCTTGTTGGGTTCGAACTTCGTGTTGCCAATGATGGGAACACGGATGACGCCCTCGGTTTGGCCGGCGGGGATGACGATCGAACCGGCGCCGGCGACGAAGTCAACTCCCGGCTTGGCCGCATTGGCCCCCTTGTCCGTCATCGTCGTGTAGTAAACGGTCACCGCGTTGGCCATTGGGCGCGCCAGCGCGACGACAAACTCGGCGTGATTCTGGACCCCGCCGCCCCCGTTTCCCTCTTGCACGGTAGTCGAGGCCACCGAAACGCTTGGCAGCGGCAGCGCGACGACGCGCGTGGTCTTGCTATCGACTTGCGTCACAAACAGCAGGTGGGTCGCCCCGGCCGGGGCCGAGGGGAGGTCGGAAACCACATACTGCCCGGATGCTTGATTCCAGTAGATCGGAATCGTGTCGGGCAGGGCCGATCCTATCTTGTTCTTCAGATCGGTTCCCTTGGCCCAGAACAACTGGACGTTGGTCACGGGAATCGTCCGGTTCGCCGTGGGGGTGGTCCGGGGCTTGCCGGGGACTTGTACGCCGACGTTGATCGTTCCATCAGCGTTCCACTGCGGCGTGACGACCACGTTAAAGGCCGCGCCAGTCGGGTTCAGCTTTCCGTTGAACTTCAGCGTCGATCCGTCCTCTCTAACAAGGTCCATGAGGACGGCGAACGTCCGCGTGTCGAACGTCGCGTTGGAAAGGTCGTAGGTTCCGTTGAAACTCAGCCCGACGTTGGGAACCGTCGTCGTTTGCGTCACCTCCACGCTTCCGGCCAACACGCCGTTATTGTCCGTGATCTCGTGGGCGAAACCCTGAATCGAGTAGTTTCCCGTGCCTTTCCCCCTGGCCGTGATCTTGCCGCTGCCCGACATGGTGGCCCCACCTTCGGCGATGACACCCTGGGTAGGACTGTGGTAAACGATCAAGCCATTATTGAAGGTGGTCGTGCCGTCAAGCGTGATCTGGTAGCCGGCGGAAGTGAACGACGACTGCGTCCTTCCCGATGCAGTGAATGGAATGGCCTTGAACGTTTCATTGCCAATGCCCGAGACCGAGAGCAAGGTCCTTTGTTCCAAACCCTCCACGCAAAGGCGCCGCGAAGCGCCCCGGCGGCCCTCGGATCGCTTCGATCGCGAAGCAGCAACTCGGAACGATGCGATCCACTGAGCCAGTCGTTGGGTCGTGTGCCTACCGAACATCATCATCTCCCACCCTTTTGGGTATACAAAAAACAAGGGCAGCCAAAGCCCTTTGGGGACAATCGTATTTTCGCGCCCTTCGCCGCGAAAATTGGGACAGTCCCCGTCAACGGCCACCCGAAGGCCAGCAACGGCCTTCGAGTTCACGCCCCCTTTTCCGGTCCCCAGGCGTGTCCGCTACTGAGCGATTGTGGTAGGGGGCCTCGGTTCGCCACGCGCGGTTGGCCGGGTCGGTGGCCGCGAGTCGGAATCCGGTTTCTACGGCTATCATCGACTACGACTTCAACGAAGTCAACAACTATTCCGCCATTCCCACTATTCCCTCCACATTGCGCAAGACAACACCCCATTGGCTACTGGCTGAGAAGTGTACCTTGCGAGTTATGCTCGGCACGCACTGAAATGAAACCTTTTTCGAGCAATGACGATTCAATCGTGGCCGCGTCAACCATATTTGAAGGCCTTCCGCAAGATCCCGTGACAGACTTGCGGCTTCCTCCACCTCAGTTTCTCTCCAACCTTAGCGACGCTTTGATCCAATTGACCAATGTGGATGCACCGCGAATGGGTGGTAACATCAGCCGAACCATACCGAACCCAGTGGGTGCTTCGGTCATTAAGTGGAGGGGGATAGTGCAGAAATCAGATTCTCGGCATATTGCCCGATTTCGCGGAGGACATCCTCGCGTGGCCGTAGTTCGGCCTCGGCGATCCGCCGGACGATGGCCGATCCGACGATCACGCCATCGGCGACCGGGGCGAGCAGGCGGACCTGTTCAGGCCGGCTGATGCCGAAGCCAATGCAGATTGGCAAAGGGGTTTGGGCCCGTAGCCAAGCGACCTTTTCCACCACCTCGGGAGGCAACTCCTTACGCTCGCCGGTAATTCCCGTGACCGACACGTAATAGATGAAGCCCGTGGTCCGCTCGGCAATGCGGAGGGCCCGATCGCGCGGCGTGGTGGGCGTGATGAGCTGGATCAAACTCAAATCCTGTCGAGTACAGGCTGCGGCCAGCTCACTTGCTTCCTCGGCCGGTAGGTCGGGTACGATCAAACCAGCTACGCCCGACTGCCTCGCTTGCGTGACGAACTCGTCGAGGCCCCGACGGTACACAATTGAATAACTGACCATCGTGACGATCGGGGCGGGCAAATCGGGCGTCAACTGCCGCAGCATGTCAAAGATCGCGGCCAAGGAAACGCCCCGGGCCAACGCCCGCGTGTAGGAAGCTTGAATCACCGGTCCGTCGGCCACCGGGTCGCTGTAAGGGATGCCCACTTCGCACAGGCTGCTTCCCCGGGCAATCAGTTCCCGCACTACGGCAGCGGTAAAACGCAGATCGGGATCGCCCGCCGTGACGAATGGCATGAATGCCTTGCGCCCGGCCTGGCGTAATTGTGAAAAAAGGGTGTCAATCGCGGACATGGGCGTTCCCATCGTCTGGGGATCGTTGCGCAAGCAGTTTCTCGATTCCTCGCGAACGGTCCGAATAGGGGATGGATCGCAAGCCTTCGAACCCCTCACACGATTGAAAGTATCATCCCGGTCGGTTATCGACAAGCGCGAACCAAGAGTCCGTAAGCCCCTCAAGACCGTGAGATCGAGCGACTGGGGTTCGGCCTTCCCACGCGGACTAGCGGTTGGAGAAGACGGCCACGTTCAGGCCGGTTCGGTCGCGGACCCGTTCAGCCAATGTGTCCAGTTGGTCGTCACCGAGGGGCGCGACCCAGGTTTCAGCCGGTGGCCGCGCGATCGTGTGGATTTGGACGAGCTTGATCCTACCGCCGGCGGCGACGATTTCCGCCAGGCGATCGCAATAGGCGTCCTGTTCCTCGGGCGGAGGGGGTTCGCCGCGGATTTGCATGAAAAGCGATTGGATCACCAGGGGGCGGGCGCGGGCCGCCTCGCGAAGGTTCTTGAGAATCCGAGCGAAGGGGATCGAGGAACGGGCCACCGTCTGGTAATAGGTTTCCGTCCCGGCATCGAGCTTGGCCCAGATCTCGCCGTTGTTCTGGTCGAGAATCTCCAGTCCCCGCCGCACCCGCTCGCGATGAAACATGCTCCCGTTCGTGATGAGGACCAATTTCACCGTGTCGAGGTTGTGGCGGCGGCGAACTTCGGCACAAACGCCGACGACTTCGTCGAAATTACGATAGGTGGTCGGCTCGCCGTCGCCGCTTAAGGCGATGTCGTTCAGACGCCGAAGCGCTGGCGGGGTCTTGGAAAACCCTGGTAGCTCGAACAGCCGGCCCGAGATAGCCAATTGGACCGCGGTTTCGAGTTCCGCCTTTAGCCCGCAAAGATCGACGGATTCCTTTTCGGCCGGCAAGCTGCGGTCAACCTGGCAATAGACGCAGTCGAAATTGCAGACCCGATCCAGATTCAAGTTGACCCCGAGCGAGAGGCCGGCGGCCCTGCGGCTGATCACGGGATAGACGTAGCGGTTGCGTTGGAAACTCCGCGGGTGAGAAGCAAACAGCCGTTCGGCAGTTGAGGCGTTCTCTGATTCGGACATTGCGGCAATTACAGAACGCCCCCCTCCGCGCGGCCCAAGTCCTCGACTCGGACGCGGCTTCCGCGGAAGCGGACGCCGAAGGTTCCTCACTCGGGGCGCACCGTCGTGAATTCGTCCATCGTCACGGTGGTCAGTTCCCCGTCCGGCAACTCCAGGATGATCACATCGCTGAAGACCTTGTCGTCCACGTTGCGGCGGAAGTGAAGGCCGTGGCGACGTCGCTCGGTCCGAATCACCTTGCCGCTGGTGCGCGTGGTCCAGGTTCTGGGGCCGACCGTGACGACATGCTCGACGACGACTCGATCGCCAGGGCGAAGCTCCTCGAAGTCCAACGCAGCAGGTACGGGAGCAGCAGGCATGGCAAAACGATCCGGGGCGGTAATGTCGACACCGGGTAATTTTTAGAGGGTGAGTCTCCTGGGACAACCCCCCGAAGTGCCGGTCGTCTTTAATCGTTTTGTGGCTTATGTCGATTATTTCATCGCTCAAGCCGCCGCTGGGTACCAAGGTGACGAAACGCGATGGCGAACATCTTTTCCCGCCCCCCCGTTAGTCATACAATGAGGCTATGACCATGCGCACGTTGGCTGCCCTACCGGTTTATAACGAGGCCCGACACGTCGGCCCGGTGCTTGACGAGGTCGTTCGATACAGCGACGAGGTGCTGGTGGTCGACGATGGTTCGACCGATGGGACGTCGGCGGTGCTTGCCGCGCGGCGGGGGATTCACGTTGTGACCCACCCCGCCAACAGGGGGTACGGCGCTGCCTTGGTCTCGGCCTTCGATTTTGCCCTCCGCGGCGGCTACGACGTGCTCGTGACGATCGATTGCGACGGCCAGCACGAGCCGCAGCGGATTCCCCAATTCGTTGAGGCGTGCCTCGACCAGGCCGCCGATTTGGTGTCTGGCAGCCGATACCTCAAGTCGTTTCCGGGTGACAGTCAACCGCCGGAGGACCGCCGCACCATCAACCGGATCATCACCGACGAGCTTAATCAAATCTTGGGTTTGAATATCACGGATGCGTTTTGCGGATTCAAGGCGTATCGCGTGCCGATTCTGGCCAAATTGGAGATTACGGACTCGGGCTACGCCATGCCGTTGGAGGTTTGGGTTCAGGCAGCGGCGTTGGGGCTGAAGATTGTCGAGTTGCCCGTGCCGCTGATCTACCTGGAAGAAGCCCGCTCGTTCGGCGGATCGCTCGACAATGCTACGATCCGGCTTGCCGTGTACCGAGAAGTTCTCTACCGAAGCCTTGCGAAGGCGCGGTGGCCGAACCGTCCTTCGGCCGCGGCGGCAGGGTTGGGAGTGCCCACGGCATGAATTCTTGGGCTGACCGGCTGGAGTACCGCCGTCTCCGCGCGCCGCGGCAAGACGGCGGGGCGTTGGTCGAGCCGCCGTGGAGCCGCGTGGACGACATCGTCGCTGCGAATGTTCGTTTGCAAGCGTCGGGAGAGCCGGATTTTTTCGGGATGTCGCTGGCCGCGCTGGCCGACGAGGCCCGCCGCGAACTGCTGACCGAGGCCGCACGTTATACGGCCAACTACCTGGATCTCGCGTGGGAACCATCTCGCCAGGAAGCAAGCCAGCGGAGGGTGTTTTTGGCCGGACACCAGCCGCAGCTTTTTCATCCGGGCGTATGGTTCAAGAACTTTGCCCTCGGCCAACTTGCCCGGCGGCATGGGGCGGTCGCCGTCAATCTGGTGATCGACAGCGACACGATGAAATCGCACGCCGTTCGTGTGCCCGGCGGTTCGCCCGACGAACCGCGAGCTTCCATGATCCCGCTGGACGATCCCGGACCAGTCGTGCCCTTCGAGGAACGGTCCATCTCCAATCGACCCCTGTTCGAGTCGTTTGGTCAGCGGGCGATGGAGCACCTGGCCGGCCTGATCGCCTACCCCTTGTTGCGCGACTACTGGCCGCTGGCGGTGGAGCGTTCGCGACAGACCGGGAATCTTGGCGAGTGTTTGGCCCAGTCGCGCCACCAATGGGAGCGGGGATGGGGGCTTCAGACCCTGGAAATCCCTCAAAGCCGCGTGTGCCAGTTTCGGTCGTTTGCCCGATTCACGGTGCGTCTATTGGCCGAAATGGACCGGCTGGCGGCCATCTACAACGAGGCGGTGCGTGAATACCGGCGGATCCACCGCATCCGCAGCACGGCCCATCCGGTGCCCGACCTGGCGGTCGCCCCGCCGTGGTGGGAATCGCCCTTCTGGATCTGGACCCGCGACGACCCGCGCCGCCGCCGACTGTTCGTCAGCCGCCGTGGCCGTCATTTGGTGCTTTCCGACCGGCAAGGTTTGGAGTTCTCCTTGGAGTTTTCGGCGACCGGCGACCCGCGGCGCGCCGTCGAGGGCATTCTGGACCTGGGCCGCCGCGGCGTGAAGCTCCGTTCCCGCGCCCTGGTCACCACCATGTTTGCCCGATTAATCCTTGGCGACCTTTTCCTGCACGGCATTGGGGGCGCGAAGTACGACCAGTTGACCGACGCAATCATCCAACGGTTCTTCGGAGTGGAGCCGCCGGGTTTCCTGGTGCTCTCGGCCACGATCTTGCTCCCAACGCCGCGGAAGCAGGTGACGATTGAGGACGCGCGGAGGATTCAGCGGCAGTTGCGCGACCTGGACTACCACCCTGAGACGTTCCTGAACACGGCGGCTTGCGCGGGACGGGATTGCGAGGCGGCCGCGCTGATGGCCGCGAAGAAGCGTTGGATTGACACGCCGCCGACGGCCGAAAACGCCCGCACGCGCTGCCGCGAGATCCGCCGCATCAATGCCGCGCTCCAACCGTGGGTGGCCGAGCGGCGCGAGGCCCTGCTCCGCGAGCGGGCCGACGTCGCGGCCGCCTTGGCCGCCGAGTCCGTTCTGGCCTGGCGGGAATATGCCTTCTGCCTGTACCCCGGCCCTTTCCTCCGCGACGCCCTGACATCGCTCCTGCCAGGCTCTTCCGCGGAATGACCTGAACCGGCGAGGGCGTGATGCAGTTCAGGGCGTCTTGAGAAAAATCACCAGGACAGTGACGGTTTACTGCCGCCCGCGGTTCGTATACCCGTATTGCTGGAACCAATTCCAAGCGTCCTCGACGGTTTGGCGAAGAGGTCGGATCTGGTAGCCCAACTCTTTTTCCGCCCGGGCGCTGGAATAGGTCTTGGGGACCCGGGCCATGCGGATGGCCGCCGAGTTGACGGGCGGTTCATGACCGCTTAATCGCGTCCAAAGATCGCAGACGAAGCCCACGATTCCCAGGATGACCGGACCCGGCGGGCTGAACGGCGCCCGCGCGCCGCTTACCTCGGCAAACACCCTGCCCGCGTCGCGATACGAAATCGCCGGCCCGGTGGTAATGTAACGCCGACCGGCCAGGCCGCGCTCCAAGGCCGTCAGGATGGCGGCGGCCACGTCCCGCACATCGCAAATCCCCAGCGATCCTTGCGGGGCCAAAAGCGGTCGGCGGCGGCCCACGGCCAAAAGCAGTTGCCCCGACGAGGGCTTCCAATCCCAGGGGCCAAGCATGCATCCCGGATGGACAATGCAGGCCGCAAGCCCCCGATCCACCTCTTCCAACACGACCTGTTCCGCCTCGCGTTTCGTAATCACGTAAGGGATGGGAAATCCCTTGCCTGGCGGCGTATCCTCGTCGGCCGGTTGATCGGCCCGCCGGCACCCGAGCGTGTCGACGGTCGAGACGTGAACCATTTTCGCGCCTTCGGCGGCGGCGAAGCGGGCCACGTTCCGCGTGCCCTCGACATTGATTGCCCGTTGCAACTCAAGGCCCGTCCAGCCGATGCGCACGTGAGCCGCCGAATGAACCACGCGATCCACGCCCCGACACGCCCGACGCACCACCTCCGGGTCGCGGATATCGCCCCAGACCGTTTCCACGGGCAGGTCTTTCAAGGGCCGCGGGTCGCACCCTTCTCGAACGAGGACTCGAACCGGCTCGCCCCGATCGACAAGCATCCGCACCACGTTGTTTCCCACCAACCCGGTGGCGCCCGTGACCAGCGTCAGACAAGCCATTCGATACTCCTCATGACCGGCGATCTCGTTGCGCAGACGGCCGATGGGGACGCGCACGGAGGCCTACCCCCCGCGGAGCGCGATCATTTCAGGATTCTTTACAGATGCTTCAAAGCCCTTTCGACGCCAGCCAACGTTCGGCGTCGATGGCGGCCATGCAACCGCTGCCGGCGGCCGTGACGGCCTGGCGGTAGTAGTCGTCGCCCACGTCGCCCGCCGCAAACACGCCCTCGACGCTCGTGTAGGTGCGAAAAGGCGTGGTCCATTTGATATACCCTTTGGGGGTCAATTCGAGTTGACCCTCGAGGAAGGCCGTGTTGGGCGTGTGGCCGATGGCGAGGAAGACGCCCGAAGCGTCGAGCACGAGGTCCGCCTCGCCCGCGGTGCTCGCCAAACGCACGCCGGTCACGCCGTTTGTGTCGTCGCCCAGCACTTCGGCCAACGTGCGGTTCCACTGGATTTTGATCTTGGGGTTGTTCAACGCCCGCTGGGCCATGATCTTCGACGCGCGAAGCTGGTCGCGGCGATGGACCATGTACACCACGCTGCCGAATTTGGTCAGGTAATCGGCCTCCTCGACGGCTGAATCGCCGCCTCCGACCACCACCAACGGCTTGTTGCGAAACCGCGGCAGGGCGCCGTCGCAGACTGCGCAAGCGCTGACGCCGCGGTTCTTGAATCGTTCCTCCGAGGGCAGGCCGAGATAATTGGCCCTCGCCCCGGTGGCCACGATCACCGCGTGGGCCTCGTAGCTCTTGCCATCGGATGCGTTCAGCCGGAAGGGATGGACGCTGAAATCGACGCTCAGGATGTCCTCGGTCACCACGCGCGTGCCGAAATGGATCGCCTGTTGCCGCATCAGTTCCATGAGTTCTGGCCCCGTCACCCCTTCCTTGGCATGGGGAGGGAGTCCTTCCCGCCGATCCTTGGAGAGGGATGTGTCGAGGTAATGTTCCAAGTCTCCCGGGGGGAAACCGGGATAATTCTCGACCTCGGTGGTCAGGGCCAGTTGTCCCAACGGAAGCGTTCCCGCCAGACGATTTTCCTCAGTGACCGCGCCCTCGAACAGGAGGGGATTTAGCGCCGCCCGCGCGGCGTAGATCGCCGACGTCCAGCCTGCCGGTCCGCTGCCAATAATGATTACTTTTTCCGCCACCAGGCTCGCTCCTTTGCTTGATCCCAGGTTCACGCCGCTTGCCGGCCCGTCCACCGCAAGGCCGGTCCGCCAGCGCGGCCGACCCGATGAGGAAGGCGACAGCCGCCCCGAGGTCCGTGTGGAACCAGAAGCCTACTGTACCGCCTGGCGCGAGCCTTTGGCAAGGCTTCGCTCGGCCGGGGAAGAGGTGTTCCTGACGAGACGGTTTAACCCTTCCGTTTTCGGCGACGCCAAAGTCTGGCCAAGCCCCAGGGGACCCCAAAGAGCACCCCGAACGCGGCCAGCCAGGGCGCCACCGCCACGAGAAGGATCGAGAAGCCCTGCGCCGTGGAAAACAACAAGTCGAGCGATGCGCGGAACGACCGGCGGACGCGAATCAGGTAGCCGGGGGTTTCCTCGGGCGAGTAGGGTTGGATTTCCTCGACGCTCACCTCGAGGGTACTCATGGCCACGAGGCCGTCCAGCAAGCGCACCCGACCTTCAAGCCGCTCGATTTCGGCTCGGACCCGTGCGAGTTCGTTTTCCACCTTCAGCACCTCTTCCAGCTTGCCGGTCGCCGTTTCCAGCAACTTGAGCAGCCGTTCCTCCTGCTTCTTGGAATTGCGCATCCGCGATTGGACATCGTAGTACTCTTCGCTCACGTCCTCGGAGCGCGAGGCGACGGTGCGAATCTCGCCCAATCGCTGCACCTCGGCCAACAGGCCTTCGTAGTGTTCCACCGGGACGCGGATCGTCCAGCGGCCGCCGCGGGGACTTCCCGGCGAGCCTGAAAAATGGCTTTCCGCGATGTAGCCCGAATACTTCCGCGCCATGGCGTGGATGCGGTCTGGGACTGGCGAAAAGTCCTCCACCACCAGATTTACGGACGCCTTGTAGATGATCTTGCGCTGAAGGCTTTCGACCTTCGGGAGGGCTTGGCCCCCCGCGGGCATCGCGCCGCCGCTGGGCGAGGCCGAAGGGGGCGCCGGCGCGATCGATCGGGCCGCCTCGTAAGGACGCTCGGCGAGTTCTCCCCGGCCGCAACCGACCAGGATCGGCAACAAAATCCAACCAAGATGCCGCGGCGTCATGATCCATCTCTCGATTCAGGTTTTCGTGGCCGTGTCCATGACGATAGAGTCTCGCCGCGGGCGGATTATTCCCTGCGTGATGGCGTCACGCGGGAATTCGCGGGCAAGACACGCAAGGTAGTAACCGTTCCTAGCGCGGGCCGCGCCCGCAACCGGAGAGTGAACCGCCATCGTGCAACATGCGGGCACGGCGTGCAGAAATCCCCATGGGACACGCCAAAGGGTCGCGCCGCTTGCCGTTCGGTCGTCCCTCGGGGACTAAGAGCCTATCCTACCACCTCCCCTCTCCCGCTTGCGGGAGAGGGGCCGGGGGTGAGGGCGGCTAAAATCGTGACGAGTCTTTGAGGCCGATCCTGATGCGCGTTTGCCCTTGCCC
>Ga0209101_1001131_pt1 | contig 20578 bp, 18 predicted proteins | sample ConPoolayeCmetaG_FD_185481 | JGI IMG/M metagenome (GOLD analysis project Ga0209101, IMG submission 185481) | Hot spring microbial mat communities from California, USA to study Microbial Dark Matter (Phase II) - Cone Pool mat layer C metaG... ...
GCTCAGCTCCACCCCACCCTGCCGGCCCCCGCCCCGGCGGCCGCGGGGAATGGCGGCTGGCGTTGGGCGAGCACCCTACTCCCCCAGCACCGCCTTCAAGTGGGCGATGCGGGCGTTCACCTCGCCCAGGGACAAGGCGCGAAACCGCTCGGGCAGGAAGCGGGAGTCGGTGCACTCCTTGACCGCCAAGAGGTCCATGAGCTCCAGCCGCTCGATGTGCGCCGAGGGGCGGAAGTCGGCGATCGCCTCCTCGATGCACGCCACCAGCGACGGCACTTCGCCACCGGATGCCTCGGCCGCCGCGCGCCGCGTCTCATACAGGCGCAACGCCCGCACCAGGATGCCTTCCATCTCATTGCCGCCGATCTGGTCGTTGTCGGGGAGCACCGGCAGCCGGGCCGGGGTGATCGGCATCTTGAGCTTGCGCGCCATGGCGGCGAACAGCGCCGCCCGGCCGGCGGCGTCGCCGGGGGGGAAGAGAGGGATATGCACGTCCAGCCGGCCCTGCCGCTTGAGGTCCACCTCCACCAGGTCGGGGCGGGAGGTGGCGAAGATCCAGACGATCTTGCCGCGATTGTCGGTGTTGGACATCTCCTTGGCGAGCATGGCGTACACCCGCCCCGACAGGCCCGCATCGGTATCCGAGGCGCCTCGCTTGCCGGTGATCTGGTCGGCCTCGTCCACGAACACCACCACCTGGCCGAGGGCGTGCAGGATGGCGAAGATTTTCTCCAGGTTGCCCTCGGTGGCGCCCACCCACTTCTCGCGGAAGTTCTTCAGGGCGACGCACGGCACCCCCACCTCCCCCGCCCAGCACTCCACCAGGTACGTCTTGCCCGTGCCGATGCGGCCGGTAAGCAGATACCCCATGGGGATCGCCGCGGTGCGCCCGGCGCGCAGCAGCGCCGCGTCCTGGCGCAGCCACGCCTTGGCCTCCTCGTGCCCGGCCACGTCGTCCAGACTGCGGCGCGACTCGATGAACTCCAGCCGCCCCGCCGCCTCCTTCTCGATGAGTTCCTTCTTCAGGCGGGTGACGAAGGCGTGGGTGAGGCGCTCGCCCCCGGCCACGGCACGCCGCACCAGGGTACGCACGTTCACCCGCGACAACCCCACCAGGCGGTGCGCCAGCTCGGCGCGGGGGAGGTCGCTCACCGCCGAGAAATCCCCCACCTCGCCAGCCAGGGCCGCAAGGTACTCCTCCAGCTCCGCGGCGCTGGGCAGCTGCAGGCGGATCTTGGCCGAGTACGGCGACTCCACCAGCGAGCGGTGCAGATCGGTGAGGTTCTCGGTGATCAGCACGGTGGCCACGAACGCCCCCGTGATGGTCGGGTCGCTGGCCCAGTCCAGTAGCTGGATGAGCGTCTGGCTGGCCTCCCCCGAGACGTACAGCGCCTCGCCCTGGGGAGCGATAAAGTGGGCATAGTCGATGACCACCGCTACCTTCAGCGGGTCGGCGACGGTCTTCCCCTCCACCACCTTAACCCGGTGCACGGCCCCGCGCAGGAACCGATCCACCAGCTCCAGGGCGCGCCGCGGCTCGCGGGGCAGCAGGTTTCCCAGATCCAGCGACTCCACCTTGTCCGGACCCACGTCCGGCAGCGCCGCCCACGAGGTCCCCTGAAAGGTGTCGAACGCCTTGAGGAAGCGGTGAAAGGCGTCACCCCCTTTGCGCACGCGGATCCCCCGGCCGCGGTCGTAGTGGATGACCACGTCGAACGGCGCGAACATCACCTCGGTGAGGAAGTGGCGCAGCGACACGTACCCCCCCTGGGGGGTGGGCTGCAGGTCGTGCACGTCGCCGTGCAGGATGAACTGGCTGGTGGCGCCGGCCCGAAAGGTGGCGCGCATCTCCTGGGCCCAAGCTGGCAAGTCGGCCATGATCTACCCCTTCTGCCGCGCCCGCGGCCGCGGCAGGGGAGGCGGCTCGGGAACAGTTTCCGCCGCCGGCAGCGGCTCGGGCAGGCGCGGCAGCACCGCCGGCACCGCCTCCTCCTCGCCCCCCAAGGAGCGGAAGAATTCAGCGTGCTGGTCCATCCACCGGGAGGTTTCGAGCAATGTGGAGCTGACCGCGTCCAGGCGGGCCGAGAGAAAGTCAGGCCCGCCGGCCACCGCCGACTCCTCGCCGATCAAGCGCACCTGCTGTTCGATGCGCTCCAGCTCCGCCTCCACCACCGCCAAGTTGGTCCGCGCGGTGGCCAAATTGTCCAGCCGTTTTCTCTGGATCTCCAGGGTCGCCTGGAGCGAGCGCGCCAGGGGGCTGCCCGCCTCGGCGGTGGCCAGCCGCTCCTCTAGCCGCAGCACATCCTGCTTTAGTTCATCTTCCTTGACCTGCTCCAAGGTGGCGACGATGAGCTCGCGCGAGGACAGCAGGCGCAGGAAAAGCCACAGCAGTTGGTTCAGCGTTCCGGCCCGCAGATCCGCGAGCATACCGGTGGCATCCACCGGCGTAGTGATACCAAGGATCTGCCCGCAGCGCTTGAGCAAAGCCTGGTAGCGCAGTTGCGCGGCCGCCGGCAACTGGGCGAACGCCCTCTGGACGGAGGCCTCCCACCCCCGCTGGCGGGCCAGCAGCCGCTCCCCTTCCACCAGTTTCTGAAAGCGCTGACTGGCTGACCTCAGCCCCAAGAAACCCAGCTCCATGGCGGCGCCGAGAAACCAAAAGCCAGGGTTGACGAACCCCAGCAAAAGGAAGGCCAACAGCCCCATCTGGTTGAGCGGCATGGCGCCCAGCAGCGGCACCTGGATGCGGCGAGAAAACGCCGCCTTGACAAAGTCCCAATAGGTCAGCGGCTCACTGGCCATGGCCGGGCATCGATCTCAACACCGGCGCATCTTAGCTCACCGGTCCTCCCCCGCCTCCACCTCGCGGAACACCCGCGCCACCTCCGCCACCGCCTCCTTGAACGCCCTCGACTCCTGCACGGCCAGCGGGTCGGCGTCACGGGTGGGCGGGATGGCGTCACGGATCTCGGCGGCGATGCGCCCCGGAGCGCGGGTCATCACCCACACCCGATCGCCCAGGAACACCGCCTCCGCCAGGGAGTGGGTGACGATGATTACCGTCGCCTCCACCTCGTGCCACAACTCCATGATGAGGCGCTGCATCTCGTACCGAGTGGGCTCGTCCAGGGCCGAGAACGGCTCGTCCATGAGGATGATGCGCGGCTTCACCACGAGGCTGCGGGCGATAGCCACCCGCTGCTGCTGGCCGCCCGAGAGCTGATGGGGGTACTTGTGCTCGTGCCCGTCCAGCCCCACCCGGGCGATCCAGTCCCGCGCCAGTTCGATCATGGCGGGCCTCGACAGACCCATCTGCGAGGCGTTCAACTCCAGACCAAACATGACGTTGCCCAGCACCGTGAGGTGCGGGAAGGAGCTGTAGCGCTGAAACACCATGCCGCGATCGCGGCCGGGGCCACTCACCGGCTCTCCGCGCACCAGCACCTCCCCGCGGGTGGGCGGGTAGACGTCCGGGAAACCGTGAATCAAGTTGAGGATGGTCGACTTGCCGCACCCCGACGGCCCCACGATGGCGACGAACTCGCCGTACTCCGGGAGGTCGTCGATCCGAAACGTGACATCGCGGATCGCCGTGAACGCCTTGGGCGTGCCGGCGTGGAACGTCTTTTCGACGCCACGAAACTCCACCACAGCCGGCCGCGGGGCGCTCATTTGGCCTCCCGGTAGGGGAAGAGCCGCCGGCCCAGCGCCGCCCAGGCCTTGTCGGTAAGAAACGCCACCGCCACGATGAGCAGCAGGACCAGATAGATGTGTTCCCTGGGGCCGCGCCGCTGCGAGACAATAATGATGCCGCCCAGGCCCCGCCCGATGTCCACCATCTCCACCAGCAGGATGTAGCTCCATCCCACGCCGAACCCCAGGCGCAGCGCCTGGAAAATGTCGGCCCAGGCCACCGGCAGCAGCACCTTGCGCACCGCCTGCCAGCGGTGCGCCCCCAGAGTGTAGGCGGTCTTGAGGTAGACGTCGTCCACGCTGTCCACCGCCGCCACGGTGAGGGGCAGCAGGTAAATGACGAACGCCAGGGCCAAAAAGACCACCTTCTGGCCCTCGCCGGTGCCGAACAGCGACAGCGTCAACGGCACCAGTGCCGGGATAGGCAGGTAAGCCCCGAACACCGACAGCGGAGTGAACGCCGCCTTGACCTTGGTGAACGACCCCATCAGCACGCCCAGCGGCAAGGCGATGCACACCGCCACTGCGAACCCCGCTGCCACCCGGCCGAAGGACACGAGGAGGTTTCTCGTCAAGGCGCGGTCGAACCACAGCTCGGGAAACGACCTCACTACCTCCCACGGCGACGGCAGGATGGTGGGTGAAATCCACCGCTGCTCCGGCGCGCCCCCAGCGGTGGCCAGGCTCCAGGCGGCCAGCAACCCCAGGATCGGCAGCGCCCCCAGGACCCACGCCTGCCAGCCGGGGAGGTTCTCGCGAATCTCCAGCCACGCGCGTCGCGGCGACCGCTTCGTCGCCTGGCCGGCACCGGGAGTGCCTGACCGCACGGCCCCGTCGCCCCTTGCGGAAGACTCCGTCTCGTTCACCTGGCCTCAGGGGGGTAGACGGCGATCTCGACCCGCCGGTTGAGGGCGTGGTTGAGGGGATCGTCGGGATCGGCCGGCACGTCCCACCCCTTCCCTTCGACGATGAACTTGTTGGGGTCGAACTTGTACTTGGACACCAGCGCCTTCTTCACGGCGTTGGCGCGGTCGAGGGAGAGCGCCTTGACGTCCTGCTCGCGCACCCCTCGGCCCTTCATGGACGAGTCGGTGTGCCCCACCACGGCAATCACCGCGCGCTCGTACTGGCCAGCCAGCCGCGCCACCTTCTCGAGGGTCGCCGCCACCGAGGGATCGTACAGGGTGTTGGGGATGGGGTTGCCCAGCTCGTCGTGCTGCGGTTCGAAGATGTTGGCGGAGTTGGGGTAAAAGTTGATGCGGATGGTTTGCGTGAGGATCGGCGCCTCCGCCTGGACCTTGGCGTACGAGATCGGCGCGAAGGTGGTGCGGTACTCGTCGCGCTGGTGGGCGAACACCCCTTCCCGGTCCAGCTGCTGCAGCACCGAGAAGTCCATCACCTCGTCGAAGCGCACGGGAGTACCGATCAGGCCCAGCTCGCGATAGACAAAGGTAATGTTCTTCCAGGTTCGCTCGAAGTTGGCGGGGTTGTTGGCGTTGAGGAAAAACTCCTTGTTCTCGGCGAAGTTGGTGGAGTGGGCGTCGGCCTCCATGGCCTTGACCTCGTCGGCCTGCATGCCGTACCCCTCGGCCATCCATTGGAACGCCTTGGCGCGGAAATTCGGGTCTTTGAGCTGCTCCATCCCCTTGAAGATGCCGGCCACCAGCCCCTTGATCACCTGCGGGTGGTCCTTGGCGAAGTCGGCCCGCGCCGCCCAGACGTCGGCGATCAGCTTGTTGGCCTCGGCGGTGGTGGTAAGGATGCGCGTTCCTGCCACCTTTTCGGGGATGTTGTAGATGTCCGGGGCCCACGACACGCAGGCGTCGATCCGCTTGTCGGCGACGAACGCCGCCGCCGCCTCGAACGCCGTCGCCGTGTACTTGTGGTTGACCTCGGAAGGCTGAATGCCGGCGTTGAGCAGCAAATTGTTGATGAAGTACTGCGACGGGCTGTTCTGCGCGTAGACGATGGTCTTGCCCTTGAGATCCTTGACCGAGTGAATGTTGCCGCGCACCACCACGCCGTCGCCGCCGGACGACCAGTCAATCTGCTGGAAGATGCGCGGCGCCGTGCGCGAGTCCCGCATCAATTCGGGGGCGAAGAGCACCATCATGTCCAGCGTCCCCCACAGGATGTGGCTTTCGCCGGCGGCGAAGGCGTCCCGCGCCACCACCGGGTCGTCGATGAGCTTGAGGTTGACTTTGAAGCCGTACTCCTTGAAAAAGATGCTCTCGGTGGACGGGGCGAACCCGTGGTTCGCCGCAACGATGGGCAGCCAGCCGATCCATACGTTGATGGGGAACTGCACGACCTTGGCTGCGGGGTCCCACTTGTACGCGGACACCCCCTTGACCGGCGGCAGCTTCTCTGCGGGCACGTAAGTGTACTCGGAGACGGTGGTGATCCCTTTGGTGTCAGGGGCCTCGAACTTCCCCTGCTGTGCTTTGAAGGCATCGATGTCCACCGGTTTCGCCGCCCCCCTGCCCGACGGCATGAGCACGTCGCGGAAGTAGTAGGCGGCGCCGCCCACCAGGGCGAGCACGAAGAGGACAAGCACCAGCTTGCCCAACGGGGTCGGTCCGATCCTCTGTTCACCGGTCATGACCTGCTCCTTCCCTTATTATTTTGGCGGCGCCAGCTACGACGCAGGAACCGATTCGCTCGCCGCCCTGCTACTGCTTCTCCACCTCTGGGCCCATATCACGCACCGGCGCTGGGGCCGGCGCCGCCTCCACCTCGGGCGCAGCCGCTGCCGGCATCTCCAACCCGTAGGCGGCGGCGAACTCGGTCAGGGCCTGGTCGGCCAACGCCTGCTGTTCCGCCTCCATCAGTTGAACCTGCGTGGTATCGATGGTGGAGGCCGCCACCCGCGCCTTTCCCGCCGCCTTGTCCCGGCGCTCGGTGAGGTACTCCTCCACGCGGTTCAAGGTGTCGCCCGCCCCGCCGATGGACGAGATCATGCCACTGGCCATCTCCTGCAACTCGGCCTGCGCCTCCAGCATCTCGGTTTCGGAGAGCATGCGCTTGAGCTGCTCGATCTTGGTCTGCGCCTCGCGCACCGACACGTCGCGCGCCTGCACCAGCTTCTTGTAGGTTTCCTCCGCCGCTTCCAATTGGCGGCGATTCTCCTCCAGCTGCTCCTTGACGGTCTTCAGCTGCAAAGCGTACTGCCCGGCGGCGTTGCGGTTGCCCACCTTGAGGTTGGCCGCCGCCTTGGCAGCGAGGTCGCGCTCCTGCGCCTCCAAGCTCTTGATCTGCCGGATCAGCCGCTCGCAAAAACCGGCGTGGGTGGCCAGGTTGTCGTTGAAACGAGCGATCTGCCGGCGCAGGTTCTCTTTCTCGGCCTCGATCAGGGCGCGGGGGTTAGCGCGCTCCAACCCGGAGATAAACAAACTCAAGAAACCACGGATCAAGTTGCCGATTCGGCGAAACATACCGTCCCCTTTCCGGTCCTGGGAGCAGCCATCGCCCGCTCCTGCACTTATCCTCTCCGGCGTGCCTACGTATCGCCGTCGCGAGGGCTTACCGGATTGGAGGGTAGCAACCGCCGGAAGCAGGTGTCAACGTTGGCCATCGTCCCATTCCCTGCCATGGCCAGAGCCGCCGCTTCCCGCTCCTGGGCCCTGCCCCACCAACCCTGCTAAACTTCCACTGTATGGGGTCGCCGCTGTTGGACTTTCACCAACTCCTCCGCGCCCTCGAGGAACACCCCGAGTGGCGGGCGGAGCTGCGCCGCCTGGTGCTCAGCGACGAGTTGCTGAGTCTGCCGGAGATTGTGCGAGATCTGGCCGACGCCCAGCGTCGCACCGAGCAGCGGCTCGAAGAGCTCATTCAGCGCGTCGATCAACTCACCCAGCAGGTCGATCAGCTCACCCAGCAGGTCGATCAGCTCACCCAACGCCTCGACCAACTCACCCAACGCGTCAACCAACTCACCCAGCAGGTCGATCAGCTTACCCAACGCCTCGATCAACTCACCCAACGCGTCGATCAACTCACCCAACGCGTCGACCAACTCACCCAACGCCTCGATCAACTCACCCAACGCGTCGACCAACTCACCCAACGCGTCGATCAACTCGCCGAGGCTCAACGCCGTACCGAAGAGGCCCTCGCCCAACTCACTCGTCGCGTCGAGGGACTCACTGACCAGGTGGGCGAACTGCGGGGCGAGGCCGTCGAGCGCCGCTACCGGGAGCGGGCGCACGCCTATTTCGGGCGTATACTCCGCCGGCTGCGCGTCCTCCCGCCACAGGAACTCGCCGACCTCCTGGACGACGCGATGGACGCCGGCCGCCTCAGCTTAGAAGAACGCGACGCCCTCCTGTGGGCCGACGTCATCGCCGAAGGGCGCAGCCCCACGGGAGAGCGAGTCGCCCTGGTGGTGGAAGCCTCGGCGACGGTCTCCCAACGAGACGTGACCCGCGCGGTGGCGCGGGCGGCCAGCTTCGCCAAGGTCACCGGCCTACCCACCTGGGCGGTGGTGGCCGGGGAAAGCATCGCCCCCGGAGTGCAAGAACTCGCCCAGCGCGAGGGCGTCTGGCAAGTCCTTGACGGCCGGGTTCTCCCCCCAGAAGAGGCCTAGGGGCGGCTCCACAAAAAAACTTTGGCGGCCAAGCCCCAGCCACGAGGCGAAAATGGCGCCGGCGCCACCGTCAGTGCGTAGCGCCACCCCGTGACCGTGCCCGTGCCCGTGACTGCGCCAGTGTCAGTGTCAGTGTCCGTGTCCGTGACGGGGACCGTGACGGGGACCGTGGCCGTGACCGTGGCCGTGGCCGTGTCCGTGTCAGTGCCCGTGACAGTGACCGTGCCGGCGACCGTGCCGCCGTCTTTACCCACCCCGACGTTGCCGTACGCTGCTACAGCAAGATGCCGGCGATGGTGGCGTTCATGCAGGTGGCCAGTGCTCCGCCCAGCATCGCCTTGATCCCCACCTGCGCCAGGTCGGTCTTGCGGCTGGGAGCGATGGCGGAAATCCCGCCGATCTGGATACCCACCGAGGAGAAGTTGGCGAAGCCGCACAAAGCGTAGGTCGCGATGATGGTGGCCCGCTCGCCGATGGCGCCCTGCTGCAGGTAGCTGGAGAGTTCGCCGTAGGCCACGAACTCGTTGAGGGACAGCTTGATCCCCAGTAAGTTGCCCACCGCGCCGGCATCTGCCCACGGCACCCCCATGACGAACGCCAGCGGCCGTAAAAGCGTTCCGAAGAGGGTGCGCAGCGAGCCGGGGAAGATCCCCTGGTACTCGCCCACCGCCGGCGACAGCCCGGCCGTGCCGTACGCGGCCCAGGCGCCGCCCAGCAACTTGCCGTCCACCACCGCATCCCCCCAGTTCAGGACGACGTCCACCACGGCGATCAGGGCGATAAACCCCACCAGCATGGCGCCCACGTTTAAGGCCAGCTTGAAGCCGTCGCTGATGCCGTTGGTGGCCGCCTCCACGGCGTTGCTGCCCGCCGGGATGGGGGGCACTTTCACATCGCCGGCAGTCTGGGACTGCTCCAGCTCAGGGAAGAGGATCTTGCCCATCACCAGCGCGGCGGGCGCCCCCATCACCGAAGCGGCGATGAGGTGGGCCGCCGGAATGCCCATGGCGATGTACCCCGCCAGTACCCCGCCGGCGATGGTGGCGAACCCCCCCACCATCACGGTGAGCAGCTCCGAGCGCGTCAACCCCTCCAGAAACGGTTTGATGAGCAGCGGTGCCTCGGTTTGCCCGACGAAGATGTTGGCCGAGCAGGACAGCGTCTCCGAGCCGGAGGTGCCGATGGTCCAACGCATAAAGCGGGCCAGCGCTTCGATGACCCGCTGCATGACCCCAAAGTAGTACAGCACCCCCATGAACCCGCCGAAGAAGATGATCGTCGGCAACACCTTGAACGCGAACTGAAAACCGAACCCCGGCCAGGCGGCGCCCTCGCCGGGGAAGAAGTGGGCGGGGTCGGCCAGGTTGCCGAACAAAAAGCGCGCACCGTAGTCGGACAGGTTGAGAAACTTGGACACCTGCTCCGAGAACGCCGCGAAGATCCGCTGGCCGTGCCACCCATGCGCCACCAGCGCCGCCACGCCGCACGCCACCAGCACCACCGCCAGCAGCGGCTGCGCCCGCGGCACCACCTGCGCCCGCCCGTTGGCCACAAGCAGCGCCAGCGCCACCAAGACGCCCCACAGCGTGGCCGAGGCGTCCAGCAACGCCAGCACCGCGGCCCCGCCCGCGGCGGCCATGGCGAGGACCGCCACGGTAGCCCACGGGCGCGGCTCCACCCCCGGCCAGCGCCGCAGCAGGTAGGCCGCCAGCAGGGCAGCCAGCACCACCATGCCGGCGAACGACAGCGCGTCCTGGCGCAGCACGATCACTGCGAACAACAGCTGCAGGGCAACCCCCCACGCCACCGGGCGCAGGCGCACCTGGCGGCGGTGGTACGACAGCGCCCACGCCAGGCCGAGGATGACCACCAGTCCGAATACACTGACGAATTGCATGCGCGCGCCTCCCCTCCGGGCAACCGGCGGGCCACACTCTACACCGGCCGTGCCAGGGGTCTGTGGCCGGGCGGGCAGAACTGCTCAACTGTCCGATGTCGGTCCCCCCTTGTGCCCGTCGAGGTGGCCGCCTTTTGGCGCCTAAAACCCGTGTGGTCTGCTCACAAGGGAACGGCGTTGCGACGATTCCGCCCGAGATGCTGGGGCTCTCGCCGGTCGAAAGCAGCACCGCGCCATGGAGCGCTCCCATGCCATGGTCTAACCTTCAGAAGGAGGTACCCCATGTGGAGAGTTCTGGTGGCCACCTTCGAAAACGCCGCGGTGGCGCTGGCAGGGCGGCACGGCCACGCTCATTGCCGACATTCCCGGCATTGGAGCCAATCGAGTGCGTGAGCTGCCGGCGGCCGGCAGCGGGCGCCGGCAGCTGTTGGGAGGGGGCGTGGCTCTGCCCGGCGTCGGCGAGGAGGTGGTGTACGGCTGGCACGTGGTGGAGCTGCCCTTTGCTGGCCCACCCCGCACCGTTTGGCGGTCCGCCGATGTCTTGGACCTGCCCGCCGGCGATGAGCCCTCTGTGGCAGTGGACGCCGGGGGCTCCCGGTGGGCCGTCCTGATGCCCCGGGTCACCGCGGGCCAGCTGACCGGCGGGCTGCTCTTACTTGGGGAGCTGCCCAAACCCCCCCGTCGGTGAAGTACGACTTCGCCCTCGAGCCGGTCACCCCGGCCTCCCTTGACGAGGACTCATGGCTCGTCGAGTTTGTGGGCACCGACAAGCTCCTGGTGGTGGCCGCAGGCGCGCCCGTGCTGCTGGAGGTAAAAGGCCAGGGGGGTGCGCCGCACCCCCCTGGCCGTGCCCTCTCCGCCGGTCCGCTCCGCCTACGTCCACGCGGCGAGCGGTACCCTGTGGCGTACCGACGATGGCCCCGGCCATCACGGCTTCGTGCTGGCCCAACCCGGCGCGCCGGCCCACCCCGCCCCCCTGCTGCCCACCCTGCGGCTGGGGCCCGAGGAGATGGGGGTTCGCCACGGCAGGATTCTGGGCTCCGCGTCTCACTCGCTGGCGATCCTGGGTCGCAGGGGCGGTCGCCCGCTGATCGCCTTCGTACGGGCGGACGTGGAGGGCGGGCCGGTGGTGGAGCGCGCGGTGGCTCTTCCGGTTGGCGACCGGGTGGGCGAGGTGTGGCTGAGCGGCGACGGGAGGACCCTGGTGCGGGCCGAGCTGGTCCCCGCCGGCCGCGGGGTGGCGCCGGTTTACTACCGGGCGGCCGTCTCGAGCCTCGAGGACGTTCGCTGACCTCTCGTATTCCGGCCATGGGCAGCTCCTGGCGCCCTTGGCGTTCCCCCGGCCGGGCGCCTTGACAGGGCGCGGCGCGGCGCGGCACAGTGGGGGCACCGGGGCAGCAGCCACGCCCCGGCCGGGAGGGGATTGATGGGGCTCGATATTGACTTCGCCAAGCTGGCGCCGCAGGACGTGCTGGATATTGCCACCTTCGTGGAGCGGGAGGCCCACGAGCGCTACCTGGAGCTGGCCGACGAGATGGACCGCCGGGGGGCCGGCGACGCGGCCACCTTCTTCCGCGCCATGGCGCGGCGCGAGCTGCGCCATGGGGAGCGCCTGGCGGCCCGCCGCCGGGAGCTGTTCGGCGATGCGCCGGCGCACGTGCGCGATGTGTTGTTCTGGGAGATTGAGGCCATCGATTACCGGCAGAACCTGCCGGCCATGTCCCTGCGCCAGGCGCTGGAGCTGGCGCTCTCCGCCGAGGTGAAGGCCCACGACTACTACGCCGGAGCGCTGGAGTTCCACACCCAGCCGGCGGTGGCCGAGCTGTTCGAGGAGTTACGGCTGGCCGAGCTGGAGCACCAGCGCTTGATCCGCGAGGAGCTGGCCCGCCTCCCTTGAGGGGGCGTCGCGCTGGGACGCTATCCTGTACTGCGACTCGATCTTTGCAGTAAACTGGGTGCCGGAGTGAACATGCTTGACGCCGCCGCCCTGCGCGCCCGCCTGGACGCCATTCTGCCCGCGGTGCAACGGCCGGGCCGTTACCTGGGCCTGGAGCGGAACCTGGTGCGCACGCCGTGGGAGGCGGCCCAGGTCCGCCTGCTCCTGGCCTTCCCCGACGAGTACGGGATCGGCATGTCTCACCAGGGCACCCGCATCCTCTACCACATCGCCAACACCACCCCCGGGGTGCTGTGCGAGCGCGCCTTTGCCCCCTGGCCCGACATGGCCGCCGCCATGCGCGCCGCCGGGGTGCCGTTGTACTCCCTGGAAAGCTACCACCCCGCCACCGCCTTCGACGCCATCGGCATCACCCTGCAAACCGAGCTGAACTACGTGAACGTCCCGTACCTCTTGGATTTGGCCGGCCTGCCCCGCTGGGCAGCGGAGCGCGACGAGCGCCACCCCCTCCTCGTGGGGGGCGGCCCGTGCATGGCCAACCCCGAGCCGGTGGCGGACTTCTTCGACGTGCTGGCCATTGGCGACGGCGAGGTGCTGCTGCGCCGGCTGCTGGCCACCCTGCGGGAAGCCAAGGAAAGCGGGGCAAGCCGCACCGAGCTGCTGCGCGCCTTGGCCCGCCAAGAGGGGTTTTACCTCCCCCGCTTCTACCGTTACCAGCCCGCCCCGCAGCCCGCGGCGGGGGGAAGCTGGGAGGTTGTGGAGCCGGCCGTACCCCTGCCGGTGCGGCGGGTATGGGTAGAGCGGCTGGACCCTGCCGACGTGCCCCCGGTGCCCGTCGTGCCCGCCGTGGAGGTGGTGCAAGACCGCCTGGGGATGGAGGTGGTGCGGGGGTGCACCCAGGGGTGCCGCTTCTGCCAGGCCGGGTACTGGTACCGGCCGGTGCGGGAGCACGACCCGGCGGCGGTGCTGGAGCGCCTCAAAGCCCATGTGGACGCCACCGGGTACGCCGAGGTAGGGCTGCTCTCGCTTTCCAGCGCCGACTACTCCCAGATCGAACCCCTCGCCCACCACCTGGCGGAGGCCCTGGCGTCGCGCCGGGTGGGGGTGTCGCTGCCATCGCTGCGCGCCGAGTCGTTCTCGGTGGCGCTGGCCGACGCGGTGTCGCGGGTGCGGCGGGCCGGCTTTACCTTTGCCCCGGAAACCGGCTCCGATCGCCTGCGGCGGGTGATCAACAAGACGTTCACCAACGCCGACATGATTGCCGCCGCCGAAACCGCCTTCGCCCGCGGCTGGCAGCTCATCAAGGTGTACGCCATGATCGGCCTGCCCACCGAAACCGACGCCGACTTAGCCGAGCTGGCCACCCTGGCCCGGGAAATCTTGGCGGCCGGCCGCCGCGCCGGCGCCCGGCGCCCCGAGGTGAAGGTGTCGGTGGGGCCCTTCGTGCCCAAGAGCTTCACCCCCTTCCAGTGGGAGCCGTTCGTGCCGGTGGCCGAACTCCACCGCCGCATCACCCTCTTGCGGGACCTCTTCCGGCCCATCCGCGGGGCCAAGCTGACCTGGAACGATCCCGCCGAGTCCGCCCTGGAAGCGCTGCTCTCCCGGGGCGATCGCCGCCTGGCCCCGGTCATCGCCCGGGCCCACGACCTGGGCGCGGTGTTTGACGGGTGGAGCGAGTTTTCCAACCTCGAGGCCTGGTGGCAGGCGTGCCGCCAGCTCGACCTCGACGTAGACGCCTTCCTGGGGCCGCGGGATTTGGCCGCCACCCTGCCCTGGGACGTGCTGGACGCCGGGGTGCGCAAAGGGTACCTGAAGGCCGAGCGGCGCCGCGCCCTGGCCGAGCACGCCACCCCCGACTGCCGGTGGGGCGACTGCATGCACTGCGGTATCCCCGGGGATGGCGCCGACACCCAGCTGGCCCTTCCCACTCTGCCGGTGGTGGGCGAGGCGGCGCCGGAGATGGCCCGGGCCCGCAACGCCGCCTATCGCCTGCGGCCGGCGCCGCGCCTGCTGCCGCCCGCCGCCCCCCTCACCCAGCCGCCGGCCACAGGGCGGGTGCGGGTGTCCTTCGTCAAGGTCGGCGAGGCCCGCTGGCTGTCCCACCGCAACGTCATGGACCTGTTCGAGCGCGCCCTGCGCGCCGCCGCCTGGCCGGTGCGCTACACGGAAGGGTTCAACCCCCACATCCGCTTGTCCATGGGGCCGGCGCTGGGGGTAGGGCAGGAGGCCGCGGTGGACTACTTCGAGGTGGAGTGCCACGGCGAGGTGACGGCCCCCATGGTGGCCCGCGCCAACGCCGTGCTGCCGCCGGGGTTGGAAATTAAAGCCGTGGAGCATCGCCCCACCGCTGCCCCCGGCCTGGGCAAAGAGATCGCGGCGCTGGAGTACCGCCTGGTGGGGGCAGCCGCCGCCGGGTGCCCGGGTCAGCCGCCGCTGCCCGGGGTGCTGGAGTGGACGCGGGACGGCGACGACGTGCTGGTTACCTTGGACGCCCGCAACGGCACCGGCGTGGGCCTGCGCGACCTCCTTGCCGCTTTAAAGCAGTCCGGGATGCCCTCCCCCCCACGGATCCAGCGCAGCGTGCTGTTGGGTGGCTGGGGTGGCCCCTGCGGCGCGCCACCCGAGCTTCAGTTGAGAACCGTGCAGTAAAACGCCACCTGCACCCGGCAGCGCTCGCACACCGCCAGGTAGCCGGCGCGGCCGCACAGATCCGCCCAGGTCCAAGTCGGTGAGCGAAAGTAAAGCCAGGTCAGCGAGTGGCCGCCGCGCCCGCAGCGGGGGCAGGCCACCTTCTCCCCCCAGTGCTGGCGCGCCAGGCCCGCCCGATAGTTGGACTGCAGCACCGGGTTCACCTTGGCCTCCTCCACGTCCTCCCAGGGAAAGATCCTGCCGTCCTCTCCGGGCCACTCGAACTCGGGTCCCGCCTCCCAGTCGTCCGCCCGATCAGCCCAGTAAGAGTCCCACCCCATCTCGTTCCGCAGCACCATCCGCCAACCGCTCCCCAGGCCTTGACCGATGTAAGAAAGTATAAGGTCTGTGTCGCGAATTTGCGCTAGACTCGCGGTGCACTTCGCAAGAGAGGAGGTAGGTCATGCGCATTCTCGTGCTCGGCGGATCAGGGAAGATTGGCTCGGCGGTGGCCTGGGATTTGGCGCGGGATCCAGAGGTGAGCGCCATCGGACTGATGGGGCGCCGGCGGGAGGCCCTGGAGCAAGTGCAGGGGTGGCTCAAATCCGACAAGGTCGCCGTCCACCCGGTGGGTATCGACGACCGTGACGGCCTTGTGGCGCTGATGACCCAGTACGACGCCGGTGCCCTCGCCCTGCCCGACCGGCGCAGCTCCTACAAGGCGGTCGAAGCCGCCATTGCCGCCGGGCTGCCCATCGTGGACATGCTGGAGGAGTACCACCGCACCCCCGACCCCTATGAGGTGGAGGGGCTGGAGACGCCCCCGGGCATGAGCTTGGAGGAGTACGGTGAGTGGCTGCACCGGCAGGCCGTGGAGCGGGGGATCACGTTCCTGGATGGCATGGGGTTTGCGCCGGGGCTGTCCAACATCACCTTGGGGGACGGCATCCGCTCCCTTGACAGCGCCGAGGTGGCCATCGCCCGGGTGGGCGGCATCCCCGCCAAAGAGGCCGCCGCCGCCCACCCCCTGCGCTACATGATCACCTGGGCCTTTGAGCACGTGCTGCGCGAGTACATGATCCGCCTCAAGGTAATCCAAGAAGGGCAGGTGGTGGAGGTGGAGGCCGGCTCGGAGCGGGAGCGTTTTCGCTTTGCCGCCTTCGGCCGCGACGAGGAGCTGGAGTGCGCCGTCACCCCCGGCATGCCCTCCTTCATCACCAGCCGACCCCAGCTGCGCCAGTTCGCCGAGAAGACCATCCGCTGGCCCGGCCACTGGGAGGGCGTGCAAACCTTAAAAGAGTGCGGCCTGTTGGACCTGGACGAGGTGGAGGTGGGGGGGGTGCGGGTGGTCCCGCGGCAGGTGCTTTTGGCGTGCATCACCCCGCGCCTGTTGCCGCGCCCCGGCGACACCGACGTGTGCGTCATGTACAACACCCTGATAGGAAAGAAAGACGGGCGCACCGTGCAAGTCGAGTACTTGATGTGGGACGAGGCGGACAGGGAGCACGGCCTCTCCTCCATGATGCGCGCCACCGGCTTCCCCGTGGCCATTGCGGCGCGCCTGCTGGCCCGGGGGGAGATCCGCGAAAAGGGGATCGTCCCCCCCGAAGACGGCATCTACGGGCCGCTGTACCAGCGGTTCTTGGCGGAGCTGGCCGCCCGCAACATCCTCATCGAGGAGCGCCGCACCGTCCTCGACTGACCGCCGGCCGCTCTGCTACCGTCCCGCCATGCTCAACTGGATTTGGCTGGCATTGGTGGTGGTCTCGGTGGCGGTGGGGGCGGCCACTGGCCGGCTGGAGGCGGTCACCCGCGCCGCCTTCGAGGGTGCCCGCACCGCCGTGGAAATTTCCCTCGGCCTCGTCGGGATCATGGCGCTGTGGCTGGGGCTCCTGCGCATCGCCGAGGCGGGGGGTGCCGTGCGCCTGCTGGCCCGCGCCGTGCGCCCCCTGGCCCGCCGGCTTTTCCCCGACGTGCCCGCCGAGCACCCGGCCCTGGGGGCGATGCTGCTCAACTTGGCCGCCTCCTGGCTGGGCTTGGGCAACGCCGCCACGCCGTTGGGCCTTAAAGCCATGGAGGAGCTGCAGCGCTTGAACCCCCACCCCGACACCGCCACCGACGCCCAGGTGACGTTTTTGGCCCTCAACACCGCCTGCATCACCGTGGTGCCCGCCACCATCATTGCCGTGCGCGTCAGCCTGGGCTCCGCCCACCCCACCGAGATCGTCGCCCCCACCTTTCTCGCTTCCTGCTGCGCCACCCTCGTGGCGGTGGCCGCGGCCAAGCTTTTTGCCCGCCTGCGCCCCTTCCGCCTGCCGCCGCCCCAGATCGGCGAGGAGGTCGCCGGTGAACCTCGCTGAGCTGGCCCACACCCTGTCCACCTGGCTCATTCCAGTGCTGCTCCTGGCCATCCCCTTGTTGGCCGCGCTGCGCCGGGTGCAGGTGTACGAGGTGTTCATCGACGGCGCCAAAGAGGGGTTCGGCGTGGCGCTGCGCATCATCCCCTACCTGGTGGCGATCCTGGCGGCCATCGGCATGTTCCGCGCCTCCGGGGCCATGGAGCTTTTCGTGGCGGCGCTCTCCCCCCTCACCGGCCCCCTGGGGATGCCCGCGGAAGTCTTGCCGGCGGCGGTGCTGCGGCCCCTGTCCGGCAGCGGCACCCTGGGGGTGGTCACCGAACTCATGAAAACGCACGGCCCCGATTCGTTCATCGGGCGGCTGGCCAGCACCCTCTACGGCTCCACCGAAACCACCTTTTACGTCCTGGCGGTGTACTTTGGCGCGGTGGGCATCCGCCGCACCCGCCACGCCGTCGCCGCCGGGCTGGCCGGCGACCTGGCCGGCATCCTCGCCGCCGTGCTCCTCTGCCGCTGGCTTTTCGGCTGACCTTCGCCGCCCGAACCGCGCGGCGGCGCCCACCCCGGTGCCATCGCCGACACGGCCACGGGCACGGTCGCGGGCAGGGACACGGGCACGGACACGGCCACGGCTCACGGCCACGGCTCACGGACACGGGCACGGACACGGGCACGGTCACCGACACGGGCACGGACACGGTCACGGGCGTGGGTGCAGGAGTCGCCAGGTCATGGCGCGCACGCGGTCGAGCAGGTGCAGTGCCTCGACCACCAGAGCGTCAGCGGTGGTGCCGGCCAAAAGCCGCAGGTGGGTGTCGGCCTCCAGGGCCGAACCGTAGGCGATGCGCCAGTGGTGGCGGCGGTCGCGCCCGGTGCGTCCGGCTCCCTCGGCGAGTTTGGCGGGCACCGAGGCGGCGGCGCGGAGGAGCTGCTCGGCGACGCTGCGCAGGGCCGGCGGCGCCGAGAAGGCCACCGCAATGGCGATCTGGGCGGCCTCAAGTGCCAAGCGGTGGGCGGTGAGGGTGCTTCTGGGCGGCGGTGGAAGCGGCGTGGTCCTCGTGGTGTTCATGCGCTTCCCTCAAGCTCCCGGGGCGGGTGCCGTCACAGGGTCGCGAAAGCGACCGCCCGCAGGGCGGCTTGCAAAAGCCCTTGACGGCGCCCGCCCCGGGAGCTACCTCGCACCGTCGAACACCACGAGGGCCACGCCGCGCCGCCGACCCCAGCAGCGCCACCAGCCGCTCCCGCCGACCAGGGGCGACGCCGCGGCCTCGGTTACCGACACGGTCCCGGACACGGACACGGTCGCGGGCAGGGACACGGGCAGGGACACGGACACGACCACGGGCACGGGCACGGACACGGACACGGACACGGACACGGGCACGGCTCCCCTTTGGTTCGCCTCCCCAGGCGTCGCTCCGCCCACCAGCAGTAGAGCACCGGCACGGTGAACATGGTGAGCACCGCCCACGTCATGCCGCCCACGGTGGGGATGGCCATGGGGATCATGACGTCGCTGCCCCGCCCCGTGGAGGTGAGCACCGGCAGCAGGGCCAGGATGGTGGTGGCCGAGGTCATGAGGGCGGGCCGCACCCGCCGCGTCCCGGCAAAGATCGTCTCCTGCCGGATGCGCAACACGGTGTTGGGTTTCACCTGCCGGAAACGCTGCTCCAGGTACGTAGCCATGAGCACCCCGTCGTCCACGGCAATGCCGAAGAGGGCCAAAAAACCCACCCACACCGCCACCGACAGGTTGACGCCCGAAAGCTGAAAGACCTCCCGGAGGTTGACGCCCAGCACCTCGAAGTTGGCAAACCAGGGCTGGCCGTAGAAAAAGATCATGGCAAAACCTCCGGCCCAGGCCACGGCGATGCCAGCGAAGATAAACAGCGTGGTAGGCACAGAGCGGAACTGGAAGTACAGGATTAACAAAATGATGAACAGCGCCAAGGGGAGCACGATGCGCAGGGTGGCGGTGGCGCGCAACTGGTGTTCATAGGCCCCCGAGAAACGCCAGCTCACCCCCGGCGGCACCACCAGTTCGCCCCTGGCCACCTGGGCCGCCAGCGCCGCTTGCGCTGCTTCCACCACCTCCACTTCGGCTAAGCCGGGACGGCCGCCGAAGGTGATGTACGCAGTGAGAAACGTATCCTCGCTGCGGATCATGTCGGGGCCGCGCACGTAGGCGATCTCGGCGAGTTGGCCCAGGGGCACCTGAGTGCCGTCGGCGCCCGCCACCAGTACGCGCTCCAGCTCCTCCAGGTCGTGGCGGCGCTCCCGCTGGTAGCGCACCCGCACCGGGTAGCGCTCCCGCCCCTCCACGGTGGTAGTGACCACGACCCCCCCCACCGCCGCAGCGATCACCCGCTGCACGTCGGCGACGTTGAGACCGTAGCGGGCGATGGCCTGCCGATCCACGCGGATCTCCAGGTATGGCTTGCCCATCACCCGCTCGGCGTTGACCGTCTCGGGGCGCACCTGGGGCACCTCTTTGAGGGCGCGTTCCAGCTCCACTGCCATGCGGTCCAGGGTGGCCAGATCGGGAGCGCGCAGCTTGACGCCCATGGGCGAGCGCATCCCCGTCTGCAGCATCACCTGGCGGGTCTGGATGGGTTGCAGCGTGGGGGCCGAGGTGGTGCCGGGCAGCGCCGCCGCGGCGGCAATTTCGTCCCAGATGTCCTGGGGACTTTGGATGTGCTCCCGCCACTGGCGGTACGGCCGGCCCCGGGGATCGGGGATCAACCGCCCCTCCCCGTCGCGCACGAACTCCCCTCGCCGCGCATCGAAGCGGAACGTCAGGCGGCGGCCGTGCTGGTCGGTGAGGTACTCGCTCTTGTAGGTGATCAACGTCTCGATCATGGCCACCGGCGCCGGGTCCAGGGCGGTCTCGGCGCGGCCCAACTTGCCCACCACCGTCTCCACCTCGGGCACACTGGCTATGGCGCGGTCCTGGTGCTGCAGCACCTCCAGCACCTCCCCCAGGGAGGCGTGCGGCATGGTGGTGGGCATCCACAAAAACGACCCTTCGTCCAGAGGCGGCATGAACTCCCGCCCCAGCCCCGGGAACTGGTGGGTCGCCCACACCCACGGGGGGCTCAAGCGCAGCCACTGGGAGCCCAGGCCGAGGCGCTGGAGCCCCGCCGGAATGACGCCGAAGACGTTGGCAAAACCCAGCCACACGGTGGCACCCCACAGCACCAGGATGGCGGGCAACGCCAAAAACACCCCCTTGTGGGCCAGGCACCACCCCAAAAGGCGCGGGTACAGGCGCTGCACGGCCAAAAATCCACCCAACAACCCGCCCACGAACAACACCACGAACACTGCGTTGCGCACCGCGCCCCGCTCGGGCCCCAGCGGCTCCCACACCCGGGCCAGCACCAGGGCGACGAACAGCGCCACCGCCAGGGAGGCGGCACGCGGCGCGGCCCGCTGTAGCCACCCTGGCAGCCGCGCCTCCCAGCGTGGGAAGGTGACACTGACGATTACCGCCAGCGCCGCCACCGCCACCACCCACCACC
>Ga0209101_1001134_pt1 | contig 20561 bp, 19 predicted proteins | sample ConPoolayeCmetaG_FD_185481 | JGI IMG/M metagenome (GOLD analysis project Ga0209101, IMG submission 185481) | Hot spring microbial mat communities from California, USA to study Microbial Dark Matter (Phase II) - Cone Pool mat layer C metaG... ...
CATCCGGGGGGCGATGATCGGCGGGTTCATCCTGGGGGCGGTGGAGATCATGGTCGCAGCGTTCTTCCCGTCCACCTACCGCGACTTTGTGGCCTTTGCGCTGTTGCTGGTGCTGCTGATCTTCCGGCCCTATGGCATCCTGGGCCAGCCCCGGCCGCAGAAGGTGTAGCGGATTCGCCCGGTCACGCAACCCGGCCGTCACCCTGGCTGAGACGGGCAGCCCGATGAGGTGACAGGGGTGGCGTTTCCAGCTGATAGTGGTTATGCGGCTTCTTCGTCACCTTGCATCGTCATGGGAGTTTAGAGGAATTTGATGATGAGCCATCGAATCAGGGAACAATTAGCACTCTTTCCAAAGTCTGATGACGCGAGCAAACGCAAATCTCCCGCTGGAGTCGCGACCAGCAAACTGATTTGTACTGCCCATATTGGCACCAATGAGGAAGTGTTCCCATTGATATTGGACTTACATGTTCCGCCAGGCTCAGTAGTAGCAGATGTAACCTATGGTAAGGGTATTTTTTGGAAAAATGTCCCGAAAGACAAGTATACTCTGCTTGCTACGGATATAGAGGATGGCGTTGATTGCCGAAGTCTGCCTTACGAAGACGGTACTATTGACTGTGTAGTCCTGGACCCCCCTTACATGGAAGGTCTTTACCGTCGCTCAGAGACTCATATGGCAGGTTCTGGAACGTATGCGGCTTTCCGCTCAACATACTCAAATGGTGAACCGACCGTTGAAGGGCCAAAGTATCATGATGCTGTTCTTGACCTTTACTTTAAGGCCGGGAAAGAGGCTCATCGTGTTCTACGCAAGTATGGAATCTTGATTGTCAAATGCCAGGATGAGGTAAGTGCCAATACTCAACATTTAACGCATGTGGAAATCATCGTGCATTACCAATCCCTTGGATTCTACGCCAAGGACCTCTTTGTCCTTGTGCGGCCTAACAGACCAGCGGTGAGTCGCATCAAAAAGCAAGAACATGCGCGGAAAAATCATTCCTATTTCCTGGTGTTTGTAAAGACGGATGGAGAAAATCCCCGGCGGAAAAGAGTATAAAATGGGTCTACTGGAACAGTGGGGCATCACACTCGGTGAACTGAACGAAATCCTTGTCTCCCGCCCTAGCTTGCGGGGTATCCTGATCGGATTCATCGCTGAATACAAACTTTCTCAGTAACTGCCTACCCTGAACCCTCCCGCAGGTTAGAAAGGGGCTGGCAACCGATGCAGCCGATCATCTGGGCGCGTCTGCGGCGTCTGGCCTGGTCATTGCGCCCAAACCTGCGGGAGGGTAGGTAGTTACCTTTCTCAGATGTGGTTTACCGATCCTCGGATTGACAAGCTTGTTAGGTATGAAAATCACGACCGTACAAGATCTGGTGACTTTGGTTTCCTATACAAAGGGTTGCCGATTAGTGTGCAGGTCAAATCGCTTCAGACCAACTCTGTCCGAAAAACGGAGACGGGGTACACGGGCACCTTTCAGTGCGATGCAAGTGATAGACGTGCCGTAAGACTGCCCAACGGGCAAGTTGTTGAGACCACTTGTTTGGTTGTCGGGGGATTTGATTTACTGGCGGTGAACCTCTTCGAGTTCGGGCAGAAGTGGCGATTCGCCTTTGCGAAGAATTCCGACTTGCCGCGCACGAGATCCTCCAAGTACACATTTGAGCAAGGCCAATACTTGCTTGCGACTTCGATTCGGATAACCTGGCCACTCCAGCCCCCGTTCTATGAGGAGCCATTTGCAGTTCTGGATGAGATCGTTGGTGAACGGTAACTGCCTACCCTCCCGCAGGTTTGGGCGCAATGACCAGACCAGAGCGCGCCCAGATGACCGGCTGCATCGTTCGCCAGCCCCTTTCTAACCTGCGGGAGGGTTCAGGGTAGGCAGTTACGGTGAACGAACAAAGAGCGAGTGACCTCGAGTTTCGCAGAAAATGCGCCTGACCCGCCGCTCCAGCCGACGCCACCTTCGGCGGCGTGGCTGAACTGCAGGCCGTTATTATCCATCCCGGCACTGGGGGATCACGTGCAGTCTTTTGCTCAGGAGGAAAGAAGGTGTTTACGGCTGACAAGATTTCCTGGCTCCGCCTTGGTAGTGGGATCATCCTTGCGGTTGTCAGCGCCATCCTGCTGACCCTGTCCTTCCCGCCCTACAGTCTCTGGCCCTTCATCTGGGTCGGCTTTGTGCCGATGCTAGTCGCTCAATTCCGCGTCATGCCGCGCAAACTCTCCAGCCTGGCTTCGGCGATCACCATCGGCGGCTGGCTGGGCGGCTATCTTGTCCCTATCTTCGCCGGCAGCGGCCTCTACATGACCTGGCTGCCGCTGCTCATTGCCGGCATCAGTTACCTGGCCGATAGCGGCGTGCGCGCCTTCCATGAACGCACGAGCTACCGTTGGTTTGTCGCTTACGGCGCGCTTACCTGGGTGGGCTTTGAGATGATTCGCGGCTTCATCCCCATCATGGGTACCTGGGCCTTTGTCGCCAACACGCTGTACGGGCAACCCTGGCTGATCCAGCCGGTGAGCGTTTTCAGCATCTTTGGCCTGGGCCTGCTCATCATGTCCGTCAACTATGGGTTGGGTTTGGGCGCGTTGTATCTCTTCGACCAGCGCTGGAAACTGGACCCGGATGTTCCCCCCCTGGCCCGGCGGTCAGCGCGCAACTGGGTCCTGGGGGTACTGGCCGCGCTGGTCGTCTGGACCAGCCTCAGCCTGGCCCTCTTCCGCACCCCCACGACTCCGACGGTGCGCGCCGCCGCGCTGCACTACGACGCGGGTGTGCCCTGGAGCGGGGTGGACAAATTCAGCGCACTCACCCGCCAGGCAGCGCAACAGGGGGCGCAGATCGTGGTCTGGCCGGAAGTGGCCATTGAGGGTGATCCACAGGTGACGAATACCGCCCAATTTCGTCAACTGGCTGCTGAGACCAGGGCGTACCTGGCCCTGGGCTACCTGGTAAAGATAACCGATCAGCTTTGGCGTAACGAGACCACGGTGCTGTCCCCTGATGGTCAATTCCTGGGTGTCTATGGCAAGGACCATCCGGTGACCTTTGCCGGAGAAACCAGTGCCACGGGCGGGACCTATCCGGTCTACGAGACGCCGCTGGGCAGAATCGGCACCATTATCTGCTACGACCTCGACTTTACCGATACGGCCCGCAAGATCACCCGCAACGGCGCGCAATTGATCCTCGTCCCTTCGCACGACTGGCCCGCCATTGCTACGATGCATTACACCCACCTGGTCTTCCGCGCGGTGGAGAACCGCGTGGCGATGGTCAAAGCCGATAACAGCGGTAACGATTCGGCCATTATTGACCCTTATGGACGGATCATCGCCGCCGCCATAACCCCCGGCGGTGACAAGACCGGCCAGATCGTTATCGCCGATGTGCCGTTGGGCAGCGGCGATGCGCTCGCTGTCCTTTTGGGTGATTGGACCGGTTGGATTGCCCTGGCCGGGATGGTATTTTTCATCATTTATGATCTGGTGACGAAGGCAAAAGCAAAACGCACTCTATCACAGAAAGGGTAGGCAGATGAAAAAGCATCCCCTTGTCTGGTTCTATGTTCTGGCTTTTGCGCTCTCGTGGCTTGGCTGGCTACCTGTGGTCGCGGGATCGCGTGGGCTTGCGCCATTTGATCACCCCCTGTTCCAGTCTTTGCTCCTCCTGTCCGCCATCGGCCCGGCATTGGCGGCCAGCATTGTGACGGCGGCAAATGATGGAAAAGCGGGCCTCAACCTTTTGCTCAAACCGCTTGTGCAGTGGCGGGTTGGTGTAGTCTGGTTGGTTATTGCCGTTATGGCTCCTGTGCTGCTCCTGGGGGCGGGGAAAATAGTAACCCAGGTCTTGGGCCTGGCGGCAACAGCCGGGCCACAAGGCAACGATCTCGTTGGGCTGGTCATCGCCGCATTCGTGATGGCCTTGTTTTCCAACACCTGGGAAGAAGTCGGGTGGCGTGGGTTTGCTCTACCGCGCTTGCAGAAAAACTATAATGCACTTGTGGCCACGCTGGTAGTAGGCGTTTTGTGGGGGTTATGGCATCTGCCGCTTTTCTTCTGGACGGGTAATCCGATGGCCGATTATCCCTTCCTGACCTGGTTCATTGGCACGATCGCGCTAGCCTTTATCTATACCTGGCTATACAACAGCGCCCGGGGCAGCCTGCTCGTGGTGACGCTCTTTCACGTTCTCACGAACACGTTCGGGGTTGTCATCGCCGGCGTGTCTGTCACGGCGCTGACGGTGGTGTATGTTGTGGTGGCAGTGTTACTTGTGGCAGTTTTCGGCAAGGGCGATCTTGCACGGCGTGAAAGAGTACGGGCCGGCTAACGCTCACTTCGTTGCGCTTCGTGGCACAGGCCGTCGGGCGCCTTGGGCTATAGCGGGCGGGTAATCCAGACCTGTAATTGAATCGGAGCAGGCGTCGGCGGGCGCATCCCGCCCTTATGGCACGGCTCAAGAAAGGAGAGCGAACAATGACCCCCCAATTGGGTGGCACTCACCGCATTTTCGATACGATGCTCCAGTTCTTCCAGGAAGATGGCTGGAAGTTCCGGCAATTGGAGGACAAGCCCATCCTGCAAATGGGGTTCTCCGGTAGCAACGGCAGTTGGATGTGCTTTGCCCAGGCCAGAGATGAACAACAGCGGTTTGCCTTCTATTCCATCATGGAATCCCGGGTTCCAGAGAACAAGAGGCTGGCGGTGGCTGAGTATTTGACTCGCGCGAACTATGGCCTGATGATCGGCAACTTTGAGATGGATTTCTCCGATGGCGAGGTTCGTTACAAGACCACCATTGACGTGGAAGGAGGGCAATTGACGCCGGCTATGGTCAAGACCATGGTCTACGTCAACGTGCTGATGATGGACAAGTACCTGCCGGGCATCATGAGCGTCATCTATGGCGGGGCGTCGCCGGCCAACGCCATCGCCCAGGTCGAGCAATAAACGGTAACTGCTTACCCCCGCCGGTTGGGATAAGAAAGGGTTTTTAGGGGGTTTGCCAAATCCCCAGAGTGCCCGGCAAGTGACCCTGGTGGGGCACAACAACGAATCGTAACTGCTCACCCTCCCGCAGGTTTGGGCGTTTTCCCGGCCGCCCATAAGATGCCAGGCACTAAGTGCCTGACACCTGGACCTGCTCACTAATAATCACAGTTCTCATCAACCTGCGGGAGGGTAGGTTGAGCAATTACAACGAATCATTCAACTGGAGTGGTTTTATGACCCAATCCAACTCACGTGACTGGCGCGATCTGTGGAACCGGTTTACGAGAACCCTGCACGCTGGCTGGGAAGCGCTCCTGGCCCGGCGTTGGCTGATGCCGGTCCTGCTGGCGGTGGGCTTCTTGCTTTCCTTCGCCATCCCCCAGTTTGGCCTGCTGGACCAGTACGTGCAACTCGTACTGATGTACGTGGGCATCAACATCATCCTGGCGACCAGCCTAAACCTGGTGAACGGCTATATGGGCGAGTTCTCCGTGGGTCATGCCGGGTTCATGGCCGTGGGCGCGTACATCGCCTCCATCCTCACCGTCAGCGTCTTCCCGCCCGGCACGGGGGCCTGGCTCTTCCCGGTGGCGGTGGTAGCCGGGGGCCTGGGGGCGGCCCTGGTGGGCCTGGTGGTGGCCGTCCCCTCCTTCAAGACGCGCGGCGACTATCTCGCCATCGTCACCCTGGCCTTTAACATGATCGTCAAGTCCGTCATCGAGAACATTGACGCCATCGGGGGGCCACGTGGCTTCCTGGGCATGGAAAAGCTCACCACCCTGCCGTGGGTCTTTTTCTGGACGGTGTTCAGCGTGTGGATCATGCGCAACCTGGTCTATTCGAACTTTGGGCGGGGGGTACTCTCCATCCGGGAGGACGAGATCGCCAGCGATCTGATGAGCGTGAACACGCGCCAGGTCAAGCTGATCGCCTTTGTCACGTCGTCGTTTTTTGCCGGCGTGGCCGGTGGACTGTTCGCCCACCTGCTCCAGTTCATCAACCCCCGCGCCTTTGACATCATCAAGTCCACCGACATCTTGATCATGGTCTATCTGGGTGGCATCGGCTCCATCGCCGGGTCCATCCTGGGGGCCAGCATCTACACGGTGCTTCTGGAGATACTGCGGCCGTTGGGTCTCTGGCGTATGGTGCTCATGCCCCTGGTGTTGGTGTTCCTGATGCTCTTCCGTCCGCGCGGGATCATGGGCCTGCGCGAGTTCCGCTGGTTCGTGCCGGGCTATGATCTGCTGGCGAGCAGGCTCTGGCGCGAGAAACGAACGGAGGGGGCAAAAGATGCCGCTGTTGCAAGCTAGAGGGGTCACCCACTACTTTGGCGGCCTGTGCGCCGTGCAGGACTTTAATCTCGATCTGGAACCGGGCGAACTGGTGGGGATCATCGGCCCGAACGGGGCCGGCAAGACCACGATCTTTAACCTGATGACCGGCGTCTACCGGGCCACCCAGGGCAGTATCCAGTTCAACGGCACCGAACTGGTAGGCAAGACCCCCAACCAGATCACCGCCCTGGGCATCGCCCGTACCTTTCAGACCATTCGCCTGTTCAAGGACCTGAGTGTGCTGGATAATGTGCGCATCGCCCATTATTCTCGCGTCGCCTATAGCCCGGTCGAGGCCTTGCTACACCTGGGGCGGTATGGGGCTGAGGAGCGGCGCATCACCGAGCACTCCATGGATCTGCTGGCCGTCCTCAAGCTGGATGGTTACGCCGATGAGCTGGCCAAGAACCTGCCCTATGGGTTGCAACGGCGACTGGAGGTGGCACGGGCCCTGGCGACGTTGCCCCGGTTGCTGCTATTGGATGAGCCGGCCGCGGGCATGAACCCGGCCGAGATCGGCCAGATGATGGAGTTCATCCGCTGGGTGCGCCAACAGTTCGACCTGACGATCCTCCTCATCGAGCACCAGATGCGCCTGGTGATGGGCATCTGCGAGCGGATCAAGGTGTTGGACTTTGGCGCGACGATCGCGGAGGGCCGGCCGGAGGAGATCCAGCACAACCCCAAGGTGCTGGAAGCCTACCTGGGCGAGGAGGTGACGGCATGACCAATAGCCCGTGCTCACGGCGGGTGTGTCACCCGCAGTCACGCCGGCGGGGTGCTGCCCCCCGTGCGAGCACACGATACCAGGAGGTGACGGCATGAGTCAGGACAATGTTTTGCTCTCGGTCCAGGACCTCACCGTCTCCTACGGCAGCATCAAGGCCGTGCGAGGCATCTCGTTCGAGGTGCGCGCCGGCGAGATCGTCACCCTCATCGGGGCCAACGGGGCCGGCAAATCGTCTACCCTGCGGGCTATCTCTGGCGTGGCGCCGTACACCGGCCATATCACCTATCAGGGACGGGACCTGCGCCGGATCCCACCTGACCAGATCGTGGCCCTGGGGATCGCCCAGGTGCCGGAGGGGCGGGGCATCTTTGGCAACCTGACGGTGCAGGAGAACCTCAAGCTGGCGACATGGCAACGCAAGGACAAGGCCGAGGTCGCCCGAGACTATGAGCGGGTCTTTGCCTTGTTCCCCCGCCTGAAGGAGCGACTGAAGCAGTTGGGAGGCACATTGTCTGGCGGTGAGCAGCAGATGCTGGCTGTGGGTCGCGCGCTGATGAGCCGGGGCCGCATGATGCTCCTGGACGAACCATCTATGGGCCTGTCACCGGTACTGGTACGGGACATCTTTAAGGTGCTGACCGAGATCAACCAGGCCGGCACGACGATCCTGCTGGTGGAGCAGAACGCGAACATGGCCTTGCACGTGGCTACGCGCGGCTATGTGCTGGAGACCGGGGTAATCACCCTATCTGGCACCGGGCCGGAGCTGATGCGCGATCCCCGGGTACGGGAGGCGTATCTGGGAGGGTAAAAAGTCAAACGTCGGGCATCAGGCGTCAAACGTCAAATGCGAAAGGCTCTCGCGGCCGGGTAGGGCGCGAGAGCCTTTCGGTTATGTGCAGGGCCTATCCGGCCGACAGGGAGGAAATCATAGGGGGTTTTTGCGGCGGCGAAGCCGCCGCAAAAACCCCCAGAAAGGCTTTCTCCCTCCTTGTTCCCTCCCTGACAGAAGTTATGCACGGATGTCAGCTGGTGTCGTAGAGCCCGCCGAGTCTGGTATGGCTCACCACCCGGTCACGAGGGGCAGGTCGCGCATCGTCACCAGGCCGGGCGCGGCATCTTTCACCCGGCGCACGGCGTTCACCGCAATCGCCACGGTGGCCAGGTCGCCGTTTGTCCCTTTGAGCCTGACCTCCAGGCTGGGTTTGCCGGCGATCTGGATGGTGTCGCCGTCTTCGCCGGCGTCCAGGGCCGCGATGAAGGTGAGATTCATGAACTCGCCGGCCTCGCTGTAGCCCCGGGCCACCTGCTGGAGACCCCGCACCTGGCCGGGCTGGACAGTGAAATAGTCGGTCTGCACCAGCCGGTCGGCCACCACCGGTTCCACGCCGGATTCGTAGCGCACCAGTCGTTTGCCCAGGGTGTGAAAGACCATCCCCACTGACTCGGGCAGGCCCACGTGGCCCATGCGGCCGGCGGCCATGCGGGCCTGGAACTCGGCTACCGTCAGGCCGGAGCCGATCTTGGCCTGGAACGGCCCGCGCCGGGTGGAGGCATTGATGACCCGCGTCACCGCGATGTGGTCCACCCGCTGGCAGATGGCCGTCAACGCCAGGGGCAAGGTGTCCATGATAAAGCCGGGGTTGACACCGGTGCCCAGCACGGTCTTGCCGGCCCGCCGCGCGGCGGCGTCAATCTCGGCCGCCTCCTGGGGATGGGCCAGCCAGGGGAAGGACAGCTCCTCGGCCGTGGAGACGATGTCCAGGCCGGCCTCCAGGATCTCGATGATCTGGGGCTTGAACAGGTCAAAGTAGGAGCTGGTGGTGTGGAGCACCACGTCGGCCGGGGTGCGGGCCAGGGTCTCGGCCAGCCGGGCTGTCACCGGGAAGTCCAAAGGCCGGTCCAGGCCGATGACCTCGCCCACGTCCCGGCCCACCTTGGCCGGGTCCACGTCCACCCCGCCCACCAACTCCAGCCCCGCACGTTCCACGACGTGTCGTGCTACTGCGCTACCGATCGGCCCCAGGCCGTATTGAATCACTCTGATTTTGTCCATCATCGTTGACTTTTCCTCCGTAGGTGATACGTAAAACGTAATAAGTAATATGTGTTGCGTGACGGAACACGAATCACGCAACACGTAGCACGTGTCAAAGATATGGTTTGATGCGCCGGGCCACCCGGCGGCAGGCTTCGCCCAGGAATTCGATGTCGGCCTGGGTGTGGGCAGTGGAGACCCCGCCGTGGCTGTGGAGCATAAAGACGTCTTCCCCCAGCAGGGCCAGGTCCAGCACCTTATGGCTCAGGGTGACGTCGCACACGGTAGGGTCGAACAGGTCTTCCGGACAGTTCAGCCGGGTCGTCGGCTGGTAAGGGAAGTGGAGCATAAACAACGAGCTGCCGGGCAGGGGGTCGTTCGCGCTGGGGCCGCCGGTGAGGTGGACCGGGATGCCTTCTGCCGTGAAGGCGTCCTGGATGGTCTGGCGAATTCGCTCGCCTGACGCGCCCAGTTGGGGATAGATCTCGGTCTCATGTTCCACCAGGTAGGTCAGCGCGGCCCTGGCGGCCAACATGGAGGCCGGGTGGGCCGAGTAGGTGCCACCGGAGAACTTGACCCGGCCGCCCCCAGCGCGTCCCCCGGCCAGTTCCATGACCTCGGCCCGGCCGGCCACGGCGGCCACCGGCATCCCCCCGCCGATGATCTTGCCCAGGGTGATCAGGTCCGGCTGGATTCCATAGAGCGCGCCCAGGTCACCAGCCCGGAAGCGAAAGCCGGCGATCACCTCGTCCAGGATAAGCACCGCACCGTACTGGTGAGTCAACTCCCGCGCGACACGCAGGTACTCGCGGGTGGCCGGCATAAAACCCCCCACACCGATGAACGGCTCCACGATAAAACAGGCCGCCCGGTCGCCATGGTGACGGAAATCGTCGCGCAGGGCATCCGGGTCATTAAAACGGGTCACGACCACCTCGTCGGCCACGGCTGCGGGCAGGCCGTCACTCTCCAGGTGCTGGAAGCCACTCGCGGTCTGGAAGTTGATGCCCTTGAGCGCCCAGGGCTGCCCGCCGTGCCAGCCGCCGCCCACCTTCAGCACCCGGTCACGCCCGGTGAAGGCCCGGGCCAGCATGATGGCGTACATCGTCGCCAATGTACCGCTGGTGGTGAAGCGCACCCGTTCCGCGCCGGTGCGCTGGCAGAGCAATTCGGCCACCTCCACCTGGAGCCGGTCAGTGAAGCCAGTCTGCAACCCCCAACCGTCTGCCAGGGCGCGGGCCACGGCGGAGGTGACTACCGTCGGGTTGTGGCCCAGGATGTTCGCCAGGTGGCCCTGCCAGAAATCCAGGATGCGATGACCATCTTCGTCCGTCAACCAGGCTCCGTGGGCGGCGGCGATACGCGGCGGGAAGGGATGCACCAGCCGCAGGGTATGGCTGCCGCCGTCCACCATGTAGCGGACGGCCCGTTCGTGCAGGGCGCGGGATCGGGGTGAGTGACGGGCATAGGCTTCCGCCAGCTCTGCTAACAGCCGGGTATAGTCCCTGTTCTTCATTCGTCTTACATACCTCCTTGTATAATTAGGGCATTAACTGAAACGCTCGGTGTGAGATATGGCGGTCACCTGAGGGGCGTAAACCGCCGGCCGACCGCCCGCTTCGCGGCGGCCGGTTTGAGCGTCCCCGGCGTAGCGGAGAGGGGCCGCCCGGCCGCCAGGCCAGCCGGCGCGACCCCGGTCGCCAATTCACACCAGGCGTTGAAGACCTCACCGGCGCGGCTTCATCCACCACTGATTGTAACTCATTCTCGGCGGTTACGCAAGACGGGGGGGCTTTCGTTGACAGCAAGGCGATAGCATGGTAATATTACAACGTGGTTTTCTGACCTGCGGGAGGGTTCATTACCACGGTCTGGAGAGGTCCCAGCGCGCGCACGCCCTGTTCCTGCACATCCCCAGGAATTGGGCTATGAGATGGAAGAATGTGCATCCTGAAAGGCAAGTCCGATGAACAATGAGACCACAGCCACAGTCGAGAGGCGTGATCGGGTGGCGATCATCCACGTGGCCGGTGACGTGACCACCTTCGCCGAGGAGGCCATCCAGCAGGCATACCAGGACGCGACGCTGGTTGGGACCAGGGCCATTATCCTGGACTTCCGGGCCGCGGACTATATCAACAGCGCCGGCATCGCCATCCTCATCGGGATAGTCACTCAGGCCCGGCGCGCCGGATTGCGCATCAGCGTCACCGGCCTCAGCTCACACTTTCAAAAGATCTTTAGCATGGTTGGCCTGACCCAATATGCCGGGATGTACCCGACGCTGGAGGATGCGTTGGCCAACTGTGCAGAAACCCCGAAGACATGTCCGAATCCACTCTGACCGACGAAAACCGGCGTTTGCAGGCCCGGATCGCCGAGCTGGAACGCCGCAATTTCCAACTCCAGACGATCTATGACATCGGCTGGGAGCTGGAACGCCAGCCGGAATTGCTCCTGGACCCCACCGCTGCTGACAGCCTGCGGGTGATCCTGACCACGATCATGGGCGCGTTCGGCGCGACGTGCGGAATAATCTTGCAGACCGGCCTGGATTATGGGGATGCCGTTGTCATCCAGCGGGATTTTGAGGCCGAGGCTTCTTCGGCGACATGGAGCAGCACTGCCCTGAGCGCAGACTATTGCCGGTGGCGAGCAGCCGCGCCGGTGCAGCCCCGCAGTTGGCTGGCGGCCCGGCCGGGTGCTGACGAAGACGCCAGTTTCGTGCGCTGGCTGCGGGCCGGGGGCTTGCAGGTATGGGTGCCATTCCAGGTGGATGATCAGACCATCGGCGGGGTGGGGCTGGGCCAGCGATTCACCGGTGAGCCTTACCAGGTGGACGACGTGGCCTTATTAGAAAACATCGTGGACAATGCCCTGGTGCGGCTGCGCCAGATTCGGCTCCTGGCTCAATCCCTGGCCCACCAGCGGGAGCAATATCGCATTCGGGGCCTGTTTGAGCAGTTCATGGTGCCCCAGGTGGTGGACATGTTGTTGGATGGCCGGCTCAAGTTGGGAGCGCGTGGGCAGCGCCAGACGGCCACCATCCTTATGGCTGATCTGCGCAACTCCACGCCCCTGATCGAGCAACTGCGCTCTGAGGCCATGGTGTGCATCCTGAATGACTATTTTGCCGCCATGACCGAGATCGTATTTCGTTACGAAGGCACGGTGGACAAGTTCATGGGTGACAGTATCCTGGCCATCTTTGGCGCGCCGGTCTCGCACCAGGGCGACCCGGGCCTGGATGATGTCATGCGGGCTGTGCGTGTGAGCCTGGAGATGCAGGCCGCATTCACCGGCCTGGCCGCGACCTGGCAACTCGACTCCCTGGCGGAGAAACCGGTCGGCCTGGGCATTGGCATCTGCACCGGCGAGGTGGTGGTAGGCAGCATCGGTTCCGCCAAACGGCTGGAGTACACCGCCATTGGGCCGCCGGTGAACCTGGCCGCCCGACTCAGCAAGCTGGCCCGGGGCGGCGAGACGTACATTGACGAACGGACCTATCTGGCAGCCAGCCCGGCTCTAAAAGTCCGTCGGCTGCGACCCATCCGGGCCAAAGGTTTCCGCCAGCCAGTGCGCATCTTCCAGGTGCGCGAGATCTGCCCGGCCGATCTCATAAAATAACGACCTCTCCTGGGGGCGACCCTGGCGGTCGCCCTGGGCCGGGACAAACCCTGCCCCTACCCTGCCGCCGGGGGCAAGTAAATCCACATACGGAGGAACCATGCACAAGCGCGTCTTTGCGGCCCTGCAGGCCAGCCGGGCCGACTATACCGAGATCCGCCTGGAACGCCACGAAGCAACCCGGGTGGTCTATCGCGGCCCACACCTGGAGACGACCGATGTCCTCACCGATGTGGGGGGTATCGTGCGGGCCTTGTACTGTGGGGGCGGCGGTTGGGGCATCGCCACCTTCAATGACCTGACAGACCTGCCCCGGCGCGTGGAGCAAGCCACCCAGTGCGCCCGGGCTATCCGCCGGGATGGCGAGTGCATCGAGCTGGCTCCGGTGCCGGTGGCCCAGGCCCGGATCACCGTGAATTTGCCCCGGGATTTCAGAGGTGTCTCCCTGGCGGAAAAGAAGGAGCTGACCGCGCGCTATAACGACCTCATCAGGGCCTATGACCCGCGAATCCAGGACACCCATGTAACCTACGCCGACTCTTTCACCCAGATCACCTATGCGAACTCGCAAGGTACATATATCGAGGAAGAGCGACCCCTGGTGACCGTATCCCTGGTAGCTATCGCCCGGCAGGATGGCGACGTGCAGCAGGCACACGAGAGTTGGTCGCGGCCGGCCGGCTTTGAGGCGGCTCTGGGCCTGGAAGAAAAGGCTCTCACCGTTGCCCGGCGGGCCGTGGACCTGCTCTCGGCCCGGCCAGTGGAAGGGGGACGCTACACCGTGGTGCTCAACCCACGCCTGGCTGGCGTATTTGCTCACGAGGCGTTTGGGCACCTGAGCGAAGCCGATTTCGTCTATGACAACCCCCAGGCCCGGGAGATGATGGTCTTGGGGCGTCGGTTTGGGCCGGCCATCCTCACCATCGCCGATGATGGCAGCCTGCCGGGCCAACGCGGGACACACCCTTACGACGATGAGGGTACTCCCACCGGGCGCACCGATCTCATCAAGAACGGCATCCTGGTGGGACGACTTCACTCCCGCGAAACGGCGGCACGCATGGGTGAAAGCCCCACCGGTAATGCCCGGGCCACCGGTTATCGCTACCCTCCCCTCGTCCGCATGACCAACACCTTCATCGAGGCCGGCCAGACCTCTTTCCAGGACATGATCCGTGACATTGACCGGGGCATCTATGCCTGCGACGCCTACGGCGGCCAGACGGCCCTGGAGAACTTTTCCTTCAGCGCCGGTTACGCCTATATGATCCGCCACGGCGAGATCGCCGAGTTGATCCGCGATGTGGTCTTGAGCGGCAACCTCTTCACCACCCTGGCCCATGTCGAGGCTGTGGGCGACGATTTCGAATGGCTCGGCGGCGGCAACTGTGGCAAAGGACCAGGCGGTGGCCTGCCCGTCGGCATCGGCGCCCCCCACCTGCGTATCAGCGACGTGATCATCGGCGGACGTTAGCGACTGGTGGCTTGTTGCTCGTTGCTGGCTTCCAGCTTCCAGCAACCAGCTTCCAGCAAAGGAGCAAACCATGATCCTGCCAGATCAGTTGGCCGGCCGCGTGGACCAGGCCGAAACCTACAGTATCCGGGAGGAAACAACTACCGTAAGCTTCAAAGCCAACGAACTGCGGTCGGCGGAGGTGACGGAAAGCAGCGGGACCTCTTTGCGTGTGCTGGTCAATGGCCGCCTGGGTTTCGCCGGCACCACTGACGCCGGTCCGGCAGCCTGGGCCCGGCTCGTGGAAAATGCCCTGGCCTCAGCCCATTACGGGGACCAGGTAGCCCTGCGTTTCCCCGGCCCTCAGCCCGCTCCCGCCGTGCAAGTCTACGATACGGACCTGGCCCACCTGACTATCACCGACCTGGTGGAGCTGGGCCGCGAGATGATCGCCGTCCTCTGCCAGGCAGAGCCGGAGATCAGGGTGGAGCTGAGTCTATATCGCACTGTGACCCACCGGGAATTGAGCAACACCGCCGGGGCACACGTCGGCGACGAGCGCTCCACGCTCAGCCTCACCATCTCGGCCGAGCGCGTCCGCCAGGATGACATCCTCAGCATCTTTGACTATTTCTCCACAACCACGCTGACCGGGGATGATACGCCACTGCGCTTCGCCGGGGATATCGCCCACCGGTTGGTGTTGGCCCGGCGTGATGCCAGATTGGTCGGCGGGCTGATGCCGGTGCTGTTCTCCCCGCGCGGAGCGATGGCCCTGCTCTGGCCCCTGGGCGCCGGCCTCAACGGCAAAAACGTCTTGCTGGGGGCTTCCCCCCTGGCTGGCCGGGTGGGTGAAAAGCTCTTCGATGAGCGACTGACCGTTGTGGACGATGGCACGCTGCACGGCCGGCCCGGCAGCGCCAGCCACGACGATGAGGGCATACCCCATCGGCGGCATGTGCTCATCGAGAGCGGCATCTTACGGGGCTTTTTGTATGACCTCAAAACGGCGGCCATGAGTGGGCAGGGGGTGGAGAGCACCGGGCACGGGGCGCGGGGCATCTTTAGCCCCCCTGCGCCGGCTCCCACGAATACGCTCGTCCAGGCGGGCGAATCGTCTCTGGCCGCCATACTGGCCCAAATGGGACAGGGTTTGCTGGTCGAGGGTATCTTGGGCCTGGGGCAGGGCAATGTGCTCAGCGGGGCCTATTCCAATCCCCTGAGCCTGGCTTATGTGGTGGAGGGCGGCGAGGTGGCCGGCCGGGTCAAGGATGTCTCCATCGCTGGCAACATTTACCAGGATCTGCAACATATCCAGGCCCTCAGCCGCGAGGGCGCATGGGTTTACGGTAGTACCTGGTTGCCATATATTTTGTTGCCCGCCCTGAACGTAGTGACCCGATAACCCGCCGGGTTGGAAGCGTCACCACATTCGGCCCGGGTGGGCTGGCCGGCTCTTCACCTGACGACCACCGAACTCAGGGGAACCAATGTTAGCGAAAGAAGTCATCCATCTGGGGGCGATGCGTCTAACCTCCCTCAGCGGCGAAGATGCCCGCCTGGAAGCTGAGGCCCTGTTGCGCACAGCATGGGGCCTCACCCGCGCTCAACTCTATGCCCGTCTGAGCCAGGAGGTGCCACCGGCCACGCTGGACCTCTTTCAAGCCCTGCTGGATCGGCGCCTGGCCCATGAGCCGATCTCCTACCTGCGTGGGCACAAAGAGTTCTATGGCCTGGAGTTCCGCACCGACAGGCGGGCCCTCATCCCCCGGCCCGAGACCGAACGGCTGGTAGAGTTGGCCCTGGCCGTGGCCCACCAACGCCAGGTCGGGGTCACGCCACCTCCCACCGTGAGAGAGGGGGCGGTGATGGGAACCTGCCCGGCCCTCGCCCTCGCCGACGTGGGCACCGGCTGCGGCTGTATCGCGGTAGTGCTGGCAGCTCATCTGCCCACGGCCATCGTTTATGCCACCGATGTCTCGGCCGCTGCCTTAGACCTGGCCCGGGAGAACGCCACCCTGCACGGCCTGGCCGACCGCATCACTTTCTTGCAAGGGAACCTGCTGGTCCCACTACCGGCCCCGGTGGACCTCATCGTAGCTAACCTGCCCTATGTCTCCGCCGCTGAGCTGGCCGAACTGCCGCCGGACATCGCCGCCTATGAGCCATTAGTAGCCCTGGATGGCGGCCCTGACGGTTTGCACCACATTCGCCGCCTCCTGACCATGGCCCCGGCGTACCTGCGGCCCGGCGGCGCAGTGCTGCTGGAGATCGGCTGGCGGCAGGGGGAGGCCGTGGTGGCGCTGGCCAGGGAACACCTTCCGAAAGCCCGGGTCACCCTGCACCAGGACTATGGTGGACGCGACCGGGTAGCGCACATCGAGCTTATCAAGGAGCCACAGATTTAGCTGACTCGCCGCTGGAGAGCCAGTGGTCACTCTGTTCGGTGTGGATAAACCTGTTGCCTCCACAGCAGGGGAGAAGAAATGGTTTTTAGGGGTTTGGCGACGGCTCCGCCGTCGCCAAACCTCACACGCCGGGGGTAGGGAGCGAGGGTATCTCTGATCGTGTATTACTTTCCCAGGGCCTGACATCCGTGCATAACTTTTGTCAGGGAACAAGGGGGGAAGTCCTTGCTGGGGTTTTTGCGGCGGCGAAGCCGCCGCAAAAACCCCCTATGAGGCTTCTTTTCCCTCCCCCGAAGGGACACGAAGTGGGGAGTGGATCAGTGTCCTCATGCGTTTAAATTACGCCCGTATGTCAACCAGGGCGGATTGATTATTGGTTATCGTTCTGGTATAATGGGTTTGCCGCTAATGGTAGACGGTCACCCCGGCGGGTTTTGGCAATAGCTCGTCCATGCCCTGGAGTTCAACGAGCGGGTTTAATGGCCGTTAACCTGACCCTGTTAGATTAAGCGTCGTGCTGCCGGCCTCATCCATTCCTGGCCTGGTCCTTTCCTTTGGACAATTCTGGGGTCGAGCCTTCAGGCGGGCCATACCGGCTAAAGCCTCTACTCCTTGTGGTGTGGTCCAAAGATGGGGAAAGGGGAAGGCGAGGGAGGGGTTAAAAGCCCAGGTCAATGTCAAGATAGTCATCAATCAAGGGGGGCCATGTTTTGTCCCATCGGTTTATTGCTCTGCCTGGTGGTCGCCTTGGGCTTTACCCTCCCCTTCTGCCTGCTGTTTTGCTTATTGCCATTTGCCTCGACGTATTAACACCTGGCGGATATGATGTTCAACTGGAGCAAATGGCTGAGTCGCTGGGGGCTACTGGCCTTTAACCTGGTCGTTGGTGGGTTTGTGATCCTGCCGGTCCTGGCCCCCTGGTTCGAGGCGCAGGGCTGGTGGTTCCCGGGGTGGCTGATCCGCATGGCCTATCACCCCCTATGCCACCAACTGCCCGCGCGCTCGCTCACCGTGTGCGATCTGCCCATGGCCGTGTGCGCGCGTTGCTTCGCCCTCTATGCCGGGTTCTGGGCCGCCGGGATGATTTATTATGCCCTCTGGCTATCACCGTGGCGCCAGCGAGTGCCCCGCCAGCCGATCCCCTGGCCGGCCATCGTGCTCTGCCTGCTCCCGATGGCCCTGGATGGGGGCGCGCAGCTCATTCCCTGGCCCACCTGGGGCGACCAGGGGGTGCAATGGCACGCGCTTTGGGAGAGCACGAATACCTTGCGTCTGTTAACAGGTGGACTGGTGGGCGTAGCGGCTGGAGCCTTTATCTATCCGTTGCTCGTGCGGTTGTTCGGTGAAGCGCTGCCGCAAATGGGCAAAGCAGGGGAAGGAGGTAATCGGTCATGATCAGCGCATTGGCGAACATCGCCTCGGCTTTTGGCCTGGCTACGGCGGCCGGCCTCAATGCTTATGTGCCGCTGCTGGTGGTGGCCTTGCTGGCGCGATTCACGAACCTCATTGTACTGGAAGAGCCATACAACCTGCTGACCAACGAGTGGGTCATCATCGTGCTGCTGATCCTGCTGGTCATCGAGTTCTTTGCCGATAAAGTGCCGGCCGTGGACTCGGTGAACGATGTGATCCAGACGGTAGTGCGGCCAGTGGCCGGGGCCATCCTGTTTGCAGCCACATCTAACGTCATCAGCGACATCCATCCGGTCCTGGCCCTGATCTGCGGCATCATCGTGGCCGGTGGCGTTCACGCTACCAAAGCCACGGTCAGGCCGGTCATCACGGCCACCACGGCCGGCACGATGAACCCGGTAGTCAGCCTGGCCGAGGATGTCGGCTCGCTGATCATCGCGCTGCTGGCGGCCCTGGTGCCGGTGCTGTTCGTCGTCGTGTTCACGGCTGTGGGCCTGGTATTCCTGTGGTGGCTGTGGCGACGCCAACGGCGGTCCGACGCGCGGTTGGTTGCTTGAACACGTCAGTCCCATGAGCAATCCGGTCCGCTGGCTCGGCCTCGCCCTGATCATGACGGGGTTGCTGATCCTGTTCCTGGGTGGCCTGTGGTTGATGGTGGAGCTGCTGGAGCAGGGGGCACGCCTGTCTACCTTGGTGCTGGGCCTGGCCTTTATCATCGTGGTATTGACGGTGCCCTGTCTGGTAGTGGGGGGCCTGTTGTGGTATTATGGCCAGAGTCGGGAGCGCGAGCTGTTCCGGGTGGACCAGGAAAAACGCCTGTTGACGGCCGTGTTCACGCGCGGGCAAGTATCCATCAACGACCTGGCTCTAGAACTGGGGCTGTCTCAGACCCAGGTGCTGGGTTATCTATACGACCTGGTGGGCAAAGGGCTTTTTACCGGCTATGTGGACTGGAAACGCGGCATCCTATACGCTCGCGAGGCCGCTCAGATGCGACAATCCACCTGCCCCAACTGCGGCGGCCGGCGAGAGATCGTGGGCAAGGGTATCGTGCGGTGTGAGTACTGCGGCGCGGAACTCTTCCTGTGACGAATCTACGAATTGACGAATGCATGGAACGCGAATCACGTTTAAGGAGGACCATACATGGATTTGGTAAGCAAAGTATTTGACGAACGTGGGTTCGTCGAAAAGATCGGCGGGATGATCCCCGGCTTTGGCGGGTATTTTAACCGCAACAAACGTCGGGATGCGGACAAGCTGCTGCGTGATTACATCGCCCGGCAGGTTGATGAACAACGTGGCCGACTGGCCAGCCTCACGGTGCAGCTAACCAGTACTCCCGGCGGGCTAAAACACCTGGAGTTGGCAGAACGGGCTACCATGAAGATGCAGGTCTTCATGGACAAGATGCGAACGGCCAGCTATGGCTACGCCGGCTGGTTCGATGCGGTCAAAGTGGATGAGCAAGACCTGGAGGCCATCTATAACTATGATACCAGCCTGCTGGAGGGCGTGGGACGGGTGGCCAATGAGGTGACGGCCCTGGAGAATGCCGTGGCTACGGGGGAAGGTATTCCCATAATCCTGAACAACCTGATCAGGGAAACAGATGATCTGAACCGGGCCTTCGCCAAACGGCAGGACTTGATCCTTGCCACCCACTGATAGGCCCCGGTGTCCAGTGAACTTGTGTTCATCACATTGCTGCCGCGGGCTGGAAAACGGGTTTCTACCCCAAGAACGATAGGAGGAAAATCATGGCTGTATTGCAGATCGTCGAATATACAGATGAGATGCGCGACGAGATCGTGCATCGTATCCCGGAAGGCGGGTCTGGCGAGTTCCGCCTGGGCACTCAGCTCGTCGTCCGGGACTATCAGCGGGCCGTATTTTTCCGCGACGGCCAGGCCCTGGATGTATTTGGTCCTGGGCGACACACTCTGACCACCGCCAATATCCCCATGTTGGACAATTTTCTGGGGGGCATCTTTGGCAGCACGCCGTTTCGCGCCGAAGTCTATTTCGTGAGTATGCGCGAGTTCCCCAACATGAAATGGGGCACCCAGCAGCAGATCGCCTTCCGGGATACCGAGCTGGGCATGATTCGCCTGCGCGCCTATGGGACCTATACCATGCAGGTGAACGACCCGTTGCTCCTGGTGAACAAGATGGTGGGTGGTCGCGGGGCGTATACCACGGATGCGATCCAGGACCAACTCTCCCAGATCATCGTTCAGTCCATCTTTGATCTGTTGGGGGAAACGCTGAAGAGCATCCTGGACCTGGCGGCCATGTATAATGAGATCGCGGCCGGGGTCAAGGCCCGGGTCAAGGATGCTTTCAACTCCTTTGGACTCGACCTTAAGGTCTTTGCCCTGGGGGCCATCACCCCGCCGGAAGAAGTGCAGAAGATGATTGACGAGGCCACGTCCATGCGGGCGGTGGGCGAGCGCGACTTTTTGCGCTACTCCACGGCCCGGGGCGTGCGTGAGGCGGCCGCGGCTGGGGGCGGGGGAGAACTGACCGGCGCCGGGG
>Ga0209101_1001135_pt1 | contig 20549 bp, 21 predicted proteins | sample ConPoolayeCmetaG_FD_185481 | JGI IMG/M metagenome (GOLD analysis project Ga0209101, IMG submission 185481) | Hot spring microbial mat communities from California, USA to study Microbial Dark Matter (Phase II) - Cone Pool mat layer C metaG... ...
CTGTCTTTCTGGATCGGCGGGTGGTAGCGGACGGCCCGGTCAATGAGGTGCTGACGGCAGAGACGCTGGCACGTGCCTATGGGGTGCGGCTGTGCACCGATCATGACGAATCGGGCGGAGAAGTCTGATGTTCCAATGGCTGATTGAGCCTTTGACATACGGGTTTATGCAACGCGGCCTGCTGGCTGGTCTGCTGGTGGGGGCGGCTTGCGCCGTGTTAGGGGCATTTGTGGTACTGCGAGGTATGGCCTTCGTCGGTGATGCGATTGCCCATACTGTCCTGCCGGGCGTCGTGATCGCCTTCCTGAACGGCGTCAATCTCTTTGTCGGTGCGCTGATAGCCGGTATTGTGACCGCGCTGGGGATTGGCTGGTTCAGCAAAGACCGCGAGATCCAGGAGGATACCGCCATCGGGGTGATGTTCTCTGGTTTCTTTGCGTTGGGCATTGCGTTGTTGAGCCGGGTGCGGAGTTACCGTGATCTGACACATATCCTGTTTGGTAACATTCTGGGTATCTCGGCGGCTGATCTGTGGATCATGCTGGCTGTCACGCTGACGGCCTTGCTGGCGGTTGTGCTGTTCTATAAGGAGCTGTTGGTCACATCTTTTGATCCCGGCCATGCGGTGGCAATCGGCCTCTCGCCGGGGCTGGTGCGCTATGGACTGCTGGTCATGCTGGCGCTGGTGATTGTGTCAGGCATTCAGGCTGTTGGGGTTGTGATGGTGGCCGCCTTGCTGGTGACGCCTGCCGCGACGGCCTCTCTGCTGACGCGGCGACTGCCGCGTATCATGATGCTGGGGGCGTTGTTCAGCCTGCTGGCGACGCTGGCTGGATTATATGCCTCATACTACGGCGGTATACCCTCCGGCCCGACGATTGTGCTGACCCTGACGGGGATGTTTATACTCGCGTTCCTGTTTGCGCCAGGGCGGGGGCTGGTGTGGCGCTAGCTCAGCGTGCAGAAGCTGGTGCGCTTCAGGCAGGTGAGTGTTACCGCGGGATGGCGGCCAGCCAGCCCAGACCCTCGAACAGCCGATCAAGCCCCTGCCCGGTCAGGGCACTGGTCTCCAAGTAGGGGTAGCCCATCGCGATAGCCCAGGCCTTGCCTTCCAACGGCGAGATCATACGGGGCAGGTCGGTTTTATTGCCGACCACCATGAAGCGTATCTGGGGGGCAATTTTGAGGATTTCATCGCGCCACACTGTCAGGTTGTGCAGAGTGTCAGCGTCACTGACATCGAAGATCAGGGCCGCCGCGCGGGCGCCCCGGTAAAAACTGCGCCGAAAGCTGAGGAAGCGCTGTTGCCCGCTGATGTCCCACAGCAACAGCTTAACCTTGCGCTCACCCAGTGTCACTACCTGAGAATGAAAGTCCACCCCAACGGTCATCCGGCGTGACGGCTCAAAGCGGCCTTCCGCCTGACGGCGCAGTAGACTGCTCTTTCCTACCGACCCGTCACCTGCCACGAGTACCTTATAGACCGGGGGCTGGCCGGGCAAATGACCAAGCAGGGTATCCAGCAGGCCTGCTTTGATTTCGCGCAGATCAGGTACAACGTCCATGACGGGAATCTCCACATCCTTTGGCAGCTTGGAGTATGTCAGTCTCCAGCCCTACCGGTCCCCCTCACTGGAGGAGCGCCTTTCATGGATTTTCCATATTCTATTCACACATCTTTACAAACACAACATGACCTTTTGGCTCCCGGACTTGATTCCTAGTTGCCGCCCGGTAACAAACAGCCAGCCGGCGGACAACCTTCACTGCCGGCTGGCTGATACTTCTCTCATGGGTAGACTCGTAGCCTAAGGGGTGACATAACCCGACAGGGTCATGATCCCGTCGGTAACGGTGATCTCGGTGAAGGTTACATCTACCTGATTCTGGGCGCCGGCGCCGGTTAATGCCTGTGCCAGCGCATCGTTGGCCGCACTCAGCACTTCGTCGGGAAGCGTGATGCTCACTCCGCCTTGAGCGCCTGCCGCGATCTCGGCGCTGACAACCTCAACTGCCGCCTGTCCCTCTTCGTCCACTGTTACTGAAAAAACGACTTTGGCGGCTACATCGCGGTTTTCGATAGTCAAGGTCAAGTCAAGCGTGATCTGCCCGTCAGCTAACGTGACCATTACCGACTTAACAGCTTCTACCGTCTTCAGCCGGTTGGTCAGCGCCGCTGTCAGCTCCTCTTGGCTGATGGTGATGGTGAACGGTGCTTCAGGCGGCAGTCTGAAGGCCGCCTGCCATGCCTGATCGAGTGCCTCGCCTGTTCCGGCAGTCGCGTCAAAAGCGGCGGCCTCCGGCTCGGCGGCGGCCTCCTCGGTCGGTGCTGTGGTAGGACGTGCAGGCGGCATGACCACGTATGCCTGCCCGCCGCCAATCGGCGTGCTGGTGGGCGCACCCGGTACGGTGGGGGTCGGTGTGGCCACCACGAGATCGGGGCGGGTGGCCTGCCCTGCTCCGCCAGCCGGCTGTTGTGCACCGCCGCCCTGTGTGGCGGCGCCCCCGCCGCATGCGGCCAATACCAGCGCCAGTGCTGTGATCCCCGCAAGAACAATGAACCTGTGACGCATGAACTCCTCCTCCTGTAGTTCTGGCGCTCTCTTCCCCGATCCTCAGCTCCTAGCCTATCCTCCCCCGGCAAGGACTGAGAGACTCATGTCGGGGGAGGATGGGGGAGATGGTGCGGATTCTTGGCTCAGAGAGCTTTGAGTGACCCCGCTCAGCCCGCCGCGCCTGATGCGGCAGGACAATATTGTTATCATTATACACGCATATACAACAGGCAGAGCCAATATTTTGGCTCGATTCCTATGCCCGCACGATCACTTTTGTCCCGTCCAGTGCGTTAGCTGGCCGGACATAGAATGAGTCGTAGTCAGCTACGGGCGTCGTCCAGCGCCAAATCCAGCGGGCCGCATAGGCGGGCAAGTTGACACAACCATGACTGCGCGGGCGCCCCCAGTCGTTGTGCCAGTAACAACCATGGGTGGCGGCCCATTCCCACGTGAAGTAACACACGAACGGCACACCCGGCAGGTCATAACCCTCGTCGGAGGCGGCACTGCCGCCTACCATCCGCTCGCTGGGGCGCTTATCTACCACGTAATGGACACCATCCGGGGTGGGGTAATCCGGCAGGCCGCTGGAGATGTGATGGGCAAAGACGGGCGTATTGCCCTCATAGGCAATCAGCGTCTGGTCAGAGAGATTGATCTCAATGCGCTTGTCGCGCGGGTCCACATCCGGCGACAGAGGGGTCAGGTCCTCCGGCGGGATGATACGCAGATGGGTGGCCCGCATGAAGTAGGCTTGATACAGCTCTTTGACCTTGTACCATGATTTGCCGTCCCGTCCTCTCACCAGCCCGATGATGCGGTGGACACTGCCATAGCGCATCCGTGAGACAAAGGAGTCTTGATCTCCTCTAGAGCCGGGGTCCCAGTAGGCGTCGGTGTAAGGCACGGTCACTTCAGCCCAACGGCCCTCGCCCAGATCGGCTCTGGGAGGATTGGGGAGGTGATACCACATCGGCTGAACGAACGAGGCATACAGATACCCCCGGTCAGTCTCCAGCCACATGTCGTTGTTCCACCAGACCGTTTCGCCGCTGACAACCCGCCGCACGCGCACGACATCGTCCTCGTGCAGTTCCTCTAGGATCGCGGCTTGGGTACTTGGCTCAACGCGGGCGTTCATGTAGGCACTGGTGACCCGTCCCAGCGGCTGGCCGTTCCAGCGCGGCGGGAAGGGCGGGATTGGGGCATCCTCCGCGTGGAGGCGCGGGGTAAGGCGCGAGCCGGCGGCGGCCAGCCCGATCAGGCCGATGGATTTGAGGATAGTGCGCCGGTGAATGGTCATTGCTCCGTCTTGTACTGTCTCTGCTAAAAGCGGCTTTGCCGGCCCAGTATACCGCAAAGACGGCGGAGAGGTGCAAATCGGAGGCGGGGGGCTGTTGAAAGATGATCGCTTTACCCTCTGCCGCGCCGCCGGGGCGGGGCCGTGCGATATAATCACTGTAGAGTTGTTGCATGCCAAAGGAGAAAGATGTCCCATGCAGACGTACACTGAAGCAGAGATCCAAGAGCGCCTGACAGCCTATCCGCGTTGGAGTCTCAATGCCGCCGGTCAGCTTGAAGGCGAATATACTTTCAAGAACTTCAGCCGGGCTATGCTGTTCGCCAACGCGGTCGGCTATCTGGCTGAGAACGCCGATCATCATCCCGACCTGTTGATCCATGACTACAAATATGTCCGTATCAGCCTGATGACCCACAGCGCGGGCGGCATCACCGATAATGATTTCAACCTGCTTGCCCAGATTGAAGCCATAGCCGGAGGGATACAATGAACTTCGCCGGGCAGGTCGTGTTGATCACAGGGGCGGCGGGGGCGCTGGGACAGGTCACAGCCCGTCAGTTTGCCGCGCAGGGGGCACGTCTGGCCTTGACCGGTTACAATGCGGCCGGTTTGGCCGAGGCGTTCAAGGACCTTGAGGAGACACACGGGGTCATGCTGATCGGCGGTGTGGATGTGACCGCCAGCCAGCCGGTGCATGAGATGGTAGAACAGATCATCGGGCAGTGGGGGCAGATTGACGTGCTGATCAACATCGCGGGCGGCTGGGGAGGCGGCAGGCCGGTACACGAAACACCGGTCGAGGAGTGGGATCGCCTGATGAATCTCAACGCCCGTTCGGTCTTTCTGGTGTCGGGGGCGGTTCTGCCGTATATGATCCGGCAGAACCGCGGCAAGATCGTCAGCATCTCAGCGCGGCCAGCCCTGCAGGGCGGTGCGAAGTCGGCGGCCTACAGCGCCGCCAAGAGCGCCGTCATCCGCTTGACCGAATCCATGGCCGCTGAGGTCAAGAACTATGCCATCAATATCAACTGTGTGCTCCCCAGCATCATTGATACCCCCGCCAACCGCGAGTCCATGCCTGATGCTGATTTCAGCAAGTGGGTCACGCCAGAGGCGCTGGCGGATGTGCTGTTGTTCCTCGCGTCGGATGCGGCGCGGGCCATCCATGGGGCGGCCATCCCAGTGTTTGGGCGGCTGTGAGGCTGTCGCTGGCGGGGCAGGCAAATATGGCGAAAAAAGGGGCGGCTCACAAAAAAGGGCCGCCCCTGCTGGTGAACTCTCTTGAACTATCCTGCCGCAGGTTGCCGGTTGGCCTTGACGACCTGCGAGAGCATCCACACCACTAAGCCTATACCGGCCGCAAACAATGCCAAGAACAGAATCATCGGACTCCACTGGATATTGACCGGCTCAGCGGTCACGTCCAGATAGGGCGCGATCTCAGCATTTTGCACGATCTGACGGCTGACGGCATGGAGCGCCAGCGCGCCAAACTGGGTCAGGCCGATCAGGAAGGCCACCCCGCGGTTGAAGCGCCGTTGGGAGGCTACGATCAACAGCCATGGCAGGCCGATGCCTGCCCCTGTCAGGAACGTCAGGATCAGCAGGGGCATGGCCAATAGCTGGGCGCGTATTTCGCCGGGCAGTGTCAGGAAGATGTACCATGATCCGGTTACGGCGGTCCACAGCACACCCAGCGTATGCAGTCTAAGCGCAAATCCGAGTGCCCAGCGCTTGTACTCTTCGCTTTCCTGGCCGGCAAAGAAACCGGTGTCCACAACGACGTAGGCGGCAGTAGTCGTCAAGGCCAGCCCGAACATCATCAGCCAGCGCGGCCATAGCGTGCTGTCGCCTATATTCGAGCCAAATCCCAGCACTGCGCCGCCCACATTGGCTGACTGCCATATATCCACCCATGCCCCGATATTGCCCATCAGGCTGAGGCTGTTGGCGAAGATGAAGCCCAGCACCATGAACGTCCCCGCCGCGACCCAGCCGGCGGCCCGCCGGATGGCGTTCATCTTATCCTTGCGTGGCCCGATCACATAGATATACACGCCGTAGTAAGCCACCATCAACAGAGGGATGACAGCAAACCACGGCCACGCCATCAGGATAGTGGCAGGGTAAAAGACGCGGTAGTAAGCCGCCTGTATAAACAGCAGTGGGATGATCCCGAAGTTAATCCCCAGAGCGATTGCAATCGGCAGGGCGTTCAGCACGCGGTCGCTCAGACGTCTGCCGTGTTCACCGCCGACCAGCCGTGTCACCAGCAGGCTGATCAGGCCGGCGTACCACAGGTTCATCGGGACCATGTGCAGTGTGAAGCCAAGCACCTTGAAGAAAACCACAAACCAGTACGGCGCAGGGTATCCGAGCGGAGAGGCGGGGCCAATTGGCGCGTCCATCTTGTCCTCCTTAACCTACTGATTCGTGCCCAGCCGCATCCCTGCCGGGAAGGGCTTGGCTACCGAGGCAAGATATTCCGTCAGCAGATCGGCTTCTTCGGGCGTTCCGGCAAAGGGCGGCATGAAGAAGCGGGCCTTCTCCGGACGCTCCACCAGTGCGCGGATCATCTCCGGCGTCCAGCCCTGTGTCAGGCGGGCCATACCGGCCAGCCCATCCTGCACGGCGTGGCAGTCGTTGCAGTGATACTGGAACAACACCGAGCCGACCTCCAGCCGGTCTGATTCTGGCAGCTCCAGCAGGGCCGCTTCATTGATCCGCCCGTCCTCGGTCATAACCTGCGGATAGTGTGCGGCAATATAGGCTCGTGTCCATGTGCCGCCCTCCAGATAGCCGGTCTGGCGCAGGGCGGCGACTTCTTCCGGCAGGATTTGGTTGCTCATCACGACGTTGTAGATGATGAACGGCTTGCGCACGGCCTCGCGCACGAACTCGCCCGCCCCAATTGCCGCCAGCCCTACCATGAACAGCAACAGCGAGAAGCCATAGGTGACCCACTTCGGGTTGCGGTAAGGGCCGAAATACAGCATCAAGAATACGATGATGGTCGCGGCGAAGATGATCGCCATCATGATATTGAGGGTGCTGGCAACCGCCAGCGCCGCCCGCGCCGATTCGGGTAGCGCTAAGAACCACCACACACCGCCTGCCGTCACAAGGATGGCACCCAGCAAGCCGGGCCGCGTTGACCGTTGGCCGATCAGCCCCATGAGGGCTGGGTCGTGGTTGCGCAGGCGTGTGGTGGCGTGCAGGTAGACATACAGTGAGGCCAGCAACATCGAGCCGCCGGTGCGGGCGATGGTCTGAGGGAGGAACTGCGGGTTAAAGAAGCCTGTCCAGAAGGTTGGGTTGTCTACCCATGCGCCGGGATTGAGCATGAAGGCTGTGATCGAGGAGATCAGCACAAGGCTGAACCATGCTGATACCGCGTAAACCCAGCCAATGATCTGATGGGTGCGCGGCGGTAACTTGCCCCAGTAGTAGAAGAAGATGAAGGCCGAGACGATCTCCAGCACAAAGAAGACGTACTCCATCGCCCAGCCAAATACAAAGGTGTGGATCAGGGCCTCTGTGGCCAGCGGTGAGGCCAGCCCAATCGTCCACCAGATGCCTACGCCGGTGATCGCGCCGAATACTACCGTGAGCAGAATGAAGAACCACGTGTGCTCTTTCAGATATGCCAGATAGTCCTTGTTGCCTGTGCGGTAGGCGTAGCTTGTTTCAACTGCCAGGAACATCCCTCCGCCGACGGCATACATCGCCACGTAGACGTGGATCACGGCTACGGCGGCAATCAGCATCGGGGAGGTTAGCATGGGAACATACCACCATGGGTAGTGCATGATTGCCTGCTCCTCCCGAATGTATCCAGATCAACGATTATTAGTGTGCTCTTTTGTTTGTGATTTGTGTAGTGACGAATATCACAATACGGGCTGGAGGGGGAGGATTGTCATTCTGGCACGTCCGCCTGCCGGACCTTCTCATACCGCCTGAGGGCGTAACTTAACACCGGACAGCCTTTTCCAGCTGCCGGGCAAGTTCCGCACAGGGTCGTGTCACAGGTTGTCTGTTCTACCACGCGCAGGCGTCCCTTGCGCACCCAGAACATGAGCATCCCTTCCAGTGCGCTCGGCTCGACGTGAAGCCGTCGGCTTAACTGGCTCAGGCTGAGCGGCTCGTTTGTCTCTTCCAGCGCACGGAGTACCTCATACAGAGAAGACATGGATATCCCATCCTTGCCCCTAGCCCAACCCAATCAGCAGGCCGGCCTGATACACGAGGGTTGAGGCGGCCCAAGCCAGCACCAGCATCAGCCCGACACTGAAGACCATCCATTTGACGCCGAACTCATGTGCCAGGGCTGTCATAGTGGTCACGCATGGCGCGGTCAGCAGGACAAATACGCAGAAGGCCGCCGCCGAAAGGGGCGTGAATACCCCTTGCAGAGCCATTGCCAGGGTGGGGTCAACGGTCTCACCGCCCTCTATCCCAAACAGATTGACGCCAGGGATCAGCCCGCCCAGTGCGCGGAGTGTGTCTATTGTCGCGGTGACAAACGAGCGGCCAATCTCCGCCAGATCAGCCCCTACATCCACAGGAGCGGAAGTCTCTTCGGTCGCTGACGGCAGATAGACCTGAGCCAGCGTGGACACGATCACCTCTTTGGCCACAAAGCCGGTCATCAAGGCTGAGGATGCCTGCCATGTTCCGTAGCCTGCCGGGCGGAAAACGGGCGCCAGCCAGCGGCTCAGAGCCGCTAGGGTACTGTGTTCGGTCTCGACCTGTCCGAAACGGGCCTCCGGCGGCGCTCCAACCGGCACTGCCAGCAACAGCCAGATCAGCACTGAGGCCGTCAAGATGACCGTCCATGCCCTCTGGACGAATGCCCATACATTCTCCCACATGTAGAGCAAGACGTTTTTCAGAAGGGGTAAACGATAAGGCGGCAGTTCGATGATGAAGGGGGTCGGCTCGTCAGCGCGGAAGAGCGTCTTCTTGAGGATAAAGCCTACCAGCACACCGACCACGGCGCCGGCTATGTACAGCGCAAAGACTAGTGCACCGGCCCGCGCCCCAAAAAGTGCTACACCTAGAATCATATACACGGGCAGGCGTGCTCCACAACTCATGAAGGGGACAAGCAGTCCGGTCAGCAGGCGGTCACGCGGGTCGGCCAGCGTGCGCGTGGCATAGATGCCCGGCACCGAACATCCGAAACCCAACAGCATAGGGATAAAACTCCGACCGTGCAACCCGATCAGCCGCATGAAGCGATCTGCAAACAGGGTAGCGCGTGCCATGTAGCCGCTGTCTTCCAACAGGGCCAGGAAGAAATACATGAACCCCAGCACAGGCACAAAGACCAGCACACTGCCTGTCCCTGCGATCACCCCTTTCACCATCAGGGACTCAACCCAAGTCCCGCCCAACCCTATCAATCTGAGCAATGCCGCCGCCCAATGGGCGATTGGGCCGTTGACTACCCCGTCAATCCAGTCCAAGTAATGTGCCGAAACGTTGATCGTCATCTGGAACACAATCCACATGGCGGCGGCAAAGATCGGCAGTCCCAGCAGAGGGTGCGTTACCACGCTGTCAATGCGATCCGACAGGGTCGGCCCTTCTTCCGGCGGGCGTGTGACCGCACATTGTACCAGATTATGAATAAACTCATAGCGGCAGTCGGCCAGTACGATCTCCGGTTCGTCTCCTAATGCCTTTTTCAGCCGCTCGATCCCCTCCCGCGCCATGGCCAGCAGGTCTTCTACGCCGCCTTCAGCCTCTATGTGACTGATAATATGAGGATCATCCTCCAGCAGTTTGATTGCCAGCCAGCGCGGCAGGTAGCGGCTTGACAGGCCTTCATGCCGGGCGATGGCCTCAGCCAGCCGCGCGATCTCCTCTTCCAGCACCGGCCCGTAGTCAACCAGCAAAGCGGGCGGGTGTGCCACCTTCAGGCCTGCTTCGGCCCGCTGGCTCATATCCAACAGAGGGGCCTTGAGCGCTTCCAGCACCTGCCCGCGTGTGGCGACCATCGGTATGACGGGTACTCCCCCCAGGCCTGCCGACAGACACTCCGTGTCCATCTTGATCCCGCGTGCTTGTGCCCCATCCATCATGTTCAGTATCACAATGACATTGAGGCCCATCTCGATGATCTGCACAGCTAGGTACAGGTTACGCTCCAGATTGCCGGCGTCAAGCACAGCCGCTACAACATCGGGCTGTTGCTCCAGCAGAAAGTCCATAGCGATGATCTCTTCAGCGGAGTAGGCCGACAGGCTGTACGTGCCGGGCAGATCAACCACCGTGAATGAGCTTTCGCCGATGGTGCAATGTCCTTCCCGCTTCTCGACCGTCTTGCCGGGCCAGTTCCCGACGTGCTGTCGTGCGCCGGTCAAGGCGTTGAAGATGGTGCTCTTGCCGCAATTAGGGTTGCCGGCCAGCGCAATCGTCAGGGGCCTGCCGGCCTGATGCCGGACGGCTACAGGGGTGCTACAGACAGCGGACATCCTGCCCCCCTGCGGCCTGGACCATGATTCGGGCGGCAACGCCCCGCCCCAGCACCAGCCGCGTGTCCTGCCGGACAACCACCACAATCGGCCCAGACCGGTATGAGCGGATGACGCGCACCTCACTGCCCGGCAAAAGCCCCAGTTCGGCCAGCCTGCGGCGGATCATCCGCCCGCCTTCAATGTGTACGACGCGCACCCGCTGGCCCTCTGGGATATGGGTGAGAGGGGAGGTTGTTACAGACGAAGAAACAGGAGGGGTTAGTAGTTCGATTTCTGTCATCGTCATCCTATATCAGATTACTACAAATAAAATGATATTTATCTTGTTTGCATCCCTATTATAACCCCATTCGGCTGTCAAGGGGATGTGCCTTGTGTCACGGCAGGAGCGTACAAATGTCAATGAGAGGGGGGTGCGAGCCGCACACCCCCCTCTCTCTTCCAACAATAAACCCCCGTTTCGATGCCACCGGCCCAAAAACAAATTATGCTATCTCCCACACATGCTCGCCCGTCAGCAGGCGGTAAACCTGCTGAGGGAAACGATCCGGGTCGAGGGGCTTGCCGATGAATCCGTCAAAGCCCTCGTTGATAGCCCTCTGCATAGTTGCTTCGTCGGCGTTGGCTGTCACAGCCACGATGGGGACGTTCTTAAGGCGGGGATGCTCGCGCAGTTTGCGGTGTACAGAGAAGCCGTCTTCGTAGGGCAGGTTGATGTCCAGTAACACCAGATCAATTGCTCCCTGCCCGTCCGCTTCCTCAGCCACCTTCCAGCCGCTGCTGACCCACTCGCATCCCTCAATACCCAGCTCAGTGAGCAGGCGCAGAATGAGGGTGTAGTTGTCCACATTGTCTTCGACGATCAGAATGCGCTTGTTTCTAATGTTCTCCATGATCGATCCTCTAGACGCTACGCCTCAGGCTGAACAGTCGGGCATTGTCAATGGCGATGGCTACCTGATCAGCCATCATCTGGATAGTCTGGATGTCCTCAGGGGTGAAAGCGTTCAGGCTGGTGCTTTGCACGTCCAGTGCCCCGATCACTTCACCGCGTACCCGCAGGGGGAGGGCCATCTCGGAGCGTGTCTTGGGCAACAGGGGGTTGTCAAAGCGGATAGCTTCTTCGCCCACATCCAGCGCGATACGGGCGGCGTTGTTGGCGGTTACCCATCCCACCATGGATTTACTGCCTACACCCAGCTTATGCCCCTGTCTGAGCAGTTCAAGGCCGGCCTCTCCGGTTGCCGCGCGGAGAATGGCCCATTCACCTGCTTCATCCACAAGGAAAATGGCGGCGTAGTAAAAGCCGAAGTGGATACGGATCAGGTCAACACAACGTGTCAACAGCTCGCGGATGTCGAGAATCTGAGTGGCGGCCTTTGCCACTTCGGAAGAGGCCAGCAGATGGGCATTGCGGCGCTGGAGGGCCTTAAGCTGTTTCATCTCTTCTGTCAGGTTTCGGATGGCCAAGACCGCTCCGGCCACCTCTCCCGTGCCATTCCGGATGGCGCCGGCATGAATCTCAACCGGCACTGTTTCACCGTCGGCTGTGATTAACTCTCTCAGGTAAGGGGAGGTTGGTTTGCCGGAGTGCAGGGCATGTAGCACCTCCTGCCCCCCCTGCCCGCCGTCCTCTGAGAAGAGCGAGGTGATCGGCTGGTCTTTGAGTTGCTCCTCAGAGTGATAACCGAGCAGGGTCAGCAGGGCCGGGTTGACATCCACGATCTGACCATCGGGGCTGGTGATGATAAGGCCCAGCGGTATGCTTTCAATGATCTGATGGCTGGTCAGTTGCATGACAATAAGTCCCTCCAAGATTTCAATTGAAGTGGATGACAGCCACAGCCGCCGATCAGGCTGGCTGGCTGGCGTTCCCGCTTTTGGTTAGTAGCTGATGGATGGTCGGAAGCAAGTCTGCGTCCATGTATGCTTTGGCGACGAAGGCACTGGCGCCTGCCTCGCTGGCGGCCTGACGATGCCGGGGTGTGTCCAGAAGTGTCAGGACGATGGTCGTTACATGACTACCCCGCGCTCTGATCGCCTGAAGCAATTCAAGCCCGCTCATGCCCGGCATTGCCAAGTCTATAATCATCAGATCGGGGTTGAGACGCTCCAGCAGGTTAAGCGCCTCCTCTCCTGAGGAGGCGGCCCCAATGACTTCAATGCCCTCGTGTTCGCTGAGGAACTCTTGCAGGACGGCCAGAAAGCTCCGGTTGTCGTCTACGAGCAATACCCGGCTGCGTTTCATCGTATTTTCCAAACTGGGCAATGCTGGCTGAACAAGGGACAAGCTAACCTCACACGAGTATCCTGAAGCAGTCGCACATGCCTTCTGGTCATGCATCCATAGGGTATCACATCTGTGCGAGGGGGTACATGGGGTACTTCCCTACTTGTGAGCAACCCTACAGGTTAAAGAAGGGTTTGCATGTTACCTTAAAACTTTCGGCCTGACGGCTGATTTTAAGGTTTCTATGCCTGATCGCGGTTGCGGGCTGGTCAAAGGGCGTGCTATGATTTGCGCGCTTGAACGCCCCGATCTCGAACACGTGTGCTTACACCATCGCATAGGCAACACGTAGCAAGCATCAACAGGGAGAGAATATGCACTGCCCGCACTGCGGCGCTGAAGGGTCGCGCGTCGTGGATACCCTATCTGACTCTACCGGCCATGAAATCCGCCGGCGGCGGATCTGCCGTGTGTGCGGGAGGCGCTTTTCAACGGTTGAGCGGGTACGTGCCGGGTTGCCGTTGGTTATCAAAGACAGCCCTGCCGGCATGCCGGCACGCCGTGAGCCGTTCGACCGGGCCAAGCTAAAAGGAGGTATTCAGGTAGCCTGCGCCAAACGACCTATTCCACAGGCCGCCATTGACCGCCTGGTAGAGGGCATCGAGGCACAGCTTCAGGCCTCAGGTATGGATGAGGTCCCCAGCCGAGTCATCGGCGAGATGGTCATTAACGGACTGCGCGACTTGGACGAGATCGCGTATATCCGCTACGCGATTGTGTTTCTGGGGCTGGATGATCTGGCGGCAGTGCGCCGCGAGATTGATCGCCTGTTGCAGGAACGAACAGCATCTATCTATCCCGTCTTGGGGCGTTAATTTCGACAAGTATCCGGACGTGTAGTGCGGCTCTTGGCCGCACGGGGAGGGGTGATCATGCTAGAGGGGCACACGACAGAAGAGCTGGCGGCTGGAATAAAAGGGAGACGGCCTCCACTGCGCCATCCGATAGAACTGCCTGAAAATGGCCGTCTTGTTCTGACCAAGCGCTACCTGCGCCGCGGGGAGGACGGCAAGCCGCTGGAGACAATTGAGGAGATGTTCTGGCGCGTGGCATGGAACGTGGCCGCCCCAGAAGAGCAGTATCACAGTGACCGGCAGGCCGTTGCCGAGCAGTACTACGATCTGCTGACTTCCCGGCGGTTCTTCCCTAACTCGCCTACCTTTACCGGCGCGGGAACACCGCTGGGGCAACTCAGTGCATGTTTTGTCCTTGCCATTGATGACGACATGGGACGTACACCGCACGGCATCTTCCAGACCTTGCGCAATGCCGCCCTGATTCAACAGACAGGGGGAGGAAACGGCTTCAGTTTTAGCCGCCTGCGTCCTAAAGGTGCTTTTGTCAAGAGCAGCGGCGGCAAGGCAACCGGGCCGGTAGGCTTCCTGCGGGTGTACGATCAGGCCTTTGGAGAGGTAGCCCAGGGCGGGACCCGCCGGGGAGCCAATATGGCCGTACTGCGTGTGGATCACCCCGACATCCGTGAGTTTATCACCTGTAAGACTGACGAGAGCCACATCACCAACTTCAACATTTCAGCCGGCATTACAGATGCCTTCATGGAGGCCGTGAAGAAGGATGCCTTGTTTGATCTGGTCAGCCCGCAGGATGGTAAAGTATGGGAAACCGTTCGGGCACGGGAGATATTCGATCTGATCGTCAAGCAGGCCTATCACAATGGCGAGCCGGGGATGCTGTTTCTGGATACGGCCAACCGTGATAATCCTGTCCCGCATCTCTATACGCTGGAGGCAACTAACCCGTGCGGCGAGCAGTGGCTGGGGCCGGGGGAAAACTGCTGTCTCGGCTCAATTAATCTGGCCCTGCACGTTGCACCGGATGGTCAGGTGGATTGGGAGAAACTGCGCCAGAGCGTTGAACTCTCTACCCGCTTTCTGGATGACGTGGTAGATGCCAATGCTTACGTGCCTGCTGTGCCTGAGCTGGAGATCGCGGCTCATCGCGTGCGGCGTCTTGGGCTGGGGATCATGGGGCTGGCCGACCTGATGTACCACTGCGGCATCCGTTACGGCAGTGCGGAGGGTGAGGAGTTTGCCAGCCAGGTGATGGAGTTTGTGCATTACCACGCTATGCGTGTCAGCGTGGAGCTGGCAAAGGCGCGGGGGGCATTCCCGGCTATTCGGGGCAGTCTGTATGATCCCCTCGATTTGAAGTGGCAGCCCCCGCAACCGCTTGTCCCCTATGTCCATGACTGGGGACGCCCGCCGCTTGACTGGCAGGAGGTCGTGGAAGGGATCAAACAGCACGGCATCCGTAATGGAGCTGTCACCACGATTGCGCCGACAGGTACGATCTCCACAGTGGCCGGCTGTGAAGGATATGGTTGTGAGCCGGTTTTCGCACTAGCCTATATCCGCCACTTTAACGACAACGGCAAGGATGTTCAACTTCAGTACACCAGCCCGCTGTTTGAGAAGGCGTTGATCGAGGCAGGGCTGTCTGAGGAGACACGCCGCCGGATTATCGAGCAGGTTAACTTGACTGGCTCTTGTCAGGCTGTGCCGGAAGTACCGGAGTCTATCCGGCACACCTTCGTTGTGGCGTCAGACATCACCGCCGAAGAGCACGTGCGGATGCAGGCCGCCCTGCAGCGGTTTGTCTCGAATGCCATCTCCAAGACATGTAACTTCCCCTCTACGGCTACACCGGACGATGTTGCAAAGGCATTTATGCTGGCATGGGAGCTGGGGTGCAAGGGGCTTACCGTCTATGTGGCCGGCTCACGTGAGAAGGTTGTGCTGGAGACAGCGGAGACAGCTCAGAAGAAAGGGGCCGCCAAGATGGAAAAGTCAAAGGTTTCCAGCCAGAGCGAGCCTCAACCCGAATCGGCCCCGAAGGCCGAGGAGACCCGTCCGCCTGAGCCGCGTGCCATTACCATCAGCCCAGGGCTTCTGCCGCTGTTTGGCAAAGAACCCAAGAAACCGCGCGGACGTGTGTTGCCGGGTTACACCTACCGCGTTGAAACACCAGTAGGGACGACCTTTGTCACCGTCAACGAGAATGGCGGTAAAGAGCCGTTTGAGGTTTTCCTGCACACGTCTAAGGCGGGCAGTGAGACAGCCGCCGTCAGCGAGGCGATGGGCCGCCTGATCAGCTACATCCTGCGGATGCGCTCGCCGATCCCGCCGCATGAGCGGTTACAGGAAGTGATCCGTCAGCTCGAAGGCATCGGCGGGGGGCGCAGTCTGGGGCTGGGGCCGAATCGTGTCCGCTCGCTCCCTGACGGGATTGCTCAGGTGTTGGACGAGTACCTGCGGGAGCATCATTCCGGTCAAGAGGTCTATCATCGTGAGCCGGAGCCAGAGCCGGAGGCTGTTCCTGCCTCGTCCGTTGCGTCGGAGAAGCCGTCAGCGCCCGGCCAGATGGCGTTGATCAAGTTTGGGGACCTCTGCCCGGAGTGCGGCGAGGCGGCAGTGGTCAATGAGGAGGGATGCCGCAAGTGCTATGCCTGCGGCTACAGCGAGTGCTAGGGAAAATTTCAGCGGGGCGGCCAGCGGGGGGCCGCCCCGGTCGTTTGCCCGCTGTGGCAGTTGCCTGCCCGACAGGGTATAATGACCCTCGCATTGCACTCCTCTGATGAGGTTAAACGGGCGGCAGGATGGAAATTGCGTGGTATGGGCATAGCTGTTTCAGGATGGTTGAACGCGGTGCGGCCAGCATCGTGACCGACCCCTACGATGAGAGCATCGGTTACGGCGTCCCCCGCCTGCGGGCCGACATTGTGACCGTCAGCCATGACGCTCCCGGCCACAACGCGCTGAATGTTGTGAAGAATGCGTCATACGCGCTCACCCGCCCCGGCGAATATGAGATTGGCGGTGTGTTCATTACCGGCGTAGAAACTTACAACCCTGGGCGGGCTGAGGGAGATCGGCGTAATATCATCTTCGTGTTTGACTTTGGGCATCTGACGGTGTGCCATCTGGGCGATCTGAATCATGTCCCGACACAGGCTCAGATTGAGCAGTTGGGGCCGGTGGATGTACTGCTGGTGCCGGTCGGAGGGGGCGGAGCGCTCAACAGCGGGCAGGCGGCTGAGGTGATCAGCCTGATTGAGCCGTCTATTGTGATCCCCATGCATTACCGTACACCCGTCTGTGTGCTCGACCTCGATCCGCTGGATAAGTTCCTCAAGGAGATGGGCATCTCCTCGATTGAGGAGGTCGAGTCTCTCAAGGTGACGGGCGGCAGTCTGCCTGAGGAGACGCAGGTCGTTGTGTTGCAATATGAACACGGTTCAAAACAGGATGCATAGCCACTATGATCAAGTTGTTGATGAGCTGGGACATCAAACCAGGGCGGGATGCGGAATATTTTGAGTTTGTCGTAAGAGAGTTTGTCCCCGGCCTGACTCGTCTTGGTCTGCAACCTACTGAGGCGTGGTTCACCATCTACGGCGAGGGGCCTCAGGTGCTGGCCGGCGGCATCACCGAAGACTTAGCCTCCATGCGGGCCGCGCTGAGCAGTAAGGAGTGGGAGACCCTGCGCGGGCGCCTGCTGGAGATCGTGACCAACTATCGGCAGAAAATTGTGCGGGCTACCGGCACTTTACAGCTTTTTTAATTGCTACATGCCCGACGGCATGGTACAATGATCGTGCTGGAGCGATGGCCGAGTGGTTTATGGCGGCGGTCTTGAAAACCGTTGTGGCGCGCGTCGTCACCGGGGGTTCGAATCCCTCTCGCTCCGCTGACAACTGAATACGGGGAGGTGCCAGAGTGGACGATTGGGGCCGCCTGCTAAGCGGTTACCGGTGTTGAGCCGGTCGCAGGTTCGAATCCTGTCCTCCCCGCCACCTGATAATGGACGAGCCGCCCAAGGGGCGGCTCGATTTATTTTCAGGTGCAGAGCGGCTGTCAGTGCCCATTGGGTTCGCCGAAGTTGCTTTGAACCAGTTCGATCAGCTCCCGCAGTGCGTCGGCCTCGTCAGGCCCGTCAGCGGTGATGGTGATCTCATCGTTCTGACAGACTCCCAGCCCCAGCACCGAGAGCAGACTTTTGGCGTTGGCGGTCTTTTCGCCCTTAGCTACCGTGATGGCCGCCCGATAGGCCATAGCGGATTTGACAAACAGAGCGGCTGGGCGGGCATGCAGGCCGACTTTATTGATGATGACTAGCGTAGCTGTCTGCATAAGGGATGCTCCTATTGAGGCCAGATTTGATCCAGAAGGCCTTTGGCCTGATCGTAGTTGCCCACCAGATGGTTCATCAGCATCGCCCTCAGCGCCTTCGGATAACTGTGTTCCATGACCGCCTCAGCCCACAGCATTTCAAAGGTAGCATTGGTCAGCAGAAGGGCCTCCAGGTCGGGCGGCAGACCTCCGTCGTAGGCGAGCGGCAGGAAACCGCTCTGCCGTACGATGACGGGCACTTCGACAATGGCCGCCGGCGGCAGGAACGGCAGAGCATGGCCGTTAGCCACCTGCAGGTACTGCACCTCGCCGGTGTCGCGGATGTGGGCCATCATTAAAGGAGCGATCATATGCTCATACCAGACAGCGTTGCGTTTCACGAGGCTGGCCGGTTTTTCTTCGGCGTGGCCTGATTGGTAAGCGGCCAAGATTTCACCTTCCAGCTCAAGCAGTTCTTCAGCACGGGCGCGTTTTCCCTGCTGGGCGGCCAGCACCCGATTGGCATGATAGAAATACTTGAAGTATGAGGTGGGAATCACCCCCAGCGTCCGGATGATCTCCGGCTCTACAGGCAGGGCTGGCAGGCCGGCGATCTTGTCCAGCACAACAGACATCATATCCTGCCCCTGCCAGCGCACGGCTGTTACCCAACCAAAGTGATTCATGCCGGTATAGCGCACACTTAGCTCGCGCACGGGCAGGCCCAAAAGATCGGCTATCATCTGCTCAGCCATCATGGGCAGGTCACAGATGCTGACTACCTTCACGCGGCTGGCTTTAGTGATAGCATACTGCACGATACTGCTGGGGTTGGTCAGATTAATCAGCAGGGCATCGGGCGCGGTCTCTTCGATGACATGGCACAGATCAAGCACAACCGGAATGGTCCGCAGGGCCATGTTCATCCCACCCGGCCCGAAAGTCTCCTCGCCGGGGATGCCAAACTCACGCGGGAAGGTCTCGTCGAAGGCCCTCTCCTTGTAGCCGCCGACCCGAATCTGGTTCAGTACATAGTGTGCGCCCTCCAAGCCCTCGTGCGGGTTGGTGTGGGTGCTGACGGTGATAGGGGGCGCGGCCTTGGCGGCCAGCCGCTTACACATATCCCCGACTGCCTGCAGCTTGCCGGCGTCGCGTCCGATCAGGGCTACGTGGATCGCCGGGCGCTCATCGTACTGAGCCAATGCATCTATGAGTTCGGGGGTGGCGACTCCACTGCCGCCAAGGACTGCCAGCTTGACATCCTGAGCCATGTGATCCCTCTAATGCCTCTCTTGGTAGAAGTCAACCACTGCTTGTGCCGCTGTCCGTACCTCATCTTCCCGCAGATGTGGGAACATCGGCAGGTTGACCACCCGATCAGCATACTCTGCCGCAATTGGAATATCTTCCGGCTTGTAGCCCAGATCAGCGTAGCAGGGCAGGAGCGGCACCGGCGTGGGGTACATAGCGAACGAACCAACATCACGATCAGCGAGGAAGTTCATTAAGTCGTCACGTTCTTCCTTCTGGACCAAGATCGCATACGAGTAATAGACGTGATAGGCGTAAGGGGCGACATAAGGCCGCACGACCGGCGCATCGGCCAGTATCTCATCATACAGCGCGGCCCATTGACGGCGGCGGCTGTTCCATGAGTCAAGGTAGCGCAGTTTGACGCTCAGGGCGGCGGCCTGAAGCTCATCCAGCCGTTCCTGAAAGCCGATCACCTCATGGATAAACTTAATACGCTGGCCGACGTAGCGCAGCATCAAAATCTTCTCATACAGCTCTCGGTTGCTGGTCGTGACAATACCGCCGTCCCCGTAAGCGCCCATATTCTTGCTGGGGTAGAAACTAAAGCAACCAATGTCCCCCAGCGAGCCGACCTTGCGCCCCTTGTAAGTTGCGCCGTGCGCGTGGGAGGCATCCTCGACGACCCATAGATCGTGCTGGCGGGCCAGCTCAAGGATCGGGTCCATATCTACCGGCTGGCCGTACAGGTGGACGGGGATGATTGCCTTCGTGCGCGGGGTGATCTTCTCAGCGACCAGTTCCGCTGTCATGTTGTAGGTGCGGGGGTCTATATCCACGAATACAGGTGTTGCGCCGGTATAGGTGACGGCCAGCGCGGTCGCAACATAGGTATTGGCGACCGTGATCACTTCATCGCCGGGGCCTACGTTGATGGCCTGCATCGCCAGGTGCAGGGCCGCCGTCCCGCTGGAGATACCGATCCCGTACTCGCACTCGCAGTAACGGGCGAATTCATCCTCGAAGGTTTTGAGGTGAGGCCCCAGCGTGTATTTGCCGGTCGGCAGTACCTTGAGAATAGCGTCAGTTACCTCTTCGCCGATCTCCTGCCACTGACGTTCCAGCTCGCCGCTCCCGATGGAAGTCGGGCGGGCCGCGATTTTCATCCACGAGGGGATTTCGACGGGCTTGCTCAGGTCAATGTAAGTCATAGATTACTCCTGTCTGTTGCGTTCATATCAGGTGCCTCATCATGCACCCCATCGTTTACGGGAGCGAAAGTTCCGCTCCCCTGCTTCTACTCTTTCGGGAAGAACTGAGGCAGATAGTCCCGGTTGGCCTCCAGCATCTCATCTACCAGCGCACGAGCCGCTTCAAATGAAGGGACCAGCGGGTTGACCATCATCGCCATCAGCGCCGCCTGCCGTGAGCCGGTGACACCCGCCTCGACCGTCCAGCTTTCCCATGCTTTGGCCTGCTGGCACAGGGCGCGGATCGTATCCGGCAGATAGCCCATTTGCAAGGGCGTGACAC
>Ga0209101_1001136_pt1 | contig 20488 bp, 11 predicted proteins | sample ConPoolayeCmetaG_FD_185481 | JGI IMG/M metagenome (GOLD analysis project Ga0209101, IMG submission 185481) | Hot spring microbial mat communities from California, USA to study Microbial Dark Matter (Phase II) - Cone Pool mat layer C metaG... ...
GTGTCAACTCGTCGGCCAGTCGGCGGACGCTCTTGCAGGTCCAACGCAAGGGCGACTCCGGATCGCCGCGGGTCATCGGCTCGATCAGGGCCTCCAACGCCGCCAGCAACTCCGGATCGGTTTCCACCAGCGGCCGCCGGCCGCCACCCGGGCGTCGCACGCGCATCGCTTCCGCAGCACGCTGCTTCGTCGGCAGAGCCAGTTCTTTGCTCCCCGCGACGATCGTCGTGCGAGAAAGCCCAGTCGCTTCCGCGACGGCGCTGACGCCGCCCCAACCCAACGCGCGAGCTTCGGCGGCAGCCCACTGCCGCCGCCGACGCTCGTCCAGTTCCGGCTCCAACGCCCGATACTTCCGTCGAATCCGTGCGATGACTTGCGCATCCTGCATGCCCTCTCATCGCACAATCCGGCGAATGATGCAATACCAATTTGTTCAAGTTATTTCTGAGCGCGCCCTAAGTGTTTTGCCTGGTTGTACACGCGTACGACTTTTTGGTCGCGGGCGCAGGCCGCGTGGCGAAATCGGCCAATCCAAAGGCCCGTTGACGGGCCTTCATCGCCGTAGGCGGTCTCAGGCCCGGCGTTTGACGCCGGGTAACGCTTTCGATCACGCGCTGAACCATGAGCCCCGTTCACGGGGCTTCTCGGTGCGTTCGTGAAGTGCGGGCGAGACGCCCGCGCTCCGGGATTTGCGCGTGGCGTTCAGGCCGTTTCCTCATCCCGCGCGATCCGTTCGAGCCGCTCTGCCAACGTTTCCGGTAGTAGTTGCGCGACATTTTGATGTCCTCGCGGAATCCGTCAGGCTCCAAGCCGCCCGAGCGAGAAGGCCCGTCAACGGGCCTCGCGCCGTGGCGTTGCCCTACGGATACCCGGCATGAATGCCGGGGCGAAGACCGCCTGCGGCGGCAAACGCCCGTCAACGGGCGTCCTCGCACAACCCCGTGCCCGCGATCTTCCGAACGTCTTGGTTCCCGTCGACGATCCGCAAAATCTTACCCCGCATGACTGCCGGGCCGAAGACCGCCTGCGGCGGCAAACGCCCGTAGGCGGGCGTCTTCGCACAACCTCTCACCGCCGATCCTCGCGCAATTTTTGCGCGCGGCCGAGAATGACTCCTTTTCGCCCGAAAAACATGTCATCTCAACGCGTACGGAGTGTAAGCGGCTCCGCAAAGCCGCAACCGAAACTACCCAGATTCTCTATTTGTTCGCAGTGAGGCATTAACGTCGCGATTCGTGATTTGCGGCTTGCCATTTAGAGCGTTCTCCCATCCTGGGCAAATGGCTTGCTGGTGAACAAACATACGGCATACGCGAGATTCGAGTTTCTTCTCGCCGAAAAAGGCTTTGTTTTTCGCGCGACGATGGCGAAAAACCGGTCATTCTGTTCGGCACAGCGGAGCGGATTCTGACAGAATTCTAACCTGACTCTAGCCATCGTCTAACCTTCGTGTCCTACGATGCCCACACGGGGCGACGAACGAAACCACTCGCAGCGGAAAAGCTGGTGCGGAGACTTGAGGCTGTACCAAGCAGGCGCTATGTCGCAACTGGGCGGCGGGAGGTTCCTGTGGTTCGGTGCGCACCGCGGCCGCCGTCGAGTGGGCGTTGAGAAAGGTCCCCGCCGTTGACCGCAGCCACGACTCCGTTGAACAAGCAAGCGCCAAAGCGCGGAAAAAATCTGCATCGGACGACTTGAGGAGCCGGAATGGTTGTACGCCGAGGATCTCGAGGCCAAACGACGAGTCGAATTCCGCGCTCTTATTGGATTGTGGGAGTTGTGGCGGCGTTGGTGATTGCGGGCGGTCTAGCGGTGGTGTGGCGGGGCTGTTCGCGGGGCCGGTCCGATCCGTACGCTGCCTGGGGCGGCATGTCGAAGGAAGAGTTCCTCAAAAAACGCCAAGAGCGCGCCGAGGCCGAAGCCAAGCAGCAAGCCGAAGAGGCGAAGCGGGCCGAAGAAGAGAAAAAGAAAAGGGACGAAGAGAAGAAGAAAAAAGATGAAGAGGCGGCGGCCAAACGCGCCGTCGAGCAAAAGCAGAGCAAGCCAGAACGAAAGAAGGCCGTAGGCAGAGGGGCGGATGACGCGGATTCGTCCGCGGCCGACCAGGCCCCCGAAATCCCGCCGATCCCACGGGAATTCACCCAGTGGAAAGACTTTGACTTCTTCGTGGCCCGACTGACCCACAACCCCCGTCTCGCGTTGGCTGTCGAACAGCGATCGAAGCACACGCCGCGCGACGAGGGCCAGGCGGAGTTCTTCGAGAAGCTCCTGGCGCCGCAAGGGTTGGCGGAGTTGAAGCAGTTTGCCGGAAAGTGGAGTTCGTCGGAAGGCGGGGACCGTGACGCCCCGACGGCGGCGATCGAGGCGATCGCCGCCGCCCTGGCCCGAAACGGAACGGAAAAGGCCCGGCGGACGCTCGCCGCCTTGCTGGCGGGCACGATGGCCGTCGAGAACGACCAGGCAGCCGTTGTGGCGGCGCTTCGGGCGCTGGCCATGAATCCCTCGAAAGAGAACGACCGGCTTTTGGCCGCGGCGGTGTTCGAGCCAGACATGCTTCGTGCCGCGGGGCAAGGGCAGGTGTCGCCGGAGAATCTGCGTCAGCAGGCGGTGGCGGTCGTGGCCGAGCATGGCAAGAGTGGGATTCGGCTTTTGGCGGCCAAGCGATTCGTCGATCCTGCCTGTCCGCCCGAGGCCCGCAAACTCCTCCCCCAAGTCTGGCTCCGTCCCCATCCCGAAAACCTCGAGGCGTGCGTCTTCTTGAACGAGCGGCCGGAACTCGACGCGCCGACCCGAGGCCAAATCATGCGGCAACTGGTAGCCCTAAGCGGCCGCGCGACCTGGCATTTCCTGGGCATTGCGAGATTCGAGGGGACGGCCGGGTTCGAGGGGACGACGGAATCGAATTCGCGCGGGCAAGCGGTCGAGAACGAATTGCCGGATCCGGAGTTGCCGTATCGGGTTGCGTGTCAGCTTTGGAAAGCGGACCTTGCCCGCGCGATCGACGCCCGCCGCAGTACGGTCCGATCCATGGAAGAAGCGAGAGACTGGTTCCTTTTGGCGGCCACGGTCCCGCGTTCCGACGTGCGTTCCCGCTTGGCCCGCCTTTTGGAACGGCGTTGGGAGGAAGGGCCGCCGGTGGCGAGGTCGTCGGGGAGCGAGGGGCGGGAAACCTTGGTGGTGGAGCCGGGAATCCTGACCGTGCTGCGAAGCGTCCGCCGCGGTCGGCCCGGCGCCAACCCAAACAGCGTCAAGGCCCGTGCTTCAGGCCAACGACCTTCGGCGGCCAACAAGGACCCTTGGTTGGATTTCGAGGGGTCGCTGGTGCAAGATTTTTGCCGACGGTTTCTGGAAGCCGCGGTCCAGCCGAACCATGGGGCCGAGGAGAAAAAGCCAACCCCCGCGGCCGGCGAAGCCGAGTCGTTGTTGCCAGTGGCGCTGCATCCCCAGGCGGAGGTCGTGGCGCAATACCGGGTGCGCTGGCCCGGGGACCATGCCGCAAAGCTTGCCGCGATCTCGCCCGATCCCATGGACGTCGTCTACCTGCGGATCGAACAGAAGGCGCGTCCCATGAATGTGCGCGGGCATTACGCCAAGGTCCTTAAGGGGCCTGGCATCCATCCCATAACGGATGGCGTTTGGCTGGAGACGCTGCTTGCGACCAAGGACGGCGCCTCGCGTTCGATCGACGTGCTGTTGACGCGGGCCAATCCCAAGGTGGCGGTCCCGCCGGAGGAGATTCAGGAAATCACGGTTGAAATCCTCTCGGTGGCCGTGGCGGCGATGGAGTCGGGGACGCCAAGGAGGGCGGGGGCGAGCGAACCGACCGATGGGACTCCGTAAAGCGAGGCGACCATGACCGGGACCCCGCCACCCAAACGCGGCACGCCCCCCAAGGCACGCCCCCTGTGGACGGAGCCGTCGTCCGAGGCTCCTCGACCGTCCCAAAACGGCAGCGTGGTGTGCGGGGCGTGCAAGGCGGTCAATCCCGCGTCGAACCGGTTTTGCCGGGAGTGTGGTTTGGGACTTTGGGAGCCTTGCTTCCGTTGCAAGGCCCCGGTCGAGGCAACCACGAAATACTGCGGCTCGTGCGGGGCGAATATCTTCGAGTGGGTTCAGGAACGCCTTGCCTCGCTGGACAAGGAATTGGCCAAGGCCGAGCGCCTGGCGCAAGCGTATCGTTTCGCCGAAGCCCTCGCCTTGCTCCAGCCGATCGCCGCCTACGAAGATTCGCGCCTCCGCGAGTTCGCCCAGCGGGCCAGCCGGATGATCGAGACATGCCGGGCCGAGCGCGAGGCGTGGCGGGGCCGCGCCATCGCCGCCGAAAAGGAAGCCCGACAACTCGTCGCCAAACGCGACTACCACGGCGCGAATCGGCTGTTGGAATCGGTTCCGATCGTGTTTCGGGTGGGGAGCATTGGCCAACTGCACGACGAGGTGCAATCAGCCCTGGCCGAGATCGCGGCCCTCGAAGGCGAGTTGGCCACGCTGGGGAAGGGACTGCCCACCGCCGAGGCGATCCGAAAGATTGGGCGGCTCTTGACCCTTTGCCCAAACCACAACGAAGCGCGCCGCCTGGGAACGCATCTCGCCGCACGCCTGGTCGAAGTCGCTCAAGGCCGCCTGGCCCAAGGCCGCTACCAGGAGGTCAAACGTGTCCTGGACCAGGTGCCCGAGGGGCTCCAGAATGACGAATTGCGGGCCATTCGAGATCGGGCCTGGGAACTGACGTATTTGGTCTCGGAGCTTCGCGAGACGCCGCTGATTAGCGAAAGCGTGGTGTCGCTGGCCGGGCGATTCCGCAAGTTGGCGCCCCAGGATCGCGAGATGGCGGCCGTCTGCGCGGATTTGGAGCGACGCTTCCAAGCTCATCCGCGCTCGCTGGACCAGCCCATCCTGCTGCTGAAACCCCCCAAGGCCTCCCCGCTGGGCCGGCCCGTCGAATGGCTCACCGGGTTCGGAAGACTGCGACTGGATCCCAAGCTCGAGCTTCCGGCGCTCGTGGACAACCCTGGGCGATTCGCGGCTGCCTGCGGCGTCGCCTTGCAGGGACTCGTGGAAACGTCGAGCGACGTGAACCTGCTGCCGGAGGCCGAGAGCTTGCTGGGCAAGGCGGCGCGTTGGCTCACCCAGCGGCCGGCCCGCACCGCCTGGGGGCTTGACCTCGGCTCCAGCGGCTTGAAGGCGGTGCGGCTAACCCTGCGGGGCGGCGATGAGCCGGTGGTCACGCATTGCGACTTCGTGGAATACGACAAGATCCTCAGCCAGGCGGCCAGCGACAGCCAGTTGCGCACCCTCCTGGAAGAGGCCGTCAAGACGTGGGTTTCGCGAAATCCTAGCGCCGACCGGATCTGCCTGACGTTGCCGCCGCGGAGCGTCGTGGTCCGCCAGTTTGAATTGCCCGACATGTCCCCGGAGATGCTCGACACCGCCGTGGAGAACGAGGCCATGCTCACCGTGCCCATTCCGCTCAGGGAGTTGGAGTGGCGCTACGCGGTGTTGGAGCAGATCGAGAGGCCTTCGGACCAGACGACCTGGCTCAAGGTGGCGGTGCTGGGGATCAAGCAAGTGGTGCTGGAGGAGTGGCTTGCGGCGATGCGGAAGATGGGGGTGCGGGTCGACGTGATTCAAGCCGACTGGCTGGCGTTGCACAATTTCGCCGTCTACAACTACTTCCCGCCGCGCTCCGACCTGGTCGCCGAGAATGCCCCCGCCGCCCCGCCCGTCGCCCTTTTCGATATCGGGGCCGACGTGACGAACCTTTTGGTCAGCGCGGGGGATTTGGCGTGGCTTCGGTCGGGAGGCCTGGGCATCGACCGCGTGACCAAAACGTTGGTCCGCGAATTCCACATGACCTTCGCCCGAGCGGAATCCTGGAAGCGCAACCCCGGGGCGGGCGACAACACGGCGCGCTTGGCCGAGGTCGTCCGTCCGATGATCCAGGATCTCGTCCATGAACTGAAAACCGGCCTGGAGGTGTTTGAAGAGGCCCACCCGGGACGCCGCGTGGAACGAGTCTTTTTGGTGGGCGGCGGAGTCCGGCTCCACGGACTGCTGCGCTACCTGTGGTGGGGCGAGTCGGACGTAGCCCGCCCAGCGGCGCCTGATTCAAATTGAGCGAGAACGGCCCTCGCCGAAGGTTTTTCGGCCTGGGCAAACGGCGGAGAGAGGGCGTCGGCGATGTTCAATCGCCCACCGCCGAAAATCGCGATCTCGGCCTGCTGCTCGTAAAGCTCCGCGTCGTTTTCCAGAATCGATCGGTCGCCGTCCGCGCGGAGGACGAACGACAACGCGCAGCGCAGCAGCTTGGCCATGTTCTGCCGACTGTGGCGGTACTCATGAGAAAGAATCGCCGCGATCTGGCCGTCCTTCTCGGCGAACAAACCGCGGTCGATGGTCAGACGGCCGCGAAAATGATCGTAGCGAGCCAGGGAGGATCGGTTGTCGCCCGGCCGAGTATAGCCATTGGAGAAGACCAGCTTGCCCCGGGCATGGCGATCCCGAACCCAATCGGCGACGTCCGGGTTGACCTCGTCGAGGATGGCCAAGGCCGGGGTTAGAGCCAGCCATCGCTCCTCGTTGCCCGCCTGGGCCATGATGCAATGTGGCGACGAGACGCGGTGCGGATCCTTGTCGGCAACGATCAGCGAGCTGAAACCGGGCAAGGTTCCATCGCCCCACGCATCCCAAAGGCTGACGGCGCCCAGTAAGGCGAAGAGCACTACGAGGTGCCGCAGCGCATAGCCGGGAATCGCCCGCAACCTGGACCATGCCACGCCGCTGGTCGCCGGCCCTCGCCACGCCAGAGAGCCGGCGGGCCGTCCGAAACGAAAACCGAGATGCGCGGCGCCCGGCGCGTTCATAGGCTCGATCAACCTGAAAACCACCAACCTGAAAACCACTGCGTGCGTCAAAAGCCTAGCTTGCGCGAACGCGGCAGATTGCGGGTTTGTGATTGTTAGATTATCGTTTGATTGGCGTTACAAACAGGTTAGCATTTTGTAAAGGTTCACGCAAGAACAGAAACATCAACTTCTGCATTGCTTGTTGTCCGTTACGATCAAAAATACGTTCACCCGGTACCAGAATCCCTCCTGGAGGGTCATTTGTTTATCCTTCATTGAAACGATGGATCTCAACCCAGCGCAATTGGAAGCGGTCATGACGGCCTCGGGGCCATTGTTGGTACTGGCGGGGGCCGGCACCGGTAAAACGAGGGTAGTCACCTTCCGCATCGCCGAGTTGATCCGCCGCGGAACGCGTCCCGAACGAATCCTCGGGGTCACCTTCACCAACAAAGCAGCCGACGAGATGCGCGAGCGCGTGGTAAGCCGCCTCGGCAAGTCGCTGAAGGCCAGGCCCGAAATCTCCACCTTCCATTCCCTCTGCGTGCGGATTCTGCGGCGAAACGCCCGGCTTTTGGGCTACCCTACCTCGTTTGCCATCTATGATCGCGGGGACCAGGAGAGCGTGGCGCGGTCGGTGCTCCGGGAAATCCGCGTCAGCGACGGCGTGCTTCGGCCCGCGGACCTGTTGCAAATGATCGGGCGGTGGAAGAACGCTTCGCTTGGCCCCGAGCAGGCGGGCAGCCTAGCCCAGTCCGACCGCGAACACTTGGCCGCCGTGGCCTATCGCCGCTATCAGCAGGCGCTGAAGGCGGCCGGGGCCTTCGATTTCGACGACCTCCTCCTGGCCACCGAGCAGCTTTTCGAGCGATTTCCCCAGGCCCGCCGCGCCGAAGCCGCACGCTTCGACCATTTGCTCATCGACGAGTACCAGGACACCAACGCGAGTCAATATCGGATCGTCAAGGCGTTGGCCGCCGGACACCGCAATCTCTGCGTGGTGGGCGACGACGACCAGTCGATCTACGGATGGCGGGGCGCCGAAGTGGCCCACATCCTCCGCTTCGGCAAGGATTGGCCCGACGCCAAGATCGTGCGCCTGGAGACGAACTATCGCTCGACGCGCGAGATCCTCGGTTGGGCCAACCGCCTGATCGCGTTCAACACGCTCCGCCATCCCAAGATGCTCCGCGCCACCGCCGAGGGCGAGGTCCCGCGCGTCCTGCCATTTCCCAACGAACAGGCCGAGGCCAAGGCCGTCGTCGAAGAAATCCAACACCGCATTCGCGGCGGCAAGCGGCATCCGCGGGACTTCGCCATCCTCTTCCGCACCAATGAACAGCCCCGCGCCTTCGAACAGGAGTTGCGTCGGGCCAAGGTGCCGTATGTGCTGGTGGGCGGGATGTCGTTTTTCGACCGGAAGGAAGTCCGCGACGTGCTGGCCTACGCCAGGTTGGTCGTCAATCCCCGCGACGAGGTCTCCCTGCTCCGCATCATCAACACCCCGCCTCGCGGCATCGGGCAAACCGCCGTCGCCGCTTTGTTGGACAGGGCGGTGACCCTGGGCAAGCCGCTCTGGGAGACGCTGGCCGACGCGGCATCGGACCATCGCTTGTCGCCGTCGGCGGCCAAGGCCATCGGCCAGTTTCGGGAGATGATCGCCCGCTATCACGCCCGAGCCGCCGATCCGTCTCCGCTGCCGCTCTTTTGCGACTTGATCGAAGAGATCCGCTACCGCGAGGAGATCGGCCGACGCTACGACGACGCCAGCGAGCGGCAAAGCCGCTTAGCCAGCGTCGAGGAAGTCGTCAATGCCCTGGGCAGCTATTGCCAACGCGCGGAGCAGCCTTCGCTGGCCGGTTTCCTGCACGAGTTGACGCTCAACGAAATCGACGGGAGCCAGGACAAGGAAGCGAAGCTCCAACGCGACGCGGTCGCCCTGATGACGCTCCACGCGGCCAAGGGCTTGGAGTTTCCCGAGGTCTACATGGTCGGCATGGAGGAGGGGCTGCTGCCGCACCAGCGGTCGCTCGAAGTGGGGGGAGCGGCGATCGACGAAGAACGCCGTCTGTGTTACGTGGGCGTGACCCGGGCCAAGCGCCGTCTCACCTTGACTCTTGCTTCGACCCGGCAGCGCTGGGGCAAGGCCCGGCCCACGATCCCCAGCCGGTTTCTCTACGAATTGACCGGCCAGACCGACAACCCCAAGTACGCCGCCGCCCTTGGCGGAAAACCGGTCGGGTCGCCGCGGCCCGGCGCCCGCGCCCCGACCGGATCCAATTCTCGTCGCCGGGCAACGCGATGATCGCGAGCCCCATCCCGGCGAGACACCGCCCGGGAGCCTGTGCCGATCGGCTCACGGAATGCCGTGAAACTCAAGACCGTCCCCCGGCGGCGGTCGCCTTTTCCGCAGCCGAAGCGATGGGGAAGAGCTCAAGGCTGGTCCAGCGCCGGGAAGGGAAATTGCCTCGAGGGCGCGTGCTGTTGCTTTGCGATTTGCAAGAGCTGTTTGACGACCTGGGGGTGGGCGGCGGCGACGTCGCGCTGCTCGCGCGGATCCGAGGCCAGGTCATACAGTTCCAGCGATGGCTTGCGGCCCTCGTCGAGGTCTTTCCTTGTCGGCCGCAAATTCCGCCGCACGACCTTCCAGTCGCCCAACCGAACGCTCTGCTGGCCGCCGTAGCCGGGGAACTCGCGGTACAGGAACGGTCGCTCGGGCTGTTGCTCGCCGCGGAGCGTGGGGGCGAAACTGATGCCGTCGACCCCCGCCGGAATCGCCTCCTTCAGCCCGGCAAGCTCGAGGATCGTGGGCAGCCAATCCTCGAATCCGGTCACGCGGCGCGAGACGGCGCCTGGCCGGATCACGCCTTTCCAGCGCACGATTGCGGGCACGCGAATGCCGCCTTCGTAGAGCGTCCCCTTGCCATCGCGCAATCCGCCGCTGGAGTTGAAGAACCGCGCATCGGTCCCCCCTAAGCCCTGGAGGCCGCCGTTCAACGGACCATTGTCGGAGCTGAACACGAACACCGTCTTCTCCTCCAAACCCAGCTCGCGGACCAGTTCGACGATCCGCCCGACCTCGCCGTCCATCCGCGTGATCATCGCGGCGTAGGCCGCGCGGGGAGAAAAGTGGGGAAGGTAGCTTCGGCCTCCCTGATACGGGGGATCATCCCATCGGCCCAGGTACTCTTGGAGCGAATCGTCGGGCACTTGCAACGCCAGGTGGGGCACGGTCGTCGGAACGTAGCAAAAAAACGGCCGGTCCTTGTTCTCGCGGATGAACCGCCGCGCCTCTTCGGCGATCAGGTCCGCCGAATACTGCTTGCCTTGAAAACGGCGATAGCTTTTCGGATCGTTGGGGTCCTCGTCGGGCCGAAAAACGTCGTGCGCCGCGAAAGCTGGGTTTTCCAGCGCAAAGTTCCGATCGTTGTCCCAAAGACAGGTCGGATAGAAGTTGTGGGCCAGGCGTTGACAATTGTAGCCGTACCATCGGTCGATGCCCTGCTTCAATGGCTCGCCCGAGGTCCCCGGCCCGCCCAATCCCCATTTCCCAAACCCGCCAGTGACGTATCCGGCGGACCGGAGAAGCTCAGGCAGCGTGATCTCTTCGTCGGGAAGCGGCTCCTGGCCCTCGGGCTTGCGCTCGCGGTTATCGCGGACCGCGGCGTGGCCCGGGTGCTTGCCCGTCATCAGCACGCAACGCGACGGCGCGCACACCGCGCTGCCGGCATAGTGTTGCGTGAAGCGCATCCCCTCGGCGGCAAGGCGGTCGAGGTTCGGCGTGCGAATCTTCGTCTGTCCGTAGCATCCCAGATCGCCATAGCCCAAGTCATCGGCGAGAATGAAGACGAAATTCGGTCGCGGGGGTTTTTCTCCGCCGCGACCAGACTGGTTTGGAAAAACCACCGCGACGATCGCCCCGACGACCATTAGGATCATCGCCATGGCATGGCGAACATCGCTCTTGCCGGAGCACGCCGCGGAGGACCAACGACGTCGCATGACCGCACCTGCCTGCCATGAATCCTTGCTTTGCTGTTTCCACCGTCGCGCCGCGGGCAAGGCCGCGACCTTCGCTGCCAGCGGCGGGCGGCTTCCGTCGCCTGAAATATCCCGCGCCTCGGATCGCCGGTCAACTTCCGCCGGAAAAAGGCAACCGGGGCGTTCCCGGTGGCAAGACCTTCCGGCACCGCCGACCGAACAATTCACCGCGCCTCGCGGCCCGTGGTCGGGTCACGGGATCAAAGCCATGCCTTGCACAGCCCGGAACGAGTGCTCTTCGCCGCAAAACGTTTTGTCTCGACAGGGTTGAATTCTGGCGCGTCTGCCTGCGCCCCGACCGGAATCAGGCGTTCGGCATCAAGCTCCGGCCAGGCGTCGGGCGACCTCGGCCACCCGGCGGCCGAGATTCTTGGCCGTGGCAATGCCCAGCTCGTCTTGGGAGATGTCGTCCTTGTTGTTCCAGAGCGTGGCGCCGCAGTGGGCGGTGGGACGGCCATCGCCCACCAAGATCATTTCCTGCCCGAACATCGCGGTGTGGACCGCCCGAAGCGTCTGCTCCTGGCCCCCGTTGCGCGCCCCGCCCACGGCCAACACCCCGCCCACCTTGTTGCTCCATGCAAACGTCTTGCGCAACACGGTGCAGCGGTCCAGAAACGCGGCGCAGAGGTAGCTCATGTTCCCGAAATAGACGGGCGTGCCGATAATGATTCCGGCCACCTTCGGGTCGGTGAGTTTGGGGAGCAGACTGGGGAAATCGTCCTTTTCTCCTGGCGCCAAGGGCAAGCCCGCGCTGGGACCGCCCGGCAGATTGAGCCCCGCCAACTCGATCAATTCCGTCTCGATGCGCTCCGCGTCGACCGCCTTGGCGGCCTCGAGGCAAATCTTCAGGCCCGCCGCCGTGGTCTTCCCCTGGCGGGGACTCGTGCTGATGGCCAGGATCTTGATCGTCGGGCCGGGCGGCGGATTCGCGCCCAACGCCGCGGATGCGCCGATCATGGCCGCGCCGCCCATCACCGCGGCGCCCGCGTTTTCCAAAAACCCTCGACGCGATAGATCGCCTTGCATGGAACAGCTCCTCGTGGCATCAGGTTGAACTGGTGACTGCCTTGAGCCGCGAATGTACCACCCCCCACGGGATCAAGCAACGCGATCCGCGGCGGGCAGGATTCACGTCGCCGTGCGGCGGTGGGAAATCCTTCACGCGACCGCGTTGCCGGCTCCAACCGCAATTTCCGCGACGGCGTTTGTCGAGGCACTGGAAATGCCGCCGGCCGCTTCTACAATAGGCTCGTCGGCGCCGCGGTTGCGGCCTTGCCGTTCGGCGAGCGGTCTTCCGCCAAAAGGAAACGAAAGGAGTCTTTCATGCGATTTGGGGTCCACGGCTTGCGGTTGGTTCTTTTGGGCTTATTTGCGCTGGCCCTGGCGGCGTCGCCCGCCGCGGCCGACGAAGGGATGTGGTTGTTCAACCACCCGCCGACCAAAATCCTCAAGGAGAAATACGGCTTCGAGCCGACCGCCGAGTGGCTGGAGCATTTGCAGCAGTCGTCCGTGCGGTTCAACAGCGGCGGATCGGGTTCGTTCGTCTCCTCGAACGGGCTGGTGATGACGAACCATCACGTGGGGGCCGACACGCTGCAAAAAATCAGCACGCCCGACCGCGATTACCTCAAGACCGGCTTTTACGCCCGGCGCCCGGAAGAAGAAATCCGCGCTCCGGACTTGGAATTGAACGTGCTGATGAGCATCGAGGACGTCACCGCGCGGATCAACGCGGCGGTCAAGCCTGGCATGTCGCCGGCCGAGGCGTTCCAGGCCCGCCGCGCCGAAATGAACACGGTGGAAAAAGAGTCGTTCGACAAGACGGGCCTCCGCAGCGACGTGGTCACCTTGTACCAGGGGGGCCAGTATCATCTTTATCGGTTCAAGAAGTACACCGACGTCCGCCTGGTCTTCGCGCCGGAACAAGCGATTGCCTTCTTTGGTGGCGACCCGGACAATTTCGAGTACCCCCGCTTCGATCTCGACGTTTGCTTCTTCCGCGTCTACGAGAACGGCCGACCGGCCAAACCGCCGCACTTCTTGAAATGGAGCGCCAGCGGCCCGCGGGACGGCGAATTGGTGTTCGTCTCCGGCCATCCCGGCCGCACCAACCGCCTGAACACCGTGGCCCACCTGGAGTTCCTCCGCGACCGGGTCTATCCGGGCATTTTGCAAAGGCTGTTCCGCCGCGAGGTGATCCTCTCGACCTATAGCGCGCGGAGCCGGGAAAACGCCCGCCGCGCCCGGGACGAATTGTTTGGATACCAGAACAGCCGCAAGGCCCGCCTCGGCGGCCTTGCCGGATTGCAAGATCCGGCGATCATGGGCGCGAAGCGGATCGAGGAGCAAAGACTCCGCGCGGCCATCGATGCCGATCCTCGGCTCAAATCGGCCTACGGCGGGGCGTGGGACGAAGTCGCCGCCGCCCTCCGCGATTGGGAATCGATCTACAAGCCCCATCTGCTGCTCGAGCAAGGCGCGGCCTTCAACAGCGAATACTTCAGCCTCGCGCGAACCCTGGTCCGCCTGGCCGAGGAAACCGCCAAGCCCAACGCCCAACGGCTCCGCGAGTTCCGCGAGTCGAATCTCGAATCGCTCCGGCAAATGCTGTTTTCCGAGGCCCCCATCTACGACGACCTGGAAACGATCAAGCTGGCCGACTCGCTTTCGATGTTCTTGGAAATGGCGGGGTCTGGCGACCCGGTGGCGCAAAAGGTTCTCGCGGGGAAGTCGCCGCGAGATCGGGCGGCGGAGCTGGTCGCCGGCGTCAGGCTCCGCGACGTGGCGGCGCGGAAATCGCTTGCCGACGGCGGCCAGAAGGCGATCGAGGCCTCGCCCGACCCCATGATCCAGCTCGCCCGGCTCGTCGATCCTCCCGCCCGGCGCGTCCGCAAGATCTACGAGGAAAAAATCGAAGAACCGCTCCGCCAGGCCTACGCCAAGATCGCCCACGCCCGTTTCGCCCTGCTCGGCGCCGACGTGTATCCCGACGCCACCTTCACGCTCCGCCTGGCGTTCGGCGTCGTCAAGGGCTACACCGAGGCGGGGCGCGTGATTCCGCCTTGGACGACGATCGCCGGGGCTTACGAGCGTTCGGCCGAGCACGAGAACCAGCCGCCGTTCAACCTGCCCAAGAGCTGGCTGGAACGAAAAACGCGACTAAACCTCGACAACCCGCTGAATTTCGTCTCCACGCCCGACATCATCGGCGGCAACTCCGGAAGCCCGGTGGTCAATCGCCGCGGCGAGGTGGTGGGCCTGATCTTCGACGGCAACATCCATTCGCTGGTGCTCGATTTCCTGTACACCGAGGAACAGGCCCGGGCGGTGTCCGTCCATTCGGCCGCCATCGTCGAGGCGTTGCGGAAGGTGTACGACGCCGGCCCGCTGGCGGACGAATTGGGGCGTTGAACCACGCGGCCACCCCGTCGGCAAGCCCCCTGTTCGCCGACGGCGAACGGCTACTCGGCCGCCTCCGTCCGGGCGGTCTGGTTGCGGACGGTGATGCACCATCCCAGCCGCCCCAGGAGGCGAAAATAGATCATCAACGCCGGGGCGATCACCAGCGAGGCGGGAAACGTGGCCCAAAGACCGAGCCAGAGCCACAGCCCCAAAACCACCCCGGCCACCACGACCAGCAGCGTCGCCGCCAAGGCGTAGAAGCCCAACCAGGCGTACCATTGCCAGAAAAGACTCTTCACTAGCGCCGGCGAAATCGGATTCATGGCCGACCCCGTCTCCAACATCGAGAGCAAAATCACTGGGAACAGCACGAACAAGGATCCGATCACGGGCACGTCGGGTGGAAGCCGTGGGAAGAGGGCTTGAAGGCCCCAACCGGCCAACAGGCTGATCACCACGCTGTTGACCAGATAGAGGGCCTCGAAGGCCCAATCCAGGAAGTCTTCGCTTGCCCACTCCTCGATCCGTTCCGCGCCGTTGGCCGTCGCGGTGACGATCTTCAACGCCGAACTGGAAATCCAGAAGGAAAAGAACACGGCCAGGATGCAGACAAAGCCCATCGTGTAGAGCATCCCCGCCGCCATCGCCACGTAGCCCAGTCCAATGCCCACCTGATCGATCGAGCGGACTTGCGCCAGCACGAACGCCGCGACCCCCAGAACAAGCATCGCGCCCAAGGTCATCTTCGCCCAGCAAACAAGCGAGTTGCTCTGAAACGGGAAAGAAAAGACCCCGTTGACCAGCGGCCAGGGAGGCAGTTTCATCGCCGCTCGACGCGGCGGCAGGTCAAGGTCGCTTTGATCCCCCTCCTCGCCGGCCGCCGATTCAGTCTGGCGGGTCTCGTGGTCAGGCCTTGAGACGGGAGGCTCCAGCGAGGGATCGGCGGCCACGGCATGGACTTCGATCGGTTCCGTGAAGGGATCCCATCGCGGCGTGTCGGGCGGCGGCGGGGGGATGGCGAATCTCGCGCCACAATCGGGACAGGCGATCGTTTTTCCCACCTCGTTCCGACCCGCCTGAAGCCGCGTCAAGCAAACCGGGCACTTGAAAGTAAACTCTTCCCGCTTTCCGCCCACCGCCGCTTTCGGCGAGTCGCCAGCCGCCAATTCGTAACCCTCCATGGCCGCGAGGGGAACGTGCGTTTCGCTGGCCGCAAGCGGCGGCACGACGTTGGCCGTCCCGCAGTCCGGACAGACCAGCGTCTGGCCGACCTGGTCCTCGGTGGCGTGCATCCGCGTGCGGCACAACGTGCAGACGACCGGGATGTAACGCCGGTAAACCTCCGTGGCGGTGGGCGGGGGCTGGCCCTCGCCCTCGAGCACGTTGTAGATTTCCACGGGCCCCGTGCTGGCCGCCGGGACGGACGCCTCGGCGGCCGACGACGCCCCAGGCGACGGAACGATGGCCGGCGTGCCGCAATCCGGACACGTCACCGTCTGGCCCGACTGCTCGGCCGGCACGTCCATCCTCGTTTTGCACACCGAACACAAGAAGCTCACCGTGGGGGCGGCCGTCGCTCCCGACGCCGACTGGTCCGCCAGTTCATAGACCTCCGGCGGCGCCTCCGGCCGGCTCTCCCGCGGCACAACGAGCATCGTGTGGCACCGTGGACATCGCATCTTCCTGCCCGCCTGGCGGCGCTTCGCCACCAAGGGCGAGATGCAACGGGAACAGGCGAATCGGATGACGTTGCGCGACAAGGCCACGGGACTATCCATTGCCAGAGCGTTGGAGACAACGACGGCGAACTCTGCCCGCCGCGATCGGGACTCGTCCCTCCTTCCCACCTCCTCGTGCCCGCTCGCTGGCGGCGCGATCCCGCCTGGCGCGGCCCGGCAGGGGACGGCGGAACTACGATGCACTCGAGTCCAGGCCGAAAATGCCCGCCACCCGCCCTACTCTCCGCCCATGGCCTCTTCGTAACTCGCCCAGAGCGCGTCGCCGATCTCGGGCAACGAATCGCAGAATTTTGAAACCAGCTCGGTCAGGCCGCTCCAGTCGCGTCCCTCGAACCGGAACGTGATCGTCGGTTCGGCATGGGAGTTCCGCACCAAGGCCCAACCATTGGGAAACTGAATCCGCACGCCGTCCAATTCGAGGGTCGGATATTTCGACCAGCGGTCGCGGACCATCCGGACCACGTCGCGCCGGCAACGGCCCTTGACGCGGACGGGAAGGTCGGGCGTCACGCAAGCCTTCGGGCTTTTGCGCCGCAACTGGGAAAGTGGTTTGCCCGTCGCCGCCAGGTGCGCGATCATGGCGCAGGCGGCAAACATGGCGTCGTCTCCTCCGGCAAGGTCGCCAAAGAAATAGTGCCCGCTGGCGTCCGCGCCGAACGGCGCCCGGCTCTTGACCATCCGGCGCTGAATGCAGGCAGGTCCGCTCCGCTCCAATAGCGGGTTGGCGCCGAGATCGCGGGCCGCGTCGGGCACGCATTGGGAAAAACGCACGTCGTAGACGAACGGCTTGCCTTCCAACTGGTCCTCGAGACTCCTCAAGAGCAACCAGGTCGCTTCCTCGGCCGACAGCGGGATGCCCTCGTCGTCGACAAAGGCCACGCAATCTCCGTCTCCGTCGAACGCGATGCCCAACAAGGCCCGCTGCCGGTAAACCGCCTCGCCCAATTCGGTCAAAGCGTCGGGCTGGGAGCAGTCGGGCGGACGCCCGCCAAACGAGCCGTCGGGCGCGTCGTGAATCGCGGAAAACACGCTATGAGGAAAGATCGCCTGCAAGTACCGCCGGGCCCGGCACGACCAGGCCCCGTGCATGGGATCGACCACGATCGAGCGCCTCGCGATGGGGGCATCCATCCATCGCTCTTGCATGCACGCCACATAGTCGAACGTCACATCGACCGTTCGTGGCGTGGTCCGCGCACGACCGTTGCGCTTGAGGGACTTGCTTTCGGCGCCCCGCTTCAACGCCCGCACATCCCGTTCCGTGGAGGGCCGGTCGCCAATCATCCACTTCAGGCCATTAAACTCCGGCGGACTGTGGGAGGCCGTGACGATCGCGCACCCGGCCGCCGCCAACCGCCGCTGGGCGTGGTGGATTATCGGCGTGGGCAACGAGCCAACGATCACCACGTCCAGCCCGGCATGGCACAGGCCCTCGGCCAGCGCCGTCACAAAGGCCGGCGTCGAGTCCCGTACATCGCCGCCGACCACAAACTTCGCCCCCGCCTCCAACTGGCCGCCCAGCGCCGCCCCCCAGCGTCGATAATGCTCTTCCGTCAGCTCCCTTCCCGCCACGCCGCGGATGTCGCCCGGCTTGTAAATGCTCACGGGTCCCCTCGCCTCTTGGTTTAACCGTAAACCTTGAGTCTAATCAACCGCCCCCGGGGAAGCAAAGCAAACTTGGCCTTGGAACGTCCTCGCGAACGATCCAACCCAAACCCTGCCTGACCTCCTGTATAATGGTATGGTTGGCAGCCATGGCCGGCAAACAGCGACCAGCCGGGTAGTTCCTTGAGCGAGACCCCCCCTTGTGAGTGTTTTTGCACGAATATACCACTAAGAGCTAATCGCCCCCCTCTGCTGCTCTCGGGAAGGCGGCCAGGAGTTAGAGCATGGCAGGCCAGATCGCAAAAATGACTGCTTTTTAGCTACCCGCCCTCACCCTCACCCTCTCCCAGAGGGAGAGGCAACTATGGCAATTGCTCTTTTATACTCCGCACGCGTTGAGATGACATGTTTTTCAGGCGAAAAGGACTCATTCTTGGCCGCGCGGAAAATAGCGCGAGGATCGCCGACAAGAGGTTGTGCGAAGACGCCCCTTGACGGGCCTTTATGCTCCGCACGCGTTGAAATGAGACGTTTCTCGAATAAGAAGGACTCATATTCGGCCGTCCGGAGTATAAGATAGTCTCATCGTGCCAAGGGGTTGCTCGTTGTGGCGGCCGAGCGATTGGCCGCCAATCCTGCCCAAAAAGTTCCAATTATGCCACTTAAGATACGCAATAGTTCTGGTAATATGTGGGCATGATGGGCGTCGACTTCCTGCCTCTGGACCATTCCCGGCAAGCAGTAGCCGCGAGGCCTGCCCCACAAGTCCTATCGGCAGCACGGCAAGGCGGTTCACTGCGCCATGCCCAACCTTCGCTAATGTTCCGATGAGGCGGTCCAGGCCATGAACCTTGCTTTCAGCTCGAACGCCTATTTGCGCTGCTCGATCGAGGAGACCATTCGCCGCATCGCGGAAATCGGTTATCAGGGGATTGAACTGTTGGCCGATGTGCCGCACGCCTGGCCGGCTGGCTTGCTCGAGGAGCAAAAACTGTCTATTCGCGATTGCCTGGCGCGGCACAAGCTGACGATCGCCAACGTGAACGCCTTCATGATGAACGCCGTGGCCGACCCGCGCCAGCCGTATTGGCATCCCTCGTGGATCGAGCCGGACGTTCACTATCGGGCGATTCGCCGGGAACACACGAAGCGGGCCCTCGTGCTGGCCGCCGAGCTGGGGGCTTCGAGCATCCAGACGGAGCCTGGCGGGCCCCTGGAGCAGGGCCAGTCCTGGCGCCAGGCCGCCGGGGTGTTTTACGATGAGATCATGCCCTGCGTGGAACTGGCCGAACGGTGCGGCGTGCACCTGCTCATCGAGCCTGAGCCGGGACTCCTCATCGAGCGATTCGAGCAGTACCTGGAGTTTTCCGATCGGGTCGGATCGGCGCGGCTCGGGCTGAATTTCGACATTGGCCACGCTTTTTGCGTCGGCGAGGAGCCGGAGAAGTGGATCGCCCGAATGGCCCCTCACACCAGGCATTATCATATCGAGGACATCGCCGCCTCGCGCGAACACCGCCACCTGATCCCAGGCCAGGGAGCGATTGACTTCGCCGCCGTGCTCCGTGAAATTGCTCGTACTGGCTACCAAGGCTGGATCACGGTGGAACTCTACCCCTATGTAGACCAACCAGACGAGGCCGGCCGTCAAGCCAAGGACTATTTGGAGCGGATAGAGCGCGAGTCGCAGCCGATGGCTGCCGACGCGGACGCCCCCGATCGACCCGCAACAGGACGCGCCGATGACCGCCTGGCAAACTGAACCGCCTTCACCGCTAGATCCGCTCCGCGCGTACCTGGAACTCGTCCGCGCGCCCAACCTTTTTACCTCCATGGCCGACGTGGTGATGGGCCTTTTGTTTTCCCATCCGTTCCTCACCTCGGACCAAGGCTTCCTTCTGGCGGTCCTCATGGGAGCTTCGACCTGTCTCTACGCGGGGGGCGTGGCGTTGAACGACGTGTTCGACGCGGAAATCGATTCTCGCGAGAGGCCCGAAAGGCCCATTCCGTCGGGACGAGTTCCGATTGCCACGGCGCGACGGCTGGGCTGGGGGCTGCTTGCCGCGGGCGTAGTCCTGGCTGGAGCGGCTGCCCTCCTGGCGTCAAGCCCTTGGACGGCGGCCGTCGGACTGCTGTTGGCGGCGTCCGTCGTGCTCTACGACCGGTTCCTCAAGTCCACGCCGCTTGGTCCGATCAACATGGGCCTGTGCCGGATGCTCAACGTGCTCTTGGGCATGAGCGTTTGCTTGTCGCCCTGGGGCGCCGGACACTGGTTGGCGGCCGGGGCCATTGGCGTGTACGTGGCGGGCGTGACCTGGTTGGCCCGTGGCGAGACCGGTTCCGCCAGCCGCGTCCAATTGACCCTGGCCACGTTGGTCATCCTCTCCGGCGTCGCAATGCTTTTCGTCCTCCCGCGCTGGACGGAAAACCGCGTGGCGCTTCTGGACCTGGAACCGTATCGATGGTATCTGCTGGTCGGCATCCTCGGAACGTACACGGGCCTGCGGTGTTTCCAGACCGTGGCCGAACCGGAAGCCGAGGTGATTCAATCAGCCGTCAAGCATTGCATCCTCTCGTTGGTCATCCTCGACGCGGCCATCTGTTACGTGGTTTGGGATCTTCAGGGCGCCATCGCCGTGTTGGCACTACTAATTCCAACCGTGGTCCTCGGTCGGTGGATCTATTCGACCTGAGCACGCCTGGCCGCAGGGGTCAAATTGGCCTTCCGGCCGCGAAGACGAAGCCATCGTTGGGTAAAAGTGTCACAAGTCGAGCTGAGCAGTTTCTCCCATTTCCACGGCTTTGTCTCAAAAACAGCAACCTAGCGCGAAGTGTGGGCGAGCGTGCGTTTTCCTCGCC